>Ga0209139_10000379_pt1 | contig 15186 bp, 14 predicted proteins | sample BogFormECP14_OM3_FD_188246 | JGI IMG/M metagenome (GOLD analysis project Ga0209139, IMG submission 188246) | Bog forest soil microbial communities from Calvert Island, British Columbia, Canada - ECP14_OM3 (SPAdes) (version 2) | ecosystem: Environmental > Aquatic > Freshwater > Wetlands > Bog ...
TTAGCGGGAACGCTTGCTGTTTCCGTCACAGGCTGCGTCTTGGTCGACTTCTGCCGGTAGCGTGTCCGTTCTACCGGCTTTTTCTTCTTTCCGGTCGGCGGCGCATAGGCGCTGTATGTAGTTGTAGGCTTGATTTCATTCGGAGTGGCAGCGGAATCTTCATACCCCTGCTTGATTTCGACGTAGGCATCTTCACGCAATTTGGTTAGATACTGGCGCAGCGCCGGAGCCATTTTCTGGCTGTAGAGAGCGTCTTCTACCTGTGGCTCAACATCCTTAAGCGGCTGCACGCCGCCCTGCGTATGCTCGGTAACCTTCAGGATGACGAAGCCCTGCTTGGTGCGGATCGGCTCCGTATACTCGCCCGGCTTCAGATTAAAGGTCTGGTCTTCGAGAATCTTCGCCAACTGGCCCCGGCGAAACTCGCCCAGTTCCCCGCCTTGCGCGGCTGTAGGGCCACCCGATTCCGTCTTCGCCAATTGCGCGAAGTCTGAACCCGATTTCAGTTTTGCGACAACGTCATCGGCCTTTTTCTGCGCAGCTGCTACTTGTGCGGTATCGTCCGGATTCGCTGTGGGAACCAGAATTTCGCTCAAGTGGACCTGTTCCGGACTGTCGAAATCAGATTTATGCGCGTCGTAGTACTTCTGTACGTCGGCCTGGCTGAGGTTGAGGCGCCTGCCGACTTCATCGCGAATCACTGAAGACGTGATGATGCCGTCTTTAATGTGCTGCTTAAAATCCTCATAAGAAACGCCTTGTGACTCCGCTGCCTTCTGCAGATCTTCCAGGCTGTCCAGGTGGTTCTGCTTGCGAATGTCGTCGAGACGCTTGACCGTTTCCGTCTCGCCGGTGATCCCCAGATCTTTACCTTTAGAAAGGAGCAATTGCTGATCAATCAAATCGCGGAGCAAGTCATGTCTTGCTTCAAAAAGCTGCTGCTGCGACCAACCCTGCTGCTGGGCCTGTGTCGCTAGTTCCTGATCGGCACGCTGATAGTCCGACTTGCTGATGACCTGCTCGTTGACGCGCGCTACAATCTCCTCGACCACCATACCCTGATACGGCGTCTGCGGTGTTGCCGGAGCCGACGTTTTGGCGGAGGTCTGACTGAGAGCTGGAATTGCCAGGAACACGATGCCCGCTGCGAACGCGGCCGGAAGGGATAAGGATCGATAAATCATGTGTATACGTCTCAACCTGAACGCCCACCGCGTTTGGAGCTTTCAAACGGTTCGGCTTGCGCTTACGACATTCTAAACACTATAGGGAGCCGATTGCGAATTGAACTAATGAAATGACGCCACGATTTCGTTTGCGGGTAGCAAAAATGCGGCAAGTCGAACGCTCTTTCTTCTCCGGCTTGTTATACTTTTCAGAAGGATTGCCCAGAGGGTCCTCGCAATCATGCCATCCCGCACTCGACGCACTGTCTTCTCCTTAGTAGTCTTTTTTTCCGCCTGCGGCCTTGCAGGCATGATTGTCAGCCAGAAAGTCGGCGCGCAATCCAGCACTGACGAATCACAATTCCGCGACAGCCTGAAGTCTTTCACCAGTGTCTATGACGTCGTGTCGCAAAATTATGCGGAGCCCCTCGACGGCGACAAACCGGACAAGGCGATCTATGACGGGGCGATTCCGGGCATGCTGCGCGTGCTCGACCCACACTCGAATTTTTACGATCCTAAAGCCTACGCCAAGATGCGCGAGGACCAGCACGGCAAGTATTACGGTGTGGGCATGACCATTCAGCCGCAGAATGTAGGCGGCGCACAGCGGATTGTTGTTCTCTATCCGTATGAGGGGACCCCATCGTATAAGGCAGGTGTCCGTCCTGGTGACGTGATCGTCTCGGTTGATGGAAAAGCCACCGATAACCTCAATTCCGAGGAAGTGGCGAACATGCTCAAAGGTCCCAAGGGGACGCATGTTCACCTCACAGTGTCGCGCGAAGGCGCTGCAGCACCACTTACTTTTGACCTGGTTCGTGACGAGATTCCACATCCGAGCATCGACCTCAAGGAAGAGATTCGTCCCGGTATCGGCTACATTCACATCACCCAGTTCCAGGAAGCGACTGGCCGCGAAGTGGCAGATGCTCTGGATGGCTTTGGTCCTGACCTCAAGGGGCTCATTCTTGACCTGCGTGGGAATCCGGGCGGCCTGCTCACCGAGGCGGTTTCAACCTCCGATAAATTCCTTAAGAAAGGTCAGGTCATTGTTTCGCAGCGCGGACGCGCATTTCCCGAGCAGACCTACCATGCCATGCACGGCAATGGCGGCAAGACGTACCCCATTGTTGTTCTTGTGAATCACGGCACCGCATCGGCAGCGGAAATTGTCAGCGGTGCACTGCAGGATCATGACCGCGCAATTGTCGTTGGCGAAACAACATTCGGTAAAGGCCTGGTGCAAACGGTTTACCAGTTGTCAGACAACACAGGGCTCGCGCTCACAACCTATCACTACTACACGCCCAGCGGACGTCTGATTCAGCGCAACTATAGTGGCGTTTCGCTCTACGATTACTACTACAACCATGACCAGCCGCAAGACGCCAAGGATCGTGAAGTCAAGCTGACTGATTCCGGACGCACCGTCTACGGTGGCGGTGGTATTACGCCTGACTATAAGATCGACACTCCGAAAGCTACTCACATTCAGGAAGTGCTGACGTCGCCGGAACATTATGCCTTCTTCAATTTCGCCAAGCACTACCTGGCAAATCGCACCGTCACCAAGGACTTCCAGGTGGATGACAATGTGATGAGCGACTTCAAGCAATTCCTCACTGCGCAGGAGATTACTTACACCGATCAGGAACTGAACGCCGTCATGGATTGGGTGAAGGCAAACATCAAAGCTGAAATCTTCACCACACAATTTGGCCAGGCCGAGGGATTGAAAGTTCGCGCGGCGTGGGACCCGATGGTCAATCAGGCACTGACCTATATACCCCAGGCCACCACCCTGGAACAGGCTGCTGAGAAGACCGATGCGCAGAAGACTGTCACCGCCAAGAACACCCCATCAAGTCCTGCAACAGAGTAGATAGCGAAATTCGCAAAAATAAAAGAGCAGGCATGAAGCCTGCTCTTTTATTTTGCCAACCGATCCACATTGATTCGGGCGCTAAGCTTTGCCGATCACTCTGGCCACAGTCTCGCCGATTGCAGCCGGGCTTTCGACGACGTGAATACCCGCCGCAGTCAGCGCCTTCATCTTCTCGGCTGCGGTTCCCTGCCCGCCTGAGATGATTGCGCCGGCATGCCCCATGCGGCGTCCCGGAGGGGCGGTCTGTCCAGCGATAAAGCCTACAACAGGCTTCTTGACGTGCGTCTTTACATACTCCGCAGCTGTCTCCTCAGCCGTTCCGCCGATTTCACCGATCAGGATGATCGCTTCTGTCTCGGGATCTTCATTGAGCAGCTTGAGCGCGTCGACGTGCGTGGTGCCGATGATCGGGTCACCACCAATGCCGATGGCCGTCGACTGGCCAATCCCGCGCTGAGTCAACTGGTAGACAGCTTCGTAGGTCAATGTCCCTGAACGCGAAACAATGCCGATGTTGCCCTCTTTGTGGATGCGTCCGGGCATGATGCCGATCTTTGCTTTTCCGGGCGAGATCACACCGGGGCAGTTGGGACCGATGAGCGTGGACTTCGAATGCTTGAGCACGCTCCAGACCTTCACCATATCGTTGACCGGAATGCCTTCCGTGATGCAGATAATCAGCGGAATGCCCGACGCATTTGCTTCGAGAATTGCGTCTGCTGCAAACGGTGGCGGAACGAAGATAACGGTAGCGTTGGCACCTGTCTCGGCAACGGCTTTCTCGACCGTATCGAAAACGGGCCAGCCTTCGTGGATGGTGCCCCCTTTCCCAGGGGTTACGCCGCCGACAACTTTCGTGCCGTATTCGGCGCAGCCCTTCGCATGGAACGTGCCTTCCTTGCCGGTGATGCCCTGCACAATGAGGCGAGTATTTTTATCGACTAAAACAGCCATTAGCTTTTAGCTCCTAGCTTCTAGCTCTTCATTCCGAGCGAAGCGATCAATGAGCTGAGCATCTTACCAACCTCTATGCTAAGATTTTCAGCTTTATTCAATAATTCCGTTTTGCCCATCTTCAACTGCTTTGCAACGAGCAACTGGGTCTGAACCTCGTAATTCGAACCTTGAGCAAGCCCAAGAAATTGACGAAACTCTCCCTGAGATAACCTTCCGCGCCCTTCAGCAATGTTACTTGCTACAGAAACTGCGGCACGTCGCAGCTGTGAAGTGAGTCCATACATCTCCTCACGAGGAAATGCCAGCGTTACTTCGTAAATACAAACGGTCATTTCCATTGCACGTTGCCATACCAGCAAATCCTGAAAGGCCTGTCCCATTTATTCTTCGTTTTAAGCTAGTAGCTAATAGCTAGCGGCTAGAAGCTGTTTTCGCCGCGGAAACGACTTTCTGCGCCGCGTCCTGCATGGTTTCACCGATGATGAAGTTGAGCCCGGATTGCTTCAATATTTCGCGTCCCTGCTCGACGTTCGTTCCTTCAAGCCGCAGCACCACGGGAACCTTTACATTCGTCTTCTTCGCCGCTTCGACGACTCCCTGCGCCAGCGTATCGACGCGCAGAATGCCGCCAAAGATGTTGATGAAGACGGCCTGTACGTTCTTGTCTGAAAGCAGAATCTCGAAGGCATGCTCAATCTGCTGCTGGTTGGCACCGCCGCCGACGTCGAGGAAGTTTGCGGGTGAACCGCCCGCGTACTGGATGATGTCCATCGTCGCCATCGCCAGACCAGCGCCGTTCACCATACAGGCGATATTGCCGTCGAGCTTGATGTAATTCAGCGCATACTTGGAGGCCTCGACTTCGAGGGGGTCTTCTTCAGCAACATCGCGAAGTTCCTTCAATTCCTTGTGGCGGAACATCGCGTTGTCGTCAAAGTTGATCTTGCAATCGAGCGCGAAGAGTTTGTCGTCCTTCGTCGTGATGAATGGATTGATTTCGAGCAGCGAGGCATCGGTATCGACGTATGCCTTATAGAGGCCCATCATGAACCTGACCGCTTCGTTGATCTGCGTCGACTTCAGTCCCAGCGCAAAAGCAAGCTGACGCGCCTGATAAGGCTGGAACCCGACTGCAGGATCGATGTAAGCCTTGTGAATCGCCGTGGGATCTTTCGCCGCTACTTCTTCGATCTCCATGCCGCCGGCCTGAGAGGCCATGAAGACCAGCTTCGCCGCCGCGCGATCGAGCACGATGCCGAGATACAGTTCGCGATCGATCGCCGCTGTTTCTTCAATCAACAGCCGCTGCACCTTCTGGCCTTGAGGACCGGTCTGATGCGTGATGAGTTGCATACCAAGAATCTGCTTGGCATACTGCTCGGCATCATCGATGTTCTTCGCAACTTTCACGCCGCCGCCCTTACCGCGACCACCGGCATGAATCTGCGCCTTCACGACAACACCGCTCGCTCCGCCGGTCAAGAGCTTCTTGGCCACATCCAGCGCTTCGTCGAGCGTGTTGGCCACCTCACCCCGCGGCACGGCTACGCCGTATTTCGCCAGGATGTCTTTCGCCTGATACTCGTGGATTTTCATAGCTTGTAGGTGCCGCATACTCGCCCCTGCGCGGAACTCCCGCGTATGAGGGCACAGAATTACGGCGGACTCTTCATACTATCGGACGGTAGAGGGCAGCGGCAAACACCGCAGGCTGCAGGAAGGACGCGACAGTGCCGCAGCTACTGGTTTTCCTTCATCTCGTCGCTCACCACATAAAAATACTTCAGATTTGCGACTCCGAATGATGTGGTGATGGCAACATCGGAAGCATCGCGCCCGACAGCCATCAATACACGGCCGATACGAGGCCGATTGTGACGAGCGTCAAATGTCCACCAACGATCGCCCAAATACACTTGATACCAGGCGCTAAAATCCATCGGCAGCACAAGTGGCACGCCAATGTCGCCCAGATAACCCGTCGCATAGCGCGCAGGCATATTGAGCGCGCGGCAAAACGTAACGGCGAGGTGCTGGAAGTCGCGGCAAACGCCGAGCCGCTCCGTGAAAACGTCCAGAGCAGTCTTCGTAGGACGCGCATACGAATATCCGAACACGACCTTACTGTGCACCCAGTTATTGATCGCCTGAACCCGCTCCAGACCTGGCGCATAGCCTCCGAAGAGGTCTAAAGCGATGCTCGAAAGCCGGTCTACCTCGCAATAGCGACTATTCATGAGATAGACCAGCGTTTCATGCGGTAAGTCGTTTACTGCAACCGCAGGGGCATGGAACGGAATGGGGTCCAGGTCGCCTGAATCCCTGACCAGGGTTGAGCCTTTGATTTGCACTATGCCCGCATTTGCCTTGAAGCGCGTACATTTGTTCCCGAAAGTGTCGATGTACGAGTCGCAACGGGTCTGTGGCGTCACCGTCATCTCATCCGGTTCGAGCAGGTCGCACTCACGCGATGGGTGGACGTGCAGCATGGTTACAAAGGCAACGGGCTCAGGCACTTCGAACTGCAGGTCGTATCCCAGGCGAATCAACATATCTGTATAGCTTTCGGCAACGGACGGGAATTGGCTGAAACAGCGCCCAATGCAGGTAAGTAACGGTTAGATGCCATGAATCTGCAAAATCGTTTGCCCAATTAGCGATTTAGTATTGAAGAACCGTAGTCAAGGATTGGCGTGCGTCAATACAGCCAATATCCCGCATCGGCTACGGAGTTCGCTACCTGGCCATGCGTTCGATACCATGACAGTAGCATGTCCACTCTGGAAGAGTTGCTTCACTCCGTCGGCGAAGACCAGCGTACACTCTCGCGCGAAGAGGCACGAACCGCGCTTCGCGAGATGCTGACCGGCAGCACGAGTGACGCTGAGATTGCCACACTTCTCACTACATTGGCACGTCGTGGCGAGAGTGTCGACGAGTTGACCGGCTTTGCCGAGACGATGCGCGAGCTTGCAGTCCCGGTTCCGCTTACGGATGCAGAACGCGCACTGCTCATCGATACCTGCGGAACTGGCGGCGACGATCGCGGCACCTTCAACATCTCGACCGGAGCTGCGCTGGTTGCGGCGGCCGCTGGAGCCATGGTCGCCAAGCATGGCAATCGCGCGGTTACGTCGAAGTGCGGTTCGGCGGATGTGCTCGAAGCGCTGGGCATTGCGGTCGCGCTACCTCCGGAACTAGCGGTTGAGTCACTGCGGACTGCCGGATTCATGTTCCTTTACGCTCCGGCGTTGCATCCGGCGATGAAGCGCGTGCTTCCGGTTCGACGCGCTCTCGGCTTCCGCACCATCTTCAATCTCGCAGGGCCGCTGACGAATCCTGCGGGGGCTCCTGCGCAGATTATGGGCGTCTTCGCTCCAGATCGAGTGGGTCTTGTGGCTGAGACGATGCTGCGGCTCGGGGTTCGTCATGCATTTGTCGTTCACGGCAGCGATGGATTGGACGAGTTGACCATCACCGGCGCGAGCCATGTGGGAGAAGTGCAGGGCTTAGATCATAGCGCGCGGCTGTACGAGATCGTTCCTGAAGACACTGGGCTTTCACGTTCGTTACTCTCCGCATTAGCTGGCGGCGAGTCTGCGGCGGAGAACGCGGCTATTCTGGAGCGCATCTTTGCCGGCGAGCGCGGGCCGAAGCGCGACATCGTGATGTTGAATGCGGCAGCGGCGCTGGTAGCGGGCCGCGTCGCGGCGGATCTGCGTGACGGTGTTGAACGCGCTGCTGAAGCCATCGATTCTGGCGCGGTGCGGAACACTGTGACGAAACTCCGAGACTTTGCCCGGAAGGTTTGACGACGTGCGATGCATCCGTTGGGAGCGATATACTTTGCCAGCATCTGAAGACTCCACTTTCGCCGAGGAGAGATTGGCATGAAGCTTAGAAACATTGCTGTCGCCGCTGCAGTAGCTGGATTGCTAGCGGTGGCTCATGCGCAGACCATCAAGGTCGACAAGGACAATCGAACAATCGCCGTCACTGCCAGCGACAAGGCGACGACCGATGCCGATCTTGCCGTGGTGCATATTGGCTATCAGGTCTTTGGGCCGGATGAGCAATCGACGTATTCCAGCGGATCGACAATCTCGAATGCGATTGTGAGCGCGCTGAAGAAGTCTGGTGTTCCGGATAAGGCTATCGAGAGCGAAAACCAGAACCTGATGCCGAACAACTATCACGATCCAAAGGAATCGGAGATGGACCGCGCGAAGAAGCAGTTTGTACTGAACCAGTCGTGGACAGTGAAAACGAAGCCCGATGATGCGGCGAAGGTTCTACATATTGCCGTTGAAGCTGGCGCGAACCAGAGCGGGCAGATTGAATGGCAGTACCAGGACATGAACGGCCTGCAAGCCAAGGCGGCGGCGAGTGCTCTGGCCAAGGCACAGGCGATCGCGCAGCAGATGGCGCAGGGGCTTAACGTCAAGCTCACAGGGTTGATCTATGCCAGCAACCAGGCGCCGGAGAGTCCTGTGCGACCGATACCGATGATGATGATGAAGGCGATGGCTGCGCCTGCTGCTCAAGCTGTTGCGCCGTTGGCGATCAATCCGCGACAGATTGAAGAGTCGTCGACTGTATATGCAGTCTTTGCTCTTCAGTAGTGCGACTTAGGAATTCGTTGACGCATCGAAACAGGGTCAGAGCCTGAGCAGAGGAAAAGCAGATCCTTCGACTCCGCTGCGCGCTCCGCTCAGGATGACAAATCATTAGGACGACAAGTTTGGTGTTTAGGACATAAAATCATGCCTCGTTATCAATATCGTGATCTGCATCCCTCGCGTGAAGCTGAGGAAGTGTATCTGCGTTGGATCAAGTACCTGGACGAAGAGTTCACCAAGCACAGGAAGCCGGAGCTGCGCGCGGAGCTGGTGCATGACAACCTGCACCAGCTGATGCTGGGCCAGCCCAAGGGTGGACGGTTGAACTTCACGCTTACCAGCGAGCTGCCTTTCAACGTGCTGAAGCTCTCGCTGGATTCGGCCAACGTCACGCTGGAGCCGGAATATTACGGCGACATCGACGAGAAGAAGTATGCCTGCATCAAGCCGCTGATCTACTTCTGGCAGATGTTCGACCGCTCGCCTGTCTCCATCAATCACTGGCTGGGTTTCCGCTTTCGCGCCATGCTGGGCAGGCACATCTTCAAGCACATCGGCAACAACGTGAAGATTTTCCACGGCGTCGAGTTCAGCTTCGGCTACAACCTTACGATTGAGGACGACTGCGTTATCCATAAGTACGTCATGCTCGATGATCGCGGCGAGCTGATCATTCGCAAGGGCACTTCAATTTCCGACTACGCTTCGGTTTACTCACACGCGCACGATCCGATTGACGGCGGCATTGTTGAAAACCGCAAAACCGAGATCGGTCCAAGAGCGCGGCTTACGGTTCATTCCTCGGTGATGGCAGGTGTGACGGTTGGCGAAGACTCCATGCTTGGCGCGATGGGCGTTGCTACGAAGGACGTCGCCCCACATTCGATTGTTGGCGGCGTTCCGGCGAAGGAGCTTAAGACCAAGGATCAGGCGACTCCGTTTGCGGACCGTAGTACCTACAAGATTCCACCTTCTACAGGTGAGCATTGCGAGTAAGCGGCACCTGATACCATCAATTTGGTCGTATGAGCCAGCAAGCTATCGTTCTAAAAATCTTTCAGTTTGTCATTCTCCTCTTTGCGTTGAGTTTGCATGAGGCCGCGCATGCGTGGATGGCGTCCCGGCTGGGCGACCAGACGGCGCGGATGCTGGGGCGTGTCACGCTCAACCCCATCAAACATATCGACCCTTTCGGCACGTTGTTGCTTCCGCTGATTACGCTTTTTACCTCTGGGCTGCTCTTCGGCTGGGCGAAACCGACCCCGGTGAATACGCGAAACTTCAAGCGCATTGTGCGCGACGACATCCTGACAACGCTGGCCGGGCCGGTGAGCAACATTCTGACTGCCGTGGCCTCGCTGATTGCGCTCGTCATTATCGCCAAGACGACACCCATCGGGGAGGCAGTGATTAAAGAGTTGGTTGTGCTGGGCATGCCGGCTCCGGACCTGATGGCGGCCAGCCCGATCGTCTCGCCGCTGGTGATCCTGTTCTATTACGGTATTGTGCTGAACCTGTTTCTGGCTGCATTTAACCTGTTGCCTTTGCCGCCGCTAGATGGTTCGCACATTATCCGGCACTTCCTTCCCTATAACGCGCTGCGCATGTATGACTCGTTGGGGATGATCAGCCTCTTCCTGATTTTCTTCTTCGGAGGGCGCGTGGTGATGATAATCGTTGGTCCGGCGCTTGAGGCGTTTAACCAGGTGCTGCTAGCGCTCTGACCACCCCTCCCCTGGGGTGCACGCTTTGATTTGTTTGTTTTCAATAGTTTAGCGGGGGATCATCCCCTGCTATCCCCTTGATTCTGTTCGGGTTAAGCCGTCTCTAGTGTTTTCAGTCACTTAGCGGGGGGTCCCTTTCGCCAACAAAAAAGCCCGCTCTTTTCGGCGGGCTTTTTTCCTCTGTATCCAGAATAGCAGTTTTGGCGAAATAGTACGCCAAATTGCGGTATCTACAAGTACTTTATTTTCTATTGCTTGAGAATTATTTTTCGGTTTGGGGGCTTGACAGATATTGTTCGTTCTTCTAATCGAGACATGAGACTCCACAGTTCCACCTGCTAAGCTTCGGGGATTGTGATCCGGTTTTTCGCTCTTATTCTCTCATTCGCATGCGCTGTTGGTGGTTTGAAGGCACAGAAACCTGTCTGGCAGCCGTCGCCAGGACATACGCAGATTCCTTTATGGCCAAATGCGGCGCCTGATGCGCAGCCTGTTGCGGGGCCAGAAGCGATGGAAACCGATCCTGCGTTCCTGGTTGCCGGAAGACCGGTGGTGGGCGTGACCAACGTGACGCGGCCTACGATGACGGTCTATCCGCCAACTGGGAAAAACACGGGCGCTGCAGTTGTCGTGTTTCCCGGCGGGGGCTATCAGATTCTGGCTATCGACCTTGAGGGATCGGAGGTCTGCGATTGGCTGACGCCAAAAGGGATTACGTGTGTGCTGCTGAAATACCGCGTGACGGATGTGGGTGACTATCCGAAATCAGGGCCATATCCGGAATCACCGATGGCATTAGAAGATGCGCAAAGGACAGTGGGGCTGGTGCGCTTTCATGCCCCGGAGTGGCATATCGACCCGCATAAGATTGGAGTCCTTGGATTTTCGGCGGGCGGGCATCTGGTGGCAGCGGTGAGCACGCATTTCGACAGGCGTTTGTATCCACCTGTGGATGCTGCAGACAAAGAAAGCTGCCGCCCGGATTTTGCTGTGGGTGTCTATCCGGGGCATCTGTCGCTATCGGCAGCGGAATCAGATGCCAGGCAAGGCACTAGAAAGTATGTGCTTCCTGACTCAGGCCATCAACCGGGCGCCGATAAACATCTTGAGTTGAATCCCGATCTCCATGTCACCAGTCAGGTGCCTCCGACGTTTCTGTTGCAGGCGGAGGATGATCACGTCGACAGCGTTTACTTCCCGCTGGCTTACTACATTGCGCTGGTGAAGGCTGGAGTTCCTGCGGAGATACACGTATATGCGCAGGGCGGACATGCGTTTGGGTTGCGACGAACGAAGTTCCCGATCACGGAGTGGCCTGAGTTGGTGGAGAAGTGGCTGGGGACGATTGGGATGATTTCGGAGTGAGAAAGAGTTGTGGTTTTTCCCAACCTCGAAAGATGATCCAGCTGCTTTCTCGTTGTTTCAGTCCAACTCCAGCGCCGGCATGACATGATCGCTTCTGTTAAGCTGCGGGGATTGTGACGAGATATTGGATTCTTGCTCTTTGTGTTGCGTGCGCTTCAGGGAGTTTGAGCGCGCAGAAGCCTGCCTGGCAGCCGGCGGCGGGGCTTAGGGAAACGCCGATCTGGCCCGGGGCGATTCCGGATGCGGCGGCTCCTGCCGGGCCGGCGGTGGATAAGACGACGAGCACGGATGCGCTGATTGCGGGGAAACCGCTGATCCGGCTGGGCAATGTTGCGGTACCTACGATGACTGTCTACCCGCCGAAAGGGAAGAATACGGGCGCGGCGGTGGTCGTGTTCCCGGGCGGGGGCTATACGATTCTCGCGATCGACTTGGAAGGCACGGAGGTCTGCGACTGGCTGACTTCTTCTGGCGTCACCTGCATTCTGCTGAAATACCGGGTGCCGAGTTCGGGGCCGTATCCGAAGTCGCCGATGGCGCTGGAAGACGCGCAAAGGACAGTCGGGCTGGTGCGATTCCGTGCGGCGGAGTGGCATGTCAATCCGCACAAGATTGGCGTGCTCGGGTTTTCAGCGGGCGGCCATCTGGCGGCGGCGTTGAGTACGCATTTTGTCCAGCGCTTGTACAAGCCTGTGGATGCGGCGGATGCAGTGAGCTGCCGTCCGGATTTTGCTGTGGTCATCTATCCGGGGTATCTGGCGATTGCCGATAAGAATTTTGCGTTCAATCCGGACCTGCCCGTTACGAAGGACACGCCGCCTACGTTTCTGCTGCAAACGGAGGACGATCGCGTGGCTCATGTGGAGAGTTCGCTGCGGTACTACGAGGCGCTGAAAGCTGTCGGCGTTCCGGTGGAGATGCATCTTTACACCGAGGGTGTGCATGGGTATGGGCTTAGGCGTACGAAGCTTCCTGTGACGGGGTGGCCTCAACTGGTGGATGTCTGGCTGAGGACGATTGGGGTGGTTGGGGAGTAAAGAGCAGGTATCATCTAACTATGGCAACGATCCACATCTCGGCAGAAGAAGCTGCTCGCGAGTTCGCGACTCTATTAGACCGCGTGCGGGCCGGCGCAGAAGTTGTCATCGAAGACGGCACGACCGCCGTGGCCGTACTGCGTGCTCCATCTCCGCCGCGTCGATCTATCTCAGAATCCATCGCATTGGCTGAGGCTCGCGCCAAAGAGCTGGGATATGAGCCAGTTATGGATGCGGACTTCGCCGCCGATCTTGAAGAGATCATCCGCAACCGCAAGCCCCGCAATAACGCATGGGACTGATCCTAGATACCAGCGCACTGATTGCTGGCGAACGGAGCGGGCGAACTGTCAGGCAGGTGCTCCAGCATGTGCGGGCCATTCATGGCGAAACCGAAGTTGCTCTTTCAGCCATCAGCATCGTTGAGCTCACGCACGGCATCTACCGCGCCAGAACGGATATAGACCGTAAGCGTCGGGCTGATTTTTCCGAAGAAGTCTACCGCGACCTGATTGTGCATCCAGTCTCGCTGGAAATAGCGCAACTTGCCGGACGGATTGAGGGCGAGCAGGCTGCAGTAGGCAACATTATCGCTTTCGAGGATCTAGTGATCGGCGCTACGGCCTTATATCTTGGTTTCGATATTCTGACCGTCAACGTAAAGCACTTTCAGCGCATTCCTGCCCTTAAGGTCATTCCCTTTTAATCCGCAGTTCCAGAAAGGCGATGCCTGGCCAAGAACTGCCCAAGGGATAAACACTCATTGCTTTGGCCGACAACGAAGGCGAGAAAGCAAAGGGCGAGTACCGAATGATCGAGCGAGGCTCCGAAGTATTGCCAGAGCGGAGCGTGCGCGCCTGGGTAATTCGACGAGAACAACAGCGAAAGCATGTAGACCAGGCCGAAAGCGCTGGCGGTCCTTACCAAAGTTCCGAGTATGAGGGCCAGCCCGATCGCCAGCTCGCCGTAGGCGACTAGAAAAGCAATTGCTGTCGCATGCGGCAGCACGAACCCCTGCAGCACTGGAACCATGAACGGATAGGCTTCGCCATTTTGGAGGAAGCGATTGATCCATGTCTCAAATCCGCCATGTAAGGTGAATTGCGTGCCGAAGACTTTGTATTGGCCGAAGATGAGGAACAAGCAGCCGACCGCAATGCGTAATCCTGCTATGACGAAGGCATTTCGATCCGCTCCACGATCAGGCCAGCGCATAATGGCGACTATTGTATCGCCACTCTTTCGGACCGAATTTAGTGTGAGGTTCTTTCGTTAGGACTGTGGTCTCCCACCTATCGCAAAATACGCGATAGGATGGGGCACCCGTTTTCGTGCGCTGCTGAGGAAAAGCAGATCCTTCGCTCCGCTCAGGATGACAGCATTCGAGGAAGCATCGCGCTCGGTTCTGGCGAAAGTTCCGTACAATAGGCAAAGTAATTTCTTACGTGAAGGATACGGTGTCGATTTCCTCTTCTGCTCCCTTGAAACGCGTGCTGAGCGGCATGCGTCCGACTGGCAAACTTCATCTTGGCAACTACATGGGCGCGCTGCACAACTGGGTGCGGCTGCAGCATGAGTACGATTGCTACTTCTTTATCGCCGACTGGCATGCGCTGACGACCGATTACGCCGATACATCGCAGATCAAGGGCAACTCGCGCGAGGTGATCCTGGATTTTCTGGGGGCGGGGCTCGATCCGACGCACAGCGTTCTTTTTGTCCAGAGTCAGGTGAAGCAGCATGCTGAGCTGCATCTGCTCTTCTCGATGATTACTCCGCTGGGGTGGCTGGAGCGCGTGCCTACGTACAAAGAACAGCAGGAGAATATCACCGGGAAAGATCTATCGACGTATGGGTTTCTCGGGTATCCGCTGCTGCAGTCGGCGGACATTCTGATTTATCAGCCGGATTTTGTGCCTGTGGGGCAGGATCAGGTGGCGCATGTGGAGCTTACTCGGGAGGTGGCGAGGCGGTTTAATCAGTTTTATCCGAAGAAGAGCACAGGGCTCGGGGCTCAGGGTTCGGAGATTTTGCCAGAACCTCAGGTTTTGCTGACGCCTTCGCCGAAGCTTCCGGGGACTGATGGGCGGAAGATGTCGAAGAGTTATGGGAATACGATTCTGCTGACCGACCCTGAACCTGTTGTTCGGCAGAAACTGAAACCCATGGTTACAGACCCGGCGCGGGTGCGGCGGACGGATCGGGGGAATCCGGATATTTGCCCGGTGGGGGATCTGCACAAGGTCTTTTCGTCGCAGGAGACGCTGGCCAAGGTGTATGACGGGTGTACGACGGCTTCGATTGGCTGCATCGAGTGCAAGGGCTGGGTCGCGGATTCGGTGGTGAAGGTGCTTCAGCCGATTCAGGAGCGGCGCGCTGCGTATGAGGCGAATCCTAAGAAGGTGGATGAGATTTTAGAGGACGGGAAGA
>Ga0209139_10000380_pt1 | contig 15161 bp, 7 predicted proteins | sample BogFormECP14_OM3_FD_188246 | JGI IMG/M metagenome (GOLD analysis project Ga0209139, IMG submission 188246) | Bog forest soil microbial communities from Calvert Island, British Columbia, Canada - ECP14_OM3 (SPAdes) (version 2) | ecosystem: Environmental > Aquatic > Freshwater > Wetlands > Bog ...
GTCGTCAGCGTCCGAGGGAATTTGAGAGCCGGATGCGAGGAGTGCTGTGCGAAGTTCCGCGCGAGAATCGAGCCGGGCATCGGCGGCAATGTGCAGGGGAGGTGCAGCCAGCGAGGCGATGCCGGACGCGGACGATCTTGCCAAGGGCGAGTGGCCCAGCCCAGCGTTTCTCTCCATCCAAATGTTCGCGGAATTGATGTTTGTGGACTTGATATTTGTGGAATTGCTTGCGGAAGGTTCTAAGAAAACGACAAGCTTGCGAAGTTGCTCAGCGTCAACGGGCGCGCCGTCGCGCTGAAAGATGCCGACGATGCCGCTCAATCCGGCAGCGTCTCCAAGTGAGTATTTACGCCGTCGAAGGGGAGAAAATGGCGATGCTCGCCACGATCTTCGTTAAGCGGCGCACCGGTATAGGAGACCCAAGCGTGGGCCTCCAAGGTGGCGGAGTTTTTGCGGGCGCCGAAATGCAGCTCCGCGGCGATGCCACGACGGCGCAAAAGAAAATAGAGCGTCATAGCCTGCTCGAGGCAATTGGTGCGCAGGAAAAGATGCCGGGCCGCAGAAGAGAGGAGGCGCGTGACATGCGTGGCCTCTGGCAAACGCGATGCGTTCGGCACCGCTACGGGCGCTTCCACGAAGTGATTGAGCAGATCTTTCCAGCGGCGAAAGCCGACAATGCGAAGGCCAGCCCACGTGGCGGAAAGACAGACGGCAGATTTAAGGACGATGGTTCGATCGGAACCACTGAGCTGTGCGAAACGCCGGCTTGCAGAGATGGTGCTCACGGGTCTTCGATGGACTGCCATGGACGGAGGAGCATGTCCGTGGTCTAGCGAAGACTGTACTACAAGCGGAGACAGAATTGATGTTCAGGCGGACAAAAAATTACTCGAGCTATTCAGGGACGGTCAGGGCTTTCATACGCTTTGTGGATGCTGATGATAGCGACGGCCGCAACAGCGCCGATGGCAACTTCCGTGAAATGGGAGTTTGCAAGTACTAACGGCGCTTTCCCTGCGTTCGCGTAGGCCGCCGCGCAGGCGGTGTGCGTGTGATTCTTGTGGTAGTCAGGGTCTTCCGGAGAAATCGCGTCGCGTATTTTGTCCACGGAGTGTTCGGGGACTACGCGGTAGGCGTGATCGTGGTCCACGGTTTTTTTCTCGGAGCCCGCGACGACCTCCATCACGCCCTCGTGGGCGTTTACCTCCAGCTCGCAAGGCGACCGCAAACTAACCTGACCTTGCACGGGACGGTCTGTGCCAGAGACGATGCGCACGTCAGAAGCGAAAATCTCAAATCCTTGCGTGGCGCTGTTGTTGGATACGAGTATGGTGCCGTGGCGCAATTCCGCGATGGGCGATGTCTGGCCCAGGTAGAAGGCGGCCGTCGTATCGCCGAGCAGTTGGTAGGTCGTCTGCCCAACGCGCACGGTGAGGCTGCCATCGGTGTCCGTGCTTAAGATGTCTCCAGCATAAATCGAAGATCCCGCGCTCGTGGCGGCGGAACCAATGTGGCCACCCTGTGAATCGAGGATCATTCCCACCGATTGGGTTTGAGCTGCGTGAACCGGCGCCAAGGCGAAGCTGAGACTCACAATCGCCGCGAAGGATAGTTTGGTTAAGAAACGCATGTCAGTTCCCTTCTTTCGTGCTTGCGACGCTGTTGTTGATTTTGAATATCGGAGAGCGCGGGAAGCGTCTGGTCTTCTTGGGAGCGCTCGTCGAGAGTTGCAGCTGCATACTGGGATCGCCGAAGAGAATCCAGGTGCGGCGCACATCGGGGTCGGAGATACCGAGCTTGGCGCCGAGGATGCTCTCGCCGATCGGCATGGATGGATCTTCTTTAAGAATGCCGAGCATGGCCTGATCCAAGGTGGCCTGCTCGGGCGCGGCGGTGAATCCGGAAGAAGCCCAGACGGCAACCGCGCCGCCATTGGGGGCGAGCAAAAGAGACTCGGCGAGGCTCTCGGTGTATACGTCCTGGAAGAATCCGTTCAGACAATCCATCAGGAGGTAGAAAGGCAGACGTTCGCCATTGGTTAAGGCCGCAGCCGACGTATCGTCCAGTAAATCGGAGAAGGACCACTGCTCGGTGGCTCCGTGGCCCGTGTAATTGACGAGCAGCGCGCCGTTGTTCAAGGCATTCAAGACGCGGTCGCGCGCGGTGTTGACGTCCAGCGTATCGGCAAAAATGTTGGTGGTTTGCAACGTTGCAGGAAGGTCGGTGGCGGCGAAGGTGGCTTCGTTGGTGAAGTTGGTGTCCACGTTTTGATCGGCGATGAGCAAGGCTTGCTGATTCCAAGAGCCGGCGGTCGAGCCCGACTCGTAGTTCACGATTTTGGAGATGACCAGAGCGGCGTCTGAAGCGGTGCGAACCGGAATGCGGCCGGTGGGAATGGTGGCGAAGCCGGTTTGCTGAAAGTCGCTGAACCAATCGTCGGAAGCCGTCTTGAACGCCTGCGTTTCGATAATGCGTGTGGGGACAAAATCAAAGTCGCCAAGGCCGAGATAATTTCTCGGGTCGAGAGAAGCGTCGCCGACGAGAAGGACGGCCTGCGGAGCTTGCGCGGGATCCGTGGAAAGTTGTCGCAAATAGTCCTGGATGGCGAAGGGCGTGCGCTCGCCATAATTGAAAGCATCAAAGAGCTGGTCGATGGTGACGAGCGTAACTTGCCGGCCTTGCTGCTGGCGCAGCGCGACGTAGGGCGCCAGGCTCGCGACAAAGTCTGGATGGCTGATGACCACGATGTCCGAGCTCTGCTGCTTATGGATGGCCGGGTCAGGCACATGGAACGTGAGCGATTCCGGGGCAGAAATCTGGTCCGCGGAGAAAATGAGCAAAGTGCGCTCGGCTGCGCCGGCGTTAGGAACAGCGAGAGCGAGCGAGAAGGTATTGCCTGCGGGCTGGACGGAGCCAGTGAGCTGCGTGATGGCCGTGGGATCGGTGATGTCGTAGGCGTAGATCTGGGAACTGGTGAAGTCCGTGACATTGAGAGTCGCGCCGGAAGAAACCGAGGCGCGCAGCCAGTTGCCGTCCGCGGCGTAGGTGTGCGGGTAGTGAATAGCGATGGACTGAACGAGGCTGATGTCGTTGTCACCGTCGAGCGCGGTTAAGGTGACGGTATTGACGCCGTCCTGCAGCAGGGTGGAGTTGATCGGAAAGGTGTTGGTGACGTTGGCCTGGTTGAAGAAGTCCATTTCGCCGATAGGATTTCCGTTGAGGCTTACGGAAACGGCGTGGGCTTGTTGGTCGGTACCGCCTTGCAGCGTGACGTCGACGGTGGCTTGCAAAGCAGAATTCGGGTTGAAGTGTGCGATGGTGAGTTGCTCGTCGACCGGTTCGGTGGTGATGGCGTCACCAAAGAAATTGTCCTGATTTTCGCCGTTCAACAAGGTGGCGAAATAGGTTGTGCGTTCATCCAGAAGGACGGTAAAGAGAAAGTCTTCCGCCGTGGCCGTTCCCGAAGCGTTGGCGAGAGTTTGCGTCACGCGCTTGCCAGGTTGTGTGCCACGCACCAGCCAATAAACACGCGTCCCTGAGAATGGCGTGTCGATTCCCGTGCCGTAGAATTCAATGCCCTCAACCGGCTGGTTGCGGTTTCCTGCCCGCGATTCGACCACCATGGGCTGCTCGAGGCCCTCGGCGAAGAGCTGAAGGAATTGCGGTTCGGAACCGGGATTAAATCCCGCGGCAATGAGTTGCGCCAGAGACAGTCGATACCAACCTTCGCTGGTCACGCCGATCTTCAGGGCCGGCAGCAAGTCCTGCGAGACCGGAAATCGCCCAGGATGCGTCGGAAGAACCGGACGCGGTGCGCTCAGCGCTCGGGTGCGCTGTTGCAGCACCGGTGTAGCGAGACGGTTCAACTGCGTCAAAAGCGGCGCGTTCGAAACGTCACTCGCAGCTTGCGAGGAGACCGCCGCAGATGGCTGCGCGTTGCTTGAGGTCAACGTCCTGGATGGAGCGAATTGATCCGCGACGGGACCCTGGGAATCTGGACTGATGGGACCGTGCGTGGAACGCGTGCCATTCAGATCGACGTCTTCAAGAAGATACGAGGATTGCGCGGTGCCGATCGGATCGATCCAATAGTAAGTTTTCGCGCCGTGTTGCGGCTTTGCGCCACGAACGAACAGCGCCGCACCCGCGATGATCGAAGGATTGACGCGATGGCGTCCTTGCGCGTCTTCGCGATAAACGTTGAAGCCGAGGTTGCGAATTTCCTCCTGCGTGTGCCATTCGAGCAGCACGCCGCCTAGCTGGCGAACTTGCGCATGGAAGGACGACAATTGCACCGCGGTCGTCGCCTGAATGGTGGAATCCGCTTCGGAACTGTTATTCGCAGAATCGGGATCGCTGGTCGATGAGGTGACGGTGGCGATGTTGCAAACGCTGTAAGGCACGCCGTTAACGGTATTGCAGACCGTTGCGGAGGAGCCGCTAAAGGTTGCGGCGTTGACATTGATCGTGATGACCACGGTGGTGCCCACGCCCAGCGTCCCCAGCGAGCAGCTGACGGTTCCACCGCTTTGCGTACAGGTACCCTGCGTGGTGGTGACATTGGTGAAAATCACTGACGATGGCAGCGGGTCCGATACGTTCACGTTCTGCGCAACGGCCGGCCCATTGTTTGTGACCTTTAGCGTGTACGTAAGATTGGTGTTCAGGTTCACAGGCTCCGGCGTAGCCGTTTTCACAATGGAAACGTCGGCTTGCGATGGTGACGCCGTGAAAATGAAGGAACTGGCGGTATTGTTTGCGGTGTTGGGGTCGTTGGCGGTTGGGCCGATGGTCGCCGTGTTGGTGATCTTCGTGCCGGGCGCATCGGAGCTGGTCACTTGAACAACCAGCGGGAAAGTGGCGGAAGCCTGGGAATTGAGCGGGCCGGTGCAGGTTACGGTGCCGGCGCTGCCCACCGCCGGAGTGGTGCACGTAAAGCCCGAAGGTGGCACCAAAGAAACGAAGGTGGTGCCCGTGGGAAGTACGTTGGTGTACGTCGCCGTAGTGACGTTTGCGGGGCCGTTATTCGTGGCCACCTGCGTAAACGTGACGTTATTTCCCAGGATCACGGGAGTCGATGGAGCGCTGCTGGTAATGGCCAAATCGGATTGCGTGGAGCCAGCCACGGTGACGTTGGCGGTGGCCGATGCGGCCGTCGGATTGGGATTGGGCGTGGCGGAATTCGCGTTCGCCGTATTGGAGATGACCGTGCCGTTGGCGACACCGGTAGACGGAACAGCTACGACCAGCGTGAATGTGGCGGTGGCCCCATTGGCAAACGTTGGAGTCGGCGCAACAGTATTGCAGGCGATATTTCCGGTTCCCCCGACCGCTGGGGCGGCGCAACTCCAACCGGAAGGGGCGGTAATGGAGACATAGGTGGTGTTCGCTGGCACCGTGTCATACAGGCCACCGGGTGCGGCCGCCGACGGGCCGTTGTTATGCATCACGAGCGTGTAGGTAATGTTGTTGCCAGCGGCGACTGTGGGGGCGCTGGCCGTTTTGGTGAGGGTGACGTAGGCGGAGTTGGTGGCGGAGCCTACTGTCGTTGTGACGGTCGCGGAGTTATTCGCCAGATTGGGATCGTTCGTACCGGAAGAAATATTTGCCGTGTCGACGATCTGCGTCCCGAAGGTCGTTGCCGCGTTGACCTGCGTGACGATGGTGAAAGTGCCGTTGGCGCCACTCGCAAAGTCTGGATCGGTGCACGTGATATTGCCTGTTGAGAGAATGGAAGCGTTGGAGTTGCAGGTCCAACCTGCGGGAATGGTGATCGATTGAAAGGTGGTGTTCGCGGGAACAGCTTCGCTGAAGACGGCATTCAGGGCGTCCTGCGGACCGGCGTTGGCAACGACCTGCGTATAGGTAATCGAGGCGCCGGGGGTAACAGGGTTGGGGTTGCCCGTATTCGTTACGCTAAGATCGGCGCCCGCGCAGTACGCGCCCGGCTGCGCTCCGGGAGTCTCCGTGATTACTTCGGTCGTCGCGATCACACCGGCTTGACCCGGGGTAGCGCCAAAGGAATCCTGAACGGTATCCGTATTACCGTTAGCCCCGCCAGTTACGGTCATCGCCGTCGCAGTTCCGCTCAGCAGAATTACCCCGCCACCGCCACCACCGCCTGGGCCGTGGCGGTTACCGGAAAAGGCTGCGGGCGCCTGGGTAGACCACGCCAGGCCTCCGTTGCCGCCATTGGCGTTTGCCGTTAAACCTGTGAGCGTACCGATGGTGTTGGCGTAAAAGAGGATCGTGCCTCCCGCTCCACCCCCGCCGGTGCTGTCATTCAAAGTGTTCAGCGTCGATTGCCCATTGGACGTGATCGTCCCTGTGCCCACCGCCGAGCCGGTGTGGACGATGACAATGGCGCCGCCAGCTCCCCCGCTACTGAAGATGCCAGTGCACGTTGTTCCGCAATCGGCGCCGTTGCTCGCCGCCGAAATGAAGTAGGAGCCATTATTGGTGGTGCCCGCTCCGCCTCCGCCGCCCATGACAATGGCGCTGGTGCTGACGGGAAAGGCCGCGCCGCCGAAGCCTCCGTCGGTGGAGTTCAGCGCCGTGAAACTGTTCCAGCCATAACCTCCGAGGCCACCCGCGCCGCCGTTGCCGCCCGCGCCGCCTCCGGAGTTTCTATCGTTGGTAGGCGAATCGCCATCGGTACCGCCGCCGCCGGCATTGCCTGGCGCGCCGCGCGCAAAGCTGCCGCCCGGCAGGCCCTCGACGACCGTTTGGTTAGTACTTATGGCGGTCGATGAAGTGATAATGGTGGCCAGAGCCGGTGCCACCCAATGCGGCGCTCCGGCAATACCCTCGCCCTTCGAAGCATTGACGCCGCTTCCCGCTGGCGGGTCGCCGCCAGCCAGATTCGGCAGGGCGGCCGGAGAGGCCGTCACATAGTCGGTATTCGCACCCGCCGCCGCGGAATTGAGCGTAATGCCCCCGCCGCCGCGGAAACCCAACCCATCGGCCACCACCGTACCGCCGAGGGTAAGCTGAGAGGCGACGTCGAGCGCCAGCACTCCGCCGACGGAACCCGTCCAAGCCAGCGGCACGAGTCCGGAGCTGAGCGTGGCGGAGGTGTACTGCGGAACGCGAATCACCTGAAAAGTCTGCTGACCGATCGTGGCGCTATCCGCGGCTTCCGTGTAGGTATTCAGCGTCCCGTTGTTGGCGCCCGTACCCCTAAACGTCAGCACGCCGCCGCCAGCGCCCACCGCGCTCGTAGCCGTCACATATTCAAACTGGCCAGAACTCTGCAGGTTGGTGGAACCGGCCGCCGGATCGCCGGGCGTGCCATGACCGTACGATGAACTGTTGGCGTCATTGATCAACGAATCTTGCATCTGCATGATCAGCAGCAGGTCGCCGATGCTGATGGGTGTGGCCGCGCCTGAGGAGGCGCCCAGCGTGACGGTGGGCGTTGCGCCCGCCGTGAGCGTGCCCGTGCCGGGATAGTAGGTGTTCACCACGCCGGTCAAAGCGCCACCGGCGCCGTCTTTACCCGGCGTGGCGCACACCAGCGGTTGCACCACGGTGATGACCGTCGCGCTGTTGTTGGTCGAAACCGGATCGGTGGTGGATGAACTAATCGTCGCGGTATTGCTGATCGGCCCCGCTGTGGACGGAGAAGTCACGGCAATCGTAATCGTTGCGGAAGCTCCTTCCGCGAAGGTGCCGGTGAGAGCGCAAGTGACGGTGATCGGGGTCGGGGGCGGGGTTGATTCGGTACACGTCCACCCCGCCGGAGCGCTTGCCGAAACAAACGTGGTCCCCGCAGGAATGGTGTCCTTCACTTGCACCGTCGCGGCGGCGGCCTGGCCCAGGTTCTGCACTTGAATGGTGTACGTCAGATTGGAAGACAGGAACACCGGCGTCGGCGCGGCCGTCATCGCGAGCGCCAAATCTGCGTCTGCCGCTGCCTCGACGAGCACGGTGGTAATGCTGGTGTTATTGCTGGGCACGGGATCAATGGTCTGCGAGGTCACCGTAGCCGAATTCAAAATGGTCGTACCGTAGGCCGTTCCGGCAGTCACGCGCAGCACGAAGGTAATGGGACTGGCCGACGTGTTTGCGCCACTAGCCAAGGCCGGCTGATAGGTGCAGATGATCGGACCCGTCCCGCCGGCTACGGGGTTCGTGCAGGCCCAGTTCGCGTTGACGGTAATGCTTTGCAGTGTGGTATTCGGCGGCGTCTGCTGATAAACCACCAGCGTGCCGGCCGGAACCGCGAGCGGCCCGTTATTCTGTGCGATTTCCGTGTACGTAAAATTGACGCCCGTGTCGACGACGGAAACCGAGGTGGTCTGCGTCATCGTGAGGTCCGCACCCGAGAGCGTAGCCGTGCTGCTGGCCGTATTGTTGGCGGCATTCGGATCGAAAGTCGTGGAGCTGACCGTCGCCGAACCCGAGATGACCGTCCCGAGAGCGGTTCCCGTGTTCACGGTTACCACAATGGTGATCGTCGCCGTGCCCGCGTTCGCCAAAGCGGCGGTCGCCGTACAGGTGAGCGTGCCGGCATTTCCGGCCGTCACGCCAGTGCAGGTGTAGCCCGTCGCGGTGTCGCTGGTGAACACCGTATTCGCAGGCGTCGTAAAGGTGAGTACCGGAGCCGCCGCAGTGCTCGGTCCGCTATTCGTGATGACGTTCGTGTACGTAAGCGTGGCCCCCGGCGCAACACTGGTCGGCGCCACGGTTTGCGTGAGCGCGAGGTCGGCGACGGTCACGGTAGACGTACTCGTGGCTGTGTTATTCGCGGTATTGGGATCGAAAGTTGTGGAAGTTACCGTGGCCGATCCGGTAATCACCGTTTGACCAGCCGTCCCGGCGTTCACCGTCACCACAATCGTGATCGTCGAGGTGCCGCTGAGCGCCAGCGCAGCGCTGGCCGTACACGTCTCGGTGCCCGTTCCTCCAGACGCCAATCCGCTGCACGTGTAACCTGCCCCGCTCGCGCTCGTGAACGTTGTATTCGCAGGCGTCCCGAACGTCATTACCGGAGCTGCCGCCGTGCTCCCACCCGTCGCGTCGTTGAGGTTCGTTATCGTGTTCGTGAAGGTAATCGTTTGCCCCGGGCCAACCGAAGTCGGCGTAGCAGCTTGCGTCAGGCTGAGATCCGCGCTAATCACCGTCACCGTGCTCGTCCCCGTGGTGGTGCCCGAGAAACCGAGCACGCCCCCGGGAGTCACCGTGACTGTGCCAGTGATCGTCGTCTGTCCAGCAACGCCAGTATTCACGTTCACGACAACGGTAATGATTGCGACGCCGTTTGCCGATAGGACCGCTGAATCGGTGCACACCACATTTCCCGTGGCGCCCACCGCGGGCTTCGTACAATTCCAGCCCGCCGGCGCGCTGACGGACGCGAAAGTCGTATTCGTGGGCGTGGCCTGCGTGATCACTGGGTCGTCGAACGATGCCAATGCGGTAGTGTTGGTCAGCGTGTTGGTATAGGTAATCTGTCCGCCCGGACTTACCGTAGAAGTCGACGCCGTTTGCGTGAGTGTCACTGCTGTGGACGCCTGCACCGACGCAGTTCCAGCGAACAATTGCAACAAAATCAGCGTCGGCACGATTGCGAAGCTCCCGCGCGTCAGGCGGCGCTTCCCTGCCAGCCGCAAGCGCCGCAACAAAGCTCGTGCGGTATGTATCGGTCGCGTCCACGGACGTTCCGTGGAGATTCGTTTGCCGCCCCGCTCGATGGCGACTACATTCCCAAGAACCGTCTGCATCCCTTCGTCGTTGGCTTGGCCTGCGTCGCCGCGCGTGATGGCGGCGCTGCCGTCCGCGAGGCGCTGAATCATGCGGTGAACGCGCAAACCATCGCGGCCTTCTGCGAGCACCACCTGTCCGGGATTGATTTGGTGTACGGAAGCCGGTGCGATGACGAGCTGATCGTCAGGCAAAATATTCGGCTGCATGCTCTGGCCCTGCGCGGTAAAGCGCACCGCGAAACCTTCGCGCAACAGTTCCCGGCATACCGCAAGGAACTGCGCCGAATCCCTTTTCACGATGCTGGGCTTCACGATGCCGGCCTTCACGATGCCGGGCATGGGAGATTTAGGCGCGCGCATGGCGGACGGCCTCCACGGCGCTCGATTGCGGCAGAAAACGGAATGTATCGCAGGGCAATTCCTGGGCAAGCTGCTCGATGAATTGCAACGCGCAGTTGAGTGCCTCCGGCGAATGCCGCGGGACAAAGCTGCGCGCAAAAATTTCGGCGGTGGCAACGCTGCGCGGCATGGCCACCAGTTCGTTGGCAGGCGCCTGTTCCAGCACGTAGATATGCGAAAGCCGCGCCGAACCCGGCGACGCAATGCCCGCATCGCCGTGCCACGGCGTGCCGTACATCCAGATGGCGCCCTCGCGGCGGCGCAAGATAATGCGGTCGTCGCTTAAGATCCGGACGCCGGGTTGCGACTGCCACAATCGCGCGCTGGTGCTCTTGCCTGCTCCGGAATGCCCGAGGAACAGATGACCGTAGCCGGCCTCGTCAACCACTCCAAGCGCGTGAACCTCCAGACCTTTGCCGCCCGCCAGGTGGTGAATCATCAAAACTTCGTCCAGTGGATATTCGAAGGGATAGATCGCTTGCGACGCGTCGAAAAAGTGGCGTGAAAGCGAAAGTTCACCGCAGCGAAAATTCTTGTCGAACCACGCCGATTTGTAGGGCGTCTCACCGGGGAACGCGCGAAGGAAATTCAGGCGGTAGCCGCCTGCTTCGGCAAAAAGCGACCAGAGCCCGCCAGAAGAAAAGAGCGGCTCTTGCGCGGGAACCTTCAGTGCATCGACCAGCGAGACCTTTACGTTGACGTCGCACTCGTCGCTAGCCCCGCGCGGAACCGCGAACTCGCGCAGCGAGGGATCCAGGATCATGCGCACGCCGTCGCTGGCGGTCATGCCGAACGAAATTCCCGCAATGCGATAAGCGAGCTGCGACGCACCGGTCGCTCGACGCGGCGCACCCGAAGCACCGCGAGTCACTGCCGCGAATTGTGTTTGCATGGAGGGCATTGCGGTGTTCGCTCGCATCACGAGCCCGGAGTGCGGCAAGCCCCTAAGGCGTTTCGGCAGGATCCGGAAACCGGCCCACCAGACCCGGTCACTTTGCAATGACCAAGAACGGCTTCTGCTGGGCGCAAGCTCACGCGCAGCACCTTGGGCGCTTCATACACCTCGGCCTTTGGCGCTTCCGGGGTTTGGTCTTCGTCTTGGCAAGCCATGTCGAGTTTCGTTCTCTCGTGCTGCGTTTTTATTCCGCCACCGTCGTCCCTAGTGCGAACTGCAGGAATGACAAGCGGCTCCAGTGTTCGAACTCTGCAAAACATTCAGGACCGGCAGCGCCGCTTTGCGCTGCAAAATCTCCAGAGGCTGCGATTGAATGCGTTGCGCGGATGCCAGCAGCGCCGCATGCTGCGCCGGGCTCGCGCAACTCGGGCAGTCTCCGTGCTCCGGAACTTCCAGCCCCAGCGTGTAGGCGCGCAAGTGCGCCACCTGACAGAGGAATTCCACGGGCGACTCGGCGTCCCCGTTCTCCAGTTCCCCGTTCGCCGGGCACATGCTGCATAAGGATTGAATCTGGCAGCGGTCACAGATATTCGGCCGCGCCTTCTTTTGCGCGCGAATCTCTCGCAGCCGTCCCTCCCAGCCTTCGCGAAAGCTGCCTTGGCGAATGTTGTAACCCTGCTGGTGGGAAATAACGCAGATACTCATCGTCCCTGTCGGATCGATGGCGCAGCCGTGGACTCCCCCGCCGCAGAAATAACGCGTTGTTTCGCTAGTGAACTCCGGCGCGCCGGCCGCCAATTCTGCTTCCGCCAGACGCCGGTAGTCCCGCATGCGCCGCTCGTCGTGAAATTCCAGGCTCACCGCCTCTTCGGGCGAAAGCCGTATGGCCAGCGGGCTTTGCGAGCAATCGATGCGCGGATTCACCAGCGGATCGAACTTAAATTCCACTCCGCGGGATTCCGCGAAGCGTTTCATCTCGTAAACCTCGTGCTGATTGATGCTGGTGGGCACGGTTTTTAATTTCAGGGGAAGATTGCGCTCCAGCAGCAGATCGATGGCCCGCATACAACGATCGAAAGATCCGCGCACTTGCGTCAGAGCTTCGTAGGTTTCGCGCGTCGCACCGTACATGGTGATCTCCACCGAGAACGGCGGATATTTCGCCAGGTGGTCGGCGATGCGCTCGTTGATCAAAATACCGTTGGTAAACAGGGTGATCAGAAATCCGCGCTTCTTCGCCTCCGTGTAAATCTCCAGAAAATCCTTGCGCGCGAAAATCTCGCCGCCGGAATACAGCAGCCACATGCATCCCGCCGCCACCAGTTCATCGAGCAGCGCGCAGTGCTCGGCCAAAGACATTTCCTGCTTCCGCGCCGCCTGGTCCCCCATGGGCAAATTGTTGTAGCAGTGCAGGCAATCGAGCGGACAGCGCCGCGTGACTTCGATGGACACGTCCATCGGCACGCGATTGCCTGGATGGCGCTCGTGGAGCGCGCCGCTAAATTCGCCGTACTCTACCGTCTGCAAACTGTTCCTCTTCCGTTGATTGTTGTGCGGTCGCTGCGGGCCCGCTTCTAAAGCGCCTCTACCAGTCCGGCTCCTTGGAGTTCCGTGAGGAAATTCCGCACGTCGTTTTGTGCCTGAACTCCGCTAACAGCGAACCGCCGGGCCACAAAGGCGGTCAAATCGTCCGCGGTGCGGCTCTCCGCCAGGAGATTCCACAAGTGCGTGCCAACCCCGTTAAAGGTGTAAATGGAGTCGAGGTCACCAATGCCGCGACAGATGGGAACCACCACGGTTTCTCCCGCCATCTCGCGGGAAACGAGATTGGAGCTACGGATGAAACGAATCTGGGAGTCCGCACCAGAGGGAACTGTCTCTAGAGGCGGTTCTATAGGTTCTAGTAGTTCTATGGCTTGCATGCCTTGTAGTGTTGCTTGAAGGAAGGCCCCTGTCACGGTTTTGGAACACCGCTGTTCCGTTTCAGTACAGAACTCTAACGACACTTCATGACGGCGAAAGAACGGCGAAAGTCGACTATTCCTGCCAAAATCAGGCGCTTTTCCCCGATTCTCGTCGGGCATTAGCCTGACTCCTCAATACTCCCGCTAAGTAGCTGATATATAACTATTTATGGAGTCGAGGGGATTGTGCAATGAATTGTGCAGTGAATTGTGCAATGAGCGGACGAGTGGTCCTTCCCCGCATCGGTCCGCCAGATCCAGCTTCGTCCGAGCTCCGCGCCCCGATCTTCGACCGTGTTTTCGGCGGTGGTCGAGGCCTTAGCAGGTTGCGGAAAAACTCTGGTTTTCAGGGGTCGGAGCTTTAGCTCCGACATTAAGTGCTTGGCTACCAATGCGCTTTAGCGCCTGAGGAATTGCTTCCGCTCTTTTTTCCGCAACCTATTAGGCAGTGCGTACGGATACCGTTCTGAGACACATTCCAATTTCGGACCTCCCGTGGGCGGTCCGCAGGCAGATCAGCACACTGCTTTGCGTTGCCTGGATTGCACTTAGTCAGTGGGTGGGAACGTGCACCAAAGACTCCCACATCCCCAAACCTACCTTCGAAGAATTAAGGGATGCTCAGAAATACAGGAAAACAAAGGGGATTCTAACCGGATGCTCGAACTTCGGAAAAGAAACGCTCTCGCTGGCGTCACCCCGATGGGGCGCGACCGCCGCACGTGCCCCCGGTACAACTTCACGGCAGAGGCCGAGGCTCTGGATGCCAACTCGCGCGCGAAAATGACTGCCCGTACCTCGGACATCAGCCGTGGCGGCTGCTACGTCGATACGTTTTGCCCTTTTCCCCGAAATTCCAGCGTCATGCTCCGTATCGTGCGGGATAAGGAATCCTTGGTAGCACAGGCCAAAGTGATGTACTCGAAATTAGGCATGGGCATGGGGCTGAGCTTCACGGCGCTCGAACCGGACAACAAGCGAATCCTGGATCGGTGGATCAGCGAACTAAGCGGGACTGCCCCGTTGGACTTTAACGATCACCACCACGAGCACTCAGTTCCCCGCCAGCGCGCCACGGCGCAAATTAACTCCAGCGTGCAAAACGGCGCGAGCGCGTCAAACCACCCCAACACGCAAACCGACCACATCACGCAAAGCAACCACAACAGCCAAACCAACAGCACCGCGCAAAGCAAAAACAATGATCCAGCCTACGTGCTCGGCGAATTGATTATCGCGCTGATGCGCAGCGGGGGTTTGAGTTCAGCAGAGGGTAATTCCCTGCTATTAAAGCTGGTGCAACGCGACACCTCGTCGTAGAGACGGTTCGTCATAGCGCTGCTCCGTCATACGGCCTCCTTCGTCGCACTCCATCCACGTGGCATCCCGACGCACTTATCGATAGACTGCCGAGTGCAAAAAATGATACTCAACAACAATCGTGCGTTCTCTTAGGCCTCCGGGTGTGGTCAACATCGCCGACTTGCGTCGCCTGGCGCAGCGTCGCCTCCCAAAGATGGTTTTCGATTATCTTGATGGCGGTGCTGAAGGCGAAGTTACCTTACGGGAAAATTGCCGTGTCTTTGAGGATGTGACTTTTCGGCCGCGTCAAGCGGTGGCCGTCGAGCGCTGTGATCTGAGCACGCAGGTGCTCGGGCAAGGCCTGGCAATTCCCGCTCTGCTGGCTCCGGTGGGCTACAGCCGCATGATCAATCCTGGCGTAGCGGGTGGCGAGGTCGCAGCGGCGCGCGCTGCCGGGGAGTTTGGCACGGGGTATATCCTCTCTACGATTTCCGGCCACAAACTCGAGAACGTCAAGGCCGCGACATCCGGTCCTGTGTGGTATCAGCTGTACCTGGTCGGTGGGCGTGCCGCCGCTGAAGCGGCCATCGCTCGGATCCGCGTGGCCGGCTACTCAGCCCTGGTGATCACCATTGACACACCAATAGCGGGGATGCGCGAGCGCGATCCGCGCAACGGCACCAGAGAACTGCTTGGCCCGTCGCTCATGGCCAAACTTCCCTTCTTGCCGCAAATGTTCGCGCGTCCGGGCTGGCTCAGCTCTTTCCTGCGCGATGGAGGCACACCCAAGCTCGAAAATATCGTGCAGGCGGACGGCACCCCGATGCCGCTCATGGACGTGACCGCCGCGCTGGCCCGCGCCGTGGTCACGTGGAACGATTTGCAGTTTCTGCG
>Ga0209139_10000381_pt1 | contig 15138 bp, 11 predicted proteins | sample BogFormECP14_OM3_FD_188246 | JGI IMG/M metagenome (GOLD analysis project Ga0209139, IMG submission 188246) | Bog forest soil microbial communities from Calvert Island, British Columbia, Canada - ECP14_OM3 (SPAdes) (version 2) | ecosystem: Environmental > Aquatic > Freshwater > Wetlands > Bog ...
ACGATCGCCCGCGTCGTCGCGAAAATCTATTGCGGCCTAGGCTTTTTGAAGAAGGAGAACATCAAAGAGGTGCACCGCGCCGACTTGATCGGCCAGCACATCGGGGAAACCGAGGCCAAGACCAACGCGATCATCGACAGCGCATTGGACGGTGTGCTCTTCCTCGACGAGGCCTACGCCCTGGTTGCCACCGGCGCCAAGAACGACTTCGGTTTGGTGGCCATCGACACCCTGCTGGCCCGGATGGAAAACGACCGCGATCGGCTGGTGGTCATCATCGCGGGCTACCGCGCCGACCTGGATCGCTTCCTGGACACCAACCAAGGTCTGCGGTCGCGGTTCACTCGCACCATCGACTTCCCGTCCTACCAACCGGCCGAGCTGATCGAGATCGCCAACTTCATGGCAAAACGGCGGGACAGCGCTTTCGAACAACCCGCGCTGGACGACCTGCAAGCGTTGTTCGCCCACCTGGCTGAGATCACCAAACCCGATACGGCCGGCGTGGAGCGGCGCGGACTGGATATCGCGGGCAACGGCCGGTTCGTCCGCAACGTCGTCGAAAAGTCTGAAGAGGAACGAGAATTCCGGTTGGACCACAGCGAACATGCACAGACCGGTGAGTTCACCGACGAGGAGCTGGTGACCATTACCGCCTCCGACTTGGCCAACACGGTGCCGCAGCTATTGGAAGGCCTCCGCTTGGAGATGCCGGCATGACCGGCCGCGCCGCCGACGATGCAGAGCGAAGCGATGAGGAGGAGGAGCGCCGATGACTCCCGGCAACGACGACGAGCGGCGCTCTTTCGCGTCGCGCACCCCGGTCAACGACAACCCCGACAAGGTGGTCTACCGCCGCGGCTTCGTCACGCGCCATCAGGTGAGTGGTTGGCGATTTGTGATGCGCCGCATCGCCTCCGGCGTCGCCCTGCACGACACCCGGATGCTGGTCGATCCGTTGCGCACTCAGACGCGCGCGGTGCTGATGGGCGTGCTGATGCTGATCACCGCGCTGGTGGGCTGCTTTGTGTTCTCGCTGATCCGCCCGAATGGATCGGCGGCCAACAACCCAGTGTTGGCCGACCGGTCCACCGCCGCGTTGTACGTGAAGGTCGGCGATGAACTACACCCGGTACTGAACCTGACGTCGGCGCGGCTGATCGCCGGACGGGCGGTGAACCCCACCACAGTGAAAAGCACTGAGCTGGACAAGTTTCCGCGCGGCAACCTGATCGGCATCCCGGGCGCGCCCGAGCGGATGGTGCAGAACACCGCCAAGGACGCCGACTGGACGACATGCGATTCGGTCACGGGTGCCGCCACCGGGGTCACGGTGATTGCCGGCGCCCCCGACAGCAGTGGCACCCGGGCCGCCACACTGGGCGCAGGGCACGCGGTGCTGGTCCGCAACGCCACCAGCAGCTGGCTGCTGTGGGATGGCCGGCGCAGCAAGATCGACCTGGCCGACCACGCGGTGACCAGCGCGCTGGGCCTGGGCAGCGACATACCTGCACCGCGGTCCATCGCCGTCGGCCTGTTCAACGCTATCCCCGAAGCGCCGGCGCTGTCCGCGCCGCCCATCCCAGACGCCGGAAGCCCGCCGAAGTTCACCCTGCCCGCGCAGGCACCGGTCGGCGCGGAGGTCGAAGCGCACGCGTTGGAGGGCACCTCGGGCGCCTCCGCCAACGGCATGCTCTACTACGCGGTGCTACCCGATGGCCTGCAACCGATCTCGCCGGTGCTGGCCGCGATACTGCGCAACTCCAACTCCTACGGTCTGGATCAACCACCGCGGCTGAGCGCCGATCAGATCGCCAAACTGCCGGTGTCGCGGATGCTGGACACCGGCCGCTATCCCGATCAGCGGATCAGCCTGGTCGACGCCGCCCGCGACCCGGTCACCTGCGCACACTGGAGCAAGCCGGCCGGCGCGGCCACGAATTCGCTGACGTTACTTACCGGTTCGGCACTTCCGATACCGGATGCGGTGCACACCGAAGATCTGGTCGGCGCCGGAAACGGCGGCACCGCGAGCAGGATCGCGATGGCGCCCGGTACCGGGTACTTCGCCGCGACCGTCGGGGAAAATGCGGCGTCGCCGGCCGCCGGGTCGCTGTTCTGGATTTCGGACACCGGCGTCCGATACGGCATCGATACCGAGGGCGGCACCATTGGGCCCGCGAAAACCGCTGAGGTCCTTGGCTTGAGCCCGCCGCCGACTCCGATCCCGTGGTCGATGCTGTCGTTGTTCGCGCCCGGCCCGACGCTGTCACGTGCCGACGCGCTGCTCGCGCACGACGGCCTGGCGCCAGATTCCCGACCCGGTCGTACCGCAGCGCAGGGGGAGAACCGATGAGCCGATTGATCTTCGAGGCGCGCCGGCGGCTGCCACCACCGGCGACCCGCAAGGGCACCATCAGCATCGAGGCGCCTCCGGAATTGCCCCGGGTGATTCCACCGTCGATGTTGCGACGGGCCCTGCCGGTGGTGATCGTGCTGTTGATCGTAGGCATGATCGTCGCGTTGGTCGCCACCGGCGTCCGGCTGATCTCCCCGCAGACGTTGTTCTTCCCGTTCGTGCTGCTGTTGGCCGCCACCGCGTTCTTCCGCGGCGGCGACAACAAAAACCGCACCGAGGAAGTCGACGCCGAGCGGGCCGATTACCTGCGCTACCTGTCGGTGATTCGGGACAACATCCGGGCCCAGGCGGCCGACCAACGTGCCGCCGCCGAATGGTCGCACCCCGAGCCCGCGGATCTGGCCGCGATACCCGGTTCGCGGCGTCAATGGGAACGTGACCCCCAGGATGCCGACTTTCTGGTGGTGCGGGCCGGCCTGCACACCGCAGCGCTGGACACCGCATTGCGGGTCAACGACATAGCCGATGAGATCGACCTGGAACCCGTGTCGCACAGCGCATTACGCAGCTTGTTGGACACCCAACGCACTGTCCGCGATGTCCCGACCGGTATCGACCTGACCAAGGTTTCGCGGATCACCGTCCTGGGAGATGACGACGACGTGCGCGCGGCGCTGCGGGCCTGGATCGCTCAGGCGGTCACCTGGCACGACCCGACGGTGCTCGGCGTCGCCGTGGCTACTTCGAATCTCGAGACGCCGGAATGGTCTTGGCTCAAGTGGTTACCGCACGTCGACGTTCCGGGCGAACTCGACGGCGTCGGCCCGGCCCGCTACCTTTCCACCAAGCCCGACGAGCTGGCCGTCCAGCTCGCCCCGGCGCTGACCGACCGCCCGGCATTTACCGGCGACCCGGCTGATGCGTTGCGGCACTTGCTGATCATCGTCGACGATCCGGACTACGACCTGAAAGCCTCGCCTCTGGCAGCCGGTCGGGCCGGGGTCACCGTCGTGCACCGGTCAGCCAAAGCCCCGCATCGCGAACAGTATTCGGATCCCGAGCGGCCAATCCTGCGGGTTGCCGACGGCGCCATCGATCGCTGGCAGACCGGTGGCTGGCAGCGCTACATCGACAGCGTCGACCACCTGGGCGCCGACGACGCCGGCCACCTCGCGCGGCGGCTGTCCCGCTGGGACTCTAACCCGACGCATAGCGGACTACGTTCGACGGCCACCCGCGGCGCCACTTTCACTACGCTGCTGGGAATCCCGGACGCGTCCCGCCTGGATGTCCCGACGATGTGGGCACCACGACACCGCGATGACGAGCTGCGGGTCCCGATCGGTGTCACCGCGACCGGCGAGCCGCTGATCTTCGACCTCAAAGACGAAGCCGAGGGCGGGATGGGCCCGCACGGCTTGATGATCGGCATGACCGGTGCGGGCAAGTCGCAGACACTCATGTCGATTCTATTGTCGCTGTTGACGACTCACCCCGCCGACAGGCTGATCGTGATCTACGCCGACTTCAAGGGTGAGGCCGGCGCCGACATTTTCCGCAACTTCCCCCAGGTCGTCGCGGTGATCTCGAACATGGCCGAGAAGAAGTCATTGGCCGACAGGTTCGCCGACACGCTGCGCGGTGAGGTCGCGCGGCGGGAAATGATGCTGCGCGAGGCCGGACGCAAAATACAAGGCAGCACTTTCAACTCGGTGACCGAGTACGAAAACGCGATCGCCGCAGGAAATGATCTGGCGCCGATCCCGACCCTGTTCGTGGTCGCCGATGAGTTCACCCTGATGCTCGCCGATCATCCCGAATACGCGGAGCTGTTCGACTATGTCGCGCGTAAAGGCCGCTCGTTCCGCATCCACATCCTGTTCGCGTCGCAGACGCTGGATGTCGGGAAGATCAAGGACATCGACAAGAACACCTCCTACCGGATCGGTTTGAAGGTGGCCAGCCCGGCCGTGTCACGGTCGATCATCGGTGTGGAGGACGCGTACCACATCGAGTCCGGCAAGGAGCACAAAGGTATGGGCTTTCTGGTGCCCGCTCCCGGTGCGGCGCCGATCAAATTCCGTAGCACTTACGTCGACGGCATCTACGATCCGCCCCAGGTAGCGAAAACGATTGTGGTGCATTCAGTTCCCGAACCCAAACTGTTCACCGCCGGGCGGGTGGAGCCCGATCAGACGACGGTGATCACGACCAATGGTCACGAGGAACCGGTCGGCCCGCCGCGCAAGTTGATCGCCACCATCGGTGACCAGCTGGCACGTTATGGTCCACGCGCACCTGAGCTGTGGCTGCCACCGCTCGACGACGCGATCCCGCTGAGCACGGTGCTGGCCCGCGCGGCGCTGCCGCGGGGCGAGTGGCGTTGGCCGCTGGGCGAAATCGACAAGCCGTTCGAGATGCGCCGCGACCCGCTGGTGTTCGACGCCCGCTCGTCGGCCGGCAACCTGGTGATCCACGGTGGGGCAAAGTCAGGGAAATCGACTGCCCTGCAAACGTTCATCTTGTCGGCGGCAAGCCTGCACTCGCCCAGCGAGGTGAGTTTCTACTGCCTGGACTACGGCGGAGGGCAGCTGCGGGCGCTGGAGGACCTGGCGCACGTCGGCAGCGTGGCCTCGGCCCTGGAGCCGGAGCGCATCCGCCGCACCTTCGGGGAGCTGGAGCAGCTGCTGCGGTCACGCCAGCAGCGGGAGGTGTTCCGGGACAAGCAAGGGCCGGATGACGGATTGGGCCAGGTGTTCCTGGTTATCGACAATCTCTATGCTTTCAGCCGGGACAACACCGACCTGTTCAACACCCGAAACCCGTTGCTGAACAAGGTGACCGAACTCGTCAACATCGGCCTGGCCTACGGCATACACGTCGTCGTCACCACCCCCAGCTGGCTGGAGGTGCCGCTGGCGATGCGAGACGGTCTTGGCCTGCGCCTGGAGCTGAAGTTGCATGACGCGCGCGACAGTAACGTCCGGGTGGTCGGTGCGCTGCACCGCCCGGCCGAGGCGGTGCCCGCCGACCAGCCGGGCCGCGGGCTGACCATGGGCGCGGAGCACTTCCTCTTCGCGGCGCCCGAACTGGACCAGGTTGGCGCGATCAACGCCCGCCACCCCGGCGTCGTGGCATCGCCGGTGCGGTTGCTACCGACCAACCTGGAACCGGCCGCGATCGGTGCGGCATATCGGGGCACCGACCGGATCGTCATCGGGCAGCGCGAAGAAGACCTGGCCGCAGTCGAACTCGACTTCGCCGAGAACCCGCTGCTGATGGTGCTGGGCGATACCAAGTCCGGTAAGACGACGCTGTTGCGCCACATCATCCGCACCATTCGCGACAACTCCACTGCGGACCGCGTCGCGTTCACGGTGCTGGATCGCCGGTTGCATCTCGTCGATGAGCCGCTATTTCCGGACAATGAATACACCGCGAATGTCGACCGGGTGATCCCGGCGATGCTCGGCTTGTCGGCGATCATCGAAAAGCGGCAGCCACCGGCAGGGCTCTCGGTGGCACAGCTGAGCGGTTGGTCATACGAGGGCCACACTCACTACCTGATCATCGACGACGTCGATCAGATACCGGATAGTCCGGCGATGACCGGGCCGTTCGTCGGGCAGCGGCCGTGGACCCCGCTGATCGGGCTGCTGGCCCAAGCCAGCGACCTGGGCCTGCGGGTGGTCGTCACCGCACGCGCAACCGGTGCCGCGCACGCGCTGATGACCAGCCCGTTGCTGCGCCGGTTCAACGACCTGCAGGCCACCACGTTGATGTTGTCGGGCAATCCGGCCGACGGCGGAAAGATCCGCGGTCAGCGATTCGACCGATTGCCCTCAGGTCGCGCCATTCTGTTGGGCGACAGCGACACCCCGACATATGTGCAGTTGGTCAATCCGCTCGTCGACGAAAGTGTGGCCGTCGATGGTCGGTGAAGTTAATCGAAGGGAGTACCTGCCATGACGCTACGAGTCGTCCCGGAGGGTTTGGCTTCGGCCAGCGCCGCCGTGGAAGGGATCACTGCCCGGTTGGCGGCCGCGCACGCGGACGCAGCCCCGTTGATCACGGCCGTGGTTCCATCCGCCGCCGATCCGGTGTCGCTGCAGACTGCGGCCGGGTTCAGCGCCCAGGGCACTGAACACACCGCGGTGGCGGCTGAAGGTGTGGAAGAACTCGGCCGCGCCGGGATCGGCGTCGGTGAGTCCGGCGCGAGTTACGCCGCCGGTGATGCGGCCGCTGCGGCTTCGTATCTGGCCCGCGGCTGACAATGACCGCGCCGGTGTGGATGGCTTCGCCGCCGGAGGTGCATTCAGCACTTCTCAGCGGTGGTCCCGGACCAGGGTCGCTGTTGGCGGCCGCTGCGGCGTGGACCTCGCTGAGTGCTGAATATGCCTCGGCTGCGGGCGAACTCACCACACTGTTGGGTGCGGTACAGGCCGGCGCGTGGGAAGGTCCCAGCGCCGAGGAGTATGTCGGCGCGCACGCCCCATATCTCGCGTGGCTTACAGAGGCCAGTGCCAACAGCGCCGGGGTGGCTGCTCAACACGAGACCGCGGCGGCCGCCTACACCGCTGCGTTGGCCGCGATGCCGACGCTTCCGGAGTTGGCCGCCAACCACGTCATCCACGGCGTGTTGATCGCGACGAATTTCTTTGGTATCAACACGATTCCGATCGCGCTCAACGAAGCCGACTATGTGCGGATGTGGGTCCAGGCGGCCACGACGATGGGCACGTACCAGGCGGTTTCCGGATCCGCGTTGGCATCGGCGCCCCGCACGACGTCGGCGCCGCCGGTGGTGAAAACCAATAGCGTGACAGCGGCCGCGTCGGACCCGCCGTCGTCGGGAAACTTTTTCACCGACCTGTTCAACCAGCTGACCCAGCTCATTCAAGATCCGTCCGGGGCGATTTCGGCCATCATGGCCAACCCGAGCGCGTGGTTCCCGCTGTTGTTCTTCATCGGCTACGAGGCGTTCTTCATCCCGTTCGGAAACACCTTCTGGTCGATCGTGCTGAGTTCGCCGGCCTGGCTCGCGCTCATCCTCGGCCTGGCTCTCAACGCGTCTACTGCTGCGCCGGCGGCCATACCCGCAGCGGTCGGGGCGGGTGGAGTCCCCGCCGGCAAGGCCGCCGGGTTGCCCGCCGCCGCTTTGTCTTCAACCGGGGTCGGGGCCGGGACGGCCACCGGATCGACATCGGTGGCAGGCGCCACGATCGGTGCAGCCCCGGCGGCCACACCCGCGGCCGCCTTCGCCTACATGGTGGGCGGTATCGGTCCCGACAGCGGGGCCGGGCCGACACTGATTAATCGCAGGATCGACAAGGCGCCCGGACGCTACATCCCTGCGGCGGCCGCGGTCGGTGCAGTGAGTCGCGGCAAGGCGCGGGCACGGCGGCGTCGACGGGCCGAGATGCGAGACTACGCCGACGAGTTCGCGGACATGGACAGCGATCTCGGTCCCAGCGTGGAGCCGGAGGAGGCCTCGGTGCTGGCATCGGATCGGGGTGCGGGGTCGCTCGGGTTTGTCGGGACGGTGCACAAAGACACCGCCGCGCAGGCCGCCGGGTTGGCGACCTTGAGCGGCAACGGGTTTGGTGGGGGACCAAGTATGCCGATGGTGCCGGGCACCTGGGACTACGAGGCGTCCGAGGGGGAGGGGGAGCGCAGCTGAATGTGTTTGTGTGGCAACGGTAATGGACTAAAGAAAGGGTTTGTGTCATGAGTATGTTGGATGCTCATATTCCGCAGTTGGTGGCGTCGCAGTCGGCGTTTGGGGCCAAGGCGGGGTTGATGCGCTCGACGATTGGTCAGGCCGAGCAGGAGGCGATGTCGGCGCAGGCGTTTCATGCCGGGGAGTCCGCGGCGGCGTTTCAGGCCGCTCATGCCCGGTTTGTGGCGGCGGCAGCCAAGATCAACACCTTGCTGGATGTCGCTCAGGCCAACCTGGGCGATGCCGCGGGCACCTACGTGGCCGCTGATTCCGCCGCGGCCGGCAGTTACCCGGGCTTCTGACCCGTCGATGCTTGAGAGGAAAGGACGTCACTGATGTCGCAGATCATGTACAACTACCCGGCGATGCTGGCCCATGCCGCCGATATGGCCGGCTATGCCGGCACGCTGCAGAGCCTGGGCGCCGATATCGCCAGCGAGCAGGCGGCGTTGTCGGCGGGTTGGCAGGGTGATACCGGGATGAGTTATCAGGCGTGGCAGGCGCAGTGGAACCAGGCCATGGAGCAGTTGGTGTTGGCCTACCGCGCGATGGCCGGCACGCATGAGAACAACACCACCTCGATGCTGGCCCGCGACCAAGCCGAAGGCGCCAAATGGGGCGGCTAGTAGATGGCTGCTCAGCCTAACGCCGTCGAGCTCACCGTCGAGCAGGCCTGGTTCATCGCCGAAACCATTGGAGCGGGGACGTTCCCTTGGGTGTTGGCGATCACCATGCCGTACACCGACGCGGGTGAGCGGGGTGCGTTCATGGCTCGGCAGGCCGCCGAGCTCACCCGGATGGGTCTGATGTCGGAGGGCGGTGCCGTCAACTCGGCGGTGGCCGAATGGATCCGGCAGGTGTGCTTCCCGGACCGCTGGCTGGATCTGCGATACGTGGGATCCGGCGAAGCGCTCGGAGCCGACGAGCTGCTGCGCGGGATCATCGCGCGGCGCGGCGACGAAACCCGAAAAACGGTTGTGGCGCTGCGTAACGCGCAGCTGGTCACCTTCACTGCGATGGACATCAACGATGCCCGCGGCCTGGTGCCGGTGCTGGGTGTCGGGTTGGCGCAGCGCCCGCCGGCGCGGTTCGACGAATTCGCCCTGCCCGCCCGGGTTGGCGCGCGGGCCGACGAGCGGTTGCGGAGCGGCGGGTCGCTGGCCGAAGTCATTGATTACCTGGGCATCCCGCAATCAGCGCGTCCGGTGGTGGAGTCGGTCTTCACCGGGCCGCGCAGCTACGTCGAGATCGTGGCCGGCTGCCGCCACGACGGACAGCACGCCAGCACCGAAGTCGGAATGAGCATCGTCGACACCACCGCGGGCCGAGTGGTGGTCAGTCCGTCGCGTGCCTTCGACGGTGAATGGATTTCGACGTTCCGGCCTGGGACCCCGTTCGCGATCGGCGTTGCCGTCGAGCAGCTCACCGCGGAGCTGCCGGACGGCGACTGGTTCCCGGGTAAACGGCTATCCAGAGATTTCACCACCCAATCCAGCTAAACGCTGTCAACGAAGAGAAAGAGAAGCTATGTCCTACCAAGCGGACCCCCAGAACCTGAGGAGCCGGTGATGTCCAGCGCTGTGATGCCCATCGTGCGGGTCGCCATCCTTGCTGACAGTCGGCTGACCGAGATGGCGCTGCCCGCGGAGCTGCCGCTACGCGAAATCCTGCCCGCGGTCGAACGTTTGGTGGTTCCCGCCGTCCGCGACGGTGAGGTGGATGGCGCCGACGACGGCAACGCCGGTTCGGCCAACCCAGTTCGGCTCAGCCTTGCCCCGATCGGTGGGGCGCCGTTCAGCCTGGATGCCAGCCTGGACACCGTCGGCGTTGTCGACGGGGATCTGCTGGCGTTGCAGCAGGTCCCGGCTGGGACGGCGGCGCCCGGCATCGTCGAGGACATCGCCGACGCGGCGGTGATCTTCTCGGCATCCCGCTTGAAGCCCTGGGGGATCGCCCACATCCAGCGCGGCGCGCTGGCCGCGGTGGTCGGATTGGTCTGGGCGGCAACCGCCCTGGCCGTCACCCAGCGCGTCGCCACCGGCGCGCCGGCCGGGCTGTTTGTGGTCAGCGCGGTTGCGGTGCTCACCGCGCTGGCCGGCTTGGCAGTCCGCACACCTCGCGTGGGCGCGGTGTGCTCGGTTGCCGCGCTGGTGCCCATCGCCGCGGCGTTGGCCTTGGTGGTTCCGGGTGGCTTTGGAGCGGCGTCGGTGACGCTGGCCGCCGCAGGGGTCGCCGCGTGGTCGCTGATCAACGTCATCCTTCCTGGCCGCGAAAAGGGCAGCGCGATCGCGGTTTTCACCGCGACGACGGTGCTCGGTGTGGGCGTGCTGTTGGCCGCCGCCGCGGAATCGTTCTGGCAGCTGCCGGTGGTGAGCCTTGGCTGCCTGCTGATCGTGGTGGCGCTGCTGGTCACGGTAGAGGCTGCCCAACTCTCGGCGCTGTGGGCGCGGTTCCCGCTGCCGGTCATCCCGGCCCCCGGGGATCCCACCCCGTCAGCGCCGTCGCTGCGCGTGCTGGAGGACCTGCCGCGACGGGTGCGAATCAGCGACGCGCACCAAATCGGTTTCATCGCCGGAGCTGTGCTCCTCAGCGCGCTCGGGTCGGTGGCAATTGCATGGCACCCGGGCACCCTGTCCGGCTGGGGTTGGTATGTGGTCGCCGCGACCTCGGCGGCGGCTGCCCTGCGGGCCCGGGTATGGGACTCGTCCGCATGCAAAGCCTGGTTGTTGGCCCAGCCGTACGTGGTGAGCGTCGCGCTGGTGGTGCTGTACACCGCGACCGCGCACTATCTGGCCGCGCTTGTCGCGGTCATAATCCTGGCGGCGCTGGTGCTGGCGTGGGTAGTGGTCGCGCTGAACCCGGCAATCGCCAGCCCTGACAGCTATTCGCTGCCGGTGCGCCGGTTGCTGGGCTTCCTCGCATCGGGAATCGACGCATCGCTGATCCCGGTGATCGCCTATCTGGTCGGCATCTTCAGCTGGGTGCTCAATCGATGATCTCTGCCCCTACCCGACGGCGATGTGGTTGCCTCGCAGCGGTTCTCGCCGCTGCGTTGTGGGCCTGTCCGCCGGCCCTGGCGATCGTCCAGCCGAAGGTCGACCAGGGCGCTCGGCCGCCGAACGGCGCTCCGGGCCCGGTGCAGCCGATGGAGAAAAGCGGCGACTGCAGTAGCTCCGGCGTCATCCCCGGTACCGATCCGGGCGTGGCGACGCCTAACCAGCGGATGATGGATCCGTCTGCGGCGTGGCGGTTTTCGCGTGGTGACGGGCAATTAGTGGCGGTTCTGGACACCGGCGTACGGCCGGGGCCGCGACTGCCTGGCGTGCAACCCGGTGGCGACTACATAGAAACGACCGATGGCCTCACCGACTGTGACGGGCACGGCACGCTGGTCGCTGGGCTGATCGCCGGCCAGCCCGGGGACGACGCCTTCGCCGGCATCGCCCCTGCGGCGCGGCTGCTGTCGTTGCGCGTGACATCAGCGAAGTTCGCGCCGCGGACTGGCGGCGGCGATCCGACGCTGGCTCGTGCGGCCGCCGACGTGGCCGCGCTCGGCCGGGCGATTGTGCATGCGGCCGACCTGGGTGCCCGGGTGATCGACATCTCGGCGATCACCTGCGTGCCCGCCGATCGCAACGTCGACCAAGGCGAACTGGGTGCGGCAATCCGGTACGCGGCGGTGGACAAGGATGCGGTCATCGTCGCTGCCGCCGGCGACAACGGTTCCAGCGGTTGGGGTTCCGGCGCGGCGTCATGTGACTCCAACCCGCTCACCGATTTAGGGAATCCCAACGACCCTCGCAACTGGGCAGGCGTCACGTCGGTGTCGGTGCCGTCGTGGTGGCAGCCGTATGTGCTGTCGGTGGCCTCGCTGACGCCAGACGGCCAGCCGTCGAAATTCACGATGGCCGGTCCGTGGGTGGGAATCGCCGCGCCCGGCCAGAACATCGTGTCGGTGAGCAACCGCGATGACGGGGGACTTGCCAACGGGCTGCCCAACCAAAAACAGCAGCTGGTCGGGCTCAACGGCACCGACTATGCGGCCGGCTACGTATCTGGTGTCGCGGCGCTGATCCGCAGCAAGTATCCAGAGTTGAAGGCCTCCCAGGTAATGCATCGCATCACCGCAACCGCGCACAACGCTGCTCGCGCGCCGTCCAACGTCGTCGGCACCGGCACCGTGGACCCGGTTGCGGCGCTGACCTGGGAGCTACCCGCCGCCACCGACCACGATGCAACGCCGGTGAAACACGTTGCGGCACCGCCAGAACCGGCACCGCAGAGCCCCACGCCGCGGATCGTCGCCTTCGCCGGGACCGCGGCCCTCATCTTGGCCGTGGTAGCCGCCGCCGCGATCGCCGCGCGCCGACGAAAGGAGCCCACCCCGTGAGGCCACATCAACCCCTAACGCCGCCCACTGGACGGATCACCTTGGTGGCATTGGCCGTTGTGGCCGCGGCCATGGGATTTCCGTGGCACTCGGCACGCGAGCGTTGGGTGCTCGGAATCGGCATCGTCGTCGCGATCACGCTGCTGGCCAGATGGCGCGGGCTGCCCGTGACGACGAACCTGCGCCGTCGGCTGGCGATGCGGCGTTCCAGCAGTGGCGCACGCCGGGCCGCCGAATCCGCCACCGACGTGCGGACTACTGCACTGTTGCGGGTCAGCCCGCCGGAGTCGGGGCCCGACGCGCTTCCGCTGCCGCTCATCGCCAGCTACGCCGACCGCTACGGTCTGCGCGCGGATGCCATCCGCGTCACCAGCCGCGACTTCGCAACCGACACCGGTGCGCGCGAACGGGAGACGTGGATCGGGCTGACACTATCGGCCGCAGACAACCTCGCGGCGCTGCAGGCCCGTTCACCGGAAATTCCGTTGCATGAGACGGCAGAGGTCGCGGCGCGCCGGCTCGCCGACCACCTGCGCGAGACTGGATGGACGGCTGCCATCGCCGAGCCCGACGACATCCCGGGCCTCTACGCTCGGTCTGCCCGCGAAACCTGGGGTGGGATTTGCCAGGGGAGTGCGGATTATGTTGCGGCGTATCAGGTTAAGGCCGACACCGCGTTGCCGAACACGCTCGCGGCAATCTGGTCATACCCGGTCCGCGAAACATGGACGGCGTTGGAGATCACCGGTGCGGGCCACCAGCAGACGCTGGCCGTCGCGTGCGCATTCCATACCGATGCCCCTCCCGCCGCGAGTGGGCCTTTGCCCGGGCTGATTTCGCAATCCGGTAATCACCGGCTGGCGTTGACGGCGTTGCACCCGCTGTCGACTCAGCAGCTCGACGGTCACGCCGCTGCGCCCGAGGCGCTGCTGCTGACCCGGCTGGGCTGGCCAAGCAGCATCATCGCCTGGCAGCCGAGCGCCGCTCTCACCTGAACAGCGCGGCGGCGTTTTCGTAGAACACCTTTCGCAGCCAGGCATCGTCGATGCCGGGCAGGCGGGTGATCGAGCGCATCGCGTCGACGTAGCCGTACGGGATGTTGGGGAAATCGCTGCCGAACAGAATGCGATCGCCCAGTTCCAGCAGCCGATGAAGCTGTGACGGGGGAAACGGCATGGTTTCGTCGACGAACGGGGTGAAAGCCATTGTGGTGTCGAGGCGGACGTCGGCCGAGGTCTCACAGATGTCGAGAAAGTCGGTGTACTCGGGCATCCCCAGGTGCGCGACGATCAGCCGCAGCCGGGGATAGCGGTCCAGCAGGCGACGGATCGGCTCAGGCCCGGTGTGTTCGCCCGGGACCGGCCCGGAGCCGCAATGAATCACCACCGGGACCTGGGCGTCCTCGATGACACCCCAAACATGGCTGAGCAGAGGGTCGTTGGGTTCGTAGCGGCCTACTTGGACATGTGCTTTGAAGACTTGGGCCCCGTCGCGGATGGCAGCCTCGACATAGTCGCCGGCCTCTGGCTCGGGGTAAAACGTCGCGGTGGCAAGGCAATCCGGAGTCGATCGGGCGAACTGGGCGGCCCACTGGTTCAGCCACGCCGCCATCTGTGGTTTGTGCGGATAGACCAACGCGGTGAAACCCCGCACGCCGAACTGCCGCAACAGCTGTACCCGCCGGGATTCAGCTGCCCGATAGGTAATCGGCCATTGACGGCCCAGCAGCGGGCCGGCGGAATCGAAGTAGTGCCACACCTTGTCCATCACCGATTTCGGCATGAAATGGGTGTGTACGTCGATCACACCGGGCAAGCCGAGCGCAGCCCAGATCTGCCGGACCTGCGCGGCCTCGTCCTGGTCGGTCATCGCCCATCCTCGACTCGTCTGCCAAGCTACGTTTGTCTATATCAGGCGTCCGCGGGCTGTTGATCAGGAGGACCAATATGTGGGATCCAGACATATACCTGGCCTTCGCCGATCACCGCGGGCGGCCGTTCTACGACCTGCTATCCCGGGTGGGTGCGCAGCAGCCACGCCGGGTGGTCGATCTGGGCTGCGGCCCGGGCAACCTGACCCTGCAGCTGGCCCGGCGCTGGCCGGACGCGGTTGTCGAGGGCGTGGACAGTTCACCGGAGATGGTCGCCGCCGCCCGTGAGCGCGGCGTGGATGCCGCCGTGGCAGACCTGAGAACCTGGACGCCGCAACCCGATACCGACGTGGCGCTGAGCAACGCCGCTCTGCATTGGGCACCCGAACGCGACGAGCTCATGGTCCGTTGGGCTGATCAACTGGCGGCGGGAGCGTGGATCGCCATTCAGATGCCCGGCAACTTCGATACGCCATCGCATTCCGCGGTACGCGCGGTGGCCCGTCGCGAGCCGTACGCAAAGACGCTGCGCGACACACCGTTTCGAGTGGGCAACGTGGTCGACACGCCGGCGCACTACGCCGAACTGCTGCTCGGCGCCGGCTGCACCGTCGACGCCTGGGAAACCACCTACCTGCATCAGCTGACCGGCGAGCATCCGGTATTGGATTGGATCAGCGCCACCGCGTTGCTGCCGGTGAGCGAACGACTCAATGAGCAGGAATACCAACAGTTTCGCGAAGAACTCATCCCGCTGCTCGCCGACGCCTATCCACCCCGGCCCGACGGGACGACGTTCT
>Ga0209139_10000382_pt1 | contig 15138 bp, 11 predicted proteins | sample BogFormECP14_OM3_FD_188246 | JGI IMG/M metagenome (GOLD analysis project Ga0209139, IMG submission 188246) | Bog forest soil microbial communities from Calvert Island, British Columbia, Canada - ECP14_OM3 (SPAdes) (version 2) | ecosystem: Environmental > Aquatic > Freshwater > Wetlands > Bog ...
TTCGCCTCATCGCTCTAAGCATTCCTCAAGCTCCTTGTCGTCGTCCTCAGAACCTGTCGACGCAGCGAACGAAGCGAAATCGTGCGGGCCAACGTAGCGAGACGCGGCAATGCGCATAGCGTCTTCGTCCAGCGGAAACGGGTAATGCAGCACATAGCGCCACACGGCCGGCGGCACAACTTTCCCGCGATACAAACGATAGCGATAAATCTTTCCGAGCGCCGACCAACGGGCGTGAAAATTCGGCCCCACTTCTTCAGCGCCGACGATACGGATCGCAGGCGGCAGCAATGCATTCAAAGCGCGCTGAAATTCCCCCGCCGACAAACCCGATTGCGTGTGAAAGCTCGCCACCTGCCCCAGCGCGTGTACGCCCGCGTCGGTGCGCCCAGCTCCATTCACCATCACTTTCTCTTGCGTAAGCCGCCCGAGCACGCTGGAGATTTCTCCCTGAATCGTGGGTTTGTCCGAAGACTGAAGCTGCCAGCCGTGAAAATCAGTACCGTCGTAAGCAATCGTGATCTTGAAATGGCGCATGAAGGAAGGGTGTTCCCTACTCAGCGACTAATTTTCTGAGGGCTAGCGAGATTTAGCAAGGATTTTAGAGACGCCACGATCAAGGAGCCGAGCGCGCGAAGCGGCTACCAGGTTTTACAGCCGCGCCGCCTTCGCGGCACAGCGGACAGTCTTCCGGCTCATACTTCGCGATGGGCAGATCCAACAAGGCTTGCGTCTCTACTCCGAGTTCGAGCGTGCCACCGCTCCGGTCGATCAAAGCCCCTGCGGCAACGACGCGCCCGCCGGCCTCTTCGACGACACGAATCGTCTCTAACGTCGAGCCGCCGGTCGTCCACACATCTTCAATCACCAGCACATGTTCATCCGGCTGAAGCGAGAACCCACGGCGAAGTACCATCGTGCCGCTGCCATCACGCTCAGCGAAAAGCGCCGGCACTCCCCTGCCCGCTGCGCCCTTCGATTCAGGCAAAGCGCGTGCGACTTCCTGCCCGATGATCACACCGCCCAAAGCCGGCGAAACGACTGCCGCAATCACGGCGTCCGAAAAAAGAGCGGCAAGCGCCTGCCCAAGCTTCTCCGCAAATCGCGGGTACTGCAGCACAAGCGCGCACTGCACGTACGTCCCGCTATGCAGCCCGCTGCTCAACTCAAAGTGGCCGTGCCGGATAGCCCCGGCGGACTCAAACATGCGCAGCAATTCTTCTCGAGAGAGCATGGTTTTTTCGGCCGACCGCGAGTGGCAAATCGCCCCTAAACGTCGAATCTTGAGCAGCCTAGCCGCCGTGCGCCGCGTTGTCAAGGAAGGAAGCACTTGTTAAACTCCAAGGCTAGTTTCCGGGCTGCGCCAGGAGTTTTCCGGCGACTTTCTGCGTCAAACGTCAAACTAGGATGCATGTCTCTGAATAGCCTCAGGGCGTGGCGCCGCTTTCGGAAACGTCCTTCCGCGTGACCACGATCCGGTCAGCCGCAAATGATGTAACAGCATCTACTCCGGGCACGTACCACATTCGGTTTGAAATACATCTTTGAAATACATCGCTGCCAATCAAATCCGTCCCTTTGGGACAGAATCTCGAGGAACAAAACAGTCATGACGACTCTCTGGGGGCGCATGCATTCGTTGCTTTCATCGCCATTTTTATCCGCGGACAGAAAACCATCCGTTGTCCGTGTGGGCAAGGAAGGTCTGGTCTCGCGTTTCACTAGATCTTTTGCCGCCGGCTTGATGGCAGCGCTCCTTGCCGGAGGTCCCCTTTCGCCCGCGTTTGCGCAGAGCCCCGCGCAAAACCCGCCATCGAACCCTGCTCCCACACCCGCCGCGGTAGCGGCCACGGGCTCGACGATCGCCCCCGTTGGCTCTTTGGGCCTCGCGAAATACGCCTTCACTCACGGTCCGCGCGCATTTCCCGATCTCCTCAAGCCCTATCAACAGATCCACATCGATGAGCCGGTCGTCACGAATTCACCGCGGCTAGCTCAACTGATCCACGACGGCAAGCTCGAACTGAGCCTCCAGGACGCCATCGAACTCGCGCTCGAAAACAGCATGGACATTGCCGTGCAGCGCTACTACCCGTGGATCGCGGACGCCTCAATCCTCAAAGCCAAGGCGGGCGGCTTTGGCTATTCGACGCCGGGCGGCTTGCTTGCCTCCTCGACCGCTGCGCTTCCCATCCTCTCGTATGACCCCACCGTCGCCGAAACCATTCTCATTAGCGATATCTCGACGCCGGTCAACAATCCGTTTATTTCGGGAACCGGCACAGAGACAGGCATCTTGAACCTGCAGAACCACACTTCTGAATTCAATACGCAATACTCGCAGGGCTTTGAAACAGGGACGAATTTCTTCGTGAATTGGTACAACACACGCAGCAGCACGAACTCAACGGAGAATTTTTTCAATCCCTCTGTTCAATCCGCTTTAACGGTCGGCTTTTCTCAGGCGCTTTTGAATGGTTTTGGAATCGCGGTGAACACCCGCAACATCCGCATTGCAAAAAACAACCGCAAAATCGCCGACTGGGCGTTTGCACAGCAGGCCATCACCACCATCACGAACACCATCACGGCGTACTGGGAACTTGTCTACGCGCGCGCGAACGTCAAAGTCGACGAACAAGCCATGACCGTTTCTCAGAAGCTCTACAACGATAATAAGAAACAACTCGATGCCGGCACCATGGCGCCTTTGGACGTCACCCGCGCCCAGTCCGAACTCGCAACCGATCGTCAGAATCTGATCGTGGCGCAAACCGTGCAGCTCCAGAACGAACAAATCCTTAAAAATGCGATCACCAAGGATCCCCTGGCCGCCGATGTAGTGCACGTCGAAATCATCCCTAGTGATCAACCGACGCAGCCTGCGGCGATCGAAGAGCCATCGTTCGAGCAGTCCATAGGCGAAGCGTTCGAGAAGCGGCCCGAGCTTCAGGAGCAACTCTACAATTTGAAGAACGCCGGGATTGATATTCAGGCCACGCGCAACGCGCTTCTTCCCAGTCTTACGCTGAGTGGCCAGTACAGCTCCGTGGGTTTGGCCGGGAATTCCCCGAACACGGGCACGCCGGCCGTACTATCAAGCAGCGGTGTGCCCATCGTCGATGCCAATGGCGCTCCGATCACGGTGGATGTCAACGGCGTCGCGACTCCCATCTTCGAGTCCGTCTCGACCTTGCCAGTCACGGGCACAAATCAGCAGGGCTTCCCTGCCGCGCAAAGCCAAATCTTCCACAATCACTTTCCGCAATTCACCGCGCAGTTGAACCTGAGCCTCCCCTTGCGCAACCGCTCCGCCCAGGCAGACAGCGCTCACGCCATCCTCACGCAAAAGCAGCAGGAGGCGGTGATGCAACAACTGAAAAATGCCGCGCTTCTCGACGTCCGCAACACCTATATCGCGCTCACGCAAGACCGTGCCCAGGTGGACGCCGCCAGCGAAGCGCGCCGCCTTCAACAAGAAACATTCGACGCCGAGCAGAAGAAATACCGCCTCGGCGCCTCGACCGTTTACAACGTGATTCTTACGCAGCGCGACCTGATCTCCGCGCAAGGCACAGAATTACGCGCCCTGGCCAATCTCGAGGAGGCCAAAGCCAACTACGAACGCGCTCTAGGACGCACTCTCGAAGTCAATCATGTGACCATCGCGAACGCCAAATCCGGCGAAATCGAGCGCGACACATTAATCCCGGGCACGCTCCACGGCAAAGTCGTCGGCACGGAAGAACTGTTCAGAGACGGCGGCATGCGCTAACAATTTGAGCAAGCCGCGCTGGTGGTTTCTTGCCGCGCGGCTTTCGTTTCTTTGCAGATTCCGTCACCAGTTCTTTTCGTTCTAAGCTTCCAAATCGGCCGGATGGTCCTTCTTAGTACCTCTCTTCGCCCCTGACTGCGGCAAATCCTTGTCTTGCCGAACCGCCTCCTTTATCCTCTTTGCACCGAACGCGGCCGCGTTTCTGGTTCATGGCACAGGGTTTATCGCTCTTCACGGCCCCAAATCCTGCCCGCAAATGAAACAAAACCAGTGGTTCAAGCGTTTTACAGAGTAAGTCAAATTCAAAACGTCCCGGTGGGACAGAATCTAGAGGGTAAAGATCATTATGAAGACACTGAGGGGGACCTTGAAGCGGTCCATTCTAGGGGCGGAAACCCGGAAGACAGCTTCTCAATGGGCCCGATCTCTGGTTGCTATCGTTTTGGCAGGCCTGCTGGTCGGGGGACCGCTTTCGCCAGCATTCGCACAGAGCCCCGCGCAGAATCCGCCGCCCGCGCAGAGCCCGGATCGAAATCCGCCGTCGAATCCGGCGCCCCCGCCAACCACCACGCCGTCCGGCGCTTCGATCGCCCCAGTCAGCTCTCTGGGACTCGGAAAGTATAATTTTTCGCGTGGCCCGCGGGCTTTCCCTAACCTTCTCAAGCCCTATGAATCGCTGCATGTGGATCAGCCCGTACTGACCAACTCGCCCCGCATCGACCAGCTCATCCATGATGGCAAGCTCGAAATCTCTCTCCAGGATGCAGTCGAACTGGCGCTCGAAAACAGCCTGGATATCGCCGTCCAGCGCTACTACCCCTGGATCTCCGAAGCCGGCCTCCTCAACGCCGAAGCCGGGAACACTGGCTTCTCTACGCCCGGAGTGCAGATTGGGGCCTCATCTGCGCCCATCAACCCGTACGTTTTCTTTGTTCAGAACTTCGATCCCCTCATTACGAGCACCACCCAGGTGGCCACTGTCGACACACCTATCAGCAACCCGTTTACTTCCGGCGCCGGTCTTTCCAGCCTTTCCACGGCCTCGATCTCTTCGCACGAGGCCATATATAATAACCAGTATTCGCAGACGTTTTTGACGGGAACCAACTTCGTACTAGATTGGAACAACCAGCGCCTTAGTTCCAATGCGGCCAACTTCTTCAACCCCTACGTGAGTTCCTATCTTTCCGTTTCCGTTTCGCAGCCACTCTTGAACGGCTTCGGGAAATCTATATGGACCCGCAACATCCGCATCGCCCAGAACAACCGCAAAATTGCGGACTGGGCTTTCGCGCAGCAGGCCATCACCACCATTACGAACACGATTACCGACTATTGGGAACTCGTCTACGCCAGGGAAAACGTCAAGGTCAATCAGCAGAACGTGGCTGTTTCTCAGAAGCTGCACGAGGACAACAAGAAGCAACTCGAGATCGGAAGTCTGGCGCCCCTGGATGTGACGCGGTCCGAATCCGAACTGGCTACCAATACTGGGAACCTGATCCTCGCGCAAACGGTCCAGCTGACGGACGAGCAAACCCTGAAAAACGCCATTTCGAAGGACCCGCTTGCGCCAAACCTCATCAACGTTGAAATCATTCCCACAGATTTACCGACGCAGCCTGCGACGGTTGAAGCGGCCTCCTTCGAAGAGGCCATTAAGGAAGCTTTTGCCAAACGGCCTGAACTTCAGGAACAAATCTACGACCTGCTGAATGCCGAAATTGATGTTCGCGCTACAAAGAACGCCCTGCTGCCTTCGCTCACCGCGAACGGGTACTATCAGTCCTCTGGGCTGGCCGGAAATAGCTCCATCCCCGGCACCCCCACCACGATAAGCACTGGTGTACCCATCGTGGACGCCGACGGCAACCCGATTTCCGTTGACGTCAATGGCGCGCCAACTCCGGCCTTCGTGGCAGGAACCTCTACCCCCTCTGTGGGAGTTAGTAAGGAGGGTTTTGGAACAGTACAAAGCCAAATCTTTCACAACCGCTTCCCTACATATGCCGGCGAGCTCACCTTGACACTTCCTCTCCGCAACCGTTCGGCCCAGGCTTTGCACGCACGTGCTATCCTCGCGCAGCGGCAGTTGGAAACGCAGCAGCAGCAACTCCGCAACGCCGCGCTTCTCGACGTCCGCAACGCGTATATCACGCTTACGCAAGACCGCGCCCAGGTCGCCTCCACGAGCAAGGCGCGTGACCTGCAACAGCAAACGTTTGACGCCGAGCAAAAGAAGTATCAGCTCGGCGCCTCCACTGTTTATATCGTGATTCAAACACAACGCGACCTGCTTGTTGCGCAGGGCAACGAACTCCGCGCCTTGGCCAACCTCGTCGAAGCCAAAGCCAATTATGAGCGCGCGGTAGGCCGCACTCTCGAGGTTAACCGCGTCACCATCGCTAACGCCAAATCCGGCGACGTCAACCGCGAGACACTCATTCCTGGGACTCTTCACGGTAAGGTCGTTGGGACCGAGGAACTCCTCAAGGAACTGTCAGACGGAACCAAGCAGTAGATTTTCGACTGAGGCTGGATGGCCGTTGCCGGCTATCCAGCCTTTTTTTCCTCTTTACTTACGCTTCCGCCTCGTCCCCTTGCCCCGCTTTTCGCTTTCGCATAGCATGGAATTTAGCGTTCTTTAGGACACTCCGCCCAAAAGCGCGCGAACTGGGAGCGCCTGAACATGAGCGACAAGGTCAAGGGATCGGCTACGACCATCACGACCGGCGACGCTCCAGCCGCCCCACGCGAACGCGCCTGGGAAGAAAACACTCTTCGCCCCACCCTGGAAAAAAGCCCCGAGCGCCAAGCTGAATTCACTACGATTTCAGCCTATCCGATTCGTCGCCTTTACACACCCGCTGATCTTTCGGGCTGGGATCCTGATCGCGATCTCGGCTTCCCAGGCGAGCCTCCCTACACCCGCGGCATTCATTCCACGATGCATCGCGGCCGCCTCTGGACCATGCGCCAGTTCGCAGGCTTCGGCACCGCTGAAGACACCAACGAACGCTTCCGCTATTTACTAGCGCAAGGCCAGACGGGCCTCTCCACCGCGTTCGATCTGCCCACTCTGATGGGTTACGACTCCGATCATCCCCTCTCTGAAGGCGAAGTCGGCAAATGTGGCGTGGCGATCAGTTCCCTCGCCGACATGGAAGTCCTCTTCGACAAAATCCCGCTCGCCAACGTCACCACTTCGATGACCATCAATTCGCCCGCCGCGGTCATCTGGGCGATGTACCTAGCCGTAGCGGAAAAGCAGGGCGCCGACTGGAAGAAAATCTCTGGCACCCTCCAGAACGACATCCTGAAGGAATACATCGCGCAAAAGGAATACATCTACCCGCCCGAGCCGTCGATGCGCCTGGTGATCGACACCTTTGAATTCGCGGTAAAAAACACGCCGAAGTTTAATCCCATTTCGATCAGCGGCTACCACATCCGCGAAGCCGGCTCGACCGCGATTCAAGAGTTAGCCTTCACGCTGCGCGACGGCATGGAATACGTCGAGTACGCCATGCGCCGCGGCCTCGAAGTCGATCAATTCGTCCCGCAACTTTCCTTCTTCTTCAACGCGCACAACGATTTCTTCGAAGAAATTGCCAAATACCGCGCCGCGCGCCGCATTTGGCACAAAGCCATGGTTGAGCGCTACGGCGCCAAGAGCGCCCGCTCATGGGCGCTGCGATTCCACACGCAGACCGCTGGCTGCTCGCTCACCGCGCAGCAACCGTATAACAACGTAGTGCGCACCGCGATCCAAGCGCTTGCAGCAGTCCTTGGCGGAACGCAATCGCTGCACACAAACTCTCTCGACGAAGCTTGGGCACTGCCCACAGAATTCGCCGCCACCATCGCGCTGCGCACGCAACAAATCATCGCGCACGAAACTGGCGTAACCAACACAGTCGACCCGCTAGGCGGCTCGTATTTCGTGGAAGCGCTCACCAACGAAGTCGAGCGCGGCGCGTGGGACTACATCGAAAAAATCGACGCCATGGGCGGCATGGTCGCGGCTATCGAACGCAGCTACCCGCAACGCGAAATCGCCGAAGCTTCCTACAAATACCAGGTAGCGGTCGACAAAAAAGAAAAAATAATCGTAGGCGTCAATGATTACGTCGCCGCAGAAAAGCCCCTCGAAATCCTGCAAATCGACGAAACCGTCGCCCTCCGCCAAGCCGAGCGCCTAGCCAAACTCCGCGCCGACCGCTCCCAATCCGAAGTCGACCGCCGCCTAAACGCCCTACGCCACGCCGCCGAAGGCAAAGAAAATCTCATGCCTCACCTCCTCGACGCCGTGAAATCCTACGCCACGGTCGGCGAAGTCTGCGACGCCCTCCGCGCCGTCTTCGGCACCTACGAAGAAGTAGCCATCACCTAGCTCTTCTCTGTGCCCTCTGTTATCTCTGTGGAACTCTGTGTAATGTTTTTCCGTCATGACCAATAACGAACTAACTCACGCGATCATCGGAGCAGCGATCGAGGTTCATCGCCAGCTAGGCCCGGGACTGCTAGAATCTGCCTATGAAGCCTGCCTCGAAAGCGAGCTAGCTCTTCGTAAGCTTCGAGTCGATCGCCAATTGCCCGTCCCCGTCGTTTACAAAGATTTGAAACTAGAAGTTATCTCATAAACACCTTCAACGCACTGAAGGGTTGAAACTTATGACGAATGGCGTAAATCGAGAGCATGGACATCACCGACGCCCAATGGGCGTTGCTCGAACCGCTGTTTCGTCCCAAACGTCGAGAGGATGGACGGGGCCGACCGTGGCAGGATACGCGCGCGGTGTTGAATGGCGTCTTTTGGATCTTGCGCACCGGCGCTCCATGGCACGATCTGCCATCTCGCTATCCTCCCTATCAAACCTGTCATCGCCGCTTCCAACAGTGGCAACGCTCGGGGCTGCTCACCCAACTGCTCCAGAAACTGGCGGAAGACTTACGCGACCGAGGGAAGCTGGATCTAAGCGAGTCGTTCATCGACGCCAGCTTCAGTTCGGCGAAAAAAGGGGCTCTGCTGTCGGGCCTACTCGCCGCGGCAAAGGCAGCAAAATCATGGCGATCAGCGACGGCCATGGTCTTCCTCTCGCCGTGCACGTGGCCAGCGCTTCGCCGCATGAAACCAAGCTTGTTGAACCCACCATCGAGCAACGCTTCCTCGCCGAAACTCCCGAACGCTTGATCGGTGACCGCGCCTACGACAGCGACCCGCTGGACGTGCGGATGCGCGAGCGGTTCGGTGTGCAGTTGGTGGCCCCGCACAAATGCACGCGCAGCCGGAAGGCCACCCAAGATGGCCGAGTGCTTCGTCGTTACCGGCGCCGCTGGAAAATCGAGCGTTTGTTCGCCTGGCTTCATAATTTTCGTCGCGTGGTCATTCGCTGGGAATACTACCCGGAGAATTTCCTCGGCATGGTGCAGCTCGCTTGCGCCGTCATACTCCTGAGGTATTTATGAGATGGCTTCTAGAATGCGGGTATCGTATTGACTTGGTCGTCGAACGGAAAGTTGTCGTCGAGCTAAAGTGCGTGGAGGCGTTTGCGCCCGTTCATGAAGCAATTATGCTCACTTATCTGCGGTTATCAGGATTTCTATTGGGATTGCTAATAAATTTCAATGTGACCGTCCTGAAAAACGGCATAAAGCGATTTGTTTATCGGCCTGTAGAAGAAAGAAAAACATTACGCAGAGTTCCACAGAGGGACGCAGAGGACACAGAGGACACAGAGAAGAATGGCTGAGAAAAAGATTAGAGTGCTCATTGCAAAGCCCGGTCTGGATGGCCACGACCGAGGCGCCAAGATCATCGCCCGCGCGCTACGCGACGCCGGCATGGAAGTGATCTACACCGGCCTGCGCCAAACCCCCGAGATGATCGCCTCGGCCGCCGTCCAGGAAGACGTCGACGTCATCGGCCTCTCGATCCTCTCCGGCGCACACAACACCATCTGCCCGCAACTCATGAAACTGCTCCACGAAAAAGGCATGAACGACGTCACCGTTCTCGTCGGCGGCATCATTCCCGAAGCGGACATCCCCGCCATGAAAAAATCCGGCATCGCCGAAATCTTTTTACCCGGCACATCCACGCAAGACATCGTCGAGTTCATCCACAAACGCCTGGAACGCTAAAGCCGCGACCGAAAGCGTCTACTCCATCGCCTTCTCAAACTTTACCCGCGTATACAAAACCTGAAATCCCTGCTGCACTATATTCCGCTGCGAGACGCTCCCCGGCTGCGCAATACTAACCGCCAAATCGCTGCCCGCCTGCGAAGCCCGCGCAAGCCGCCTCTGCAAAAGCGCCGTCTGCACGCCACGCCCGCGCGCCACCGGCAAAGTACTCGCTCCAAACAATCCCGCCACGCCATCGTGCAAAGCCAGCGTCCCGCCACCGGCAATTTTCCCGTCCACGCGCGCTAAATAACACTCCGTCTTCGGCCCAAACGCAAACAGTTTCATCACCTCGAGCAATTCCTGCGACACCGGAAACTTTTCCGCGAAGCCCTGCGCCACAGTTAGCGTCCACACGTCAATCTGGTCCTTCCCAATTTTTTCGATCGTCACGCCTTCGGGAACCTCCGGGCAAGTCTCCTCGGGACTCACTTGCCGCGCCATCACATTCGAAAATTCTGTGACGCGATACCCGCGCTGCGAAAAGTGCTCGATAAACGTTGGGTCAGCCAGTGGGCTAGTTTCCACCCGAACAGCTTCGCCGCGGCTTCGGTAAAACTCCTCGAGCCGGTCAAACTCTTCCCCGCTTACCGGCCCGTCGAGCCCCATCCCCACCGCCTGCGTGATCGGTGAATCCTTGCCGCAATACACCGCAAAACCCCCCGCAACGCGCCGCACCGCCGCACCGCTCGCGGGTCGAAAACGCCCGAGCGCCTCCGCGCATTCCACAGCTGCCTGCGCTTCGGCTAATTCCACACGTCGAGCTAGCTCCAAATTCAGAAGTAGTCCCCGCATATCTGGGTTAGTTTTTTCCTTTGTCCCTGGTCTGGTACTTCTCTCTTACTTGCCGCATCACTATTTTAATACGCTTCTTTTGCGTAGCGCCACTTTCGGGGTCTACCTTTCGCAAAAGAAATTCCTGTTCGCGCTGAAGTTTCCGCCAGCTTTCAAGACGATCCGCGTCGAGAATCCCTTCACCAACCGCACCCTGCACCGCGCAGCCTGGCTCGTTCCGATGCTGGCAATTCGTGAATTTGCATGTCGCGGCAAGCTCATCGACATCCGCAAACGTTTGCGTCAACCCTTCCGCCGCATTCCACAACCGAAGCTCGCGCAATCCTGGAGTGTCAATCATCATCGCGCCGCCTGGCAGCAAAAATAGTTCGCGCGAAGTGGTCGTGTGCCGCCCGCGGCTGTCGCTTTCCCGCACCGCAAACGTAGCCTGCCGATCCTCGTGCAGCAGTCGATTCACCAAAGTGGACTTCCCCACCCCGGACGATCCCAGCAACACGATCGTCTGCCCTTTCTGAAAGCTGGCCTGAAGCGCTTCAAAGCCGTCCCCCGTTTTTGCGCTGACGAGAAACACCGGCGCGCCCATCGCGATCCCTTCGATTTCGGCCATAAGTTCGCGGGATTCGGCGCACGCGTCCGATTTGTTCAACACAATCGCCGGCCGCGCCCCCGATTCCCAGCACTGCGTCATATAACGTTCCACGCGCCGCACGTTAAAATCGCCATCCAAAGCCGCCACGATCAGCGCAACATCTATATTCGCGACGATCACTTGCTCCGCGATTTGCTTGCCCGCAACTTTACGTACGAACCGGCTGCGCCGCGTCAAAACGTGCTGCACCGTCGCATTCGCCTGCCCCGCAAGAATTTCCAACGACACCCAATCTCCAACGGCCGGCCAATCCCCGCCGCCCTCCGATTCTTTGCGCAACTTCCCGGAAGGCTCCGCCCAGCATTCGCCAAACTCGCCCGCCACGCGCCACATCCCGCGATGCTGCGATACAACCCGCGCTGGAACGCAATTCTCTATCTTCGCGTCAAGCCAAAGCGCCTCAAAATAGGCGTCCCAACCTAAGTCCTCGATTAACACTTGAAAGCCCTCCCGCTGCCCGCAAGCAGCCATGCCCGCACGCTTCTGGAAAATTCCAGAAGTGCGACCCGGCTTCGCGTTTTCAACCGGGCTTTCGACCGTTCAAAAACGCAGTTATCCCTTTCTACGTGAAAAAAGTCTACGTGAAAAAAGCGGAGCGGGAAGTGCTTTCGGCTAAATCGAGCGACTATATCGACCGCTCGCCGGATACACACCCGCCTGTGGCAACTTCGACCGAGCTTTTCACAGGCGCCTCCAGCAGAACGATTCGATGCCCTTGCAGCACCGTGATTCTGATCTTACGCATCTCGCCAAAGGGCGTCAATTCCCAGAGGTCCAGGTAGTCATACCGAGTTTCCGGTCGTTCAACGGACGCTCACAAGAATCCTTCGCGCAAGCGGAACCGCTCAAACATGTGCCCACAAGAATGTGCGCTCTAGCGCCGCGCCTTGGCACGCGATGCAGAATTTCTCAAAAGGTTCTAAACAAAGCGCCGAATATTTTCGAAGACCTTCGCGCCTTCTAAAATAAATCTCTCGCGTCGCAAATCCGATTCTCTATCCTCCGCGTATAGCTTGCTGGGGGAAGGTCCAATGAGGTGGCAGAGGCGCCCTTGCTGCCTTCTGGTGTATTTCCCTGAGAAAACATCAGACAGGAGTAACTATGAGCGAAAAAAAGCAAGACGATCCGACTCAAATCGCGTTGCAGCAGGAAAAGCAAACCAGCCGCAGAGCTTTTCTGCATCGCGCGAGCATTGCGGGAGCTATTGGAGCCGCTGGAGTTGGCGGCCTCTTGACTCTCGGGAGCCCGGCTTCCCAAGCCACGAGCACCCTTCCTCGCGATCATGATCATGACCATGACGACTGGGATGACGGCAAGCGACGTGATCGGGACATCCTGATCGCCGCAGAGATCGCCGAAGCCCTGGCCGTCACCACCTATACCAACATCATCGACAACTCGCCCTTTTTCACGCGCCTGCCGAATGATGACCAAGGCTACCTCGTTGCCGCGCGCCAGGAGGAAATGTCGCACTATCTTCTGGAACAATCGGTCACCGACCAGCCCAGCCCGTTCAAATCGTTTTTCTACCCGAAAAACATGTTCCAGGACGCGCAGACCACGCTGAACGTTCTCGTCACGCTGGAAGACGCGTTCATCGCCGCCTATCTAGTCGGCGTCCGCCATTTCAGCACCGCCGACTTGCGCGTCACCGCCGCCCGCATCATGGGCATCGAAAGTGATCACCGCACGCTGGCCCGCGTCCTCGCGGGCGATGTTGCGCCGCAAGATGGTGGCCCCATCGCAAACATCACCGGCGCACAGGGCGTCGCGGAACCCGCGGATCCTCCCAACAACAATGGCTACGAGCGCACACTCTGCTGGACGCACATCGAACAAGCTCTCGCAGCGCTGACGCCGTTCGCCGACATCACCGCCGCGAAAGCCGCAGGCTTCGACGTGTCGAAGTCCTTCGGCTTCGACCCCTTCACCCCAACCCTGCCGAATCCACTAGGTGATTTCATCTCCTTCAAAGGCTGCTAGTCAATCAGCGCAAACTCCGTGTAGGGGCGCAGCATGCTGCGCCCCATTTCGGCAAAGTGTAAGCCCCTACGCGGCTTCAATTTGCGCCAAGTTCGCGATCTTCCGCTTCTCCGCAACCATTCCATCCGACGTTCTTCTTTCACGCAATCTCAACAGCCTCCCGCTCGCGGAAACGTCCCTCGGACCGTATACTGTTGCCCTCGGCGTGTAACGGAGCTCCAGCGCGCCGGTCCGAATCCAGTGCGAGGTCCGTGAGTGGCTGCATCCGTCCTGAAAACCAGCGTCAAGACGAAGTCGCCCGACTTCGAAAAAAATCACCGCCGCATCATCGACCTCCTAACGAAAATCAAAAACGAAGAAGAACAGATTCGCCAGGGTGGCGGCACAAAAGCCATCGAATCGCAGCACAAAAAAGGCCGGCTCACCGCGCGAGAGCGCATCGCCAAGCTGATCGACCCGGGCTCGCAATTCTTCGAGCTGAGCGTCTTCGCCGCCTACGAAATGTACACAGAATGGGGCGGCGCGCCTTCGGCGGGAACCGTCACGGGCCTCGCGAAAATCTGCGGGCGCACGTTCATGCTCATCGCGAATGACGCAACGGTGAAAGCGGGCGCCTTTTTCCCGATGACTGCCAAGAAAGTCATTCGCGCGCAGAACATCGCCATCGAAAATCACATCCCCACCATTTATCTGGTCGATTCTGCCGGCGTTTTCTTGCCGCTGCAGGAAGATGTTTTTCCTGACACGGACGACTTCGGCCGCGTGTTTCGCAACAACGCCGTGATGTCCGCGATGGGTATTCCCCAGCTTGCCGCCATCATGGGCATGTGCGTCGCCGGCGGCGCGTATCTGCCGCTGATGTGCGACCACATCTTGATGACGGAGGGCTCCGGTTTATTTTTAGCCGGCCCCGCGCTGGTGCAAGCCGCGATAGGGCAAGTGACGTCCGCTGAAGATTTGGGTGGCGCGAAAATGCATTCGCAGATCAGTGGCACCGTCGATTTTCGCGAGCCGGATGATGACGCGTGCATCGGGAGGATTCGAGCGCTCGTCGATAAAATGGGCACGGCAAATCCGTCGCCGTTCAGCCACACAGCGTCCCGAGAACCGCTCTATGCTAGCGACGAGATTTACGGGATTTTCTCCAGTGATCCTGCAAAGCAATACGACATGCGCGAACTAATCGCGCGCATCGTGGATGCCAGCGAATTTGAAGAATACCGCGCTGAATATGGCGAGACGCTGCTTTGCGGCTACGCGCGCATCGGCGGATGGGCCGTCGGCATCGTGGCGAACCAGAAAAAGCACGTGCAAACGCAAGCGCGCGGCTCCGACCAGAAGCGCATCGAGTTTGGCGGCGTGATTTACACCGAGTCCGCCGAAAAAGCCGCCCGCTTCGTCCTCGACTGCAACCAAAACCGCATTCCGCTGATTTTTCTGCACGACGTGAACGGCTTCATGGTCGGCAAAGACGCCGAGTGGAGCGGCATCATCCGCGCTGGCGCAAAGATGGTCAATGCCGTCGCCAACAGCGTCGTCCCCAAAATTACAGTCATCTGCGGCGGCAGCTTTGGCGCCTTGTTTCTTGTGGACCATGCTGAAAACCACGGGAACGAACATCAGCGTGGCAACGGTTGCAAATATCAGGCCGCCGATCACGGCCCGCCCCAGCGGCGCGTTCTGCTCGCCGCCTTCGCCGAGGCCGAGCGCCATCGGCGCCATGCCGATGATCATCGCGAGTGCCGTCATC
>Ga0209139_10000383_pt1 | contig 15135 bp, 9 predicted proteins | sample BogFormECP14_OM3_FD_188246 | JGI IMG/M metagenome (GOLD analysis project Ga0209139, IMG submission 188246) | Bog forest soil microbial communities from Calvert Island, British Columbia, Canada - ECP14_OM3 (SPAdes) (version 2) | ecosystem: Environmental > Aquatic > Freshwater > Wetlands > Bog ...
GCCGCGTAGCGAATCACACCAGACTGGTCAGAGAAAAACATGCGCTGACCGGTGGTGCCAACGTTAACCGGCGTGCCCGTGATGGAATAGCCCACCGAAGGCGTATTGCCGTCCGTGGTCCAAGCGAAGACGTAGCCGCTCTTGGTACCCGCGGACAAAACAGCGTCAAGCAAGCAAGCATTGGTCGAGGTCGCCGTGCAAGGTGTCGTACCGCCGAGCGCTGTCAGCGAAGCTGGGAAGCCAGCGTTCGGGTAGGTGGACGAATACGTCACCGCCGAGGTGTTGATCGTACGGATGGAACCAACGGCTGAAGCTTCGTTGGCCGCCATGCGCGACCGGAGGAGGTTCGGGATTGCGATGGCCGCGATGATCAAAATAATCGCCACGACGATCAGCAATTCGATAAGTGAGAAACCCTTCTGCTTCTTCATTCTATCTCCTTGAGAGTGTGAGAGTTTGGTTTAAGTGCCAGAGCACGGCGTACAAGGATGCAAGGAACGTGCCATTCCTGGGGTTAGAGCACCCACGGAGCGAGATTCAGCAACTCATGTATTATCTATAACTTACGAATTCCCTTCTGCTGATCGTGGTACTTTCGCGACCTCGACTGGTACTGTTACACCCCCGTTTCTGACCGTTTCCGTCGCTCCCGACCGACGAAAAAGGGCACCTTGGCCAGGGGCTCTACAAGACCGATCGCCAAGCAAACCCCTTGAAATACTATAGGTTATGTTTCTTGGCGTAGTGCCGGAACGAGCGGTAGCTGATTTTCAACAGATCCGAAGCCTTGGTGCGGACCCCGTTCGACTTCTCAAGTGCCAATTGAAGGTATCTGCGTTCGGTATCCGCGATCTCTTTCTCGAAGTCAATCCCCTCGGCAGGAAACGAGACCTCGCTGACGGCTCCGCCTCCCGCGACACCCGAGGACGTGTAGCCCGCAATGCGGTCAGGAAGCACTCGCAGCGATATCTCTCCACCGGTCTCGAGCGCCACAGCACGCTCCATGGTGTTCTCAAGTTCGCGGACATTCCCGGGCCAGTCATAGGCCTCAAGCCGGCGAACCGCCTCGGGCGACAGCCCTTCGACAGGCTTCTCCATCGATTTTCGGAAACGCTCGAGGAAATGCCGCGCCAGGAGAGGAATATCCTCGCGCCGCTCCCGCAGCGCCGGAAGTTGGATTGGGATAACGCTCAACCGATAGTACAAGTCCTCCCGAAAGCGTCCCTCCGCAATTTCCTTTTCGAAATCCTTGTTGGTTGCTGCGATGATCCGGACATCCACATCAATCTCTTCCGTACTTCCAATGGGTCTTACTTTCCCTTCTTGAAGTACGCGATAGAGCTTCACCTGCATGGTCAGGCTCATGTTGCCAATCTCGTCCATGAAGAGCGTCCCGCCATGCGCCGCCTGGAAGAGTCCCTGACGATTATCATTCGCCCCAGTGAAGGCCCCTTTCATGTACCCGAAGAGCTCCGATTCAAGCAGCGTCTCCGGGAAAGCGCCGCAATTGATGGTGATAAACGGTGCCTGAGCCCGCAGGCTGTTTTCGTGAATGGCCCGGGCCACTAATTCCTTTCCGGTCCCGCTCTCGCCGGTGATGAGCACGCGGCTGGTCTGCGGCGCAATCGTCTGGATCAACTCAAAGATGGCCCGCATGTTTGGGCTCTGGCCGATGATATTGTCCAGCCCGGTGAGGCGACGCAACTCGCGACGCAGGTAACCGGCCTCTTTCTTCCACCTCAGACTCTCGGAGACTTCCTTAACGGCACGGCGCAACTGATCCACGAGTTCGTGGTCTTTGATGACATATCGGTCCGCCCCAGAATTGATGGCCGCGATCGCCGTCTCCACCGTAGGCACGCCAGTAATCAGGAGAAAAAAGGAGTTGGGAGAGATCTCTTTGGTGAACTGCAACAAGTCGACGCCGGTAGCCCCGGGCATGCGCACGTCCGAAATAATAATGTCAAATATCTGCGATTCCAGCTTGCGCTTCGCCGCGTCGACGCTATGGGCCACCTCCACGCGATGCCCCTCTTTGCGAAACGTAATCTCCAGAAGTTCGCAAATCGAGCGCTCGTCGTCCACTACGAGGATGTGAACCAGATCGCTCGCCGCTTCCTTGGCGACTGTTTTAGTTGCCTGCATAGGACCTCACGCCGTGCGCGGCAGCTCTACGATAAATTCCGCGCCGCGATCTTTCTCTGAGATCACACTGATTCTGCCGCTGTGTGCCTGCACAATCTGATACACGATCGAAAGTCCCAGCCCGGTGCCGCCTTCAAAACCGGATTGCAGAGGCTCAAAAATCTTCGCTCGCTGTTTGGCGTCGAGCCCGATGCCCGTATCGCGAAACGCAATACGCAGCCAGAAAGGCAGTCTTTCAATTCCCACGCTGAGCGTTCCGCCGCTGGGCATCGCGCGCAGAGCGTTGTCGCAGAGATTCCAGAAAACCTGCTTGATCTTGCTCGGGTCTACGCGCGCACGCAATTCGGCGCCATTAAACGTCCGAACGATGTGGTACTTGTTCTCGATCTCGGGCTTCTTTTCCAGCAGCGTAAGCGTTTCATCCAGCAAGCTGCGCACATCGGCTTCCTGAAATTCGTAGGTCTTCTCGCGCGAATAGTTCAGAAAATCCGTGATGATGTGGTTCAAGCGCTCCGATTCGCGGCTGACGATGTTGACCAGATGCTTCTCGTCCTCCTCCAGCGGAACGAGACGGGCCAGTTCCTTCACCGCTCCCGCCATGGCCGTAAGAGGCTGGCGAATTTCGTGAGCGATCGCCGCGGACAACCTGCCCAGCGCCGCCATGCGCTCCTTGGTGGCCACCTCTTGCTCGAGCCTCCGAAGCTCGGTGAGATCCTGAAAATTGAAAACATAGCCGCTTCGCAACGAATTCTTGGTCCGCAGCGGAGAAACGGAGATGCCGAGGTATCTCTGCTGCCCGCCCGGCGTTCGGAAGTCGATTTCTCGGCGATTCACTGGGCGCTCGTTTGGTCCCTTCACACCCGGAAGCCAAAAATTCTCGTCGATCTCAGGCAGCTTCCGTCCTCGCAGATCCGCGAAACGCCAGCCGAGAATCTCTTCCCCCGTACGATTCAGAAGCACGATCGTGCCTTTCAGATCTGTGGTCAGCAGCCCGCCACGCATCGAATGAATGATGTCTTCGGTGAAATCCTGAAGTTCGAGCAGTTCTTCGCGCTTTTGCTCTAGTTCGATGCCTTTCCGCCGGAGGGACTGAGCCAGAAGACTGGCCAGATAGGCGACGGCAAGGAAACCGAAAAGATTGCTGAGAAACCAGACGCGCAGTCCTTCCGGACTCGGCACCAGGACGAAGGTGCGCTGAATTTTCCCCGTAAAGGCAAGCGTCGTCATGCCGCCCAAGATCAAAAGGCAGATCGCGGTAGTGATAAATGCCACCTGCCGCGAAAACAGAATACTGGCCACGATGATGACCAGCAGGTAGAGCGAAATGAAAGAACTCTCCTGAAGACCGGTGGTGTACACCAGAGCGGAAATGATGACCACGTCGCCGGCGACCTGGAACGCGCCCTGCCATGTTGCGCCGCGTACCCAGCGGACCAGCGCAATATGCACCATTCCCAAGACGACCCAGGCAAGCAACAGCGGCAAGAGGTGGTTCGTACTGGAAGCAGGAACGTACTGTGGCCAGATGAGGTCGACGCCGAGAATCAGCAGGATCGTGAGCAGGCGGACGCGCGTCAGCCAACCTAGCCATTCTCTAGTCGTCGAACTCTGATTTGTACTCTGATCCATCGCCAGCCCGCGTTCCCGACCGCAATTTCCCCCGGGGCATTCTCTAGTTTAGACAGAAATGGCGAAGGGCCGGGAGTTCCTTCCCCGCCCTTCGCCAATTCGATAATGACGGCCGCGCGAAGCCTGTTAGCAGCCCGCGATTAGTGCATCTGGCTGAGTTTGCCGATCAAGGAGAACAGCGGCAAGTACATCGAAATGACCACGCCGCCGACGACCACGCCGAGAAACACGATCATGACCGGTTCCAAAGCTGTCAAGAGGTCCTTGACGGCCGCATCTACTTCTTCTTCGTAGAAGTCGGCGATTTTCTGCAACATGGCATCCATAGCGCCGGTCTGTTCGCCGACGCTGATCATCTGCGTGACCATGCCCGGGAAAACCTCCGAATCCTTCAAAGGTTCTGTGAGCGATTTGCCTTCTTCCAGCGATTTGCGAACCTGCTGCAAGGCTCTTTCGACAACCGCGTTTCCAGCGGTTCTTGCAGTGATGTCCAAGCCTTCCAGGATAGGTACGCCGCTAGCGATGAGCGTTCCCAAAGTGCGGGTAAAGCGCGCCACGGCGATTTTCCTCATGAGGATGCCGAGGACCGGCAGTTTCAGGATGATCGAATCCAGGACAAAGCGCCCCTGCGGAGTGCCGTACCAGACTTTTAGTCCAAAGATGGCTCCAGCGAAGGCCACCAGCGCCAGTAGACCGAAGATGCTGCCAATCATGTTGCTCATGCCGATGACGATCTTCGTCGGCAAGGGCAAATCGACGCCGAGACCGGCGAACAACGTGGCGAAAATCGGGACGACTTTCCACAAGAGCAAAATGATGACGCCGCCGGCCACCGTCAAAACGCCGACCGGGTAGACCATGGCGGATTTAACGGCGCGCTGCAGCTTGACGTTCTTTTCAATGTAGGAAGAAAGCCGCTGCAAAATGGTGTCCAGAATACCGCCCGTCTCGCCCGCCTCCACCATGTTGACGTACAACGCGTCGAAGACCTTCGGGTATTGGCGCATCGCCGCAGAGAGCGTCGAGCCACCTTCAACGGCTCCGCGCGTCCCTGTGAGCACCTTTTGAAACATCTTGTTTTCCTGCTGGCTCGCAAGAATCTCGAGACACTGCACGAGCGGCAAACCAGCGTCAATCATCACCGAGAACTGCCGCGTGAAGATCGCCAGCTCCTTGGCGTTCACGCCCCCACCGAATGTGGGCAGGTTAAATTCCTTGCCCTTCTCGGACATCTTCGTTGGCGTGATCTGCTGGCGCCGCAGCATGTTCTGCAGCTCCGCCTTGCTGGTGGCGGTAGCTTCGCCGCTCACGTTTCCGCCGGAACGATTGGTTCCCTTATACGTAAAGACCGGCATACACTTTCCTCCTCAATCCTTCAAATCCATGGCACGGGCTGCTGGGCCCGAAAAATCTCTAACGCTTACTTCCCACCGGCGTTTTCGAACTGTTTGGTCCCGCGCCGCCCGGTGAAGATACGCCGCGGTTAATCATGTCCTGTAGCTCATCCGCATTCGACGATCGCGAAAGCGCCAAATCCAGTGTGATTAGCTTCTGAAAATAGGCGTTGGCCAGGCCCTGATTAAAAGTTTGCATGCCCGTTTGCCCCGTACCCGTCTGCATCGCCGAATAAATCTGGTGAATTTTGTCTTCTCTAACGAGGTTACGAATAGCCGGCGTCGGGATCAGAACTTCCATGATCATGACGCGGCCGCGATTATCAGAGCGCGGCAGCAGCGCCTGGCAAAGGATGCCTTCCATCACCATCGAGAGCTGCGCGCGGATCTGCGGCTGCTGGTGCGAAGGAAACACGTCAATAATACGGTTGATCGTCGAATGCGCGGAATTCGTGTGCAGCGTGGCAAAGGTTAAGTGGCCGGTTTCCGCGATACGCAAAGCCGATTCAATCGTTTCGAGGTCGCGCATCTCGCCGATGAGCACAACGTCCGGGTCTTCGCGAAGTGCCGCGCGAAGCGAATTCGCAAACGAGTGCGTATCCGCGTGGACTTCGCGCTGGTTCACCAGGCATTTCTTGTGGTTGTGCAAAAACTCGATCGGGTCCTCGATCGTGATCATGTGCTCTTCGCGCTCGGAGTTAATCTTGTCGAGCATGGCGGCGAGCGTCGTGGACTTGCCGGAACCGGTCGGCCCCGTCACCAAAACGAGTCCACGGGGTTTGTCGCAAAGCCCTCGGACGACAGTCGGCAGACCCAGCGCGTCAAAATTCTTAATTTCCCACGGAATGGTACGAAACACAGCGGCCACAGCGCCGCGTTGATTGAATACGTTTCCGCGAAAGCGCGCCAGGTTCTTCAAACCGAACGAAAAATCCAATTCAAGGTTCTCTTCGAAGCGATGCTTTTGCGCATCTGTAAGAACGCTGTACGCAAGGGACTTCGTGTCCGCGGCCGTCAGCGGCGGCATATCCAGCGCTCGCAAATGTCCGTGGACGCGCACGCGCGGCGCGCTATTAGTCGTGATATGGAGGTCGCTGCCTCCCATTTCGATCATCTTTTTGAGCAACTCGCTCAGCGTAATACCGGCCATCTGTCCACCTTCTTTTATAAAACCGTTACAAAACTGTTTCGCGCAACACTTCTTCCAGCGTCGTCTGCCCCAGAGCCACCTTCACCAAACCGCTGCGCCGCAGCGTGATCATGCCCTGCTCGATCGCCTTCTTCTTCAATTCCAGCGCCGATGCGCCAACAAGAATCAATTCCCGAAGCTCGTCGTTCACTTCCATCACTTCGTACAAACCCGTGCGGCCCTTGTACCCGCCCTTGTTACAGGTGGTGCACCCCTTGCCGTGGTAGATTTTAGTCGTCTTGACTTCATCGGGGGAATACCCTGCATCGATGAGCGCCTGCTCCGGCAATTCCAATTCCTCTTTGCAATTCGCACAGATCCGGCGCACAAGGCGCTGTGCGCAAATCAGGTTCACCGAAGTCGCCACAAGGAAAGGCTCAATACCCATGTTCATCAAGCGGCTGATCGTCGAGGGCGCATCGTTCGTGTGCAAAGTCGAAAGCACCAAGTGGCCTGTCAGCGCAGCTTTAACCGCGATTTCTGCCGTTTCGAAGTCGCGAATCTCACCGACTAGAATGATGTTGGGGTCTTGCCGCAAAAACGCGCGCAGCGCGGCCGCGAAGTTCAGGCCGATCTGTTCCTTCATCTGCACCTGGTTGATCCCCGCCAATTGAAACTCAACCGGGTCTTCGGCGGTCATAATATTCGTATCAACGGTATTAAGCCGCGCGACTGCGGAATAAAGCGTGTTGGTCTTACCAGACCCCGTCGGCCCGGTAACCAGCACCATCCCGTAGGGCTTCAAAATGTTGCGCTCGAATTTCTTCAGCGACTCTATCTCAAAACCCAACTTGGTCATGTCCAAACGCAGGTTCTCTTTGTCCAGCAACCGGAGCACAATCTTTTCGCCGAATAGCGTTGGCACGGTCGAAACGCGGAAGTCGAGTTCCTTCTTTTTTCCGTCGGCCTTGTACTTGATCATGATGCGGCCGTCCTGCGGCAGACGCTTTTCAGCAATGTCCAGCTTCGCCATGATCTTCAGACGGCTTGTAATGGCATCCTTCAAGCGCAGCGGCGGCGTCATCACGGTCTGCAGCTGACCGTCAACGCGGAACCGCACGCGCATCTCCAGCTCATAGGGTTCAATGTGAATATCGCTGGCCCCTCGTTTCACGGAGTCCGTCAAAATCAGGTTCACCAGCTTAATGATCGGCGCTTCTTCAGCAGCCTTCTCAAGGGTAGCGGTATCGAGTTCCGCTTCTTCCGCCGCCAGCTCAAGTTCCTGGTCCTCATCGACCAGGTCCTTCATCATCTTGCTCAACTCTTCGGTGTTGGCTTCGTTGCCGCCATAAAACCGCGAGATGGCTTCCCCGATCGCCGACTCGGACGCCACCACCGGTTCCACGTTAAACCCGGTCATAAACTTAATGTCGTCCATCGCGAATACGTTGGTCGGGTCCGTCATCGCAATGGTCAGCACCGACCCCACGCGCGACAGCGGAATCACCTGATACCGCAAAGCCGTATCCTGCGGAATGAGCTTGATAACGTTGGGATCGATCTCGTAGTACTTCAAATTAATGGAGGGCACGCCATACTGGCGCGAAAGCACACCAGTGATGTCATCATCGGTGATGAAGCCCATCTTCGTCAGGCAGCTTCCCAGCTTGCCACCATTGGCGCGCTGAAATTCGAGCGCCTTCTGGAGCTGGTCCTGAGTGATCAGGCTTTCTTTTATCAGTATCTCGCCCAAACGGACGGACATCCGTAGCACTCCCTGCCGGTTTGCACCCAAAGTGAACATAGCAAATGGCGGCCGCTTAGGTGTGCCGAAATTAGAGCGTAGTTCTGAAATGGCTAATACCTGTACACACGGGCAGGTTTCTCGCACGCGGTACAGGTGCCGTTCTTGACTTGGCTCTTTGCGCTGGCTATCGTGCGTTAGACGGGCTTTTGTGGCTCATTGCGGGACAAGAAATTTCTACGCCACAATTTGTCATGTCTGACTTAACGGTGCTCAAAGCATGAGTCGTCTAGACTCCAAACAGCGATGGACCCTGGCCATCGGCGGCATTCTGTTCACTCTGCTTCTCGCCGCCGTTTTCACCTTTGGCTCGCTCGATGTTCCGTTTGAGCCGAAAAGTTGGCGCTCGCTCGGTCCGTTGTACGCGGTTTCGAGTTTCATCACCGCCGCGCTCCTGGTTTTCGGCCTGATTCTGGGCCGTACCTTTTTGCGCCTCTGGGCCGAGACCAGCCGCGAGCAGCTCGGCGCGCGTTTCAAAACCAAGATGGTCGTCGGCGCCATGGCCATCTCCCTCCTGCCAATCGTTTTCATGTTTATCGTCAGCTACTCGCTCATCAACCGCACCCTCCTCCGCTGGTTCCCGCTCCCGCTGGAAATCGCCTCGCAGAAGACGCAAGAGCTGATGAACGATTTTGGCCGCGCGCAGTTGCCGCGTCTAAGGCGACTTGCAACCAATATTCAGGAAGACACCTCGCCCTCCGTTGAAGACCAATTGCAACACGCCTTCGCAAAGGGAGCCGACGCGGTCTGGGTTCTCGATAGAGATGGAAACCCCACGGGCGGTGGCGTCGTCTGTGAAAATCAGTCCGAAGAGCGCGCGGGACCAATCTGCGCCCAACCAGGCGTCTTGGGTAAACTTGCGCGAGTCATGCCCAGCGGCGCCGAGGTCTGGACAGCCGCCGGGAACGATTACTTCGCTGCGCGGGTTCCCACGATCCGCAGCGGCCAGCAGGTCGGCTACACCGTCGCCGCCTACCGAACGAGTCCCAAGTTTCTTGCTCGCATCACGGACATCGAGTCGGAGACGCGCGAATACAATCAAGGAAAGCAGGATCTTCGCGCCCTCAAACGCCAGATGCTGCTCATCCTCCTGCTATTCACGGTCTTGCTCCTCTTCGCCGTGACTTGGGTCGCTCTCTTCCTCGCCAAACAGGTCACCATCCCAATTCAAGCCCTCGCCGAAGGCACGCGCGAAGTCTCCGCTGGCAATTTCGATTACCAGGTTCCCGAGCAAGCCCAGGACGAGCTCGGCGTTCTCGTGCGCTCGTTCAACACCATGACCACGCAGTTGCGAGACAACCGTTCTCAAATCGATCAGTTCACGCGCAATCTGCAGCAAGCCGTTCAGGAACTCGAGCGCCGTCGTCAGCTCATGGAAACGGTTCTGGAAAACATTCCGACCGCGGTAATCTCACTCGACGGCAACGGCGCCATCCTCCGCGCCAACACCGCGGTTACGCGCATGTTCGGCAGCGACGCGCGCAACGCGCAATCCCTCGACGAGCTTCTCGGCCCCGACGCCTCCCGCATCCTCCAGCTCCTGATGCGGCGCTCACTCCGCATGGGCGTAGTCTCCCGCGAAATTGAAACCGTCGTCTCCGGCCGCATCTTGCATCTTGCCGTTACGGCCAGCTCGCTCGGTCCGCGCCGCGCCAATTCCGGCTACGTTCTGGTCCTCGACGACCTCACCGAAATGCTCCGCGCGCAAAAATCCGCCGCCTGGCAGGAAGTCGCGCGCCGCATCGCGCACGAAATCAAGAACCCGCTCACGCCCATCCAACTCTCTTCGCAACGTCTGTCCCGCTTCCTCGAGCGCCGCGCGCCCGCCGACTCAAAGGCGCCGCGCGACGCTGAACTAACCAGCCTCGTTCAGGAATGCTCCCGCCTTATAGAACGCGAAGTCTCGACGCTCGCAGCGCTCGTCAACGAATTCTCCCAATTCGTGCGCTTCCCCACGGCCAAGCTCACCGCCACAAACGCCAACACCATCGTCAACGAAGCCATCGAAGTTTTCTCCGGCCGCCTCGATGGCATCACTGTAAGAACGACTCTCGGTGAAAATCTCCCCTCCGTCCGCGCCGATGGCGGCCTGATCCGCAGCGTCGTCGTCAACCTGATTGACAACGCCGCCGAAGCCCTCGAAAACTCCACCCATCGCGAAATCGTCATCTCCACCTGCGCGCATCCCGATGCCGAAACCGTGGAAATCTGCGTCTCTGATACCGGCCACGGCATCTCCCCGCAAGACAAAGACAAACTTTTTCTCCCGCACTTCTCCACGAAAAACCGCGGTACCGGCCTCGGCCTGGCCATCGCGGCCCGCATCGTCGCCGAGCACGGCGGCACTATCCACGTAGAAGACAACTCGCCAGTCGGCTCGCGTTTCCTCGTCGAACTCCCCGCCGCCGAACTCACGCCGGCCGGTGTAACCGACCACATTCCAACGGAAGCGGTGCGATGACCCCCAAGCCGCACCTCCTGGTCGTCGACGACGAAGCCGGAATCCGCGAGTCCCTCTCCTCCATCCTCGAAGATGAGGGTTACCACGTCGAAGCGGTTGCGTCGGCCGAAGAGGCACTCGCGCGGGCCGCTTCAGGCGATCTGGAAGTAGTTCTCCTGGATGTGTGGTTGCCGGGAATCGACGGCCTGGAAGCTCTCAGCCGCATGCAAGCGATCCCGCGCGCCCCCGCCGTCATCATGATTTCCGGCCACGGCACCATCGAAACCGCCGTCCGCGCCACAAAACTAGGCGCCTTCGATTTCATCGAGAAGCCGCTGTCGCTAGAAAAAATCATCGTCCTGGTCCGCAACGCGGTCCAGCAGCGCCGCCTTCAGGACGAAAATCAGCTCCTGCGCAGCGAACTAGGCCATCGTTATCAAGTCATCGGCGACAGCGTTCCGATGAAAGCCTTACGCCAACAGATCGCCGTAACCGCCCCGACGAATGGGCGCGTTCTAATCTACGGAGAAAGCGGCACCGGCAAAGAACTGGTAGCCCACGCCCTCCATGCCGCCAGCCTCCGCACCAAGGGCCCCTTCGTAGAAGTAAATTGCGCTGCCATCCCGGAAGAACTAATCGAGTCCGAACTCTTCGGCCACATCAAAGGCAGCTTCACCGCCGCTTCCGAAGACAAAGTCGGCAAATTTCAAAAGGCCGACGGCGGCACGCTCTTCCTCGACGAAATCGGCGACATGAGCCTCCGCACCCAATCCAAAGTTCTCCGCGCCCTCGAGGAACAACGCATCGAACCGGTTGGTTCGAATCAAACAATGACGGTCGACGCTCGCGTGATCGCCGCCACAAACAAAAATCTCGAACAGGAAATCACGCGCGGCGCCTTCCGCCAGGATCTTTTCTATCGCCTGAACGTAATCCCGTTCTTCGTCCCGCCGCTCAGAGAGCGCCAGGAAGATATCCCCACGCTAGCCCGCTATTTTCTGGATGAATTCAGCGCCGCCTACGTAAAAAAAACCCGCGAACTAAGCGCCATGGCAATGGAAGTCCTGGTCCGTTACCCGTGGCCGGGCAACGTGCGCGAACTACGCAATCTGGTCGAACGCCTCGTAATTGTTTGCCCGCAAGCTCGCATCGAGCCGCACCACCTGCCACCCGAACTCTTCCGCGGCGCGGCCCAAAGCCCCGAACACCCGTACTCCACGCTCCACGAAGCCCGCAGCGCTTACGAACGCGAATTCATCCTGAGAAAATTGCAGGAACACCGCTGGAACATGACCCAAACCGCGTCCGCTCTAGGCCTCGAGCGCAGCCACCTCTACCGAAAAATGAAATCCCTGGGGATTGCCGCGCCAGACTGACGTCCACGCCCGCAACGCTTGATGTAAGGGCTCATGTAGGCACGCGCTTCCTGGGCCTGAGCTTCGAAGGCAGCGCGTCCCCTCCGGCCATGCAATCCACCCTCAATCGTCTTCCGGATCCACATCCTCACGTGCCAAGCCCAAATCTGCTCCGCCCCCCTCAATCGCCGCGGCGTTCCCAATCGCCTCCAGTTGCGCATGCCAATCCAATTCCCGCACGCTATGCGGATTCTCCCGCCAATTCGGCACCACCTTCACAAACAGCCCCAGATAAATCTTCGTATCCAGCAACTCCTCAAGCTCCTTGCGCGCCTGAGTACCGATCTTCTTCAACATCTCGCCCTTACGCCCAATCAAAATCTTCTTCTGCGAATCCCGCTCAACGTTCATCGTCGCTTCAATCCGCAGCAGCTTAGGCAACTCCTCAAACTTATCCACCTTCACCGCCAACGCATACGGCAACTCGTGATACATCGCCTGAATCGCTTTCTCCCGCACAATCTCCGCCGCCAAAAACCGCTCCGGCTGATCCGTAATCTGATCCTCAGGAAAGTAAGCCTCCCCCTCAGGCAACAACCGGAAAATCTCGTCAACCAAATCCTCGCAACCGGTCCCTTTCAACGCCGAAATCGGCACAGTAGCCGCAAAATTAAACGCCTTGTTAAACGTCTCGATAAGCGGCAAGAGCTTCTGCTTCGGCAACCCATCAACCTTGTTCAGCGCAAGAATCGTCTTTCCCCGAAAACGCTTGGCCCGTTCGAGCAGCAATTCGTCCGCGTGAGGCAAAGTCCTGGCTGCGTCCACCATCAACAACAAAACATCAATCCCCTCCAGAGCCGCGGCCACCTCATGCATCATCTGCCGCCCCAAAGCCGAATCCGCCGCATGCAACCCCGGCGTATCAATAAAAACAATCTGCCCCTCGCCCCGTGTCACAATCCCCTGAATGCGATTCCGCGTCGTCTGCGGCTTCGAAGTAACAATCGCCACTTTCTGCCCGACAAGCCGGTTCAGCAGAGTCGACTTCCCAGCATTCGGCCTACCCACAATCGCCACAAACCCCGACCGATATTCCTTTTTAGTTTTGCTTTTCTCCACTCTTCTCCGTGCCTCTGTCCTCTGCGACCTCTGTGTTAAATCCACATTCAACCGTGCCGCTATTTCACGACAGGTAGTTCCAAAGCACTCGCATGCTCCGGATCATGAAGCAAAGTGACGTGCGCCGTCTTCGCATCCTTCGCAGTCTCCAGCGCCACAACTCCCCCGCTATTATAGTTCTTCTCAATGCTCGTCGTATTCGGGCAATGCACCAATAACCGCAACCGGCTCCCCTTCGCCACCCGCCGCGAAAAAAACGTAAAATTATCAAACACGTATTTCTCCACTTTCCCCGCCGTCACCAGCTTTTCCTGCCGCAACGACTCCCGATATCGCGCCCGCATGGTAGCTCCCGTCAAATAGACCGACTCCCCGCCTGGCAAAATCTCATAAACCGCCGCCTCCAAATCCGTATCCGGCACATCCATCGCCAACCACACGTTCAATTTCAAAAATCCCGTAATCTCCGTGGCTTCTCCAAACGGTTCACTGTGATAAACCGCCCCATTTCCGTACAACTCCATGACCGCCTTCTGCGAAGTCAGTCCCCCATCATTATCCGACTCCGTATCCCCAGGCCGCGTATCCAACGGATCATAAATCCACTTGTCCGCAGCGGCCCCCGCTCCGGCCTTCTCCGCGAGCGTCCCCGACTGAAAAACACTCTCCGCCTTCCCATTCGAACCCAAATAAAGCGTCCGTCTCTCATTCGAAATCGTCTCCAAACTATCCGCATACTTCCAATTCTCCGCCCCCGCTCCCACAACGTAATACGCAACCCTCTTCTTCAAAAACTCAGGCTTCTTCCCACTCTTCATCACCCAGTCGTACCACTCGGAGTGCAATTTATTCAGATCCAAAACACTAGCCTCACCAAACTTCAACCCAGCCACGTCCCGCTTTGGCGTCCGAGTCCCCGCATGATCCCAGGGCCCAATAATCAAATAATGATTCGCCTTCGCTTCCGCCGTCCCATACTCCATGTGCCTCTTGTAATAGGTAAACGCCCCAGGCTGGTCCCCATCGTAGTCCCCGGTGATCGTCAAAATCGGAAAGCTAATCCGCTTGTACTGCTCCGGCGTAGGCACCATCGCATCGTAATAAGCATCCGGAATCGGATGCGCCACCCATTTCTGAAAATTCGCATTAGGATTCCCCGCCAGGCGATCGAATTCCTTAAACGCCAGATGCCCATCGTAATATTCCCGCATCCTGGCGCCCCAAAACACGCCCGACCCAAAAAGATTCGCATTGCTGGTAGCCCCGCTCGTAAAGCTGAGCCACTGCTCGATGTACGTTCCAAAAATGTTGTACTGAAACGGAAAATCCACGCCCGGATGCGCCGCAGCCGCCGGAACAATCGTCGCCAGGTGCGCCGGAAACTCCTTCAACACCGTCCACTGATCAAATCCCGCATAAGACCCGCCCCACATCGTCACTTTCCCATTGCAATACGACTGCTTCGCGAGCCACTCCACAACGTCATACCCATCCTTCGCCTCATTCGCAAACGGTTCGAACCCGCCGCCCGAATTCCCGCGCCCGCGCACATCCACCAGCGCATAGACGTACCCATGCTGCGCAAAATACATCGCGCGGTCCATATAACTGTCGCCAATATACGGCGTAAACGTGAAAATCACCGGCAAAGGATCCTTCTGCTCATGCGGCTGAAACACGGTAGCGTTCAGCGTCACTCCGTCGCGCATCGGTATCTTCACGCCCCAGCGCATATCGGGAACCGCTTGCGCAGGCGCAGTACTCTCCTGCGCAAGCGCGCAACTAGCCATCACGCTCGCGCCAAGCACCGCAACAAAAACAACGCGACGCACAATCTCAAGTGCTTTCATCAAAATCCTCCGCCGGGACTCCGGCCACGCTACCCATCCATTCGAACAAAGCGCTTCGAGCACACGCATGGTATCGCGTCGGCCAAAAAGTATGAAACAAATGTTTCTGCGAGGCAGAATTTGCTAATTTACGAAGGCGCCTTCGCCGAAGCCGGCACCGCCACCCGCTTCCGAATCCTCAACCGCAAAACCTTCCTCTGGTTCGCTTCCAAAACTTCAAACCGGTACCCCTCCAACTCCACCTTGTCCCCCGGCGCCGGCACTTTCCCC
>Ga0209139_10000384_pt1 | contig 15120 bp, 14 predicted proteins | sample BogFormECP14_OM3_FD_188246 | JGI IMG/M metagenome (GOLD analysis project Ga0209139, IMG submission 188246) | Bog forest soil microbial communities from Calvert Island, British Columbia, Canada - ECP14_OM3 (SPAdes) (version 2) | ecosystem: Environmental > Aquatic > Freshwater > Wetlands > Bog ...
AGGCTTCAGCTCAAGTGATTGCAGGATACGGACGAGTTCGAGTGCGGTGGCGGCACCCGCGGCGTTGTCGACTGCGCCGGTTCCCGCGTGCCAGGAGTCAATCGAACCGCCGACCATATTGCCCAGATTGAAAGGCGTCCCGGCAACCGTCTCGTCTCGCAAGTTCTTGAGATTTGTGGCTACGACCCAGACGCAGACCACTACACCTTCGGTCCATCTACGTGATGATTCTTGAATTCTTGGGCTTGAAGGACGAGTATTCCGAAAGCGCGCTGGAAGAGGCCCTCGTTCTGCGCCTAGAACAATTTCTCCTGGAATTCGGGAATGATTTTGCCTTTATTGCTCGCCAACGGCGATTGCGTGGGAAACGAATGGCATCGGATCGATCTATTGTTTTTCCATCGTCGGCCGCGTTGCCTTGTAATCATCGACCTGAAGATCGGCAAGTTTTCCCGTGCGGACGGCTGCCAAATGAATCTCTACCGAAACTATGGTCGCGAGCATTGGACTCCGGACAGCGAGAACCCACCTATCGTCTGATCTTAAGTTCCGAAAAAAACGAAGCGGTAGCACACTACGCCCTCGGGACCTCTCAAACAAAGTGCTGGCCGGCGAATACAAACTAACCCTTCCGAACGAAGAGAAACTGGCACAGGAAATTGCTCGAACACGAAAACTCTTGCAGGAACGAGGATAGGCGACTCTGAGGTCTTTTAAGGGAGGATCTGGGCTCGACGAGACTCTGGCAGGAGTTCGCAAGACATCTCCCCCTCGCCCGGGATGTTTTAGGCGCGATAATGTATTTATCGCGTTAGAAGTCAACGGCGAAGACAGCGCGAAATCGTCCCGGCAAGATCCGACCCTCGATGAGTGCATTGGCGGTTTATCACCAAATGAGGCGTGCTGCCGTAAAGTTGGAGAATCGCTGAAGCCTGGTGCGTTTATCGGGACGCATCTCGCGTCGCTTCCGAAAAGACGAGAGCGCACACAATGCAGTCATACCGCTTTCACCACCCGTGCTGTTTCATTTCCTGGAAGATTGAAGATCTCGACGAGCGTCCTCACGCGCTCTTTCTGACGGCTGGGGGGGAACCGCTTGGTTCTTGTTAGCTCGGCGATACCATGTAGGCTCGCCCAAAATAGCTCCGAGAAAATCTCCGACTTCGAGCTCTGCCCTTGAAACAACTCGAGGAACTGAGAAAACGCGAATCGCAACTCCGGAGGAGTAGCCGCGGCACCGAAGGGTACGCTTAGGCTGAGCGAAAACATGACTTCGTACAGTGCGGGTGAAGTCGCGGCGAACTCCAGATAGGCAGTCGCTACCGATTCGACCGCACTTCCACGCTTCACCCGTTTCCGTGCCTTCTCCATAGCCAAGCCCAACTCCTGGAAACCCTCGATAGCAACTGCGGCAAGGATCCCTTCGCGCCTTTCAAAATGAGCGTACAAGACGGGTTGGCTGTAAGAGATCTCGTCGGCTAGGCGCCTAACGGTTACGTTAGGCCAGCCTTCAAGCTCCGCGATTCGTCGTGCTGCACTGATGATCTGTGCCCGGCGGGCCTGCTTGTCTCGCAGTTTCCGTTCCGCAATTCGGTTTACTGTCAGCGTCGTGTCCATCGAAAGTGATTATAGCGCCGCTATTTTCTTTGAGAAAAGAATCCTTCACAAGAGATCGGCGTCTGATATAGTGTTGCTAGATTTTGTTATAATAGGTACATAATGTGCACAACGCTATTCGCATATGTTGCGCCGTTCTCATCGCTGTGGTGGTCATCGTCCCTTTTGGCGACATGTCCACCATCCTGGGATCGGGCGGGTCGAAGTCGAAAGCGTTCTCCATTCATGGCCTGACCTCACCGTGCTGCTCGTCGTCGGCCTCTTGTTGAGAAGGGCGATTTGAGAGACCCGGACCGCTGAACGACGTATGAACCTAATTCTCAAACGAAAAGGGAAAGAAGAGGAGAAAACGCATGAGTGACATTCACTGGCCCGACGAGTATCTGCCCGGTACCACCGACAACTATGTTTCCAACGAGGTCATCGTTGCTGGCCTGACTTCGGCTCAGGTGTGGCCTTACCTCAACGACACGACGCACTGGCCCACTTACTACAAGAATGCGTCCGAGATCGGCTTTGAGGACGGCGCGGGTCCAGAGCTGGCCGCGGGTGTCCGTTTCCGCTTCAAGACGTTTGGAATGAAAGTGGAAGCTGAAGTGACGGAGTATGCTCCGCCGAGCGAAGGAAAGCCAGCCCGGGTGTCGTTTCGCGCTTGGATCGCTGGCAGCGCACCAGAGGATGCGTCCGCACTCCATGGGTGGCTCATTGAGGATCTGCCTGGCGGTCGTGTTCGCGTGTTGACGCAGGAGTCGCAACTCGGCGAGCCAGCTAAGCAGATGGCCATGATGAAACCCAACCCTGTGCTGAACGCCCATCAGGACTGGCTGGAAGGTTTAGCTCAAGCAGCAGCGGCCAAGTGAGGGAATAGAGCCAAGAGGGCGATGGCAGTCGGTCTTGCGAGGAAAGCATGGCGCAACTGGCGCGATGCTTCCCTGGGTGGTCATCGCTGAATTTCCAATGCCGATGACCTCCAGACAATCCATTCGCGGCGGCTAGGCTGTCGCACAACCCGAGACGGAGGCTGATCGCGTGCTACTGCCGTCGGCAAAGAATTGAACGGTGCCGCTAAGCGTTCCGGAGACAAAAGAAGAGACGGCGGCTGTGAAAGTGACGGACTTACCTGCGGGCGAGGGGTTGGCGCTGGAAGTCAGGACGGTTGCCGTTGCGGCCGGGTTTACTGTTTCTGAGAAAGGTTAAATCGCGTTGGAAGGAGTCGCGCCTCCTGGTTCGGACTGATGGTAGGTGGGGCAAGAACGGAGTTCTTTTGGAGATAAACCAAACGCACGCCTAACAGCGCGCGCGAACGAGCTACAGGATTTGAACCCTAGGGTCAACAACACGTCTAACTGCTAACGTTTCCAATAAATTGGAGATTTTGCTTTTCGCTCAAAGATAACTCGAATCGATTGAAACCGTTGGATTCCGGCAGAGTTTTGGGATAGTAAAATAACAATCGACCTCAACTCTGCGGCACTCCCGCCCTGTTAAGAGCCTCAAACTGCTAGAGTCGCTGCAGGATCCCCTAACACAATATAATTTCTCGCGTCATTCTTCGCCATCCACGTGTCGACCAACTCTTCGTCTTCGACTCTCGTCTACACCTGTAGTCAAATAACGGGATAGTATTTGCTGTTTTCCGGCTCAGCCGATAAGTCAGCTGCGAGCTCTGCAGCACGAAGACGGAAGTATTTCATTGCCGAAGCGAAGCGCGTCCTGGAAGACGTCGTTGTGGCCGAGCGCCGCGTCCTGGGTACGGACAATCCCCCAACTTCATTGACCGAATACAACGTTCCCTGCGTCGCCGCTCGCTCGAAACGCCCCAAAGAAGCTCTGTCCCTGCTAAGCGACGCCCTCGACCACCATCTGGCTCCAGACGCGCTGCTCGGTACAGATCATGACACCGATCTCAATTCGCTCTACGGCAATCAGAATTTGTGGCGATTGCGACTCGCGCCGAAGCTTTAACTACGCCAATAAAATCCAAGTAAACTATGAAATTCAATCGGTCAATAAGGGCGGAATGGGACGATAGTTTCCGGTCCCATGTCGATTGCTACGTTACGGCGGGAGGCATTCTCCAGCGCGCGGCCTGCGAGGTGAGCCGGCTCAAAGTTTGCGTCGTGCTGGCCGGCTTCGGCCATAAGTGCGCGCGCTTCAGCGAGCCGACCTAGCCCTACCTCGCACAGGCCAAGGTTATAGCTCGTGGCGGCTGAGCGGCCTGACAAGTCTTGCGATTTCTTGAACATCGACGCCGCGTCGTGGAAGAACCGTAGTTCGAGGAGGATGACGCCGCAATAGAACGCGAGGATGCTTTCGTGCTCAGAGATCGGGAAATGGTTTGCCCAGGTAAGTAAGACTGCGTTATGAAGATCGTCGCGCTCGCTTGATGCGTTGCGAATTTGGCTCGCAAGGACAGGAAATATTCGCATGAACGCAGTAGGGTCCCAGCGCGTGAGCCTCAGGAGAGCAAGAATCTGAGGAACGGACATTTCTTCCATGTGGGGATTGAGCCAAGCGAGCAAGGCGAATAAGTCATCGGGGCCAAGATTCGATTGCGCTTCCTGATAGGTCGACCGCACCGCAGGAAACTTGTCGGCGGGCCCGCCTTGAAGAAATAAGCAGACGTTCAGGCTGGAGGAATGTCTATTCGGGAGAAGGGCGTCCCCCCCCGATTTTATGAAGTATTTGGCAAGCGCATCAAAATTCACCATCTGAGAAAAACAGTTTGGCGCGTGAAATTCGAACTTTGGGGGATTGGAAGAGAGCAAGAGGTCCTGTTCGTGGACATACCCTTTGTCCGCGGTCACAACAAGCATCGGCCCATCGGTTAGTTTGCCGATCGTTTTGAGTGTCGTTAGAGCGTGGGAAGGAAACAGAATTGTTGCGCCAGACAGGCGCTCGCGATAGTCCTCGACGATGCTCTTCCAGGATGGTTCCGTGTAGCGGCCTGGTGCTGCGAGGACATTGCGATAGGACAGTTGGAGACTGGCAAGCGCTGATGGCACAGAGTTGCTACTGTTACTGCTGATCGCCGCTGCCGTTTGCAGCACTTCGAACACGCGCCCCTCGTCAATGGAAAATGCATCGTGTGGAAGGCTATCAAAGAAGTAGTTCGCGATGACAACCAAGGGTCCGATCGTGGTTTCCGAAACCTGCGACCCCGTTGTTTTCACTGGGCGAGGGCTGACCTGTCCGCTTTCGCCAAGTAGTCCGAATTCCAAGACGCCGCGGTCGAGGAACTCCGCCAAAAGCGGATTTGCACGCCACGCCTCCACCAAGTGGTCCGAACAGTCGGTCATGCAATAGCGGATGGTGTCCAGCCGAATTCCATGGGACGTCAAGAGCTCTTCCATCTTTCGCAGAAACAGGAACGCGAACTTGCCAGTTCCAGCACCGAGCTCCAAAATGCGCAGCGGGCTCCGCGCCGATCGTTCGCACGGGGCATCCTGAGCCTGTTTCCTGCAATCGCAGAGGAAACCAAGGACGATTCGCGCATAGATTTCCGCGATCAGAGGATTGTTAGTGATGAATTGCGGCACCGTGTCCTCAGTCCACGATTTTAAGCCGCGCTGGATGTAGTATTCCCGTTGTACTCCCCAAATCAGGGATTGCGAGATGGGGACGTCCTTTTCCAATACAGTCAGTTCTGAATTCAAGGCAGAAGGAGTCCGGCAGTCGGGCGGGCGCGGATCGTCCTTCTCAGGCGCTCCACTCGAGGATGGAACAGTCGGCATGCGGATTCTTGGGCGGTGCTGAGTCAGCTCATTCTATCGCACAAATAAAAAAAGCCCGAAGGTTTGACTTCGAGCCTGTTCCTGAAACATTCAGATTTTCCCTGAGCGCCTAACTTCGGGGCGGAAAGATTCCCTGCAGCGCGATACAAAAATTCAGCGTGAGATACGGGGGCAGGTTGTTGTGCGGCAAACTCCCTCCCACTGGCGACAGCGCCGCCGGACTCATCTGCACGTTGGTGCTTGGATTGGAAGCCGCATAGGCGCCGGGATGCCCCTTGAGCCCCGATGCCCAGGCATTGTTCGTTGGGCTCGGCAAACCACCGCTGGCAGCCGACTCAGCCTGATGGCTGTGCGCAGGCATCTCGGTTTGCAAAAGCGTTACCGCCGTCTCGCCACCAGTCTCACCGACGTCCCGAAACGATAAGCCGGGCCCCTGACCTTGGTCCAGAGGCGCGGAACCCTGGAGGTTCGGAAGGGCGAAGTTACTCGTGCCGTTTCCACCGTAGGTTGTGCCCAGCAAGGAAAACAGAGCCGTGTTCTGGTTAATAGGCAGTATCTGCCCATTGCATAAGGCCCAGCCCGTGGGCGCGAAGTTGAAAGGGAAAATCCTGATTTCCGCAACAAATTGATCGGACATAGATTCGGCCTCCGCTAATTCTGGCTTGGAAAAATTCCCGAAAGGGCGATAACGAAATTGAGTACGAGATAAGGCGACATGTTGTCGTGAGGCTGACTGCCACCATTGTTCCCCAGGCTCTGTGTAAGCATGGAGGCATTAGCGCTGGGGCTGAACGGATTCGCGGCTGCCGCGCCCCATAAATTTCCTGAAGCGGCCGGCAGGCTCCCCGCAGTAGAAGACCCGACGGGAATATGGGTGTGGGCCGGAAGTTCAGAAACGAGGAGCGTGTGTGCGACCTCGCCGCCCTGCTCTCCTAGCGTGAAGCTGTCCCCCATGTGCAGGGGAGACCTGCCCTGCAGGTTTGGAAGGGCGAAGGTAGTCTGACCGTTTCCGCCATAGGTAGTACCCAGCAGAGCGAATAGCGCCTGATTCTGGTTGATTGGCAGCAACTGTCCATTACAGAGGGCCCAGCCCTTGGGCGCGAAATTAAAACTTACGATTCTGATTTCTGACAGATATGGTGTTCCCATACGCTCTCCTCGTAACCCTCAGCTCGCAAAGTGGATCGAACCGAAAAGGCGCGCCGCTCCTAATTTTGAGACGGGAATACTCCAAACAACGAAATAATAAAGCTGAGGCACACGAACGGAAGCATGTTGTCGTGGGGTTGTGACCCTCCGGTAGATCCGATGGCGGTCGAGGCCATGGGCAGGCTGGGAAACGTCGAAGAAAACTGGTCCAGCGTCGATTGCGCCCACACGCCGGCAGCAGGACTGGATTGCGTTCCAGCGCTCGAGGTTGCTTGCGGTACGTGCGAGTGACTGGGAAGCTGTTGTAGCGTCACCGTAACCGTCTCCTCCCCGGCGCTCTGGGCGAGGACGAAGTTGTCTCCGCTCGAGGACAGGATGCCCTGATGAACCGGTACCCGGCTCCGTAAGTCGGGGAGTCCGAAAGTGGTCTGCCCATCGCCTCCGTAGGTTGTGCCAATCAGGTCGAACAGCGTCGGATTTTCGGCAATGGCCATCAGCGATCCGTCGCAAAAATTCCAGCCGTCCGGAGCAAAGTTACCTGCAAACAGCCGAATCTCACCTACGTAAGGTTGTCCCATAGCCTTCTTAACTCCAGTTTGAAGGTGCCCTCCAATTCAGACTCCGCGGAGAAGCATGCGTGAACTGCCCGCGGCGTTTAGAACTAGAAGAACTGAATGCGATGCTAACACCGTTTACGTGGCCGGCAGATACCAATTGAAGAGGCAGTGTACAAACATTACAGACCGCAAATGTATGGTACGTCGGTACTGTTTTCTGATTCCCATATCGGTACGTCTGCCCTATTGAGCCAGCCGCCCCTTTCGCCCAGACTTAAGCCAGTCATCCAGCTTCCCTACTTTCAGGAGCCCTCTCAATGCCTGTTTCTCGACGTATATTCATCGCCTCCGCGCAGACTCTCCTGGCTGCCGCCGCCCTGCCCATGAAATTTTTCGGGGCAGCATCGAGCCTAAGCTTCACTCCCGAGGCAAACCTCCTCACGGCCACCAAGGCGACGTTTCAGCCGTTGGTGAACTCCACCTTCACGGTCGGCGGCTCTGGGCCGCTGACGCGCAACTGGCTGACGCTGCTTTCCGTGGAAGAAATGACTTCGGCACCCGCGCCGAAAACCACGCCGGCGGCTGGAACAAAAACGCGCGCAACCGCACCTACGGTCGTCGACACGTTCGCCCTGCACTTCTACGGAACCGGTGAGGCGCTGGCGCAAGGAACCTACCAACTGGAAAGCCACAAGCTCGGCACGTTTTCTCTTTTCATTGTGCCGTCCGGAACCTCGACGTACACCGCGATCATTAGCCACATCCAAAGCGGCGTGTTTATTCCGGTTCCAAAGAAGTCGGTGGGCGCTCCAATAAAAGCTGAAAATCTTTAGCTGACGCGACACGGAAGCCCAGGCGCTCAAAGAGGCGCATCGATGGGTTGAAGTTCTCCACGTAAATAATTGTCGGCTTTACTGCCTCATCTGCTTCTCGAAGAATTTCCCTTAAGACCGCGGAACCGGTGCCTTTATTCCGTTGGCGCTCGGCGAGCGTAATATCCAGGATGTGGTAAGTGTCTTGGCCGCGATGCAGATAGAGTCGTCCGACAGGGTCGTCATCGCTGCAAATCACCGTATGTTTCGCATTGGGATATTCGCTCGCATAGGAGCTTCTTTGCGCCGCGAACTGCATTTGGAGAAAAGCCAGCTTCTGAGCGTCGGTCCAGGGAACCAAACCCATTTCGTAAGCGCGCGTGCTCGTGTAGAGCTCAAAAAGAAAGGGATCGTCGGCTTCGCACACTGGCCGTTGTGTGATCTTCATACCGCTGGATGGGGAGCCGGCCTCATCCGGTTAAAGATCACCTCATACCGCATGCCCGCCGAATCGGGGCCAAGCGGCACGATGAAGAGATCAAACGTGCCCAATTTTTCATGCTCCATCGTGTAAGTGGCCTGCGCGAAATGCGGCGTCAGCGGTCCTCTGAAAATCAGGGAGAAGTACTCAAGCGTAGGCGACGAATTCTTGTCCGCGACTTCGATTAATTCGAGAGCTAACGGCGCCGAGCCAGTGGTCCGCAAGTGGAACGTGGTATGCAACTGTTCCGAGAATGCACGACTATTCAGCTTTTCCAGCATTGGAAACATTCTCCCGGGAAGTGTTCGCCGCATCCGCCCGCTCTTGTGCTTGCCTCGGCGTAAGTTCCATCTCGCAATAAACGGCATCGCCGCCTGTCGCGATAAATCCGAGACGCTCGTACAAATGCTCGGCGCGGTTGCCCCGCAGCACGCTCAACCGCAGGACCGAGCCCGATTCGCCCGCTTCGGAGACTAGCCCTCGGATCACTTCCCCACCAACACCACAGCCGCGAAATTCCGGCAGCAAAGCGATGTCTACCAGGCGAATTTCGTTTCTTGCGCGAGAGGTGATGATAGAACCTGCTTGCGCTTCGCCGAAAGATATCACGCAGGTCTCCGCGGAAGGATAGGCCGCGGCGTATCCGCGCTGCCGCACTCCGAACTGCATCGTTATAAAGTCAGACTGCCGAGCGGGTGTCCATCCCCAAGCCGCCATTTCTTCCTGGCGCGTGCTGGTGTAAACGCGCAACAAGAAATCGTTGTCGCCTGTCGAGGCCGCCCGGAGAAATATCTCTCCTGCCGGTCGTTCGTTCCCTGGTCGGGAGGAATGGCTCATGTTCGAACCGTGCTTCGGGATAGTCCGCTGATCCGCTAGCGGCTGCCAAACCGAAATACCACGCCGGCAGAAATGCGCAGGTTGTTCTGCCCGGCTGACGATCCATCGGGATGCGCGAAGCGCGTCAGCAGGTAGTCCGCCTCAATCAAGCGGATCGCAATGCGTGGCTTGACGGTGAGATCGAGACCTTCTCCCACAACCATCGCAAAGCCGTTTTCTCCCGCGTTGATACCGCTCGAGCTGGCATTGACCCGGCCACCACCAAACAGCACCTGCGCGAAAGGCGTCAGGCGCTTACTTTTCCGGAAAGAATAGCGGGGCCCAAAAACATAAGTGTACATCGTGCTGCTAAGGCCCCCGCCCAAGCCGCTAAAGGAATAGATCCCGCCATCCGCGACCACCGAAAAGTGCTCGCTGTAATTGTAGGTAAAGGACCCGCTTCCGCCGTTCACGTTGAAGCCGCCGCCGCCGTCAGCATTCGCACGGATGTACGAATAAGCGCCAGAAGCTTCAAATTGCGGAGTTTGCGCGGTGGCCTGCTGTGCATTTGCCGTACTGGCAAGCCCGCCGCTAAGTAGAAGCCAAAGTGCAACCACTGCGGCGAACGACACGACTTGGAACATTCCGTTTGTTTTTGTGGGCAAGGGCATTCTCTTTCGAGATTCGAATGGATTCACGTTCATGGCTGCACCGTAAGCGTTACCGTCGCTGCGTGTTGAACGTTGCCCAAAGTGCCTGTCACGGTCACCGTGTAGGTGCCGGGTGGAGTGCCTAGTTTCTTGAGGTTGCCTGCGCTCGCGCAGCCGGACAGTCCGGCTCCGCAAATCCCCAATGTCAACAATAGGCAGAGCCAGACGGCTTGACCTTTTGTCCGAATGCGTTTTCGGAAGCCCACGCCAGATAGCAAGAGCCCCACAAAGGGCAGCAAGGTAGCATAAACGGGCAGGCGACTCGCGCCGGCGTTCTTTGCAAGGAACGGGTCCGCTTCCGTCGTCAAGATGACGAACGCGTTCGTCGCAGGGCTCGAGCCCGGCGTAACCGACGCCTGAAGGGTGAAAGAAGTTCTAGGTGGCAAACCGGTCACTGACAGAGCGATTGGCGCTGAAACCGGCACATTGTTAAGCGGTGTCAGTGTGATCGCGAAATCCGCCGGCTGTCCCGCTTTCACGGTGTCGGCTGGCGGCGCGATGCTGATCGAAAAGTCCGGAGGCACCACATCAATGGTCGTGACGTCCATCGTTGTGTCGTTGGTGGTGTTCGTCTCGCCGCCTCCAGAAACTGTCGCGACGTTCGTCACCGATGTTGGAGCGGTTCCCGAAGCGTTCACGGTAAGTGTGAGCGCCGGATAGCTTGCGCCGATGGCGAGGACGTCGCTCCTGGTGCAGGTCAAGGAAGCGACCGTGCAAGTCCACCCAGTCCCAGCGAAGGCTGAAGGTGTCAGCGCCGAAGGAAGCGTATCAACTACCGTGACAGTGCCTGCTGTAGGCGCCGCACCCTGGTTAGAGGCGATGATGGTATACGTCGCGCCCTGCTGCCCTTGCTTGAAATCACCGACGTGCGACTTCGCGATGGTAAGGTCCGGAGCCAAGACGGTGATGGAGGCAGCTGCGGTCGTGCCCGCTCCGCCCTCCACAGAGTTCACCGCGCCCGTGACGTTGTTTTGTACGCCTCCAGCGATTCCCGTGACGTTCACAGAGAAACTGCAGGGCGCGCTGGCGGCCAACGTTGCGCCAGTTAAGGTAGCTACGTTCGATCCCGCGACAGCTGTAATTGTTCCTCCGCCGCACGTTCCCGTTAGCCCGTTCGGAGTGGATACCGCCAGGCCGGCCGGTAGTGCGTCGCTAAAGCCCACTCCCGTGAGCGACGTCGCGGTGTTCGGATTGTTGAGAGTGAACGTCAAAGAGGTCGACCCGCTCAAAGCGATACTCGCCGCTCCGAAGGCCTTTTGAATCGTCGGAGGCCCGGCCACGGTTACAGTAGCGTTGGATGTATTGCCCGTTCCCGCGTTCGCCGACGTGACGACCACGGTGTTGTTCTGCACGCCCGCGGTAATTCCAGTCACGTTTACGGCAAACGTGCAGGAGCCGCCCACGGGGAGCGTCGCTCCCGCGAGACTGACAGCAGCAGAACCAACTCCCGCCGTAATCGTGCCTCCGCCGCAAGAACCGCTGAGCCCGTTTGGCGTTGAGACCTGCAGGCCGGCAGGCAAAGTGTCGGTGAAAGCCACGCCAGTCAGCGGAACCGTATTGGCCGCTGGATTGTTGACGGCAAATGTCAGCGTAGTAGAGCCGTTCATCGCGATCTTGGCCGCGCCGAAGGACTTCGCAATCACTGGCGGGCTGCCCACCGTCAGATTTGCTGACGCCGTGCCGCCCGTCCCGCCATTCGTCGAACTCACCGGACCTGTCGTGTTGGTGACGCTTCCGGAGTTCGTGGCCGTCACATTCACGGTCACTGTGCAATTGCTGTTGGTAGCAACCGTACCGCCCGTTAGTGACACGCTTCCGGACCCAGCCGTCGCAGTGGCTGTTCCACCGCACGTGTTCGTGAGGCCGTTGGGCGTCGCCACCGCAATTCCAGCAGGGAAACTATCGGCGAAAGCCACGCCCGCTTCCGCAACCGTGTTCGCGGCCGGATTAGTTACTGTAAGCGTCAGCGTGGTCGTTCCGTTCAGCGGTACTGCCGCTGCGCCGAATGCCTTGGCAATCGATGGCGGACCTATCACTACTTGCGGATTCCCGGTGAGCGACCCTGTGCTCGTGCCGAAGTTTCCATCCCCGCCATAATTCGCCGTGATCGTATGGTTACCCGCAGTCAGTGCGGAGGTCGAGAACGTGGCCACGCCGCCGCTGAGCGTCCCAGTGCCGATCGAGGTCCCACCATTCAGGAAGGTCACTGTTCCCGTCGGCGTTCCCGTTCCGGGCGCGACCGCTGAAACCGTAGCCGTGAACGTGATCGATTGACCCACAGCGGCTGGATTCAGTGAGGAAGTCACTGCCGTGGCGGAGCTGACTTTATTGACCACCTGCGGATTTCCCGTCAGCCCAACGAAGCTGCCAGTGAAGTTTGCATCTCCCGCATAGCTGGTGTGAATCGTGTGATTGCCCAAAGCCAGTGCGGAGGTGCTGAACGTGGCCACACCGCCGCTCAACGGCCCGGTGCCGAGCAGCGTGCCGCCATCCAGGAAGTTCAGTATTCCGGTTGGCGTTCCGGCGCCCGGTGCCACCGCCGAAACCGTGGCAGTAAAGGTCACGGATTGGCCCAACGCCGAGGGATTAGCCGACGAAGTCAGCGTCTGGGCAGAGTTGGCTTGGTTGACCACTTGCGGATTTCCGGTCAGCGAGCCCGTGCTGCCGTTGAAGTTACCATCTCCGCCGTAGCTGGTGGTGATGGTGTGATTGCCCACGGCGAGCGCGGAAGTGGTGAACGTCGCCACGCCCCCGCTAAGCGTCCCGGTTCCGATCGAGCTACCGCCATCCAGGAACGTCACCGTTCCCGTCGGCGTTCCCGCTCCCGGCGCCACCGCTGAAACCGTGGCGGTAAACGTTGTGGACTGACCGAATACCGACGGATTTACCAACGAAGTCACCGTCGAAGTGGAATTCGCTTTATTGACCACCTGCGGATTCCCCGTCAACGATCCCGTGCTCCCGTTGAAGCTGCCATCTCCTCCATAGCTGGCGGTGATGGTGTGATTCCCTGCGGCTAGCGCAGAAGTGGTGAACGTCGCGACGCCCGCACTAACCGTCCCGGTGCCAATCGAACTGCCGCCATCCAGGAACGTGACCGTTCCCGTCGGCGTTCCCGTTGCCGGTGCCACGGCAGATACGGTTGCCGTAAACGTCAGCGACTGACCGAAGACGGACGGATTCAACGACGAAGTCACCGCCGTGGCGGAGTTGGCCTTGTTGACCACCTGCGGATTGCCCGTCAGAGAACCTATACTGCCGTTGAAGTCTCCATCTCCTCCATAACTGACGGTGATGGTGTGATTCCCTGCGGCGAGCGTCGAAGTGACAAGCGAGGCCACTCCCCCGACAAGCGTTCCCGTACCGATAGAGGTGCCGCCATCCAGGAACGTTACCGTTCCGCTCGGCGTTCCCGCTCCCGGCGCTGCCGCGGATACTGTCGCGGTGAACGTTACCGATTGCCCCACGGACGAAGGATTCAGCGACGAAGTTACGGCTACACTCGAATTGGCTTTGTTGACTACCTGCGGATTGCCCGTCAGCGCGCCGGCACTTCCGTTGAAGTCTCCATCTCCTCCGTAGCTGGTAGTTATCGTGTGACTGCCCACGGCTAGCGCCGAAGTGGTAAGCGTAGCCACGCCCCCGCTAAGCGTTCCTGTACCGATGGAGGTGCCCCCATCCAAAAAGGTAACCGTCCCGGTGACCGTTCCTGCTCCCGGCGCCACCGGCGCGACTGTCGCGGTGAAGGTCAGCGACTGACCGAAGACCGAAGGATTCACCGACGAAGTCACCGTCGTGCTGGAGTTCGCCTTGTTGACCACCTGCGGATTTCCGGTCAGCGAGCCTGTGTTGCCGTTGAAGTTGCCATCTCCTCCGTAGCTCGTGGTGATCGTGTGACTGCCGACAGCCAGAGCCGAAGTGGTGAAGGTGGCCACGCCCGCGCTAAGCGTCCCGGTTCCGACCGGGCTGCCGCCATCTAAAAACGTCACCGTTCCACTTGCCGTTCCCGCTCCCGGCGCCACAGCTGAGACCGTAGCCGTGAAGGTCACGGATTGCCCGAGCACGGAGGGATTCGCCGACGAAACCACCGTAGTCGTCGTATCCGCCTTAACAATCGTGATGGAGGCGAGCGAGGTGTTGCCCGTGCCACCGTTCGTAGAACTAACTTGCACGGCGTTGTTCAGCACCGCCGGCGTGGTTCCCTGCACGCTGATCGAGACGGCGCACGAGGTACTGACCGCAACATTCCCTCCCGACAAGCTCACTTGAGTGGAACCTGGTACCGCTGTTACGGGGCCGCCGCAACTGCTGAACAAATTGTTGGGGTTTCCCACGACCATGCTCACAGGCAAATTGTCCGTGAACGCAACTCCCGTCAGCGCCAGAGTGCTGTTCGGATTCTGAATCGTGAACGTCAGGCTGGTCGTGTCATTCACCGGCATGGAGGGCAAGCCGAAAGCCTTGGTGATTGCGGGCGGAGTGCTGACCGTCAGAGTAGCGGAAGCCGTGTTGCCATTGCCCGCGTCCGTCGAGTCGATCGTGACGCTGTTATTGAAGACGCCGTCCGTCGTAGCTTGCACGTTGACGGTAATCGTGCAGGTGCCCACCGGCAATGCCGGATTCGAGAAACTGATGGTCCCCGACCCGGAGGTTGCCGTAACCGTGCCGCCGCCAAGGTTGCAGTTGTTTACGACGCTGGGCGTCGTAGCGACGACGAGGTTTGCAGGCATCGAGTCCACGAAACTTGCGTTAATCGTTGTGGTATTCCCGTTCGTGACGCTGAACGTTATGGTGCTGGCTGCGTTTACGGCCGCGCTGGTTGGGTTGAAGCTCTTCGTAATCGCGGGTGGCTGCAGAACAATGATCGTAGCCGTCGCGGTTTGCTGGTCGACGACCGCATTCGCGGAACCGGTTCCTCCCACGCCGCCTGCAGTAAAGGTGGCCGTGGCTTGCGCGCTGGCCGCCAGAGCTTCCGGCTGCGCCTCCGGAATGGTCCCCAGGACCGGGTTATTAAAGGTAATCGGCAGCGCGTTAAACACAGCCAGGTTGCCAGCCAGTGCACCGGTGTTGCCCAGGTTGTCCTGGCTCATGTTGCCAGTGAGCGCCGCCGACTGATTGATGCGGATTACGCTTGGGCTGGCTGTGTTCGTGAGCACGATGAACGGAGTGAAACCGGTCGTACCGCCCCCTGTGGTATTGATCGTCGTAGCTGGCGTATTCGTTCCCCACCAGTTGTTGATCGCC
>Ga0209139_10000386_pt1 | contig 15092 bp, 8 predicted proteins | sample BogFormECP14_OM3_FD_188246 | JGI IMG/M metagenome (GOLD analysis project Ga0209139, IMG submission 188246) | Bog forest soil microbial communities from Calvert Island, British Columbia, Canada - ECP14_OM3 (SPAdes) (version 2) | ecosystem: Environmental > Aquatic > Freshwater > Wetlands > Bog ...
TGGCGGTGTTTGGGGTGGGCGGCCTGGGGCACCTGGCGGTGCAGATTGGCGTCGGGCTCGGAGCGATTGTTACAGCGATTGATGTATCGGACGAAAAGCTCGCACACGCGAAAACGCTGGGGGCATCTGCGACGCTGAACGCGGCAACCGTGAACGTCGTTAAAGAAATGCGGCGTGCGGGCGGAGCTCACATTGCGTTGGTGACTTCCGCGGCGAAAAAGGCTTATGACACCGCGTTTCCTTGCATCCGGCCAACCGGGACTTTGCTCGTAGTGGGCTTGCCTGCCGAGTCGATATGCTTTCCGCCGATCATGATGGCTGCGACGGAAGTGCGCATACAGGCTTCCTCCGTTGGAACGCGCGACGATTTGCGGGAGGTTTTGGCATTGGCCGCCGCGGGAAAAGTTCGGTGCCAGACGGCGACCCGGCCGCTGGCCGAAGTCAACGAAGTGCTGGAGCAACTTCGGAACGGGCAGGTATCGGGCCGGATAGTGCTTGTGCCGCGCTAAGCAGCGGCCCTCTTTTGATTCAGCCGGCCGAGCGGCTGCGACTCGGCCATGCACTTGCTCGCCAGCACCGGTTCCCGGTTCCATCCTTTAGCATTTCTTTCTAGAAATCAAGCCGACCGGCAGTGCTAGGTCGCCATTTGACAGAAAGCTACCTTTTTTCGCCTTGACGTTAGTCCATATTATGTGATACGGACAATCATAATTTTGGATAGCTGGTCGAGCAAGTCGAGGCGTGGGGTCCTTTCATTCCTAGAGGGCTACTAAAGAATCCGGTGCGGAGGCACTGACGCTGCAGGTGCAAAGTAGGATGTACAGAGGCGAATTCAGCTGGGATTTTACGAGAAGTTGCTGAACCGGGAGGACTTATGAGAAACGCTCTTCTTGCTGCCGCGTTGCTGTCGTTGACTTGCTTATTGCCTGCAAACCGCGTGGCGCGCGCTCAAGGCGGCGGTACTTCGGGCGAAATCCGCGGGACAGTCACGGATTCCACGGGAGCGGCCGTTCCAAAGGCCAACGTGTCGATCGAGGATCCCGAGAAAGGAATCCGCCGCACGGCGGTGACGGAAACCGACGGCGAGTATCGAGTGACGGGACTGCCGCCTTCCAGCTACACAGTGACGGTTGAGACGACCGGCTTTCAGACCGAAATCCGCAAGAACGCTGGGGTTAATGTGGGACAGACCCTTATTCTCGATTTTCGTTTGCAGGTGGCGTCGGCGACAGCGCACGTGGAAGTATCGGCGGAGCTACCAGTGGTGGAAACGGCGAGAGGCAGCCAGGCGGACACTCTCGTGCAGCAGTATATCGCGGACTTGCCGATCAGCCGGCGCGACTATCTCACGTTTACGCTGCTTATGCCGGGCGTCAGCAATTCCAACACGATCGTGGACAACGCCGACTTTCGCGTGAAGCAGACGCCCCAGAGCGGCCTCTCGTTTTACGGAAGCAATGGCCGGGGTAACAGCGTCACGGTGGATGGCGGCGAATTCAACGACGATGCCGGCGGCGTGCGCTTGAACCTGAGTCAGGACGCTGTACAAGAGTTTCAGATTAACCGCAGCAATTACACCGCGGAACTGGGCGGTGCCAGCGGGGCCGCGATCAACATCGTCTCGAAGTCCGGCAGCAACGACTTGCACGGCAATTTATTCGGATTTTTCCGGAACTCCGGCATGGATGCGCGCGACCCGTTCGCGTACACGCAAGCGCTGGAGCCAGGTGATCCCTTCTCGCTCACAGCACAGGGCTTGCCGGTCAAGGATTCTCTCAGTCGCCAGCAATTCGGCGGCAATCTGGGATTCCCAATCAAAAAAGACAAAACCTTTCTTTATGTGGCGTTTGAGGGCCTGCGGTCTGATGCGCAGGACTCGGTTCCCTTGCTGACGACCAGCAGTATTTTTGCGCCGACCATCGGGCAGCAGTCGATTCTTGGCGGGCTCGCTGCAGAAGGAGCCACTCCAGTTCCGTGTCTCACGACCGATCCCGCCAATCCGCTGCTTAATCCGCTGGTGCTCCCCGCCAGCACCTGCGCGTTTGCGCTGCAGAGTTTGCTGACGGTGAATCCGGCCGCTGGCCCGAATCCCTTCATACCTCCCATCAAGAGCGCGCTGGATCCTTACATCGTGAATCAGTTCGAGACGAATGGCGGCTTATTTCCTTTCCCTATTCGCCAGTATGCGACTTCCGGTCGTCTCGATCACCGTTTCAGCGACAACGACCAGGCATTCCTCCGCTACAGTTTTGTGCACCTGACGGAGGACGATCCCGACCTCCAGGCGTTGACGGGGTTTTCGCGCGGCACTTCCGAACGCGCTTGGGATAGCACCTTGCAGGGTTCATGGTTCCATCAATTCAGTCCTTCGACGCAGAACGAAGTTCGCCTGCAATGGAACATGTACCGATTTAATGTGACTACCAACGATCCTGGAGGGCCGGGCCTCGACGTTGAGGGTTACGGTTTCCTCGGGCGCGGCATCTTCCTTCCGAGTTACACGCTGGGACGCCGCTATGAAATCGGCGACAACGTCAGCCTCAATCGCGGACACCACACCATCAGGACCGGATTTGAGGAATTGATTCGCGGCAATGACACCACGTCGCAGACCTTCTTCGCGGGCCGGTTTGAATTTCTCGAACTTCCCGGCGCCCTGGTGAGCTTGTGCCTTCAGGCACCGGCGGCGTGCGGAGTGAATTCCGCGCCATCAAGCATCAGCACGCTGCAGTCGCTGGGCTTGGGATTGCCCGCGTTTTACGAACAGGGCTTTGGGAATCCGAAGTACGTGCAGACGCGCCCCTTCACCGCGCTTTTTGCGCAGGACACCTGGCAGGTGCGGCCGAACCTCACATTGAACTACGGTTTACGCTACGAACTCGATTCGCAGTACGGGTCACAGTTGCATACCCCCAAAACGAATTTTGGTCCGCGCGTATCTTTCTCGTGGGATCCATTCAACGATCACAAGACGGTGATTCGGGGAGGTTACGGAATTTTTTATTCCCCGATTTATGCGCAGATTCCCGGCGTCGTAAACGTGCTCGGCAACGTCAACGGCAAACGCACGATTGCCAATACTCTCGTTTCCATACTCGGCGATCCGCAAAACCCAACGGTCACATCGCCGTTAATTTTCCAAACGTTATTTAGTGAGGGCCTCACGGCGAATCCGGTGCAAAACAGCATCATCGGTTGCGGAACTCCGGCGGCGGGACAATACGCGTGCATCACTCCGCAGGATCTGGCGCAGTTTGGTCTTACGGTTCCCAACACCGGACCACTGCCGCCTGGAACCGTGCTCTTCGCCGGCCAGCCTGGATATAAAAGCCCGATATCGCAACAAGCTTCGCTGGGCATCGAACGGGCGCTTGGCGGAGGTTTCTCGCTCTCCTTGAGCTACATCTACGTTCATACGACGCATCTTCCCGTCGCGCTCGACTCCAACCTCCTGCCGGGCGCGCCTGTCTGCCCAACCGCGGGCGTGGTGGATTGCGGCCCGCCGGGCGTTGGCGCGAATAACCTGCCGACCAACGGGCTTCCCTTCCAGAATTGGGGCGCGCCCGAGTGCGCGACGAATCCCGGACTGTGCTTTGCCGATCCAACGCACACGATTCTTCAGAACAACGTGTACAGTTCGGCGGCGTCGGCCCTCTATCAGGGCGGCATTCTTGAACTCAAAAAACGCTTCTCGAATCATTTCAGCGTGCTTGCCAACTACACCTACAGCAAAGCGCTGGACGACTCGACCGACTTCAACAGCGACTATTCGCCATTTGCGGCGACGTGTCTGCGTTGCGACTGGTCGCTTTCGGATTTTGACCAGCGCAACAAGGTCGTGATCGCGGGCGTTCTGGAAAGTCCGTGGGAACATTCTCGCGTTTTTGGCGGCTTCCAGCTTTCACCCATTTTCAATTACAACAGCAGCCATCCATTCAACCTGCTCGCCGGCGCGGACATCAACGGCGACGGCCACTTCACCAACGACCGGCCGCCCTCCGCGGGACGCAACACCGGAATTGGCCCGGACTACTACGACTTCGATATGCGGCTCGCTCGCTCCTTCAAGCTGGGCGAAAAAGCAGCTCTGCAATTTACGGCGGAAGCCTTCAATCTTGCGAACCGCACTAACTACGCGACGGTGAACAATATCGTGGGCTCCGCGTTTGCTCCGCCCTTCCACGTGCACGGGATAAAACCCGGCACGGTGCTCAGCGACGGGACTGTTGTTTCGCCCAGTACGCCGCTTGGTTTCACGGCAGCGTATCCGAAGCGCGAAATCCAGCTTGGCTTACGGCTAAGTTTCTAGTCGCCAAAACGGCCAGCTCGCGACGGTGTCCGCTCGGCCGCCGCCGCTGACAGCTGATTTTCTGAATCTCTCGTGCAGGAGAAAACCAATATGTGGCTGATAGCGAAACGGGCAGTCTTTCTCTCGGCGTCGGTGGTGATTCTTTTTCTGGCGGTTGCTGGCAGCGCGCGAGCTCAAGCTGGTGTCACAACGATTCCTGGAAGTTTGCCGGACGGGGCTACTTATCTGATTGAGGTCCCGACAAGTTGGAACGGTACCTTATTCCTCTACAGTCACGGCTATGTGACGCCGGGTAGCGCGAATCCCGCGCAGGATGTCGGTGACCCGGTCACGCGTTTTTTCATGCTCTCCAGCGGTTACGCATTGGCTGGCTCTTCCTACGCCACCACCGGGTGGGCCATTCATGAAGCGCTGCCCGATCAAATCGCCGTTCTCGACTTGTTTAAAAAGATGGTAGGCCATCCGAAGCAGACCATCGCTTGGGGGCACTCGCTCGGCGGAATTATCACAGCCGGGTTGATACAACGTTACCCGGAGCGCTTTGACGCCGCGCTGCCGATGTGCGGTGTGCTCTCTGGCGGTGTGGCGACGTGGAATACCTCGCTGGATGCGGAGGTCGCGTTCCAGACGCTGCTGGCGCCGGGAACGGGCCTGCAAGTCGTGAATATCGCCGACCCGGTTGCAAATCTCGACCTTGCCGAAGTGGTGCTCGCGGAGGCGCAGGCCACACCTCAAGGTAGAGCGAGGATTGCGCTCGTGGGCGCGCTCGCCGATCTCCCCGGATGGTTCACTCCCTTGTCGCCGGAACCCGCCCCCACCGATTTTGCCAGCCAGGAGACAAATCAGTTTTTGTGGGACCAGCAAGTGGACTTTCCTTTTATCTTCGCGTTTCGCGCGGAGCTCGAAGCGCGCGCGCAGGGCAATGTCTCCTGGAACACGGGAGTCGATTACCGCAGGCAGTTGGATCGTTCGATTGGCCGCGATCAGGTTCGCGCGCTCTACGAACAGGCTGGTCTCGATCTCGATGCGGATCTGGGCGTGCTGAACGAGTCGGCCCGCATCAGCGCCGATCCCGAAGCCGTCCATTACCTCGAGCGCAATATTATTTTTGACGGCCAAATTCACATTCCGGTTCTGACGCTGCACACGACGGGCGACGGGTTGGTCGTGGTGCAGAACGAAAGCGCCTACAAACAAGTGGTCGATGAAGCGGGCAACGGCGAATTTCTGCGCCGCACGTTTGTAGCTCGCGCGGGACACTGCGCTTTCACTCCAGCCGAGACCATAGCCGCCGTTCAGACGCTCATCAACCGTTTGGATACGGGAAGGTGGCACAATGTGGACGCCGCTGACCTGAACCAGGCCGCCGCGGCGCTGGGACCGGCATTCAACATTTTCGCCGTGACGCAAGGCGTCGTTTCCACGGTCCCCGCCTACATTGAATTTGATCCGAGCCCTTATCTTCGGCCGTTTGACGCACCCGTCGTGGATTGCGATCGATTCCCGTGTCGCAATCCTTTCTTACAGTTCAACCAGCACTAGCCGGAGTTTCGGGAACGTCTGTTCAGGCTACCAAAGGGTGGAGTACTCGCGTTCAATAGTGTTAGTCTGTAACATATGTTATAAGCACTCGCGACTGGCTTTATTGGGCAGCACTTTTGACTTCGAGAGCTTCTTAAGGAGTTGGATCCATGGATCTGAACCTAACCGCCGAGGAGATGGCGTTTCGTGACGAACTGCGCGCCTGGCTCGCTTCGAACGTGCCGAAGGACTGGGAAGAGTGGCGCGAAAAGCCGATGGAAGAATCGTTTCCGTATCTGCGCGCCTGGCAGCGAAAGCTTCAGGAAGGCCGCTGGGCCGCGGTTTCCTGGCCGAAGGAATACGGCGGCCGCAGCGCCACTCTGATGCAGCAGGCGATATTTTGGGAAGAGATGGCGCGCGTTGAAGCGCCGCCGATGGCCAACTCTCTCGGCCTGGGGCTCATTGGGCCGACGATCGTCGCGTATGGAACGGAAGCGCAGAAAAAACGGTACATCCCCAAGATTTTGAGCGCTGAAGAAATCTGGTGCCAGGGATTCTCCGAGCCTAACGCCGGCTCCGATCTCGCCGGGCTGCAAACCGAAGCGCGTCTGGATGGCGATCACTACATCGTGAACGGGCAAAAAGTCTGGACCAGTTACGGCTGGGTGGGCAACTGGTGCGAACTGGTCGTTCGTACCGATGCCAGCGCGGCGAAACACAAAGGCCTCACTGTTCTGCTTGTGGATATGAAATCGCCCGGCGTCGAAGTGCGTCCGCTCCGCCAGATGACCGGGGAGTCCGAATTCAACGAGCTTTTCTTTCGTGATGTTCGCGTGCCCGCTGAAAACGTTCTCGGAAAGGTGAACGACGGGTGGAACGTGGCGATGAGCACGCTCATGTACGAGCGCGGCTCCTACGGCGCGCGCCTACACCTGATCTTCAAACGTTACATTACGCGGCTTATCGAGCTTGCGCGCACGATGCCGCGCAGTGGCCGAACCGCCGCGGAAGATCCGGTCATCCGGCAGAAGCTCGCCCAATGCAGCGCCGAAATTGAAATCATGCGCTTCAACCAGATGCGCGCATTCAGCCGCATTACCGCGACCGGCGTGCCGGGCCCGGAAGGCTCGATTCAGAAAATTTTCTGGAGCGAACTCAATCAGCGCCTTCAGCAAATCGCGCAGGAAATCCTCGGTTCGTACGGCCAGCTCATGGCAGGCGACGCGCGCGCGATCGACAAAGGGCTGTGGTCCTACGCCTATCTGCGCACTCGCGGGAACACGATCGAAGCCGGCACCAGCGAAGTGCAACGCAACATCATCGGCCACTTCGTCCTCGGCCTGCCTCGAAGCTACTAAACGGGAGCGACGAAACGAGAAGCGACTAAGGGAGCCGCCATGCAATTCGGTCTAAGCGAGAGTCAGGAGTTTCTAAAGGACAGCGCCCGCAAGTTCTTCGCGGGCGAATGCTCTATTAGCGAGGTACGGCGCTTGATGGAAACGGATACGGCTTACGATACCGCGCTTTGGTCGAAACTTACGGAGCAGGGCTACACTGGGATCATTTTTCCGGAGGAGTACGGCGGAGTCGGCCTTGGCAAAATCGAACTCATGCTGCTCATGGAAGAAGCGGGCCGTGCGCTTTTGCCGGGCCCGTTTTTCTCGACCGTTGCGCTTGCTGGATCCATGCTGGATGCCGTAGGTTCGCCCGCGCACAAAAAACAATATCTCGAGCCGATTTGCCGCGGCGAGGTTCGCTCCACCGTCGCGATGATCGAAGAGAACGCAAATTGGGATCCCCGCTCGTTCGAAATGAGCGCCACTGGCGGAAAACTTACCGGCAAGAAATATTTCGTTTCGGACGCCGCGATCGCCGACTTCCTGCTCGTCGTGGCTCGCGACGGCGTCTTCCTCGTGCATTCAAAAGCCCGCGGCCTGAAAATATCGCCGATGCAGGGCATGGATCTGACGCGCAAACTCTACGTCGTCGAGTTTAGCGACACTCCAGCGGAACAAATCGCCTCGAATTCCAGCCTCTCGCGTCCTCTGGATATCGCCACCACCGCGCTCGCCGCCGAACTCGTTGGCGGCATGCAACGCACGCTCGACGTCACCGTCGAATACGCGAAGACGCGAAAACAATTCGGCAAACCCATCGGAATGTTCCAGGCCGTCCAGCACCAGTGCGCGGACATGTATCTCGAGACCGAGAGTGCGCGTTCCGCTGTCTATTACGCCGGCTGGGCGCTCGAAGAAAACGCGCCCGACGCGTCCACCGCCGTCACCATCGCCAAAATGTACGCCAGCGATGCGGCTCGCACGGTCGGCAACCGTAGCATTCAGATTCACGGGGGCATGGGTTTCACGTGGGAAAACGACATTCATCTCTATTACCGCCGCGCGAAAGCCTCGGAAACCGCGTTCGGCGACGCCACATTCCATCGCGAGCGCATCGCCACCGCGGTGATCGATTCCGCCAGCGTATCCGCGAGAAGCGCGTAAGATTTCGGTTACGAAACGGATTCACCACACAAAAGACCCTCTGGTCGCCGAGCAGAACCTGCCGCAACGGGAGTCTCCATGTCCTTCATCGAAAACAAAGGCGCCAAAATATATTGGGATGAACAAGGCGCAGGCGAGCCTCTGCTTCTCATCATGGGGCTGAGCTATCCCTCCTACATGTGGCACCGCAGCCGTCCCGTCCTCGCACAACGTTACCGCACGATCGCGCTTGATAATCGCGGCGTCGGGCAAAGCGACGTGCCAGCGGGCGTTTATTCCATCGCGTTGATGGCCTCTGACGCCGCCGCCGTTCTGGATGCCGCTGGCGTCGAGAGCGCGCACGTCTTCGGTTCTTCGATGGGCGGCATGATCGCGCAGGAATTTGCGCTGCAATATCCCAAGCGCCTGCGTTCACTGATTCTCGGCTGCACGACCCCAGGCGGTCCCAATGCTGTGCAACCCGAACCCGAAGCGCTGCAAGCTCTCCTTCGGCGCGACGTTACTCCCGAAGAATCGAAAGAAGCGATCATTCCTTTTATTTACGACGCGGCTACGCCGCGCGCGCTCATCGACGAAGACATGGCCATTCGTATGAAGTGGTATCCAACCCCGCAAGGTTATATGGGCCAGCTTCAGGGAATTTTTGCGTGGGAAGCGTACAGCCGCGTCGCGCAAATTGCGGCTCCCGCACTGGTGATTCACGGGGAATCGGACCGCCTCGTTCTGCCAGGTAACGCGCGCCTGCTCGCGGAGCGAATTCCGGGCGCAAGACTCGTGCTGATCCCTCGCGCCAGCCACATTTTCGACACCGACCAACCCGCGGCGTCGCTTCACGCCATTCTGGAATTTCTAGCGGCGCAGCAGCGTCCAGCTCAAACACAAGCGCAAGTCTGAAGACGAGCGATAGTTCTTTAGCGCACCGCTATATACAGATCGACCACAGCGTCCGCCGGATTCTGCGCCCGCTGATCGTAAACCTCGAAGTCCGTTTTGTACGTCCGGTCCCCGCCGAGTTCGCTCTTCGGCGTGGCCCAAACTCGCTGCCACATCTCCACAACAACTTTTTGCACCGGGCCCCGCTCCGAAGTGAAGACCGCGTACCGGCCGGCCGACACATTTTTCGACACCAATCCCGCAGGCAAGTTCTCCACTTTCGTGACGCGCGCACCGAGAAGGTAGTTGTACTCGCCGTCCTTGTCGCTCGCATAATCCGAATAGACCGCAATAATTTCCCCGTCTGCTTTGTTCGGAATCGCCGCCAGCACACCTTCCTGAAACAGCCGCTCCCACTGCTTGCCAATCGGGCGCGCCGGCGTCATTTGCTCCGCATTGCTTGTGCGCACCGAAATGCCTACGACCGTAAATGCTTCCTGCTGCACAGCCTTGGGATTCATATCGGGATCCTTTTTCATTTCAGATGACATCGCCAGCGAGCACAGCACCGTGGCGACTGCAATTGCTGCCAACGACATCGCGTTTCGAACGAATTTACGAAACATCGAGCCTCCATTTCCAAAACGATGACTCAATTTTAGGTCGCAGGAAATCACGATTAGTTCACTCGCCGGGCTGCCGTCTCCACGCCCGTAAGAATTTTCTCTAATCCCCACTCGAATAATACTACCCATTGCCGAAGGTGAGAACTTTTCCCTGGTGGCCTCTAAGACCTCTGCTTCGCCGCGCAGTAATCGTTGAGCTGCGCCTAAATAGCTCCACTGCGGCCAACTCCATGTACAATGCCGTCGACCCACACGCTGCCCCACGCATCGGGAGTAATTCATGACACCGGACGATTTGACCGTTCCGCCAGCAGCGTCCGATCCCCAAGGCTCGGTCCCGCATTCCGACGAACGATCGCGGTGGCACAGGATGCGTGATTGGAGCTCGCGACAGTGGGCCGCGATTCGTCCGGGTCTCGAAGCTCGCCGCGGCGCCGTTCGGGGAGCGCTGGCTGCCGCAGCGGTTTGCGTGGTCATCGGCGGCCTCTACATCCAAACAGGCTTCGGTTACGTTTTCGATTTCGCCTTCTGCATCCTCTTCGCGGTCATCTTGATTCCACTCGTTGCCCTCCTTGTCGTTCTTCTGCTGAGCATTGCCCGAAAGCTGCCGCGCTACGCTACTGGAACAATCATCGGCAGCTGCGTGGTCATCATGGCGCTGTGGGGGCCGCCGCAACTCGGCGTCATCGTCGCGATTCTGATGGGGCTCGCCGCGGGAACGTTCGGAGCAACAATCGCCACGATTTTCTGGGGCAATTTGGGCCAAGCCGCGCTGAGCAAGAAGATTGTCGTCTCGTTGCTTTTCACTCTTGCGCTCGCTGGAAATATTTATTTCGTCTGGCTCTTCGCGCACGCAGGCTCGATGGACAAGCTCATCTCCTGGAAGCCGCCCGCCGATTTGATGCCCGCACAATTGGCTGCGCCCGATCCGTCCGCGCCCGGGCCGTTTCACGTGCTCAAGCTTTTCTACGGTGTTGGCAACGATATTCGCCGGCCTGAGTACGGATCGAGCGTCGCCATCAAGACACGCACGGTGGATTCCTCCGACTTCTTCAAGGATTTCGAAGGCTGGAAGCGCTGGTCGCGCAAAAAATATTGGGGTTTTGATGTCGATAAGCTACCGTTGAACGCACGCGTATGGTATCCCGACGGGCCTGGACCGTTTCCGCTCGCGCTCATCGTCCACGGAAATCACAACATGGCGGATTTTTCCGATCCTGGCTACGCGTACCTTGGCGAACTGCTCGCCAGCCGCGGCATCATTCTCGCCTCCATCGATGAAAACTTTCTGAACAGCGGCTTGTTTCACGAACTGGAGAAACAACAAGCGGTTCGCGGATGGATGTTGCTCGAGCATCTGAAACTTTGGCGCGAATGGAACAACGCGGAAGGCAATCCGTTTCACGGCAAGGTCGACATGACGCGCATCGCGCTGATGGGTCACTCGCGCGGAGGCGAGGCCGTGGCGACCGCCGCCGCTTTCAATCACATGAAGTACGCACCCGAAGACGCCAACATAAAATTCGATTACGATTTCGCGATCAAGGCGGTCGTGGCGATCGCGCCCGTCGACGGCCAATACAAGCCCGCGGGACAATTTCGCTGGATCGAAGACGTCAGCTACCTCACTCTGCAAGGCGCGCACGACATGGACGTTTCGTCCTTCGAGGGCAGCCGGCAGTGGGACCACGTCCGCTACACGAAGCCGGGGCCGTGGTTCAAAGCGGAGATTTACGCCTATCGTGCGAATCACGGACAATTCAATACGAGATGGGGACGCGACGACGCCGGCAAGCCGCTCGGCTGGCTGCTCAATTTGAAACCCCTGATGCCTCCCGAAGAGCAGCGCCGCATTTCCAAAACGTATATCTCAGCGTTTCTTGAGGCCACGCTCAAAGACAACCGCGAGTACGTCCCCATTTTCGAAGATTGGCGCGTCGCTCGCGCATGGCTGCCGGACACTATCTACTTCAACCGGTATCGCAATACGTCGTACATTCCGGTAGCGTCGTTTGACGAAGATGCCGACCTCACCACGACGACTGCGCCCGGAGGCCACATCGAAGGCGAAAATCTTTCGGTGTGGAACGAAGGCAAGATTCCTTATCGCGACGGCGACCGTGGCTACAACGGTGTCTTTCTCGGCTGGAATCGCGTCAAAGACGCGCCCGCTGCGACCTACACAGTCACCTTGCCCGCAGGCGCCGCTGCAAATTGGCATCTGGGGCAGAATTCGACGCTTGAATTGTCGGTCGCGCCGCTCGATGAAGATGCGCCACTTCCCGGAAAGAAAAAGGACGACGAGAAAGGGAAGAAGAAAGACAAAGAAGAAGACAAATCCAAAAAGAAGGAACGCGAATCGCCAGATTTTACGATCGAATTCGTCACCACCGACGGCGTAACCGCCAGCGCACCGGTCAGCCGGTTCATGCCCATTCCGCCGCCGTTCAAGGAGCATTTGACCAAGCTCTACATACTGGACGACCCGGCATACCAACAGGATTGGGAAGCCGTGTTCCAGGTCGTGCGCGCGCCGCTTTCCGCGTTTCACTCGCCGGATGATTCCAAACCATTCGATCCCGCCAAAATCAGCATCGTGCGGCTGAAATTCGATCGTACGCCGATGTATGAAATCTGTATCAGCGGAATCGGTTTCGGCAAACAGTGATGTATGCTGTGGTCTCTTTGGAGGCCACCGATGCGTCTTTTGCGCCCGCATCTCGCGCGGATTCTTTCCGTTCTCATCCTGTTGTTCGCCACCTCCCGCGCTGATGCCCATGTCACGCGCGTCGAAATCATTTCCCGCACGGACATTGCCGGCGGCCACGCCTTCGGACTGGCCGGGCCGTACGAGAAGGTTGTCGGGCGAGTTTATTTCGCGGTCGATCCCGCAAATCTTCACAATCGCCAGATCGTCGATCTCGATAAAGCGCCCCGCAACGCAAAAGGCGAAGTGGAATTCTCCGCTGACCTCTACCTGCTGAGACCGAAGGACATCAATAAAGGAAATGGGGCCGTGCTTTTCGAAGTTTCCAACCGCGGCGGCAAAGGAATTCTGCATCTCGTGAATGGTTTCAGCGCCTCCGATCCCAACGGCGAATACGGCGATGGCTTCCTGATGCGCGAAGGCTACACGGTCGCCTGGGTAGGCTGGGAATTTGACGTTGCCGATCGCGGCGAAAACCTCAAGCTTTGGGCGCCCGTTGCACACGACCCGGGCGGAAAAGAAATTCGCGGCCTCGTGCGCTCCGATTTCACGCCGGCGCAAAAAGTAGACGACATGCCTATCGGCCATTCCCTCCTCGGACCGACCGGCGGAAAAAGTTATCCCGTCGACGATCCCGCAAGCACGAACAATGTATTGACGGTGCGCGACACGCCGGATGGCCCGCGGCAGACGATTCCTCGTAGCCAGTGGAGTTTCGCTCACACCGTGGACGGCAAAGTTACCGCCGATCCGCACTTTCTTCATCTCGACGGCGGATTTCAGGGCGCGAGGGTTTATGAACTCGTCTACGAAGCAAAAGATCCCGTTGTTGCCGGCGTCGGTCTCGCGGCGGTGCGCGATTTTCTGTCTTTTCTGAAATACGATCCGCAATCTACCGCCCCCGTTCATCGCGTTTATGCCGTCGGAATTTCGCAAAGCGGCCGTTTTCTCCGCCATTTTCTGTACCAGAATTTCAATGCCGACGAACAAGACCGCCAGGTGATGGACGGCGTCATCGCACACGTCGCCGGAGCGGGCCGCGGCAGCTTCAATCATCGTTTCGCGCAGCCTTCGCGCGACGCCCAACCCCTTTCGAGTCTCTTTTTTCCGACGGATCTGTTCCCTTTCACCGACCTTCCCGAGACTGATCCCGTTACCGGCGAAACCGCTGGTTTTCTCGACGCTTCCAACAAGTCACATAAAACACCGAAGCTATTCCTCACCAACACTTCCTACGAGTATTGGGGACGCGCTGCGTCGCTGATTCACATTTCGCCGGACGGCACGAGTGACGCCAAGATTGAGGACGATGTGCGCGTGTATTTGCTCGCGGGCTTGCAACATTTTTCCGCCGCGTTCCCACCGCAAAAATCCACTCCGGGCAATCCGGATATGAGTGCGCAGCAGCGCTACAATCCGAATCCAGTGCAGTGGTACTGGCGGGCGCTGATCACAGATATGGATCAGTGGGTGAAAGACGGCACGGAACCACCGCCAAGCACGTACCCGAAAATCGCGGACGCTACGCTTGTGCCATTCGGCAAGTGGGCGTTTCCACAAATTCCTGGCGTCAACAAGCCGCATGAAGTCAGCCTCGCGTACCATCTCGATTTTGGCCCGCAATGGAAAGAAGGAATCGTCAGCCTTGAACCTCCTAAAGTTGGCAAGCCTTTCGTCGTTCTGGTGCCACAGTCGGATGCCAACGGCAACGATCTCGGCGGCGTGAGCTTGCCGGAATTGCAAGTTCCGCTGGCGACGTACACGGGATGGAATCTGCGCGATCCGGGTATCGGTCTTTCCGATTTGCGGCTCAGTTTCTACGGTTCGTTCATTCCGTTCGCGACAACTGCAGCGGAGCGTGAAAAATCCGGCGATCCGCGGCTTTCGGTTGCGGAACGATACGCTTCGCGCGACGAATATCTGGGCAAATTCGCCGAAGCGGCCATGAAATTGGTCCACGAGCGATTTTTGCTGCGCGAAGATGTGCCTTCGCTGCTCGAGCGCGGCAAGCGCGAGTGAGCTGATCCCGAGCTTGACTGGGCTTACCTTCCTTACGCCGCACCGATTCATGACGAGTACATCGTACCGTACCGACGTTCATCATTCTTAGACCTTCAAAGGGGGAAAGCCTTCCCCTCGCTTCAGCCGCGGGGTCGAGACCCCAAGCGCGTCTTTCGCTACCCCTTCTAGCGGGGACACCCCGCAACGCCCCGAACAAAAACGCTAAGGGACTTCGCCCCTGGCGCGGTCAAGGCTTCCCTCCGGCTCCGCAGCCGGTATCCCCGCCTTCCTCCGTTTTCGCTTCGCTCCCCTGCGGGCCACTCCGTGCAGTCGGGTGATTCCCCTCCGGCTGCTCCGGCCTCTGACCTTGCCTCCCCCACTCATCGGCGTGGGCCTAGCCGGTAATTGCAGCAGCAATCACCGCATTTCAATTCCAGAAGGAAGCAACATGAACACCGAGAAAAAAGACATCTTTCAACGAGTAACCGACATGATCGTAAGCGCAATCGAAGAGGGCGCAGGGTCCTATCGGATGCCCTGGCGCACACCCGGCG
>Ga0209139_10000387_pt1 | contig 15084 bp, 14 predicted proteins | sample BogFormECP14_OM3_FD_188246 | JGI IMG/M metagenome (GOLD analysis project Ga0209139, IMG submission 188246) | Bog forest soil microbial communities from Calvert Island, British Columbia, Canada - ECP14_OM3 (SPAdes) (version 2) | ecosystem: Environmental > Aquatic > Freshwater > Wetlands > Bog ...
TGACAACGGCGGGAACGCCCCAAATAACGCAAATACCGTTCCGCGTCCTCACACCGAAAGCCGTTTCCGCACCTCCGTCTCCACCATATCCTTCCGTTCTCCAGCTAGCACGACCGCGCCGCGATCCATGACGGCGTAATCGTCGGCGATATCGCGCGCCCATTCGAAATACTGCTCGACGACGACAATCGCCATCTCACCCTTCTGCCGGAGATAGATGATCGCGCGGCCGATGTCGCGGATGATCGAGGGCTGGATCCCCTCGGTCGGCTCGTCGAGCACCAGCAGCTTGGGTCGAGTGACGAGGGCGCGGGCGATGGCGAGTTGCTGCTGCTGGCCGCCGGAGAGATCGCCGCCGCGACGGCCCATCATTTCGCTCAAGACCGGAAACAGGCTGAATATCTCGTCGTCGAACACGCGTTTCTCGCGCGGTTGGGTGGCGAAACCGGTCATCAGGTTCTCGCGCACGGTCAGCAGCGGAAATATTTCCCGCCCTTGCGGGACATAGCCGATTCCGCGTTGCGCGCGGAGATAGGCCGGCAATGTCTTGATGTCCTCGTCCATCCATCGGATCGCGCCGGACGCGATCGGCTGATGGCCGCAAATTGCGCGCAGCAGCGAAGACTTGCCGACGCCGTTGCGTCCCAACACGCACATGATCCGGCCGATTTGCGCCTTCAGCGAGACAGACCGTAGCGCCTGCGCCGCGCCGTAAAAGAGATCGATCGATTCGACGCTGAGCATTGGCTATCGCCCGAGGTAGACTTCAATGACGCGTTCGTCCGCGCTGACCTGATCGAGCGAACCTTCGGCGAGCACAGACCCTTCGTGCAGCACGGTGACCTTGACGCCGAGTTCACGAACGAACGCCATGTCATGCTCCACCACGACGACGGAATGATCTTTCGCGATCCGCTTCAGCAACTCCGCGGTTTCCGCGGTTTCCGAATCGGTCATGCCGGCGACGGGTTCGTCGACGAGCAGAAGCTTCGGATCCTGCGCGAGCAGCATGCCGATCTCGAGCCATTGCTTCTGGCCATGCGACAGGGAGCCTGCGAGGCGGCCGCGCTCGTCGCGCAGCCTGATTGTCGAAAGGATGCGCTCGATCGTCTCCTGTTCCTGTTTCGCGGCGCCGCCGAACAGGGTGGCGAACACCGCGCGCGGCGCCTTGGCCGCGAGCAATATGTTGTCGGCGACCGTGTGGTTCTCGAACACCGTCGGCTTTTGGAACTTGCGGCCGACGCCGAGCTGGGCGATTTCCGTCTCGTCCAGCTTTGTCAGATCATGGCGGCCCTCGAAGTAGACGTCGCCGGTATCCGGCCGTGTCTTTCCGGTGATCACGTCCATCATCGTAGTCTTGCCGGCGCCGTTCGGGCCGATGATCGCGCGCATTTCACCCGGCGCCAGAACCAGCGAAAGGCCCCGCAGCGCCTTGTAGCCGTCGAACGAGACAGCCACACCGTCGAGATAGAGCAAGGAACTGGTGAGCGACCCGTTTTCCGTCTCGCTCATTGCGCGGCCTCCTGCGCCCGCGCCTCGGTGGAAGCGGGCGTTTCCGGCGTGAGCGGCGCTTGCGGCGCGCGCCTCGTCAGCGCCAGACCCAATATGCCCTTGGGCAGGAACAACGTCACCAACACGAACAGACCGCCGAGTCCGAACAGCCAATATTCGGGGAAGGCGCCGGTGAAATATGTCTTGGCGAAATTGACCACGAGGGCGCCGAGCGCCGCGCCCACGAGCGTGCCTCGTCCGCCGACGGCCACCCAGATGACCGCTTCGATCGAATTGGCGGGGTCGAACTCGCTCGGGTTGATGATGCCGACCTGGGGAACATAGAGCGCGCCAGCGATGCCTGCGATCACCGCCGAGACGACCCAGACGAACAGCTTGTAGTTCTCCACGCGATAGCCGAGGAAGCGCACGCGGCTCTCGGCGTCGCGAACCGCGATCAGCGCCTTGCCGTATTTGGAACTCACGATCGCCTTGCCAACCACGAAAGCGAGCGCCAGCGTCAGCACGGAAATCGAAAACAGCGTCGCTCGCGTCTCGTCGCTCTGCACGTTGAAGCCGATAACGTCCTTGAAATCGGTCAGGCCGTTGTTGCCGCCAAAACCGAAGTCGTTGCGGAAAAAGGCGAGCTTTAGCGCGTAGGTCAGCGCCTGCGTGATGATCGAGAGATAGACGCCCGTGACGCGGGAGCGAAACGCGAACCAGCCGAAGGCAAACGCCAGCAAGCCTGGAACGAGTACGACCATGAGTCCGGCATAGGCGAACGAATTGAACCCCCACCATGGAACGGGCAATTCATGCCAATTCAGGAACACCATGAAATCTGGGAGCAGCGGGTTTGCGTAGACGCCGCGCGTGCCGATCTGACGCATCAGATACATGCCCATCGCGTAGCCGCCCAACGCGAAGAACGCGCCATGTCCCAGCGAGAGGATGCCGCAATATCCCCAGACCAGATCCAACGCCAGCGCCAGAATCGCGTAGCAGACGTATTTCCCCAGCAGCGCCACGAGATAGGGCGGCATCGCGAACGCGGAGTCCTTCGGAACAGCCAGCGTCAATATCGGCACGAGGATCGCGAAGCCGATCGTGAGGACGAGAAAAGCCTGGCCGAATCGATCGAGGCGTGAAGTCGACATCGTCAGGCCTCGACCGCCCGGCCCTTGAGCGCGAACAAGCCGCGGGGCCGTTTCTGAATGAAGAGGATGATGAACACGAGCAGGAGAATCTTACCGAGCACCGCGCCGATCACCGGTTCGAGCAGCTTGTTCGCCAACCCGAGGGTGAGCGCGCCGAGCAGCGTGCCCCAGAGATTGCCGACGCCGCCGAGGACCACGACCATGAAGCTGTCGATGATGTAGCCCTGTCCGAGATTGGGGGAGACGTTGTCGATCTGAGAGAGCGCCACTCCGGCGATGCCCGCGATGCCCGAACCCAGACCGAACGCGAGCATGTCGATCCGGCCGGTCGAAATGCCCATCGAGGATGCCATGCGCCGGTTCTGGGTGACGGCGCGCATGCGCAGGCCGAACGACGTCGCGCGCAACACGAACTGCAGCGCGACAAAGACCAATATGGCGAGGGCGACGATCCATAGACGACCTGCGGTAATCGAAAGGCCTCCCAATTGCACCGAACCGGACATGAAATCCGGAGCGGTGACCTCTTTGTTGTTGGCGCCGAAGATCGTGCGCACCGTCTGCTGCAAGATCAGCGAAACGCCCCACGTTGCCAGCAGCGTTTCCAGCGGCCGTCCGTAGAGATACCGGATGATCAGACGCTCGATCAGCACCCCCACTGCTCCGGCCACCAGGAAGGCCAGCGGCAATGCGATGGCGAGCGACCATTGGTAAAGCGATGGCGGCAACAGGCTCTGCACCACGAAAGTGGCATAGGCCCCGAGCATCACCATTTCGCCGTGCGCCATGTTGATGACGCCCATCACGCCAAAGGTGATCGCCAAGCCGATCGCGGCGAGCAGCAGCACCGACGAAGCGGAGACGCCGTACACCAGATTCTGAACGACATTCCAGATCGCGAGTCGGGTCTTGATTGAGGCGAGCGCGGCCGCGGCTGCAGCCTTGATTTCCGCCGAATCCGTTTTGGCGGCGACCTCATCGATGAGGCCCTGTGCATCCTCGTCGCCTCGGGCTTTGAGGGTTTCGATCGCGGCGACGCGATCCACAGTGGGAGCGGACGCGTCCAACGCCAAAATCGCCGCCCTGGCTTGTCGTAGCGCCTCTGCCGCGCGGGGATCGGTCTCTTTCGCGAGCGCCGCCTCGACGGCCTTCAACGCCTTGGAGTCGCGCGACTTGAAAACCGCATCCGCCGCTGCGACTCGCTTGGAAGGTTCGGGATTGGCGAGCGTGAGCGCGCCTAGCGCCGCTGCAATCGCGCTTCGAAGAGGGTTGTTGACGCGCACCTTCTTGAAACCGCTGGCGTCGACGCCCGTGAGTTTTTCACCGGTTCTGGCGTTGATCACCTCGCCCGAGGTGGCGCGATAGACCAGGATATGGCCGACCGGATCGATCAGCAGACGGTTGTCGCCCAAGGCCTCGAGTATCGGCGTCGCGCTGGGCGAACCGCTGGCGGCCAGTTCCGCGACCGCCGCCGCGGTCTGCGGAAACTTGTCTTCGAGGAATTTCGCCAAGGTGTCGTCAAGTAAGTCGGCGCGCGCCAATGTCGCACAACATACAAAAGCGAGAATGGCGAGCAATCGAACGAACATGGCGGCTGCGTCTCTCTGGGCCGGCGGCGAATGAAACCGCCCCCTCTCCTGCACGCGAGAGAGGGGGCGGGAGGCGCCCGCGGGCGCTTGGTTCGACGGGGCTAAATCAGCCGCCGCACTTTCCAGTCTTGACGTTCAGATTGCCGCAGGAGAGCGGCTTGCGCCAGTCGGCGATGAGATCGCGCGAACCCTCGAGGTAGGGCGACCACTCCTCGGCGACGACGGTGGCGGGCGTCTGCCAGACCGTGTTGATGAGGCCGTTCTCCTGGATTTCGCCGATGTAGACGGGTTTCGTGATGTGATGGTTCGGCATCATGGTCGCGAGGCCGCCGGTGAGGTTCGGCACAGCCACGCCGATCATGGCGTCGATGACCGCATCCGGTTCAAAGCTTCCAGCCTTCTCGACCGCTTTGACCCACATGCTGAATCCGATGACATGCGCCTCCATCGGATCATTGAAAGTGCGCTTCGGGTTCTTGGTGAACGCGCGCCACTTTTCGATGTATGCCTTGTTTTCAGGGGTGTCGATCGTCTGGAAATAGTTCCAGGCGGCGAGATGCCCAACCAGCGGCTTCGCGTCGAGCCCGGCGAGTTCTTCCTCGCCGACCGAGAACGCGACGACGGGAATGTCGGTCGCCTTGATGCCCTTGTTGCCGAGTTCCTTGTAGAACGGGACATTGGCGTCGCCGTTGATCGTAGACACGACGGCCGTCTTCTTGCCCGCCGAGCCGAACGCCTTGATCTTGGAGACTTCGGTCTGCCAGTCGGAGAAGCCGAACGGCGTATAATTGACCATTACGTCTTCGTCCGGAACGCCCTTCGCCTTGAGATAGGCGGCCAGAATCTTGTTTGTCGTGCGGGGGTAGACGTAATCGGTGCCTTCGAGCACCCAACGCTTCACCGAACCGCCGTCTGCGCTCATGAGGTAGTCGACCGCCGGAATAGCCTGTTGATTGGGCGCGGCCCCGGTGTAAAACACATTCCGCTGCGATTCTTCGCCCTCATATTGCACGGGATAGAACAGAATCGAGTCGAGTTCTTTGAAGACCGGCAGCACCGATTTACGCGAAACCGAGGTCCAGCAACCGAACACAACCGAGACTTTATCCTTGGCGATCAGTTCTTTGGCCTTTTCGGCGAAGAGCGGCCAGTTGGAGGCGGGATCGACGACAACAGCCTCGAGCTTCTTGCCGAGAACACCGCCCTTCTTGTTCTGCTCGTCGATGAGCATCAACATCACGTCCTTCAGCGTAGTCTCGCTGATGGCCATGGTGCCGGAAAGCGAGTGGAGAATGCCGATCTTGATCGTATCCTCGGCCCGAGCGGCCATGGCGCCCAGCGCAACCGCGCCCCCGACCAGAGCGCCGGCCGCGCGCAACATAAAGCGTCTAGTAACTGACATAGTCGACCCATCCTATCTTCGCAGAGACAAGCCGGCGCGCGGATGCGTTCCGGTTCGGACGAGGTGAGGTCGCAAGCGCCGTGCCAGCGGATCCGGCCGCCGTTCACGCTTTTGTGCGCACGGCGCCGGGACGATTCGCGTAAGCCTGACTACGAATTAGGCGCCGGGCGTCAGCGTGGCGCGTGTTTAGCCAAACGCGCGCCGCGGGTTGCGAGTCCGCTCGGCCGCGGCGCCGTTACTCGATCTTTTCGTCGGGATAGACGCCCCACAGCACGACTTGAGCTATGTAACCCTTGAATCCGTTGCCATCGACGAAACACCAGGTTCCGTCGCAACTGCGAACGTTCGCGATAACTCCCGACTGGAGCGATGCGGCGACCTCCGCGCCTGTCCCGGGCCTCACGAATATTTTGAAATTCTCTCCCTTCTTGCCCGGCGCCACGAGCGCAGTCCTTCGCCCTGACAATAGGGTATGGAGCACCCAGCCCTCCGCGCCTTCGGAATCACGAACCTTGCGCCAAATTTCGAATTCGCCGGTAATTTCCACGGGCAATCCAGCGCGTTGAAATACCCATTTGGTGGCGTGATCCTTCGAGGGTCCCTCGCGTAGATTCACGCGATCCGTCTTCAGGCTGGCGTAGCGCGGCAACGGCAGGGCGGTTACCGAGCCGAGCGGATCGGCGAGCACCGGGCCCGCCAAGCCGCTCCAGAAGACCCACGCTCCGACGGCTGCCACGCCCATTCGCCAGGCGTTCGGTTGCATTCTGTCCATAAAAAAGGCGAAGAGTTTCATTCCCGCACCCCACCCGACGAAGCCCCATCCGTCGTCCTTGTCTTTGCCTCGCCATCTGCTAGAGAGGCCGCGACAGCGCGCCGACCACGGTGGGGCCTTGGATCTCGCCGCGTAGATCTGCGGCGCACGTAGTTAACGGGGCGTTAAGCCCTCTGATCTGACGGGCGAAAATGGTTAAAGTCGGGCCATCGGCTTTGAGGCTCCGCAATACCAACGGGGGCGGCGCCCATGTCTAAGAAAAAACCCTATGTCGTCGTCACGCGCAGGCTCCCGGAACTCATCGAGACGCGAATGCGTGAACTTTTCGACGCCCATTTGAATCTCGATGACGAGCCGATGTCGGAAGCCGAAATCGCCAAGGCGATGCGAGAGGCCGACGTATTGGTTCCCACGATCACCGACCCCATCAACGCCCATTTGATCGCCCAAGCCGGCGAGCAAATGAAGCTGATCGCAAACTTCGGCAACGGCGTCGACCATATCGATGTCACCTCGGCCTTGCGGCGCGGCATCACTGTCACGAATACGCCTGGCGTCCTTACCGAGGATACGGCCGACATGACGATGGCGTTGATTCTATCGACCGCACGCCGACTCGCCGAGGGCGCAAGGATAATTCCCGAAGGCCGTTGGGCTGGCTGGTCGCCGACCTGGATGTTGGGGCGTCGCATTACCGGCAAGAGGCTGGGCATCGTCGGGATGGGGCGCATAGGTCAGGCGCTGGCGCGACGCGCGCGCGCCTTCGGCCTGTCGATCCATTATCACAATCGTCGCCGCGCGGCCGCGCAGATCGAAGAGGCCTTGGAAGCAACCTATTGGGACTCGCTGGATCAGATGCTTGCGCGGATGGACTTCGTCTCGGTCAACTGTCCGCACACCCCGGCAACCTACCATTTGTTGTCGGCCCGACGCCTGAAATACCTTCGTCCCGAGGCGATCCTCATCAACACCGCGCGCGGTGAAATCGTCGATGAAAATGCGTTGACCCGAATGCTGGAAGCGGACGAAATCGCTGGCGCGGGCCTCGATGTGTTCGAGCACGCCCCGGCCGTTTCCGACAAACTGATCGCCCTGGCAAAGTCGGGAAAGGTCACCTTGTTGCCTCACATGGGCTCGGCCACCCACGAGGGCCGCGGCGATATGGGCGAGAAGGTCATCCTCAACATCAAAACCTTCGTCGATGGCCACCGCCCTCCGGACAGGGTGCTGCCAAGCATGTTGTAGGGCTCGGAATGCGCTGGGGTTCCAGCGCGACGATGTGCCCGGAAGGTCGTGCGAGCCTCGAGATTTGGTCACCGATAGCTTTCGTATAATTTTATCCCAGGAATTTAGGCTCCTGGGTAAAGAGGATGTTCTTAATTGTGAAAGTTTGTTTGAATCATCTGCTAGCCCTTCGACTCTCTCATTCGCCGCAATCCACATGGACCGAGGCAATCTTTCTTCACCGCCAAAACTCAGGTCCCCACCTTCGAGCCACTGGAAACAATTAAGGATTTGTTAACCATTTCAAGCTTTCCGGCCAGAATCCTGATGTGGAAAAAAGTCGTGACCTCCAGAGTTGTCCCGGGCGAGAAAAGCGGACGGGCCAAATGCGCCCTCGGCGCTGACTGTGGACAGCTCCGCTCCGAAAGCGATACCGCAATTCCTCCGTTATTCAGATGGCTCGAGTTGTGCACCTCTGTCCACCGAGCATCGCGCTGGTTATAAGCGTCACTCGGAGGCTAGGCATGGGGCGCAGCTATTTTCATCTTCATCTCGTCTCCGATTCGACGGGCGAGACCCTGATTGCGGCTTCGCGCGCCGCGGCGGCGCAGTACCAGGGCGTCGCCTCGATCGAGCATGTGTATCCCCTCGTGCGCACGCCTTCGCAGCTCGATCGAATCATCGTCGAAATCGAAAACGCTCCGGGGATTGTCTTGTTCACCCTCGTCGATCCCGATCTGTCGCAGCGCCTGGAGGCGAGCTGCGAGGCTTCGGGCTCGCCGTGCCTCTCGGTGCTCGGCCCCATACTGACGCTCTTCAAGTCCTATCTCGGCCAGAGCTCGACGCCGCGGGCCGGCGCACAGCACATGCTGAACGCGGACTATTTCAAGCGCATCGACGCCTTGAACTTCAGCATGATGAACGATGATGGGCAATTGCCTGAGAACCTCGAGCACGCGGATATCGTGCTCCTCGGCGTGAGCCGCACTTCGAAGACGCCTACCAGCATCTATCTCGCCAATCGGGGCTACAAGACAGCCAATGTACCGGTCGTGCCGTACGTCCCGCTGCCAGGCGGGCTGGAGAGTCTTCGCCGCCCCCTGATCGTAGGTCTGATCGCTTCGCCGGAAAGGATAGTTCAAATTCGACAGAATCGTCTTCTCTCGTTGAATGCGCACACACAAACAGAGTACGTCGACAGGGTCGCCGTCGCCGAGGAAATCGCCGCCTCGCGCCGGCTGTTCGCCGAAAAAGGCTGGCCGACAATAGACGTGACCCGCCGCTCTATCGAAGAGACAGCGGCGGCGATCCTCGATCTGTTCCGCGAGCACCGTTTGAAGTTTATCACTCAGGCCTGAACAAGAGTCTCGAATGCCGAGCGCCCCGATATTGTGGAACTCAAGTCATAGGCTGATTCTCGCGTCCAGGAGCGAAGCCCGTCGCCATCTGCTAGCCAGCGCCGGAATACCTTTCGAAATCGATATAGCCGAGATTGATGAACGGGCGATCGAGGATGCTTTTCTGGGCCAGGGAGGCGCGGCGGAGAAGTTACCGGGTTTACTCGCGCAGGCCAAAGCCGTCGACGTCAGTCGCCGCTATCCCGAAGCATCCTGTGTCGGGGCCGACCAAGTCCTTACCCTCGACGGCAGGATATTCCATAAAGCGGAGACAATTCAGGACGCCGCAACTCAGCTTGCAAGGCTGTCGGGCCGAACCCATCGCCTGACGTCGGCTCTTGCGATCGCGAGGGGCGGCCGAGTGGAATATGAAGCCGAAGATCACGCCGAGATGACCATGCGATCTCTCAGCGCCGCGCAAATCGATCTTTATCTCCGTTTCGTCGGAGAACTCGCCCTGACGAGCGTCGGGGCCTATCAGGTTGAGAAGTTCGGCGTGCATCTCATGGAGGAAATTCGAGGCGGTCACGCGACCATCCTCGGATTGCCGATCATCGCGCTGCTTTCCTGGTTGCGGCGCGAAGGCGCGCTCGAGCTATGACCGATCCGCCGCGCCCACGTGCGTGCGTGACGGGTTGGCCAGTCGCTCACTCTCGCTCGCCGCTCATCCATGGACATTGGCTACGGACTTACGGCATCGAGGGAAGCTACGAACGAGTCGCGACGCCGCCGGGCGAATTCAAACGCTTTGCGGCAACCATCGGGGTTGGCGGCCTGCGGGGCGCAAATGTCACCGTACCCCACAAGTTGGAGGCGTTCGCGGAGTGCGACCGGCGCACCAGCGTCGCGCAGGCCATGGGCGCGGTCAATACGCTCTGGCGCGAGGGCGAGGTCCTCTGGGGAGACAATACCGATGCAGGGGGATTTCTAGGCAGCCTGGACGAGGAGGCTCCAGGTTGGCGCCGAGAGGTTCATTCAGCCGTGATTCTGGGCGCGGGCGGTGCATCCCGCGCTGTCGTTTACGGGTTGCTCTCCGCGGGGCTGCAACGAATAACGATCATAAATCGATCGATCGAACGAGCGGAGGCGGTGGCAGAGGCGTTCGGGTCGAGACTTTTCATTTCGGCGTGGAGCGAGGCTTCCAACAGGCTAGGGGATGCCGATATTCTGGTCAATACGACATCGCTCGGCATGAACGGCCAGGATCAGCTGAGAATCGACATTTCAAATTTGAAAGCAGACGCCATCGTCGCGGACCTCGTCTACGTTCCCTTGGAGACCTCGCTCATCCGGGACGCCCGACGCCTGGGGCATCGCACGGTGGGGGGTCTCGGCATGCTGTTGCACCAGGCCGCGCCCGGCTTTGAACGGTGGTTTGGAATTCGCCCGTCCGTCACACCCGAGCTGCGCAGTTTGATCGAAGCCGATATCCTCGGGCACGGAGCAAGGTCCTCGTGATCGTCGTGGGTCTGACCGGCTCGATCGCCATGGGAAAATCCACCGTCGCACGAATGTTCGCCCAATTGGGATGTCCGGTGTTCGACGCGGACAGCGCCGTGCACGACTTTTATCGAGCGGAAGGCGCCAGCCTCGTCGAATCGGTCTTTCCCGGCGTCGTCGACGACGGCGTCGTCAATCGCGAGCGACTCGCCGCCCGAGCGCTGAGCGAAGCCGATGCGATGCCCCGCCTCGAGGCCCTCGTGCATCCGGCCGTCGCGCTGCGGCAAGCCCGCTTTCTGGAACGTGCTCTGGGCCTCGGCCGACGCGTAGCGTTCTGCGACATTCCGCTATTGTTTGAAACGGGTGGGGACAGGGCCTTTGATCTCGTCGTCGTGGTCAGCGCCAGAGCGGAGGTCCAGCGCGCTCGGGCGCTCGCGCGCGATGGCGCGAACCGTGCGAAATTCGAAGCGATAATATCGCGTCAGATGTCGGATGCTGAGAAGCGTCGCCGCGCGCATGTTGTGATCGACACCAACGGACCCCTGGACGAATCGCGCGTGCAAGCCGAAAGTCTCGTGCGGGCGATCGCGGCGTTGCCCGGCGGGGGGATTCGCAATGCGTGAAATCGTTCTCGACACCGAAACGACAGGTCTCGACCCCACGAAGGGCGATCGGTTGGTGGAGATCGGCGCGATCGAGATCGTGAACCAAATCATGACGGGCGCCAACTTTCACGTATTGATAAATCCTGAGCGCGAGGTTCCGGAGGATGCGTTCCGGATTCATGGCCACTCGACCGCCTCGTTGCGCGACAAACCACCCTTTTCCGTCATCGTCGATGAATTCCTCGAGTTTATCGGCCAAGATCGGCTGATTATTCACAACGCTGAATTCGACATCCGTTTCCTCAACGCGGAACTGATTCTCGCCGGGCATCCCCTGATACCATTCGAGCGTGTGATAGATACGCTCGCACTCGCGCGGAGCAGGCATCCGGGAGCTCCCAACAATCTCGATGCGCTTTGCGACCGTTATCGGATCGATCGATCCCGCCGGGTGAAACACGGCGCCTTGCTCGACGCGGAGATACTGGTCGACGTTTATGTGGAACTCACCGGCGGGCGCCAAAAATCGCTATTGCTGTCCTGCGCGGAAAAACCGCTTCGCCAGGCGATCATGGTCCCGGGGCTTCGCAGGACGCGAACGGCCCCGATGCCGTCGCGCATCGATGAAATCGAGAGGCGCCTACACCTCGAGCAGGTGGCCATGCTCGGCGAAAGCGCGATCTGGACCCGATATGCCGATCTCCGATAGCAGCGGTGCCGCCAGCAACCAGACGTCGTCCATGACGGCTGGGCTAGTCCCGCCGACTCACGTCGCTGGGCATGGCGTACTTCCTGGAGCCCCCGCGACGTCCGATGGCTTGATTCCCCTCGCCAAGGCTCCCAAGGCGATCATCACGGCAATCGAGATCACACGTCATCGCCTGCATTTCGATCCACCGTTTCATGCGAGTTGGGACACCAAGCCGCGCACCTTCTGGGACGCGGCGATCGTGCAGGTTCACACCGACCTCGGAGTGACCGGCGTCGGCTCCGGCGACATGATGCTGGGCTTTGCGGGCCACGAACATCTCTTTGTCGGCCAGGACGCGCTCGCGATCGAGCGGCACTGGCGCATTCTCAACAACATCAGTTTTCATTGGGGGCGCTGCTGGCCGCTCGACCTCGCGCTGTGGGATCTCGCCGGCAAGATCACGAGGCAGCCGTGCTGGAAATTGATCGGCGGCTTGTCGAACACGGTGAGAGCGTATGCCTCGTCAGGCACGCTGCGCGGCCCCGAGGCTCTCGCGGACGCCGCCGAACGTTACATCGCGCATGGGTTCGGGGCGCTCAAAATTCGCTTTCATCGCGGCGACTGGCGCGCCGACATCAAGGCGCTCGAGACCGTACGTGCGCGTGTGGGCGACAGGCTCGAATTGATGGTGGATTGCAATCAAGGCTGGCGCATGTCGTGGGACGCCTACGCGCCGTGGTCGCTGAAGGATGCGGTTCAGGTCGCGCGCGAGTTGGAGCGGCTCAGCGTCTATTGGATGGAGGAGCCGCTGCATCGCGGCGATCGCGCCGGCATGCGCAAGTTGCGCGAAAGCGTCGACCTGCGCATCGCGGGCGGCGAGATGACCAGGGAACTCTATGAGTTCCGCGATCTGATCGTCGAGGGCTGCCTCGACGTACTGCAGCCGGACGCTGCGCTGGTGGGCGGCCTGACCGGTCTGCGTCGCGTCGCGCTGATGGCGCAGGAGCACAATCTCGTCTTCACGCCACACACCTGGACGAATGGCATGGGCGTCGTCGCCAACGCACATCTGGCCGCGGGTTTGTGCGACGCGCGTTTCCTCGAATTTCCTTATGATCCCCCCGAATGGGATGTGGACCGACGCGATTACATGTTGACCGAGCCCTTGCGGGTGAGCAACGACGGCCATATCGTGCTCTCAGACTCGCCCGGGATGGGATACGATCTGGCGACGGACCGGCTCGCGAGCACGCGCATCGCTTGAATTGGCGCGTCTCCCGAGGGAGGCACGATGGACCGCAAATGGTTGCCGCTGAATGCGTTGCGCGCCTTCGAGGCGGCTGGGCAGCACCTGAGCTTTACCGCGGCCGCCAATAGTCTGACCGTCGCGCAGAGCGCGGTCAGTCGACATGTGATCGTTTTGGAAAACTTCCTCGGCGTCGCGCTGTTCGAGCGGCGGCCGCAGCAATTGGTGCTGACGGAGGCCGGACGGCACATTCTGCCGGTAGTCTCGAAATCGTTCGACCGCATCGACCAGGCGCTCGGCGAAGTCATCAAAGAGAAAGGGCGCCCCAAGCGCGTGCTCAAGGTCGCATTGCCGACGTCCTTCGCCTATCGGCTCGCCATTCCGATCTTGCGCGACTTTCGCGCCGAGCATCCCGGCATAAGCCTCGAGATCGTATCGAAGCCCACGGCGGGTCCAGAAATGGACGGCGATATCGACATCGCGATCGTCTATACCGAGCCCCGCGTCACCGACGCCATCCACGATCTGCTATGGATGGTGCGCGCCACGATCCTCTGCGGTCCGAAACTGCTGCAGACGATTGACCGCTCGGATCCCGCCAAGTTCATCGCCGCCTGCGATCTCCTGCACGTCAAGTTGGAGGATCGGCCGCGCCATTTCTTCTGGGAGATGCTCGCGCGATCGATCGGCCGCCCTGATCTCGCAGTCGATCGCGGCCTGGTGTTCGACACCTCGCAGCTCGCCGCGCAGTACGCCATACTCGGCGATGGCCTCGTGCTCGCCGACCCCTTGCTGTTCGCGGAGGAAATCAAGGCCGGACGTCTGGTGCGCCCATTCGATATCTGGCTCGACGAGGGCTATGGCTATTACCTGACCACTCACCCCGAGGACCTCAGCAACGAGGCGGTTGCGCTCTTCCGCTCCTGGCTCATAGCGCGTTTCTCCGCCGACAAGGCGCGCGAAAGCGAGAGCGCGGCAACCGAGGCGCCGGGGCTGCGAGCGGCCAAGTGACCCCTTTGCGACGATCGGTCAGCAAATTGGCATGTCGCAATGCCATTTTCGCGCATGGCGTCCTCGGGCGTCGGCGACTACAGTTCGTACTCCGGACGACTCGTCGAGCGTGAACCGCAGGGACCGCGGAATGTCGAATGAAGGCCCGAGCGAGGACTCTCCGCGTCGCCGCCGACGCGGGAGCGAGCGTGTGCCCGCGCCGGTTACGGCCGCGCCCCAACCCCGCTCGAGGTTTGCGCCGGTCGAGCTCGTCTCGCGAGACGAGCTCGAATCCATTCATCGAGCCGCGCTCACGGTGTTGCAGGAAATCGGCATCGATATCCTCCACGACGAGGCCAAGGCAATCCTCCGCGAGGCCGGCGCGGACGTCGATCCCGGCTCGAACCGCGTGCGCTTCGATCCCGCGCTCGTCGAATCGCAAATCGGTCTCGCGCCGAAGAGCTTCACGCTGCACGCGCGCAACCCTGAGCGAAACGTAGTCATCGGCGATGAATACGTCGCTTTCTGTTCGGTGGCCAGCACGCCGAACGCGTTCGATCGTGACGGCGGCCGCCGTCCAGGAAATCATCGCGACTATAAGAATTTCCTGCGGCTCGGGCAGACTTTCGATTCCATTCATGTCTGGGGCGGCTATCCCGTCGAACCGGTCGACCTTCACGCCTCGATTCGACATCTCGACGCCCTGTTCGACATGGTGACACTGTCGGACAAGCCGATTCACGCCTACAGCCTCGGACGCGAGCGCATTCGCGACGGCATCGAAATGGCGCGGCTCGCGCGCGGGATCGACGCCGAAACGTTGCAGCGGGAGCCCTCGCTGTTCACGATCATCAATTCCTCCTCGCCCCTGCGGCTCGACACCCCGATGCTGGAGGGCGTCATTCAGATGGCGCGCCACAATCAGATCGTCGTGCTCACACCGTTCACGCTGGCCGGCGCGATGGCTCCGGTGACGCTCGCGGGGGCGCTCGCGCAGCAGCACGCCGAGGCGCTCGCGGGCCTTGCGGTCGCGCAGCTCGCGCGGCCGGGCTCACCATTTATCTACGGCGGCTTCACGTC
>Ga0209139_10000389_pt1 | contig 15060 bp, 11 predicted proteins | sample BogFormECP14_OM3_FD_188246 | JGI IMG/M metagenome (GOLD analysis project Ga0209139, IMG submission 188246) | Bog forest soil microbial communities from Calvert Island, British Columbia, Canada - ECP14_OM3 (SPAdes) (version 2) | ecosystem: Environmental > Aquatic > Freshwater > Wetlands > Bog ...
TGGCGCGGGTCGAGCTTGGAGCGCAATCCTCCGACACCTTCAGCCGCTTCAACGGCGCGCCCGCGGCCTCGCTCGCGATCTTTCTCGCTCCTGGAGCCAACGCGGTCGCGACCGCCAACGCGGTCAGCGCCGCGCTCGATCGGCTGGCGCAGCGCTATCCGGCCGACATGCGCCATCAGGTCGTGCTCGACAGCACGACCTTCGTCGAGGCGACCATCGCCGAAGTGCTGCGGACGTTGGCCGAAGCCTTCGTGCTCGTCGTGCTCGTCGTGTTTCTGTTCCTCGGCAGCTGGCGCGCGACCCTGGTGCCGATCATCGCCGTGCCGGTGTCGCTGATCGGCGCCTTCGCGGTTCTGTTCGCGCTCGGCTATTCCGCCAACACCATCACGCTGCTCGCGCTTGTGCTGGCGATCGGCATCGTCGTCGACGACGCCATCGTGGTGGTGGAGAACGTTGAGCGCATCATGGAGGAGGAGGGGCTGGCGCCGGCGGAGGCCGCGCGCAAGGCGATGCGCGAGATCACCGGGCCGATCATCGCCATCAGCCTGGTCCTGCTGTCGGTGTTCGTTCCGGTCGGCTTCATTCCCGGCATCACCGGCGCTCTATATCGTCAGTTCGCGGTCGCAGTGTCCGCCGCGGTGATCATTTCGGCGATCAACGCGCTGACCTTGAGTCCCGCGTTGTGCGCGCTGCTGTTGCGTCCGGGCGGCCGCCGCGGTCTCATGGCCCGGCTCCTTGGCGTCATCGATCGCGTGCAGAGCGGCTATGCGAGCATCGTGAGGCGCATGGTGGGGTTCGCGGCGCTCAGCCTGCTCGCCGTCGCGATCGCCGGCGCGGCGGCTTTTGCTCTGTTTCGCCTGATCCCGACCGGATTTCTGCCCGAGGAAGACCAGGGCTTCTTCTACGCCGAGATCGACCTGCCGCCCGGAGCGTCGGTCAATCGCACCGACGCGCTGACGAGCGAGGTTGAGAAGATCATCCGGGCGGAGAAAGGCGTTGCGGCCCTGACCTCGATCATCGGCTTCAGCCAGCTCAACAGCGTGGCGCTTTCCAACGCCGCGTTCCTCGTCATACGCCTCGCTCCGTTCGATGAGCGCGCCGACCCCTCTCAATCGGTCAACGCCCTGATCGCCAAAATCAAGGCGGAGACGGAGGGCATCCCGGGGGCGAGCATCCTGCTTTACAATGCCCCGCCGATCATCGGGCTTGGCTCGACCGGCGGCTTCCAATACGAGCTCGAATCCGTTGGCGGCCAGAGCCCGGCGGATCTCGCGGCGACCATGCGGGCGCTCGTCGTCGACGCCAATCAGCAGCCGGAGCTCGCCAACGTATTCAGCACCTATAGCGCCAACTCGCCCCAGGTCTATCTCGATATCGACCGCAACAAGGCGCAGATCCTCGGCGTCGCGGTCAGCGACATCTTCCAGGCCCTGCAGGCGACGATGGGCGGTTATTTCATCAACCAGTTCAACGCCTATGGTCGGGTCTGGCAGGTCAACGTCCAGGCCGACGCCAGCGATCGGAGCCGCTTCGACGACATCTATCGCGTCAATGTGGCGAACGCCAAGGGCGACATGATTCCGCTGCGCGCGCTGATGACCGCCAATCTCGTCGTCGGTCCGCAGCTGATCGCCCGCTACAACAACCTCCGCGCCGTCAACATCAACGGCGCGGCGGCGCCGGGTCATAGCTCGGGCGAGGCGCTGGCCGCGATGGAGCGGGCGTCGCAGAAAGTGCTGCCCCCCGGCTACACTTTCGAATGGACCGGGACCGCGCTGCAGGAGCAGCAGGCGGCAGGACAGACCCTTACCATTCTCGGCATTGCGGTCGCCTTCGCCTATCTTTTCCTGGTCGCGCTCTATGAGAGCCTCGCCATGCCGCTGGCGGTGCTGTTCTCGATCGCGATCGGCCTCTTGGGCGCGATGGCCGCGCTATGGCTCAGCGGCCTCAGCGGCGATCTCTTCGCCCAGATCGGCATCGTCGTTCTCATCGCGCTCGCCAGCAAGAATGCGATTCTGATCGTCGAATTCGCCATCGATCAGCACGCGCGCGGCGCCTCGGTCGAGGAGGCGGCGATCGCGGGCGCGCGCATGCGCATCCGGCCGGTGCTGATGACCAGCCTGGCCTTCGTGCTGGGCCTTGCGCCGCTCGTCTTCGCGACCGGCGTCGCCATGCTGACCCGGCGCGGCGTCGGCACGGCGGTGTTTGGCGGCATGATCGCGGCGACCGCGTTCGGCGTGTTCGTGATCCCGCTTCTGTACATCGTGTTCCAGCGGCTGCGCTCATGGGGAACGCGCAACGCGCCGGAGCGGACGTAGCGGCGCGGGTATCGCTCGTCGTGGCGCCAGCGGCGCCAATTGACAATCCGGCGACGTTAGCGCCAAGTTCCGTCGTTGGCCTTGGTCACTGCTGGCCTAAAAGCCATTGGCTGATGGGGAGTCCGATGCTCACCCGAATGGCCCTGACAATCCTGGCGGCGGTCGCCCTTTGCTCGGGCGCGACCGCGCAATCACCCACAAAGGTCTTTCGCATCGGACTCTTGCACGTTGGCGCGCCCGGCACTTGTATCCTCGCTCCGGGCTTCGCCGATGCTTACGCTCGCCGCGGTTACGTCGAAGGCAAGAACGTCATCTTCGACCGATTTGCGGCGCAGGGGCGGCTCGAGCAGCTTCCGGAAACCGTGGATCGAATGGTCTCCGATAAGGTCGATCTCTTCGTCTCTTGCGGATATCCCGCCGCACTCGCGGCCTCGCAGCGCGCGCCTGCCATACCGGTTCTGGTCATGAACGCTGGCGACCCCGTCGAGACCGGGATGGTTGAGAGCCTCGCCCATCCGGGCGGTCACGTCACTGGCGTATCTGAGGTGGCGAGCGACCTTTCCGCCAAACGTCTGCAACTCCTCAAGGAGGCGGTCCCGAGCGTTCATACGGTCGCGCTATTGTGGAACCAGAACGATCTCGCCATGTCGATGCGCGTCGCGGCGGCGCAGGCCGAAGCGAAGAAGCTCGGCATCGTCACCCAATTGCTCGGGGTACGCGCCCCGAACGATTTCGCCGACGCGTTCGGCGAAATGGACCGCCACCCGCCCGACGCGATCCTCCTGGTGGCCGATGCTCTCACCGTTATCAACCACCAGGCGGTCTTCGACTATGCCACCGCGCATCATCTTCCCGACATGGAGGAACTGGATTTCCTCGGCAAGATGGGTGGATTGATGGCCTACAGCATCGATCAGAGCGAGGAGTTCGATCGCTTGGCCGGGCTATCGGACCGGATATTGCACGGCGCCAAGCCTGCTGACCTGCCGCTCGAACTGCCGACGCGCTTTCGTTTCCTGGTCAATCTCAAAACCGCGCACAACCTCGGCCTGACGATACCCGAAACAATCCAGCTCCGCGCAGACGAAGTGATCGAATGAAGGGCGACGTTTCGCCTTTGAGGTTCGCGCGGCCGCATCGTTCCCTGTTCCAGAAATATTTCTTGGTTCTATTCGTCGCGGTCGTTGTGCCCCTCATCATCAATGGGGCCAGCGATGCGTGGTTTGGCTACCGCGATCAACGCGCCAATTTGAGTTCGCGCTTGCGCGCTGAAGCGAATTCGGCAGCCGGGAAAATTCAGGCCTTCCTCGATGGCATTCGCGCCCAGATGGATTGGACGGTCCAGCTGCCTTGGACCGAGGGCCTCGACGAGCGTCATCAGTTCGACGCGCTGAGGCTCTTGCGACAAGCCCCGGCGATCACCGAGGTGACTCTGGTCGACGGCAACGGGATTGAGCGGCTGCATGTTTCACGCACTGATCCCGACGTCGCGATGGGCGGGGTCGACCATTCCGCGGATCCTGCGGTCATCGGGGCGCGCGCCGCACACGTCTGGTTTGGCCCGCTAACCCTGCATCGCGGCTCCGAGCCTTTCATGACTATCGCGGTCGCTGGCGCGAGACCCAGCGCCGGCGTCACCATCGCCGAGATCAATCTCAAATTGATCTGGGATGTGATATCGGCGATCCATATCGGTCTGACCGGCGGGGCTTTCGTCCTGGATGGCGGCGGACGACTGGTCGCGCATCCCGACATCAGTTTGGTTCTTCGGGGCGCGGACAACACCGCCATCGCCCCCTTGCGCGCGCTGCAAAAGGCGGCCGCCGCCCAAGACAACGAAATCGTCAGCGGCTTCAACGCCAGGGGCCGCTCGGTCTTGGCCGCGGCGGCCCATATCCCTGGCCCGGATTGGACCGCCTTCGTCGAACAACCGACCGCCGAGGCTTACGGCCCGATCCGGGCGGCGCTTTGGCGCACCGGCCTGTTGCTGATCGCCGGCGCCGCTTTCGCTTTCGCGCTCGCCTATCTGCTCGCGCTTCGTATGGCCGGACCAATCCGCCAGTTGGAGGAGGGGGCCGCGCGCATCGGCGCTGGACGCTTTGATCATCAGATCGATCTGCACACCGGCGACGAACTTGAGGGCCTGGCGGCGCGGTTCAACGCAATGGCCGGCGAACTGGCCCTTTCGCAGGAGCGAGCGGAACGCATCGGCCGGCTCAAGCGCTTTCTTGCGCCGCAGATCGCCGAATTGGTCGAGAACGTCGGACAAGAAAACCTCCTCGAAAGCCATCGCACCGAGGTGAGCGTTGTCTTTTGTGACCTTCGCGGTTTCACAGCTTTCGCGAGCGAGGTCGGTCCTGAGGAGGTCATGGGCCTTCTCGGCGACTATTACGACGCCCTGGGCTCGATCATCATGCGCTACGAGGCGACGCTGACCTGCTTCATGGGCGACGGCCTGATGCTGCTTCTCAATGCCCCGCTGCCTTGTCCCGAGCCGGCGACGCGCGCAGTGCGCATGGGCCTCGACATGCAGAGCGCGGTGCAGGCTCTGATCTTGCGATGGCGGGAGCGCGGCTTTGTCGTTGGCTTCGGCGTCGGCATCGCCACCGGCACGGCGACCGTGGGTCGCATCGGTTACGAGGGCAGGATCGACTATACGGCGATTGGCAGCGTCGTGAATCTCGCCTCGCGGATCTGCTCGGCCGCCACCGACGGCCAGGTGCTGATCGATCCGGAGACCGCGGCGGCTGCGGCCACGACGATCGGCGTGGAAGGTCTCGGAACCCACCAAATGAAGGGCTTCGCCCAATCGGTGCCGATATTTGCGGTGAAGTTTGCAACAGGACGACTGATGGCGTGATCGACGCGCCTTGCGCCGCCCGCGGCCCATCGCTTCGAACATTGACGAGAGCGCCGAGCGATCGGCGACGACGCGCGGCTACCCCTGCGCCGTCGGCCGGACGACGATCTCGTTCACGTCCACATCCGCCGGCTCGTCGATCGCAAACGCGATGGCGCGGGCGATCGCTTCGGGTGCGATGGCGATTCGGTCGCGCTGCTCGAGGATCGCGGCGCGGGTCTTGGGATCGGTCATTGAGTCGGCGAAGTCGGTGTGGACGAAGCCGGGCGAAACGCTCGTCACGCGCAAGGTCTCGCCGGCTTCCTGGCGCAGCGCTTCGGTCAAGGTGCGCACCGCGTTCTTGGTCGCCGCATAGACCCCCTGGAGCGGGACGATCTTCAGGCCCGCGGTCGAGACGACGTGGACGAAATGCCCGGCGCCCTGGCGGCGGAAAACCGGCAGCGCGGCGGCGATTCCGTAGAGAACGCCCTTGATGTTGACATCGATCATCGCCTCCCAATCCTCAATCCTGAGGTCGTCGAAGCGCGAGATCGGCCCGATGCCGGCATTGCTGATGAGGACGTCGAGCCGGCCGTATCGCTCCGAGGCCAGAGCGACCAGGTTCTCGAGGTCGCCGCGCCGCGTGACATCGGTCGCGGCATAAACGGCCTCGCCGCCCGCAAGCCCGATTCGCGCCGCGAGAGCCTCCAGCCGATCCGTCCGCCGCGCGCCGAGCACGACTTTCGCCCCGCGCCCGGCAATGAGGACCGCCGTCGCCTCGCCGATGCCACTGCTCGCGCCGGTGATGGCGACCACCTTGCCTTGGGTTCCGGACATCGGGTTCTCCATGCGGCAATAGGCCATTGCGCCGACCGGGGAATGGTTAACAAATTTTTTCGACAATTTCTTTCCGCGAATCACAATCGGTCGTATCATGGCTTTCGAATCGCGGAACGCAATGGAGACGGGGCGATGGCTGAGGCTGGCGACGGGGCGGAGATCGGCGGCGGGGCGGGGGGCGAATCGCTTCCGTCGCCGCAGGAAATGGCCAGGCGCGCGCTGAGAATGCTCGAGCAGCTCGTCGCCGGGTCAACGCTCACCGAGGTCGCGGCGGGCGAGGGCCTGACCCCGCGCCGGGCGCGGGAACTCGTGGCCCAGATTGTCGCCCAGCGCGGGTTCGATCCTTAAGGGGCCGTCCAGCGGACCGATTGCGGCAAGGGGGCTTGCGGTCTGCGCTTTGTGCATAGCAGCAAATTATTGTGCGACGCAGCATTCTGTGCTAGGAGCCTGCCCCCGGTCGAGGGAGGGCGCGTCCGACGGCAACAGATTGAGGAGAGATCGATGCAGCATTTCCACGCCGGAAACCTTCATCAAATCAAAGACGCGCCGCCAGGCGCCTGGGCGACGGTGCATGCAAGCGACGCGGTCACGATCAGCGAGCTGGCGCGACGTGGATTTCATCTCGTCGACATGAGCGGCGAAGTCTGGACCATGCATCGCGCCGGCTGACACGCTTACCACGGCCGCAGCGTCGTGTTATTGCGTAACCTATTGAGTCATCAGGAGATCAGTCGAAACGGAGATTTGGATTTCGTTGCGCTGGATTTGGATTTTGTCGCCCCGGATTTGGATTTCGTTGCGGCGGACTTGGTTTTCGTTACCCCGGATTTGGATTTCGTTGGGCCGGCTCAATCCTCGCTCAGGTCCTCGAACGCGCCGCGGTCGACGCCGTTGCCGATCAGGATCTCCCGCTTGCCCGAGTGGTTCGGGGGGCTGACCACTCCCTCCTTCTCCATCCGCTCGACCAGCGAAGCGGCCTTGTTGTAGCCGACGGAGAGGCGGCGCTGGATGTAGCTCGTCGACACTTTGCGGTCGCGCAGCACGATGTTGACCGCCCGGTCGTAATAATCGGCCGATTCCTCGGCGTCCATCGACCCCGGCGAGGGCAGGGGGCCCTCGTCCTCGTCGTCGCCCGTGTCGTCCTCCTCGGTGATGGCGTGGAGATATTCCGGCGCGCCCTGCCGCTTGAGATGGGCGACGACCTTCTCGACTTCGTTCTCCGACACGAACGGCCCGTGGACGCGCGAGATCCGGCCGCCGCCGGCCATGTAGAGCATGTCGCCCTGGCCGAGCAGCTGCTCGGCGCCCTGCTCGCCGAGGATCGTCCGGCTGTCGATCTTGCTCGTCACCTGGAACGAGATCCGGGTCGGGAAGTTGGCCTTGATGGTGCCGGTGATGACGTCGACCGACGGACGCTGGGTAGCCATGATGAGATGGATGCCGGCCGCGCGCGCCATCTGCGCCAGGCGCTGGATCGCGCCCTCGATGTCCTTGCCGGCGACCATCATGAGATCGGCCATCTCGTCGACGACGACGACGATATAGGGCAGTTCGTCGAGCGGGATCTCCTCGTGCTCGTAGATCGCCTCCCCGGTTTCGCGGTCGAAACCGGTCTGGACGGTGCGGATCAGCGGCTCGCCCTTCGCCACCGCCTCGGCGACCCGGGCGTTGAAGCCGTCGATATTGCGCACCCCGACCTTCGACATCTTCTTGTAGCGGTCCTCCATCTCCCTCACCGCCCATTTGAGCGCGACGACCGCCTTCTTTGGGTCGGTCACGACGGGAGTCAGCAGGTGCGGGATGCCGTCGTAGGCCGAAAGCTCGAGCATTTTCGGATCGACCATGATGAGCCGGCACCGTTCCGGCTTCATGCGGTAGACGAGCGAGAGGATCATGGTGTTGATCGCCACCGACTTGCCAGAGCCGGTCGTGCCGGCGACCAGGAGGTGAGGCATTCGGGCGAGGTCGACGATCACCGGCTCGCCGCCGATCGTCTTGCCGAGCGCGATGGCGAGCCGGTGCTTCGAGCTTTCGAAATCCTCGCTGGCGAGAAGCTCGCGCAGGTAGACCGTCTCCCGGCGCTGGTTCGGCAGTTCGACGCCGATGGCGTTGCGGCCCTGGACTACGGCCACGCGGGCCGAGACGGCCGACATCGACCGGGCGATGTCGTCGGCGAGCCCGATCACCCGTGACGACTTGATCCCCGGCGCCGGCTCGAGCTCGTAGAGCGCGACGACTGGCCCCGGACGCACGTTGACGATCTCGCCCTTGACGCCGAAATCGTCGAGGACGCCCTCGAGCAGGCGCGCATTCTGCTCCAGCGCGTCCTGCGAAACTCGGGTCCCGGCCGATTTTTTCGGCTCGGTCAGCATCGCGATCGAGGGCATCGTCCACTCGCGCGGCAATGAGGCGAACCTGGGCTCGACGGCGGCTCGGCTCGCGCTCCTGGGCGCGGCGGGCGCAATAACGACCGGCGGCGCGCCGGCGGACAAGGTCGGGGCCGGGCCTTGCGGGCGGGGAGCATAGGCGGCCGGATCGGTCAATGCGTCGTCGACATCGCTGAGATTTGACCAGGGCGCCCGGGTTGCGGCCGGCGTCGGCGCGGGGCCCAGGATGGGCGAGGACTTGCCCGCCGTCCGTGCGCCGCGACGGGCGATTCGGCGCAGCGCCCCCTTGGCGGTGAGCAGGGCATGAATGACGGCGCCGATCGACACCATGCCGAAGCTCGGCTCGTCCTCATCCTCTTCGTCGTCGAAACGCGCCAGCGCCTCGGCGCGGGCTCTTCCGGGCGGATTCTGCGCCGCGACGTCGCCAGGAGCGCGCGACGGGCCGCCGACGCCCGCAGCAGCGGCGAGTCCGAGAATGGAGAGCCCGGCGAGACAGGCGCCGAGAACGACGGTCGCCCAGGTCGAGACTGGAAGGGCGCGACGCGGGATCGAGAGGACGGCGTCGCCGACAACCCCGCCAAGGCCGGTGGGCAGCGGCCAGCTTCCGGGCGTCGGAAGCAGCGACGCCAACGCCGCAGCCGCGATCACGCCGCTCAGATAGAGACCGATCTTCAGCCGCGGCCGCTCGAGCCGCCGCCGGGTGAGAAGGCGCCAGCCCCAGAACGCGGGCGGCGTCAGTAGCGCCGCCGAGGCGAGGCCGACGAATTGCATCACCAGGTCGGCGGCAATCGCGCCCGGCGCGCCGAGAAGGTTATGGACGCGCGCGTTGGTGGCGTGATTGAGGCTCGGGTCGCTGACCGACCAGGTCAAGAGCGCGAGGCAGAGGCAGGCCACGCCGAAGAGCGCGCACAGGCCGGAAATCTCGGCCGCCCGCCGCTTCGGGAAATCCCGCACCGAGGCGGGCATGTGGTCGATAAACGAGAACGTTGTCGTACGCATCGCAGACTCGCCGGATCGTCGCGGCGCGATTGCGCGCCGCGTCGACCAAACTCTAGGCGCGTCCAGTTAATGCGGGCCTAACCTTAACACGCGTTAGCCGCGGCCACGCCGCGTGACCGCGCTCGTTCGGCGAAAGAAAAATGGACGCCCCGAGGGGCGTCCAAGGTCCGCGGGGAGGAACTTCGCCCGGCGGGCGGCCAAGCGCCGCCGGGCGCCGCAGCTCAGTGAACGACTTCGCCGTGCAAGGCGAGGTCGAGGCCGTCGCGCTCGACTTCGTCCGAGACGCGCAAGCCGATGACAGCTTTGATTATAGCGAGGATGATGACAGTGACGATCGCGTCATAGACGATGACCGTGACGATGCCGATGCACTGGTTGATGACCTGGCCAGGGTTGCCTTCGATGAGGCCAGCGGTGCCGCCGTACTGTTGCACGGCGAACACGCCGGTCAGAAAGGCGCCGATCATGCCGCCAACGCCGTGGACGCCGAAGCAGTCGAGCGCGTCGTCATAGCCGAACATGTGCTTGAGGCCGGTCGCGCCCCAGTAGCAGCCGACGCCGCAGGCGACGCCGATCGCGATCGCGCCGATCGGACCGACGAAGCCCGAGGCGGGAGTGATGGCGACGAGGCCGGCGACGGCGCCCGAGGCGATGCCGATGACGGTCGGCTTACCGCGATGGACCCATTCGACGAACATCCAGGTCAGCGCCGCGACGGCGGTCGCAATCTGGGTGACGGTCATCGCCATGCCCGCCTGCACGCCGGCGCTCACCGCCGAGCCGGCGTTGAAGCCGAACCAGCCGACCCAAAGCAGGGCCGCGCCGATGAAGGTCAGGACCATGTTGTGGCCAGGCCCCGTGTCGTGGCGCTTGCCCAGCATGATCGCCGCGACCAGACCCGCGACGCCGGCGTTGATGTGCACGACCGTGCCGCCGGCGAAGTCGAGAACCTTGACCCACGCGTCGGGATTCGCAGAGTTGAAGATGCCATCGGGTCCCCAGAGCCAGTGGGCGACCGGGGCGTAGACGAAGATCGCCCACAGGCCCATGAACCACAGCATCGCCGAGAACTTCATGCGTTCCGCATAGGCGCCGGCGATGAGCGCTGGCGTGATGATCGCGAAGGTCATCTGGAAGCACATGTAGACGGTCTCGGGGATCGTCGGCGCCAGAGGATTGGGATTACCGATGCCCCCGTTGTTGATGTCGCTGAGGATTCCCTGGAGGAACGCGCGGCTCAATCCGCCGACGAACGGGGTGCCGGAGGTGAACGCCATCGAATAGGTGACAATGACGTAGACCACGGTCACCAGACAGGTGATGGCGAAGCTCGTCATGACGGTGTCGCCGACGTTCTTCTTGCGCACCATGCCGCCGTAGAAGAGCCCGAGACCCGGGATCGTCATCATCAGCACGAGGGCGACGGATGTCAGCATCCACGCCGTGTCGCCGCCACTCGGCGTGCAGTTGGTCAGCACGGCCGGGACTGCCGCGACCGCCGCGTATTTGTCGGTTTCAGGCACGGCGGCGACGGCCCCCGCGCACGCGGGAACAGCAGGCGGCGGCGGCTTCGCAGATGCCGCTGGCGCGGCGGGAGCCGCAGCGGCAGGCGCGTCGGGAGCCGCAGCGGCGGGCGCAGCCGGAGCCGCAGCGGCGGGCGCGTCGGTCGTTGCCGGCGCCGTGGTCTGCGCGACTGCTGCGGCCGGCGCCAGACCGATGAAGACCGCTGCCGCCAGCGCCTGGACAAGGCGAGAGAGTTTGGGGGTCAGATTCATTGTTGGGGAACTCCAATCTGGAATGCGAAGAAGTGCGCCGTCTGCTAGAGCGCGTCCTTGTCCTTCTCGCCCGTGCGAATCCTCACCGCCGAGTCGAGGTCGTAAACGAAGATTTTGCCGTCGCCGATCTGGCCGGTGCGCGCCGCAGCAACGATCGCCTCGACAACCTTGTCGGCGACGTCTGCGTTCACCGCGACTTCGATTTTCAGCTTAGGGAGGAAACTCACGGCATATTCCGCCCCGCGATAAATCTCGGTATGCCCCTTCTGTCGACCGTAGCCCTTGACCTCTGTAACCGTCAGACCGTGCACTCCGATGGCGGTGAGCGCATCGCGCACCTCCTCCAGCTTGAACGGCTTTATGATCGCCATTACGATTTTCATAAGCCTCGCCCCATTGTGACGCGCCGCGGCGGTGTTGAAACCATACCGCGCTCGTGCAGTGAGATCGGAACGCGACCGCGCCCCGCCCGACGCTGCCTTACAAGGCGCGTGCCATGACCTGCCGGGCGGTCTAACGATCTGAAAAGGAATTGCTATTCGGAGCTGGGCGCGTCACAGCTGGACATTGGCTCGGTCCGATTGCGCGTTTGATGAGGAAATAGGCGCCTATGAATTAATCGGACGACCGCAACATCGGTTCGCTCTCGCTTACAGCGGGAGTCGGCATGAATGACCGCCGCCGAGTGGACCGGCGAGCCAACATGGGTCACTTGCCTGGACATGTGTCCCGGCTTATAGATTCGTTCGGTTATTGATCGCGGCTCGCGAGTGGAGCGCCGGGTTATCGACGGTTTTTGCGGACCCGTCGGAGCTTCGGTGAAAGAGTAAGCGGATGAAGATCATTCTGGCTCAGCCCCGCGGGTTTTGCGCGGGGGTTGTCCGCGCGATCGATATCGTCGATCGGGCGCTGGTCAAGTATGGCGCCCCAGTCTACGTGCGACACGAGATCGTACACAATCGTCATGTCGTCGAATCGCTCAAGGCGAAAGGCGCCCGCTTCGTTGAGGATCTGGACGAGGTCCCGGAGGGAGCGGTGACGATCTTCAGCGCTCATGGCGTGTCGCGAAAAGTTGAAAACGAAGCGAAGTCGCGATCGCTTCCGACCATCGACGCGACTTGTCCGCTGGTCACCAAGGTGCATAATCAAGGCCGACGGTACATTGCTCAGGGCCGAGCCGTGATCTTCATCGGTCATGCCGGACATCCGGAAGTCGAAGGGACGCTCGGCCAGATCGACGGCGAATTGCACCTGGTCGAAAACGAAGACGACGTGGAAAGGCTTTCCATCCCCGCCGACGCGCCGATAGCCTATATCACTCAGACCACGCTGAGCGTTGACGATACCCGGGGCGTCATCGCCGCGTTGCATCGACGCTTCAGCGATGTCGCGGGGCCGGAGATTCGTGATATCTGCTACGCGACGCAGAATCGGCAGACCGCGGCGCGGGAATTGTCGCGGATCGCCGACGTCCTCATCGTCGTGGGCGCCCGCAACAGCTCCAACTCCAATCGGCTGCGCGAAATTGGTGAAGAGGCAGGTCTTCCGAGCTATCTGGTCGCCAACAGCAGCGAGATTGATACGGAATGGGTGCGCAATGTGCGGATTGTCGGAGTTACCGCTGGCGCGTCCGCGCCTGAGATCGTGGTCGACGACGTGGTTCAGACCTTGATGCAGATCGCGCCGTCGGAAGTCTCGGCTCTCGACGGGCCCATTGAGACCGTGAGCTTTCGCCTTCCGGCGGAGCTCATGGGTTGAATATCTCGAACCGATTGATGAACCGCGCTTTGTGAGGATTCTTGCGTGAGCATACCCCTGAGACAGGTTGCTAGGGTTGGCGCCTATATCGTCCGGCAGCATCTCGCCGGGCGCAAGCGCTATCCGCTCGTTTTGATGCTGGAGCCGCTATTCCGGTGCAATCTCGCTTGCGCGGGTTGCGGGAAGATCGATTATCCCGACGCCATCCTCGACAAGCGGATTTCGGTCGCGGACGCTCTGGGCGCCGTCGACGAGTGCGGCGCGCCGGTTGTCGTCATGGCCGGCGGCGAACCACTCCTGCACAAGGAGTTGCCGAAGATCGTCCAAGGGGTCATCGCGCGCAAGAAATTTGCGATCGTGTGCACCAACGCGCTGCTGCTCGAAAAGAAGATCGATCAGTACGCGCCGAGTCCCTATTTCACCTGGTCGATTCATCTCGATGGCGACCAGGAGATGCACGACAAGTCGGTTTGTCAGCCGGGGGTTTACGATCGGGCGGTTTCGGCGCTGAAGACCGCCAAATCCAAGGGCTTTCGGGTCACAATCAACTGCACGTTCTTCAACGATGCCGACCCGGAGCGCATCGCCGCCTTCTTCGATACGGTCACCAAGCTCGGCGTCGACGGCATCACCATGTCGCCGGGCTACGCCTACGAGCGGGCTCCGGACCAGAAGCACTTTCTCAACCGTTCCGCCACCAAGCAGCTTTTCCGGGCGATATTCCGGCGCGGCGATGGGGGACGCAAATGGGCCTTCAACCAATCGACGATGTTCCTCGACTTTCTGGCCGGCAATCAGACGTACCATTGCACGCCCTGGGGCAACCCGACCCGCACGGTGTTCGGCTGGCAGCGCCCCTGCTATCTCCTCGGCGAGGGCTACGCCAAGACGTTCAAGGAGCTCATGGAGGAGACGGATTGGGATGCGTATGGGGTCGGCAATTACGAGAAATGCGCCGATTGCATGGTCCACAGCGGGTTTGAGGCGACGGCGGTGCGCGATACGGTGACGAGGCCGTGGAAGGCGCTGGGCGTCACCTTGCGGGGCGTCAGGACCGAAGGGGAGATGGCGCCGGATATCCCGCTCGATCGCCAGCGCCCGGCGACCTACGTCTTCGATAGCACCGTCACCCAGAAGCTTTCAGAGATTCGCAGGGCCGAGGCCGAGGAAAAGGCCGGGAAGAAGGCCGCGACAGCGGCTTAGCGCCCGGAAAGCGGCCCGGCCGTCGCGAGCGGCCGCGACCAGCCCGGTGAACTGGCTGGGAGAACGGACAAGGTCTCCGACGACGGCGGCAGCGTTGATCCGGCCGTCGGAGGCCACGGCGCCAAGGACGAGAGGCGGCAAGTCGCGATCCGCCGGGTCGGCGACTGCGCGCAGGATGGCGAAGGGGGTCCGCCGTTCGAGCGCGAAACGTCCGGCGATCAGGCTTTCCATGTCGACTGCCGCCGCTCCGGTAGCAAGCCGCAGCTCCGCCTTGGCGTGGGCGGTTGAGACCGGAGAGCTGACGCCCGCGAGACGCTCGACCGCGACGCGCGCCCCGGCGTCGGTCAGGCGCTGCGCGAGGGACGACGTGACGGCCTCGTCGGTATTGATGCGTCCCTCGGCCGAGACGACTTCGGCGCCGAGGATGAGATCACCGGGGCGAAGTCGCGGATCGAGCCCGCCGCAGACGCCCCAACTAATAACTAATATGATAGGATGACAGGTGAGCTCAGCGAGTTTGGCCCGCAGGGTCGATACGTCGCCGCAGATCGCGAGACGGCCTGGACCAGCAAGAATCGCCGCCTCGCGCTTCAGTCCGCTGACAATCAGGACGCTCGCAGCCGGCCCAGCGGGCGTCGACCTATTCATCGCCGAACGGCTAGCTCCCCAGCAACGTCTCGGTCCGTTCGCGCAATGTCTTTATCAGGGCGTCCGCGCCGCCGCCGCCGGCGAGGATCGAAGCGAACTCGTCCCGCCGCGTCGCCAGATCGCTCACCGTGCCGTTGAGATAGACATCGACCACCCGGCCGCCGCGAACCAAATAATTGATCTGCACCGTCCGGCCGCCCGGCTGGACCAGCTGGGTCTTGACGATCTCGCCGCCGCCGCGGGATTCGGGGCTCGTCTGCGGGTCGACGACAAAGCTCTCGCCCGAATAGTCG
>Ga0209139_10000390_pt1 | contig 15022 bp, 11 predicted proteins | sample BogFormECP14_OM3_FD_188246 | JGI IMG/M metagenome (GOLD analysis project Ga0209139, IMG submission 188246) | Bog forest soil microbial communities from Calvert Island, British Columbia, Canada - ECP14_OM3 (SPAdes) (version 2) | ecosystem: Environmental > Aquatic > Freshwater > Wetlands > Bog ...
CGCCTTTCAACTCGTGCTCGCCGCGGTCGGCGAACCGGTGCCGGGAGCCGGTAACGATGTCGCGCACGGTCGATGACACCAGCACCTCGCTTGGCCCCGCCAGCGCCGCGACGCGCGCCCCGATGTGGACGGCCAACCCGGCGACGTCGGCGCCGCGCACTTCGACCTCGCCGGCGTGAATACCCACCCGCACCTCGATGCCCAGCACCCGGATCGCCTCAACAAGGCTGTCGGCGCACGCGATCGCGGCGCTCGGGCTGATGAACGTCGCGACGAATCCGTCGCCGGCGGTGTTCACTTCGCGACCGCCAAACCGCTCGAGTTCGTGGCGCACGATGGTGTCGTGGTTGTCCAGCAGGTCTCGCCATCGGCCGTCGCCGAGCACGGCGGCGCGCTCGGTCGACCCGACGATGTCGGTGAACATGATGGTGGTGAGCACCCGCTCGGCGCCGAAGCCGCCTCGCACGCCGGTGACGAACTCTTCGATCTCGTCGAGCATCGGCGCGGTGTCGCCGACCCAGTAGAGAGCATCCGCGCCAGGCAGCTCGACGAAGTGTGCTCCGGCGACGTGCTCGGCGATATAACGGCCGTTGTCAATCGGGCAGAACTCGGAGTCCTCGCGGTGCAGCACCAGCGTCGGTGCGGTAATACGTGTCAGGGTGTCGCGGACATCGCAGTGCCTGACGGTCAGGATGATGGCGCGGGCCATGCTGGGCGACGCGGCCCGGTTGCCGGCCATGTCCCACCATGCGCGGAACGCGTCGTCGCTGACCATGCTGGGAGCGATGAAGCCGAGCATGTCGAAGCCCTGGTCGACGGCGTCCGGTTCCATCGCGACCGTCGTGTAGGGATCCTCGTCGACGATGTCGAACCCCATGGGGTAGTCGGGAGCGCGAAGCGTACGGGCCGCGCCGTCGATGATCACCAGGTTGCTCACACGCTCGGGATAGTCGGCCGCGAGAATGAGTCCGGTCATCGAGGCGAACCCGGGGGCGAAGATCGTCGCCCGCTCGCATCCGATCGCATCCATGACCGAGATGGCGTCTTTCGCCCAGTACTTGGGCCCGATCATCTCCAGCGATGGGGCCCGCGAGGATAGGCCAACCCCACGCTGGTCGAGACGGATCACCCGGCTGAAGGAGGCCAGGCGCCGGTGAAAGCGGTACATCGACGGTTCGGCGTCGATCGTGTCGATCGGGATGGACGGCCCCGGCAACACCAGCATGTCGGTCGGCCCATCGCCCAATACCTGGTAGGCGATGTCGACCTCGCTGCAACTGGCGTAGCGAGTCCGCGGAAACTGCGCCACCGTTACAGGTTAGTTCAGCGCACCGACATGATTATCAGGTTGCCGTGCCGTGGGTCCGCGGTGACAGGGTATGCAGGTAGCAGGATGGGCGACGTGCAGAGCTGGAGGAGGGCGCCATGCAGATGACGGGCAACACCATTCTGGTGACCGGAGGAGGCACCGGGATTGGCCGCGGCCTGGCCGAGTCGTTGCACAAGTTGGGCAATCAAGTCATCATCGCGGGCCGGCGCCTCGAACCGCTTCTGGTGGTGGCCGAGGCCAACCCGGGCATCGAGCACCTGTCGTTGGATCAGGGCGACTCGGGCGACATCCGGCGATTCGCGATCGAGCTCTCCGACAAGTATCCCGAGCTCAACGTCATCGTCAACAACGCCGGCATCCAGCGCGTCGAGGACCTCACCAGCCCCGGCCCCGGAGCGGCGGAGCAGACCATCGCCATCAACCTGCTGGGCCCCATCCGGCTGACCGCGGCGCTACTGCAATTGCTGCTGGGCAAGCCACACGCGGCGATCCTCAATGTCACGTCCGGGCTGGCGTTCATGCCCAGCGCGCTGACGCCGACGTACTGCGCCAGCAAAGCGGCGCTGCACTCCTACACCCAGTCGCTGCGCTATCAATTGCGCGAGACCTCGGTCCAGGTCATCGAAATCATTCCCCCGCAGGTGCAGACGGCCTTGCAGGGCGACCACGGATTCGACCCCAGGGGAATGCCGTTGGATGAGTACATCAGCGAGACCATGGCGCTGTTGCAAACCCAGCCGGAGGCTGAGGAGATCATCGTGGACCGGGTCAAGGGGTTCCGGTTCGCCGAGCGAGACGGGAGATTCGACGACGTCTACCCCGCGTTCAATCAGAACATGACCGCGGCGCTGGGCAAGTGAGGACAACCAGCGATGCGGTCACACCCTCAGCTCTTCCACGGCCAGTCGCCGGCGTCCCACCGTTTCTGGACGTCGGCATAAAGCAACGTCTGGTCGTTGGGTAGTGATGCCTTGACGTGTCGCGTCGAGTCGTCGGTGAGCACCTCTTCGTCTCCGCGCTGGACACCATCGAGGGCCTGGTGGGCGACGTCGCCGGACGAAATCTTGCTCTCCGGCACATTGGCTGCCATGTCGGTGTCAATCCACCCCGCGTGCACGCCAACGACGAGGGTTCCGGCTGCGCGCATTTCGACGCGAATCGCGTTCGTCAACGCCCATTCGGCGGATTTCGACGCACCGTAGGAGCCGTTGAACGGCGATGTCAGCCAGCTGGCGATCGACAACACGTTGACCACCGCGCCGCCGCCGTTCTTGGCGAGTACCGGTGCGAATGCTCGGCACATCGCCAGCGTCCCAAAGTAATTGGTCTCCATTTCGCTGCGCGCCGCACTCAGGTCAGGCGCAGCCAGCAACGGCGTCCGCAACATCGCGCCAGCATTGTTGATCAGCACCGTGACGTCGGTACAGCGGGCCGCCGCGGCGCGGACGTCATCGGGCTTGGTGACGTCCAATCGAATGGCAACGACCCGATCGTCATTGATGTCGACGGTGTCCGGGTTACGTGCCGCGGCGTACACGCGCGCCACGCCGCGACTGAGCAGTTCTTCCACGAACGCTTTCCCTAATCCGCGGTTGGCCCCGGTCACCAATACACTTGCGCCCGCGAGCGTTACGCCGCCGGCCCCATTCATCGCAGCGGTCATGTCTGATCGTCCCCTTTCGGAAGCGCACCGACTCGCGCCGCCAAACCCGTACAACGTGGCGAACATCCGGTGGTATTCCTGGACGCCACCATCGGCACCCGCTTTCTTACCCGCTCGACGAGCACCAGTTCAAAAACCGTCGAGTGGGAGACTCCGACGGGCGTGCAAAACTACCCGCTGATGGTGGTTGAGGTGTCGTCGGACTCGCATCCGTTTTGGACGGGCACGCGGCGCACTCTCGACACCGCCGGATGGGTGGAAAAGTTCTACCGGAGATACGGCCAGCGGGTCAGTCGCGAATAACGCCCTTGTTGCGCATCAGGAAATCGGCCAGAAACCCGTCGTGCGGGATCTCAGGTGCGCCGTAGTAGGTCGGGTGGCGGCCGCGGTACACATTGGCGATGGTCGGATCGACGAGCAGATCGTCGATCAGGTTGTCGTCGTTCGTGATCGCGTTGATCACCAACGAATGCCGCAGCGGCGCAATACCGTCCCAGCGCGACCACGGCGAGACCCAGACACACGGGAACGGCAGTTCGACGTTGAGCTTGGTGACGTCGGGCTTGGTCATCAGGTGCACAGCCGGACGCAATGCCGCGCAGCCGTCGGTCAGCGCGGCGACTACCTGATCCGCGCCGAGCACCGGCGTGGTTCCCGCGGACGTCGCCGCCAAGTAGTTCGCCAAAGCCGTTGCCTGCTCGACGTTTTGGGTGGGTAGAATGGCCCGCTCATCCTCGGTGGGCAGCACCGGAATCGCCGATAGCCGTTCGCCGATCGCGTGCGCTAACGGGGCCGGATCGCCCTCGTAAAGCACGGCTGTGGTGTTGACGCACGCGATGCCGCCCAGGTTGGCGATCGAGTCGGTGATGACGTCGAGGTAGTCACGCCAGTCCTGGTCGGCGGTGATGACGATCTTGGCCCGGCCCGGGCCGTTGACCAACACCGTCGGGTCGTTGGCGTACCGGTCGACTACGTCTTGACTGCCGTAGACCATGGCGAGATCGGCCGCCCGGGTGATCTCGTCGGCGCCGCGATGATCGGTGGGCAGGTAGGCTACGTCCTCCGGGCGAAAGCCCGCTTCGCGCAACGCATGAACCAACCGGTGCGCGGTGAGCGGCTCGCGGCGGGACGGGCGGACCGCCACCCGGTAGCCAAGCGCGAGTGCCTGCGGCCACAACCCGTGCACACCCGGTCCGTTGCCCGAAGCCAGCACCCCGAACACTTCGCCGCGCCGCACCCACACCGCAGCACCCTCGCGGGTGCGCTCGTCGCGCCAATCCAGCACCGCACCCGTCGGCCGGGCCTGCTGCACCACGCTGAATGCAGAAGCGACACCGTCGGTGACGCCGCGGGCTCCCGAACGCGTCACCGCGATCGGGACCCCGGAAATACGGCTGGCCAGCTCGGCGTAGCCGTCGAAGTCCAGCCCCGCGATCACCCCGGTGGCGAAAGCATCGGCAGCTTTGGCCAACGCGGCTTCGCGCTGGCCGGCGGGCAGCGGCCGGGTCTTGCGTTGAGCGATGATGGTGCGCGAAACATACAGCGGGGGAACGAGGCTGAGCTCGGCAACCATGACGCCGGCGGTGGTCGTGACGATTTCGCGGTTGCGGGTCTGGTATGCGCCGTCGGGACCGAGCGCATCGATGCGCATCAGTAGACGCCTTCGATGACCGGCTCGCCTTCGAAAGCCGCGACGGGCTGTACCTCGCTGAGCGAATCGCCGACTTGACCCTCGGGTCCCGGCAACCTGATCGCGCTGTCGCGCTCCAGGTTGTTCGGCAGGAACATGCCCTTGCTGAGATGGTTCATCACGACCTGCCCGCGTTGCCCGTAGGGCACTTCGCCGCCGGTGTCAGGGTCCACCACTGAGAAGACGACATAGGGTGTGCGCGGGTCGAAAACGAACGGCTCACCGCCGCCGGCCCGGCGAGTCGTCGCCTGGGAAAGAACCATGGTGCTGCCGAACACCATGGTGATCGTCGTATTCGGGAAGATCTCGCGGAGCAGGTCGAGCGTATCGACGTCGACGTGGGCGCCGCTGAGCAACGTGAAACGGACCTTTTCGTTCACCAGGTTCGCCACCTGGTCGTTGCGTGCGATGGCCTCGAGTAGCGGAGGAGTGGTGTGCAGGTTCGCCACGTCTTGGGTCGCAAGAATGTGGGCGGTCTGCTCGATGAGATGGTCGACGTACGCCGACACCTCGGAGGTCGCGTTGCGAGCGGCAATCTTCTTGACCCAGCGAGGATCCAGGTCGATCGCGTGAAAAACGGAGCCGAGCCGTTCGGAGACCAGACGCGAAAAGTAGCCCACCCCGTGCGGCCCGCTCGGCATCATGCAGACGAAGCCACGGCCTGGTAGAAAACCGCCGTTGGCGAAGTCCTCGGTTTGCCATTGGATGACTTGCGCGATCCAATCTGGCAGCTGCACAGTCCTTTTCGGCGCGCCCGTGGTGCCGCCGGACTCGAATATCTGCGGAATCGGCGGCGGTGATCCCGCGGAAATATAGCCGCGCGGGATCAGCTCTTCAATCGGTACGTTGCGCAGCTCGTTCAGCACGTTGGGGAACAGCCGCAGATCGGCAAACGTGTTGACATCGGTCAGCGGGTTGAAGTTCAGCGTGCGCGCCGCCCGTAACCAGAACGTGCAGCCGGTGTCCTCGCCGAAGTGCCAGGCTATCGCGCTGCGTAGGTACGCCTCAGCGTCGTCGACCGGTGCCGACCGTGGCACATCCAGCAGCGAGAAATCGATATCGGCCATGCCATCGATCATGTCGCAGCCCAGATCGGCCGAGCAATCGACAGGCGGCCAATCGGCTTAACCTGAAAGGCTTTTCGTACGCCGTTAACTGGTTGTAGCAGCACAATTCGCCAGGCCGACACCTCCGGCCTCGCGAGGTCGGCGCCGACACGCATCCGGGCAGATATGTAACGGACGCAGGCACACCGGCGACAAAAGGGTAAACTCACACTGACTAACAGATGTCTCGTAGATGAACGAAAGGTTAACGATGCAGGTCATGGCCCAGGTATCGAGGACGGAGACCCGATCCCGACGCCCGCAGATGTCAACCCCGAACGCGCCATCGTTACCACTCCACAGCCCAGTCGACACAGCCGACAGAGTGAGCGCAATTGACTTCATCAACCGGGTCAACTGGTTGTTCGACGCCTGGGACATCGACGCGATGGTCGAGGCGTTCCTCCCCGATAGCGTGACGCATCACACCCGTGGCGTCGTTCGCGGCCGGATTGAGACGCGGCGCTTCTTCCAAGAGCAGATTCCCTACACCGTGCCCGGGACTAGTCGGCACGCCACCAACCCGATCGTTGATCCCGACGACGACGATGGTGTGATCGTCCGCTATCACAACCTTCTCGTCCGCTGTTCAGCAGCGGCATCGTCGCCGTCAAGGATCGTCGGAGGCCAGGTCGTGGCTGACCCCGCGGATATGCCCGCGCTCTGGGTCTACTCGGCGATGACGGACCGCTTGCGCCGCACCGATGGCGGATGGCGGATCTTCGAACGCCGTGTCGGGCCGACGTCGATGAACGACGGCCTGACCCCCGGCGCTTCCCAGTCCGGATGCATGGACTGGTGACTTCTTAGCCCGCAGTTCAGCGCTCGAACGCGCGCCATTCGCCTTCGGGCTGGGCGAGACGGTCGGCGATCACCGACAGCGTTTCCAGGTTGTGGCCGTATCCGAGGTGGCTGCTGCGCACTTCGACGTTTTCGGTCTCCGGAGCGGGCAAGCTCATGCAGCACTGCCAGGCGACGATGCCGTCGCTTTTGCTGTAGATGCAGGTCGTCGGAACCGACAACGGTTGGGCGCGGCGCGTCAGCGCGGATTCGGAGACGGACTCGGTGGCGTCGGAGCCGCGGTTGACCAGCCGCCACACTCTCCACGCAGTGCTGGCCTGATGGTTGCCGCGGAACGGGGATCCCAACGTGATCACCGACCGGACGTCGTCGGGCAAGGCGCGGGCCAGTTCACGGGCGTAGATGCCGCCGGCGCTCCAACCGATGATGCTCACTTTGCGTCCATCGGACCGTTCCCGCATGTGGTGCAGCCGTGCCGGCAGCGTCTCATTCATGGTGGGGCGGTACCCCATGTTGTAGCCCAAACCCCAGTCGTAGACCCGATAACCTAAGCGGCGCAACATATCACGCAGCAGCTGTGTCGAGAACGGGCCGGCCAGGAATCCGGGAATTACCAGAACGGGATGGCCGTCGCCGCGGGGCCAAGCGGTGTTTCGCCGCGCTGCGCCGAGTGCGGCGAGGTACTCCAGTCCCGTGCGCCACTCCAGCGCGCGCAGCAGGTGCCCCGGTGGGGCCGCGTTGACGGCGTCGGGTAGCTGAACCGACTGCTGCGCAACGGGTTCAGGAATAGAAGCCATCCAGGGTCTCCTTGTTCTGCTCGGCGATCACGCCGCGCTTCACCTTCAACGACGGTGTCAGCTCACCGCCTTCGACGGAAAGTTCGTGGTCAAGCAGCGCCCACTTCTTTATCGTCTCCCAGCGATTCAGGCTGGCGTTGAGCTTTTTGACGTGCTCATCGATCATTTCGTGCACGGCTTCGGATTCCGTGAGCTCCTCATACGACGTGTCGCGCAGGCCGTGGTCTTTGGCCCACCCGCTGATCGAGTCCGCGTCCAGAGTCACCAGGGCGGCAGCGAAATTACGCCCCTCGCCGAACACCATGAACTGGCTGGCGTACGGGCACAACGTCGCAAACTTTGCCTCGATCGCCGGCGGCGCGACATATTTGCCGTTGGACAGCTTGAACAGCTCCTTGATCCGGCCGGTGATCGTCAAGAAGCCGTCGCCGTCGATGCTGCCCTGATCCCCGGTGGACAGCCAGCCGTCATCGCTGAGTGCTTCAGCGGTGGCCTTCTCCAGATGGTGATAGCCGGCCATGACGCATTTACTGCGGAACTGAACCTCCCTGGCGTCGCTGATCCGTACCTCCGTGCCGTCGAATGGCAGACCGACCGTGCCGAGCTTGTAGTTGTTGGGGCGGTTAATGAAGCCCGCGCCGGCGGACTCGGTCAGCCCGTAGCCCTCCAGGATCAGCAGGCCGGCCGCGTCGAACCACTCGGCGATGTCGCGGTTGAGCGGCGCGGAACCGGACACGAAAAACCGGATCCGCCCGCCGAACACGTCGCGGATCTTGGCGAACACCAACCGGTCGAACACATTCTGTTGCAACGCCAAGTGCGGCCACACGAATTTGCCCTCGCGGCGGCGACGGGCGACCTCTTTGCCCACCGCGAATGCCCTGTTGAACAGGATGGCTTTGGCGCCGCTCTGTTGCGTGACGATCTTGGCGTAGGCCTTCTCGAAGATGCGTGGCGCGGCTCCCATGAACGTCGGTTTGACTACCCCGGTGTTTTCCACGATCTTGTCGACGCGGCCGTCGATCGCGCTGGCGAAGCCGCACGCCAGCTGGGTGGAGATCAGCACTTTGCCGAAGGCATGCGCGAGCGGGAGCCACAGCAGCTGCAGGTCGTTCTCGCCGAGCAGATCCATCTCGGCGATCGCGGCGCCGGTGTACACCCACGCCTCATGACGCAGCCGTACCCCTTTGGGTTTGCCCGTCGTCCCGGACGTGTAAATCAGCGTGGCCAGCCGGTCAGCGGGGATCTCCTCGGCGACTTTGCGCACGCCCGAGGGGTCGTCGGCCAGCCGCTTCGCGCCGAGTTCGGCGAGCTCGTCCAGAGTGATCACCGAGTCGCCGTCGCCGGATCCCTCGAAGACCACGACCTTGGCAAGGTCGGGCAAGTCGCCGCGATGCTCGGTGATCTTCTCGAGCTGCGTGTCGTCCTCGGCGAAGACGACCCGGGACGCGGAGTCGGCGAGGATGTAGGCGGTGTCGTCGCCGTTGGTGCTCGGGTAGACGGTGGTCGTTGCCGCGCCGGCGCACATGATCGCCAGGTCGGCCAGGATCCACTCGAGCCGGGTGGTCGATGCGATGCCGATCCGGTTCTCCGGCTCGATGCCCAGCGCCAGCAGTCCGGCTGCCAGGGCCTCCACCCGTTCCGCCGCCTGCTTCCAGCTGACCGAGGTCCAGCCCTCTTTGCCGGGGTATCGGAAGGCCTCCTTGTCTGGCGATGCCTCGACGCGGTTCAAAAACAGCATCGCCAGATTGGGCGCTTTGGTGGACGTGGGGGTGGCACTCGTCTGGCTCATCGGACTTCCTTTTGTGCTCTCAGCAACCGCGCATCATCTATGCATGGCGACCCGCGTGCGCCGGGCTCGCGATCGCCATGGGTTGATCTTGCTGGGAGTGCCCACCCCTGGATGGCCAAAACGTGAATTTGCCGCCCTTTCGGGATCGCGCGGCGCCAAAAACCGATCGACGTCTGCCCGCGACCCGCTCAGGTTCGAGCGTCGTCGTGCTACCCGTGCTCTGACAGCAGGGCCAAGTGCTGCAGGTCGGTGACGTATTTGTCGATCAGTGCAGTCGACAGGTGCGGAATGTCTTTGTCGGCGCCAATTTCGGCTGCCCGTACTGCGGTCTGAAACACCTCGGTGGGCGTGGGAGCGCCGCGCAGCGGCCTTTCGGGTTCGCGATAGGCGCCGAGCAGGGGCAGCACCGACCGCTGTCGTTGCTTCTCCGGTAGCGCCTTCAGCGTGGTTTCAAACCGGGCGATCCACTCGTTGTAGTCGCCGATCCGGTGGATCTTGTGGCCGGCGTCGATGAGCCAATCCACGAAGGTGTCCAAAGAAATGCCGTCGTCGTACGGATTCTCCACGTCGAAGGAACGGAACCCGTCGGTGACCTGCTTCCCCAGGGTGGTGACGGCTTCGGCAACAAAGTCGGCGGGCACGCCGGCGTAGTGCGCCCGGGCCCGATTCCCCGCCGCGTCGGTCTGATAGAAGGACCCGGGCGCGATGCCCGTGACCAGCAGGCTCAAGAGCAGCCGGGTGAAATTGTCGACCACATTGAGCTGCCCGACATATCGGCTGTGGGCCAGGATCATGTCGGAGCGGAAAACCGCCACCGGCAGGCCGCAGAGGTCAAACGCCTCACGCAGCAGGACCTCCCCGGCCCACTTGCTGTTCCCGTAGCCGTTGGCGTACGAGTCGTCGATCGCGCGCGCCGGGCTGATGGCGCGGATGTCGCCATCCTCGGCAAACTTGTCGGGCGCGATCGGCATGGCAACCGCCACCGTCGACATGAAGGTGACCGGTTTGATCCGCGAGGAGATCGCCAGCTTGATCACCTCGGCGGTACCGACAACATTGGGGCCGAACAGTTGCTCGTAGGGCAGCACGTGATTGACCAACGCGCCGACGTGCGCGATCAGGTCCACGCTTTCGGCCAATCGCTGCCAGGTCGTGTCGTCGAGGCCGAGGTTGGGTTCGCCGATGTCGCCGGTGATGACTTCCAGGTGCTCGGTGGCCAGCTCACGGAAGTGACCGAGCAGCTGGGGGTCTCCGCTGTCGAAGACCTTCTCCAGCCGCGCACGTGCCGCGTCGGCGTCGCTGCCGCGGATGATCGTGATCAGCTTGCCGCCCGTGCGGGACAGCCGTTCCAGCCATTCCAGCGTCACGAAACGGCCGAGATAGCCGTTGGCGCCGGTGAGCAGAACGGTGTGCGGCTCTCCGGCGGCTCGCGGCAGGGTCTTGGCCGCGGTCAGAGTCGCGGCGTCGATGAACCTGTCCAGTGTCAGATCACGTGCGTAGACGGTGGTTTCGCCCTTTCCGTGGATCCTGGTGAAGGTGGGTCGCGTCGACCCCGACCGGCGCTCGGTCTCGATGTAGTCGGCGATCTGGCTCAGATCGCTCGCAGGACTGACAATCACCCCCACCGACACCTCGACCCCCAGCAACTCCTGAAGCAAATTGGAGAACGTCAGCGCGGACAGCGAATCCCCGCCCAGGTCGGTGAAATGTGCATCGGAATCCAGGTCCGCGCCCCCAGATCCGAGCACCGCCCGCGCGGCCCCGATCACGGTCGCCAGCACCGGCTGCTCTGCGGCCGCCTGGCGCAACGCGCGAAGCTCGCTCACCTGTGCGGCGGCCAGCTCGGCGTAGAGCTGCTCTAAACGCGCACCGTAGGCATCTTTGAGTTTGGGCCGCAGATTCTTGCCGACCCCAGAAAGCAGGCCGTTGGCCGTGCTGAATGGTTCGGTCTCGATCAAAAAGTCGGCGGGCACCTCATAGGACTGCAGCTCGGCGGCTGCCGCGGTCTGCTGCAGCGATTCCCGTAACGCGGCCCTTAGCGCGGCGGTTTCGTCACCAAACTGCGAAAGCGCTTCAGCGGTAGGGACGATCACCGCAAGCAGGTAGGAGCGTTCGCTGTTGCCGTAGACGAAGACTTGTCGCACCAGGGGCGCCGCGCTGAACACGGCTTCCAAGTTCGCGACGGCCACGAACTCGCCGTTTGCGAGCTTGAGGACGTTTTTGCGCCGATCGACGTAGACGACATGATCGGGTGCGATCTCGGCCATCACGTCGCCGGTGCGGTAGTAGCCATCTTCGTCGAACGCCTCGGCGGTGACCTCCGGGCGTTTGTAATAGCCGGGTGTGCTGTTCTCCGATTTGACCAGCAGCTCGCCGCGCGGATAGGGCTTGTCGGTGGTGAAGTAGCCCAGCTCGGGGACGTCGATGAGTTTGTAGTCGATCACCGACGGGCGGACGATGATGCCGTCCCTGCTCACCGGGACGACCTCGGTCAAGCCGTATAGGTCGCCCACGTGCACGTCGAAGCACGACTCCAGAAACGCCCTCAGCTCGGCGGCCAGCGGGGCGGTGCTGACGGCGGTGCGGAGCACCCGGCCGCCGAGCTCTTGTTCCCGCAATTCGACGGCGGCTTCCTGCTCGGCGTCAGCGATGTCGGCGCCCTCCAGGCTGATGCGGTCCACCGTGGACCGGTAGTGCTGAAACAGCATTTCGACAACCCTGGGCACCAGCAGCAAATCGGTGGGTCGCACCAGCGCCCAGTCGTCGAACAACGTCGACAGGTCCGACTCGGCAACGAAATAGCTGGTGCCGCCGGTCAAGAAGGCCGCGGCCAACGGCATCCGCCCGGCGATGTGGTTCAGCGGCATGAAGTTCACGTTGAACACCGGGAGTTCAGTCTCATTGAGCGATGAGGTGAATAGCCTGGCCAGCGTCCGTTCGGTGATCATCGCGCCCTTGGGTGTCCCGGTGCTGCCCGATGTGTAGAGGATCATGGCCAGCCGCTGGTCGGTGTCGTCGGTGTAGAGCGGTTCGGGCGGAAGTTCCCGACCGCGCTGGATGACCTCGTCCAGCGTGCTAACGACGACCGGCATACCCGCGTCGTGGAGGCGCTTCCGGGCACGCTCGAGGTTCTCCCGGTGCTCATCGACCTGCGGCTCGTAGTCGAAGACCACCAGATGGCGTAGCGACGCACTCTGCAAAGCGGACTCGACGGCCAGATCCAGATATGCCGCGCCCGCCGCGAGCACCCGCGGCTCGATCTCGTCGATGATCGGTTTCAGTACCGATGCCGGGGCGCTGTGTTGCAGTGGCACCGACACCAAGCCGAGATAGCCGCACACCAGCTCGACAGTCAGATAGGCGGGCCCGGCGAACCCCACAGTGGCAACGAAGTCGCCGGGATTGACCGGAAACGTCTCGTCGCGGCGCCACGCCGCGGCGACCGCGCGCACCGTCGCCCACAGGTCGCCGTAGCTGGTGGTCTCGAAAGTGGGCAGCAGCAGCGTGGTGGTGCGGCCGTTCGCCGAGTCGAGCACCAGCTCCCGCGCGCGTTGCCCGAGTGCGGGCCGATCCGCGTAGCCCTCCACGAGCGTCTCGATCACCTCGGGCAGCCGAAGTCCGGGCCGGCGCGCGGCATCGATCACCTCCGGGATCGGTTCGGCGGCCCGGAACTGTGGGTCGGAGGCGTAGAGCTGCGCAACACGACGCGCCCGTCGCTCCGCTCGTGTGTCGGTCGAACCTGAGGGGTTGGTGATCTCGTTGCGGACTTCCGTCGTCATCTGCAAGGCCCTCTCCATCTAATAATCCAACCGACGGTTTCAACAACGAGGACCGTGACATGTGATCCGGTGCGGCGGGTGTGATGGCCGACACACTTGGTTCCCGACTGATCACTGGTCGTCGGCTGCTGCTCGTGCTGGGCTGAGCATCAGGCACCCGCGACCGCACCTACATCCGGCAGCGCACAGTGCAAGTGCTAGTGCCGATCTCGATGTCGGGCGTTTGGCCGCTTTGGCCGATCATGCCGAAACATCCTGTGGTGTAGGCGGTTCACCGGATTGTGTGAGGGCGCGGCTGATTGTGTCTGTGACGAGGTCCGGGGCGTCATGCAGCAGCATGTGTCCGGCGCCGGGCTCGTGCACGAGCATGGCCCGGGGGATACCGGCGGCTAGATCGTGGGCATGCGCGGGCGGGGTGAGCTTGTCGGCTCCACCAACGATGACGGTCGTGGCGGCGGAGATAGAACCAAGCGTGTGGTATTGGTCGTAGTTCCGCAGGCTGGGAAGGAACCCGACTTTGGTCGGCAACGGGGTTGCGTTGATGCTCGCGGCGGATACAGCGGCGAGAGCACCGTTGCCTGCCGCGTATCCGGCACATCTCGTCAGGGCGGGCCACAGCGGGCGGGCGAGAGCCCGAACTATCTCGTCGGTCATCGAATGCGGCGTGTGCTGCACGAGCCCGTGGAGGATCTTCGTCGCGGGGGTGGCCAGGAGCCGGCCGAGGCCCCGGTTGGCGAGTTTGCCTGCAGCAGTGGCGACGAGGACAAGCGATTTCGGCTCAACGGGGCGATGACTGGCGCTCCGGGCGAGGTAGGCCAGGGCTGTCATGCCGCCCATGGAGTGTCCTGCGAGGGTGAGTGGGCCTTTAACGCGAAGCGCTATGAGGAGCGTGGCCAGATCGTCGGCGAGCTGCTCGATGCGGTAAGTGTGCATGGGTGCGTCGGCGGAGTCGCCATGGCCGCGATGGTCGTAGCTGATAATCCGAATGTCATTGCCCCACTTGCGGATCAGCTGACCGATCTGAATATCCCACGACGATTGGTCTAAGCAAAGGCCATGCAGAAGGACCACAGTGTGGTCAGGTGCGCGAGACCCATAGTCACGCACGGACAGCCGCACACCGTCACTGGCAGCGATGGTCCGAACGCGGCCGAGAGGCGGGCTGTCTCGCCGGATTGCCGCGCGGGGCTGCGTCCGCGCGGAGCCACTGTGGCCGCGGTCTGGCGATGCCCAGGGCCCCCTACCCGGCGCGCTCACGATGTCGCCGATCGTCCGTAAAGGTGGGCGATTAGTTCAACCCACTCACGAGCGTTCTGCCGGTTTCCTAGCTGAAGGTGCGGCGGGACCAGGCGGGAATGCGACCGGCCGCCAGCTTCGGCCACAGTGGTACTGATATAGATCAGCCAGTATGGGCGGCCTGCTGGCTTGAACGCGCCGCAGATCTCTGCCCGATCCATTCCGAAAGCGCTTATCCGCTCACCACCATCGTCGTCGAGACACGTGATGACTCGATGCAAGTCGGCGACGGTCGATGTCATGTCCGATTCCTCCTGTACTTTGGGCTCATCATCAGCCGTCTGGGGTAGCACCCACATCCGCCAGCGCACAGTGCAACTGGCTACTCAGGTAACTGGCCAGTCAGCTTGACTCGGACCGGTGGCTCAATGGATAGGACACGGTCGGGCGGCTTGCGCGGTTCAATGCCGAGTTTGATGAAGCATCGCCATGCCCCCGTGGGGGAGCGACGGACTTGTCTTCTGCGCCGCACTATTGTCGCCAAAGTCTATGGTGCGATTGACGACTGGCTTCTGGCCATCAGAGAGCCGGAGCGGGCTGTCACGCCGACACACCGTCAAAAGCCAAGGACGTCGGCGACCCTATGCGCGGTTTGTAACGCGAGACAGGCTGATTCGAGGCCGCACAATATATGCATCGGTGACACCGTCACTCACGCTGAAATTTCACGCTTCGTCGGGCTGCACCATTCCCGCGGTTTTGGCCAACCAGTTGGGCGCGAGCACCGACAGCCCGGTGGCCGCCGCGGTTGCTCCTACGACACCCGTC
>Ga0209139_10000392_pt1 | contig 14985 bp, 14 predicted proteins | sample BogFormECP14_OM3_FD_188246 | JGI IMG/M metagenome (GOLD analysis project Ga0209139, IMG submission 188246) | Bog forest soil microbial communities from Calvert Island, British Columbia, Canada - ECP14_OM3 (SPAdes) (version 2) | ecosystem: Environmental > Aquatic > Freshwater > Wetlands > Bog ...
TACAACGTGACCAAGGCGGCGCTGATGATGTTCTCGAAGACGCTGTCAACCGAACTCATCGGCGACAACATCCGGGTGGATTGCGTCAACCCCGGTCTCATTCTGACGCCGGACTGGATCAAAACCGCGAAGCAATTGACCGCCGACAAGGGCGGCGACTGGCAGGGCTATCTCGACGCCGTCGCGCGCGAGCACGCGCCGATCAAGCGCTTCGCCACTCCGCAGGAACTGGCCAACTTCTTCGTCTTCCTGTGCTCCGAACGGGCGAGCTATTCGGTCGGTTCGACCTATTACGTCGACGGCGGCATGTTGAAGTCGGTTTGAGCCCGGCTTTCGGCCGCCGGGCTCCGCCGGCCATATTCAGTGGCGGCTTTCGGCGACCTGATCCGCTCGGCGCCCGGCGCGTTGGGCATCCGTAAGCCGGATCAGGTTGGTGACGCCGACAACGCCAGGGACGCTTCGAGCGTCGAACTCGGCGCAAGTCCTTTGATAGGGAAGGTCCACCGTTCCGGAAACGGTGACCCAACCGTTCTCGACATCGACGCTCAAATGGTCCCGGGGGACCCGCAAGTCCCAATAGAGCGCGTTCAACACGCCCGCACGCAGGTCTTCGCTCAGCGAATGCATTCTCGTCCTCCTCCCCGCCTATGGCGCTCTCAACAATTCAAGCGCCAGGCTCTCGACGGCCTCGCTGCTTGATGCTGGCAAAGCGATAGCGCGCCAGTTGAGCGGAATTTTGGCGGGTTGGTTGCGGCGGGGCGCCCCGCCGCGGATCAAATCTGCGGTCGCGGCTCGGATTCGGCTTCGCTGAACATCGTTTCCTCAACGTTCATCGCGTTGCCGCGCCAGACGATGGCGTGGCCGGTCCAGGCCTTGGCGAACACCAGCGGCAGCAGCAGATCTCGGGCGACCCACGCCAAAGGCATTCGCCACGATACCGGCCAGCCTGAAACGAAGGCCAGGATTGCCTCGGCGCCGTACCAAAATACCGCCATCGAGGCGACGCTGAAGACGACGTTCACCCCGAATTGCGGCGCGGCGAAGCCGGCCGCTGCGAGGGTGAACAGGCTCGTGGTCAAAATCTCGGGCAGGAAAAAAAGCGGAAATGTCGCGCGCCGCAGTCGCGCCCAACGAACCTGCCGCGACCAGACGTCCTTCAGGCGCCGCCGGCCGAGCGGCTGCTGGAATGGCTGGTCGACGAGGTGGGCGTTAAATCCCTGGGCGTTGATGAGCTTGGTCGCCGCCGCGTCTTCGGCGATCTCGGCCCCCAAAGCCTCGATGCCTCCGCCCGCCTCAAGGATTTCGCGACGCCACAGCATCGTCTTGCCCTGAGCGAAGCCATAACCGCAGGAATCGCCGGCGTACTGCCAGCGCGCCTCATAGGTGTTGAGAAAGGCGCACTCGATGTCGGCGGCGAAAGACTCGGGACGCGTGCCGATCGGCGGGGCGCAGACAATCCCGGTATCGGAGCCCCAGCGCGCGAGCAAACGTTGAATGTAGTCGCTCGGCATGAGGACGTTGGAATCGGCAATGATCACCCAATCGTGGCGCGCCGCCTTCCACCCCTTGACGACGTTGTTGAGCTTGGGATTGGCGCTGATCCGGTCATCTCCGATGAGTAGACGCGCCGGACGATGCGGATTGGAGTCGATCGCGCCGCGCACCAGGGGAGCGATCGGGTCGTCGGCGCTGGCGAGGCAGAAGACGATCTCGTAGGTCGGATAGTCGAGCGCGAAGATCGATCGCAGCGTGTCGCGCGAAAACGTCTCGACACCGCACAAGGGCTGCACAATCGTGACGCCCGGCGCGTCTTTCGGCGCCGGCGTCCGGCCCGGCCGCCATCGGCACCGACCAAGCGCCAGCGCGACGCTCAGCCCATGAATCCCCGCGCTGGTAGCGCAAATCCCCGCCGCCAGGGCGCTGATGGTCATGGGTCGAGACTACCCGAATCACTTGGCCTTGTCACACCATATTGCCGCGCCGGCGCGACGCTTCTATGAAGGCCAAATGGCCTCCCCCCCGGTCGTCCGTTTTGCGCCATCGCCGACCGGGCGCATCCACATCGGCAACGCCCGCACCGCGCTGCTAAACTGGCTGTTCGCCAGGCGCCGGAATGGAACGTTCATCCTGCGCTTCGATGACACGGATCCCGAGCGTTCGAAGGCGGAATATGCCGACGCGATCGAGGCCGATCTGAAGTGGCTGGGAATCACACCGGACCTGGTGCGCCGCCAATCGGAGCGGATCGCGGCCTACGACGAAGCAGCCGCAAGGCTCAGAGCCCTGGGCCGGCTCTACGCCGCCTATGAGACGGCAGACGAGCTCGACCGACGCCGCAAGCGGCAACAGGCGCTTGGCCGGCCGCCGATCTATGATCGCGCCGCCTTGCGCCTGTCGGAAGCCGAGCGCGCGGCGCTCGAAGCTTCGGGCCGCAAGCCGCATTGGCGTTTCCTGCTCGAACCGACCATAGTGCGTTGGGACGACGTGGTGCGGGGCGAGAGCCACATCGACTGCGCGTCGCTGTCCGATCCGGTCCTCCGCCGCGAGGACGGGACCTACCTCTATACGCTGCCCTCGGTGGTCGACGACATCGACTTCGGCATCACCCATGTCATTCGCGGCGAGGATCACGTCACCAACACAGCGGTGCAGATTCAGATTTTCGAGGCCCTCGCCGGCGCTGCGCCCCGCTTCGGCCATCACAACCTCTTGACCGACGCTGGGGGCGGGGGGCTTTCGAAGCGCACCGGCGCGCTGTCGATCGCCTCGTTGCGCGCGAAGGGAATCGAGTCGCTCGCCGTCGCCGCGCTCGCGGTCCTGGTCGGCTCGGCCGAGGCGGTGCGTCCCGTCGATTCGCTCGACGAACTGGCGGGCCTGGTCGATCCATCGCATCTCTCTCACGGCGCGGCGCGCTTCGACGAAGCCGAGCTTGAAGCGCTTTCGGCGCGCACGCTGCATCGCCTGCCTTATGCGGCGGTCGCCGATCGGCTGGCCGCGCTCGGCGTCGCCGGACCGAAGGCCGAAGCGCTATGGCTGGCGGTTCGCGGCAACCTCTCGCGTCTCGACGACGCGGCGATATGGCGGGAAGTCGTCGAGGGCGAGGTCGCCCCGATCGTCGAGGACGCCGATTTTCTCAAGCTCGCCGTCTCATGCGCGCCCGAGGGCCCATGGGACCAATCGACCTGGGGCGCGTGGACGACGCGGCTCAAGGAGCTCACCGGCCGCAGGGGGCGGGCGCTGTTTCACCCCTTACGCTTGGCGTTGACCGGCCGCGAGGCGGGGCCGGAGCTCGCCGCCCTCCTGCCGCTGATGGGCCGCGCTAGAGCGCTGGCCCGACTATCCGGACAATCCGTTTGACCCCGTCCGGTCCGGTGACTTCCACCGTTCGCCCCTGATTCACGCTGAAGCTCTTCGCGCCCTGGACGTCGTCGCCGGCGATGCCCGACGCTTCGCGGCTGACCGTCGCGGTCTCGGCGCTGAGTTTGGTGTCCGTTCCGTTGATGTCGAGGACAGGCGCGTTCGCTGCGTCGCCAGGGGGCGTCGCGCCAGGCGCGGCCCCCGGCCCGGCGACGACTGCCGCGCCGGGCTTTGCCTTCGGATCCACGGCCGGCTTGGCCTTCGGGTCAATGATCGGGCGGGCCATTTCGGCCGATTTCTCCGGCGTCACGATGATGTCGTACTTCTCGTGGCCGTACCTCGCCTCGGCGTCGGCGAGGGCCTCCGCCCAGCTCTCCCCCTTGCGCCGGCAAGAGCAGCCCGGGTCGTAACTTTGCTCGAATTTTCCGGCGTTCGGCAAATTGGCGTAAGGCTCGCCCGACGCCGACTCGGCCCCGTCGATCGTTCCGCCAAACGGAAACGAATAAAGCGCCACGTCGGCGTTGGGGCACAAGGCCCTGCAGACTTCCTCCAGGCTGTCGGCGCGGCTCCCGGCGCCGGAATAGGAAACCGGAAAGAAGCTGCCGTCACAAGTGCGCACGCAAACCGCGTAGGAGCCGGCATGCGCCACGACGCCGCTCCTGTCGGCGGGCTGCCCGGACTCGGTGGTGCGGTCAGGCGGCCCGTGATCGAGCGGCTCGAATCTGGCGTCCATTTGCGGCTGCTGCTGGGTCGCGAGCCTCGCGACGCCGCCGAACAAGGCCTCGAGGAAGTTGGTTGGATGCGGCGGCGCATTCCCGCATTCAGCGTTGTAGCGGGCGATGAGATCGCCGGCGCCGCCGCCGGCGCGCGCCTGCAGATCGGCGAGATTGGCCTGCATGCGCGCGATCTGGCCGTTGAGCTCGCCGCATTGCGGCGGCGGATCCGAGCCGAAGAACAAAATCTTGCGATTTCCGCAGCCGAGCGACCGCGCAGAGCCCTCGGTGCGCGCGAGTTCGGCGCGTTGCCGGTCGACCGCGGCTTCCGCGCCGCTCGAACCATGGCGCGAGGCGATCGCTTGCTGCAGGCGCGCGCAGTCGGCGCTGTTCTGCGCCAGCGCGCCGCCGGAGCCGAAAGCGGCGATCAACGCCGCCAGCGCGGCGAAAGCGCCGGCCGACGCCAGAAACCTGCCGCCTCGGAGCGCGCTTCCCATACCAGTCATCGCCGCCTTCATCCCATGAACCGCCTATGCCGGCGCCCCGAGGCCGAATCTACGGGGTTAAAGACCGGCATCGCGGCGCGAACAAGGCGCGCCATCCGGTCCCGCGTCGGGGCGCTTCATACGTAATTTCGCCGGCAGGCGCTAGCCCGCGGCCGCGCCGCCGTGCGGCTTGTGGCTTCACCCGGCCGGATGGGGCATAGTGGGACAATGGCCGAGCCGGACGCGCGCGGAGCAAACGCGCCCGAGATCACTGTCAGCGAACTCTCGGGCGCGCTCAAGCGCGCCATCGAGGACCGGTTCGGCTACGTGCGCGTCCGGGGCGAGATATCTGGCTATCGCGGGCCCCATTCCTCGGGCCATGCCTATTTCAGCCTCAAGGACGCCAACGCGCGCCTCGACGCCGTCATTTGGCGCACCGCCTTTCAGCGGCTCAAGCTCAAGCCCGAGGAGGGGCTCGAGGTCGTCGCGACCGGGAAACTTACCACTTTCCCGGGTAAATCGAGCTACCAGATCGTGATCGAGGCGCTGGAGCTTGCCGGCGTCGGGGCGCTGATGGCGCTGCTCGAGGCGCGGCGCAAGAAACTCGCCGAGGAAGGGCTGTTCGACGCCGCGCGCAAGCGCAAAGTCCCGTTCCTGCCCATGGTCGTCGGCGTGGTGACGTCGCCGACCGGCGCCGTCATTCGCGACATCCTCCACCGGCTCGCCGACCGCTTCCCGGTCCGGGTCGTCGTCTGGCCGGTCAGGGTGCAGGGAGAGACCTCCGCGGCCGAGGTCGCAGGGGCGATCGACGGCTTCAACGCGCTGCCTGCGGACGGCGCCGTGGCGCGCCCTGACGTGCTGATCGTCGCCCGCGGCGGCGGCTCGCTCGAAGACCTCATGAGCTTCAACGATGAGGCGGTGGTGCGCGCCGCCGCCCGCAGCGCGATCCCGGTCATCGCCGCCGTCGGCCACGAGACCGACTGGACCCTCATCGATCACGCGGCGGACCTGCGTGCGCCGACACCGACCGCGGCGGCCGAGTTCGCCGTGCCGGTGCGCGCCGACCTCCTCGCCTCGCTCGCCGACCTCGACGCTCGCGGCCGCGGTGCGATCCGGCGCTTCGCCCAGCGCCTCCGCGCCGACCTCCGGGCGCTCTCCCGCGCGCTGCCGGGTGGCGAGGCGATCATCGCCCAGCCGCGCCAGCGCCTCGACCGCGCGGCGGAGACGCTGGCCGCGCGGGTGCGCTCAGGCGTTGATCAGCGGGCGCTGCGGGCGGCGGGGTTGGCGCGGCGTCTCGCCCGTCACTCGCCGCGCGCGCTGCTCGCTGGCCAGCGCGAGCGCGTCAGGGGGCTCATCGGCCGTCTGGCCCGGCTCGGGCCGACGCTCATCGAACGGCCGCGCCGGGCGGCGGACGCCGCCGGCCGGGCGTTCGCGCGCGAGACGGCGGCGCTCGCCAGGCGACGCGGCGAGCGGTCGGAGGCTCTGGCGAGGCTCGCGGCCCGCATGGCGCGCGCATATGACGAACGCCTGCAGAATCGCCGCGCTCAGCTTTTCTCTGCCTGGCAATTGCTCGGCGCGATGAGTTATCGCGGCGTGCTGTCGCGCGGCTTCGCGCTGGTGCGGGATGAGACGCAGAGACCGTTACGGCGCGCGACCGAGGTCCGGCAGACCCAGCGCCTCGAGATCGAATTCGCCGACGGAAAGGTCGGCGCCATAGCCGGAGGTCGCGTCGGGCCGGCGATGACTCCACCTCCGCTCTTTCCGGCGCGCAGACGGGCGAAACCGGACAAAGACCCTGAGGGGCAGGGGACACTGTTCTGATCGCGCCGCAACGCGGGCCGAGGTTCCTCTGCGGCCGAAACAATCCAAGCAAATCGCTTGGAGCGTTTTTGTCCCCGCGGGCGCGTGGGCACGCGCGCCGTCGTGGGCGTGAGGCGACGCCCGCTAAATCCCGGCGTAGCGAACGGCCGGCCCCTCGCGATCCGGGGCGCGGTTGAGGTTGGCGGTTCTCGCGCCGGCCTTCGGTTGGGCGTCGGGGAGCCGTCCTTCGAGCCAGGCCGGCAGGAACGCTTCGAGCCACGCGGCCACCCGGCCGTCGTGCTGGAACCAGCCGCCGAGGTGCTCGGGGCGGCTCAGCGCGCCGGGCCGGGTCAGGCGCTCGGCGCCGCGATGGGTCCAGCGGCACATCATGTGATAAGTGACCTCCGGGTGGAACTGGAGGCCGACCGCATGGCGGCCGTGGCGATAGGCCTGGTTGGGGAAAGTCGCGCCCCCCGCGGCGAGGAGCTCGGCCCCCTCGGGCAGATCGAAGCCGTCGGAGTGCCATTGATAGACGCAGCGCGGGAATTTGGCCCCGCACAGCCGATCGCCCGCGGGCGTCGGCTCGATCGGGTAATAGCCGATCTCGCTGCGCTTGTCCTCGTAGCTGAACACCCGGGCGCCGAGCGCGCGCGCCAGCATTTGCGCGCCGAGGCACAACCCGAGCGTCGGCTTACCTTCGGCCAGCGGCGTTTCGAGCCAATCGATCTCTTGTCTGACCCAATCGAGCGTGTCGTTGGCGCCCATCGGGCCGCCGAACACGATGACGCCGTCGTGACCGGCGAGCGTCTCCGGCAGCGGCTCGCCGAGGCTCGGCCGGCGGATGTCGAGCCTGGCGCCTATGGCCCTGAGCGCCGCGCCGATGCGGCCCGGAGTCGAATGCTCCTGGTGCAGGACGATCAGAACGGTCGGCCGCCGGGCGAGGCTCGCCATGGGCATTTGTCAGAACTCCATCTCGACCGACGCTCCTCGCCGTGACCGATTCGCACCGCTAACTACGCCAACTAGGAACGCAAGTTCGGCGCCACAAGCTTAACGAAAGGTGAACCGGGCGCCGACGGCGCGCGCGTTCCATTGGCCGCGATGCCGCGCTGCTTGCCTAGCCCCCCATGCGCCGATATACAATCGCCTTCCCGCCGCGGCAGCGCCGCTCCCATCGTCTAGCGGTCCAGGACGTCGCCCTCTCACGGCGAAAACAGGGGTTCGATTCCCCTTGGGAGCGCCAATAATATCAATAAGATAGATCGAAACACCGGCGGTCTGTCCAATATGTTGGCAAAGAGCGCTGGGGAGAAGGAAAACAAATCCGGACTCCAGCCTCGATCTCGACCTGCAAATCAGAGGGGCCGCCGACTACGGTCGGTGGCGCCGGGTTTCGGCGTGGCTGCAGTCGGCGCCGCCGGGGCCGACGCGGCTGCATGAGGAGCTGTGCGAGGCGGAGTCGCAGCTGCCGCGGCAATCGTTGACCCCCCGGAGTCGCCAGACCTGCCATCACGGCCACCGCTGCCGCGATTTTACCGCAAGACACGCGCCCTCCCTGACTTTTGACGACGACGTCGCGCCCTCAAGCCAAAGATCGCAAGGCTCCTTCATCGATTGCGCGTAGTCTTTCAACAGCGGCGCCGAGAACAGGCCTCAGGCGAGGCGTCGCGGCCTTCCCCTTGGAGACCTGTTCGGATAGTTACGTTTATCACCGTCGCCGTCAGTGCTGTGGCGGCGTCGATCAAAGGGAAAAGATTCGTGCAGAGCGCTTTGAAATTCGTTCTCGCGGGGATCGCGCTTGTGATTGTTGTCGGGCTTGGGGCAATTTTTTATTCCCTCTACGAGAGCGGCCAGGAAACAAAGGAACCCGCGGTCGTTCAACCGCAAGCTGGCCAACAGCAAGCAAACGCGCAGGAAAAGCCGCCTGCGGACCCCGCCTCCGCCCAATGCCGGGTATCGGATCCCGGGAATGGGTATGTCAGCGGCAAATATATCTACCGTCTTTCAAACCAAGTGTTTCCGCCAAGCCCCTCGCTCGAGAAAGAAATTCATGACCGCTACGGAAACAATGCCGAGCTCGCAGACTGGGCCGATCTGAAGGCGATGCTGGTCAGTGAAGACGACATTCGCAAGTTCATTCAGGACACGGATATCCAGCTTCAAAGCACGAATTACAATTGCGACAACATTCTGGTCAGCCGGTCAGGCAGCGAAACAGTGCAAGGATTGCACTACCACCTGGCCCGGCACGACGGCAGAGTGCCTCCGGATTGGTCCGTTCTCGACAGCGTCGGCTCCAACGATATCAATCTTGGGAGGTGGAACCATTCAGGACAAGCTTTACTGAGAATGCCACAGGCGCAATGAATCTCCATCCATGAGCAGTATTCAGAGGTCTCTGGCCAGCCAATACGTAAGCGCTTGCACGAGTTGGGCCACACGTTGGCGATTGGATCGCTCGACCAGCGTCTGGTCGATCGCCGAAGCCTGATATTTTGTCGTCGCCCGCACCGGCCATTGCACGTTCCCGATCATCGCGACGCCGCTGATGTTGTCCCGAGCCGAGCTGTCCTTGATTGGCCCCAGAGTGAGATAGTCGATCCGCACGACCAGGGCGCCGCCCTGCGCCGTCATGCGGCCCGCCAGGGCTTGGGCAAGTTGCTCCGGGAGTTCCTGCTGCACCCACGAGGCTGTCGGGTCGCCGGCGTTGGCGCGCAACGGCGCGACATCGACCTGAATATTGCGGATCGGAAGGCCGGACTGGGCAAGCGCGCTTTGACACGCTGCGCTCGTAAGAAACGCGAATGTGGCCACGACCCCCGGGCGACGCATCAGTGCAAGGACGGACATCAAGCGATCTCCTGGGTTGGGTGCTGGCTCATCTTAACACGGCGGACCGCGCGGAAATTCGTTGGCTTGATCGTTCGCTTGCTCAGCGACCGGACAGCCTTGGCCCGAGGTCGTGCGGCCAATCTGGTCGGCTTCGGCTCGTCGCCGCGATCAGCGACCAGCATAGAAGCCGCTTGTCTGCGCCTGATGAATAGGATCCTGGACGGCAGATACGCCGAAACGGCCCGACTGGGGAGAGACGTTCGGCGATTCGTTGGCGTTGCAGCCGGCGAGCGCAAGCGCCGCGACGGCCAGAATGAATAGAAGCCGCATCGGTTGGCGCTCCTTTGTGGTTTGCCACGGCCAGCGCAGCCTCGATCGGCGCCCCATCCCGGTTCCGGAACCGGGAGACAAAAAGAAGCCCCGCGGCTTTCGCCTACGGGGCCGGGCCAGCGGGAGAAGCTAACCTCACCTGATACGCGGCGCAGGCCGCCTTGGATCACACCGCCGAGGCGCCATCGGCTTTTTGCCCTTGCGCCGCCGCTAGGGCGGGGCCGTTCGAGCGGCGCCGGCGGCCTCAGCGATAAGCTCGAAGGAGCGCAGCCGTGCAGGATGCTCGTAGACGTCGGAGACGACGATCAGTTCGTCGGCCCCGGTTTCGGCGACCAGCGCTTCCATGCCGGCGCGAACCGTCTCGGGAGAGCCGATGATGGAGCGGGCGAGCATCCTTTGCGCCTGCGCCCTCTCTATCGGCGACCAATAGCTTTCGATGTCGTCGATCGGCGGCTGGCTCAAGCCCCGGGCGCCGCGAAAGATGTTGGCGAACGACATTTGCTGGGTCGTGGCGAGGCGGCGCGCTTCGGCGTCGCTGCCGGCGGCGATGATGTTGACGCCGACCATCGCATAGGGTCGGTCGAGCTGCGCCGACGGCTTGAAGCGGCTGCGATAGATCTCGAGCGCCGGAATGAGCAGGTCGGGGGCGAAATGCGATGCGAACGAATAGGGAAGCCCAAGCTCGGCGGCGAGCATGGCGCCGAAGTGGCTCGATCCGAGGATCCAAAGCGGCACTTCGGTTCCCGCGGCCGGCACCGCCTGGATTCGCTGGCCCGAAACCGCCGGGGCCAGGAACGCCTGCAATTCGAGAACGTCCTGGGGGAAGGTATCGGCGCCCTCCGGCGGACGACGCAAGGCGCGCAAGGTGAACTGGTCAGTGCCCGGAGCACGGCCGAGCCCGAGGTCGATACGGCCGGGAAAGAGCCGCGCCAGTGTTCCGAACTGCTCGGCGATGACGTAGGGCGCGTGGTTCGGCAGCATGATGCCGCCCGCCCCGACCCGGATGGCCGTCGTTCCGGCGGCGAGATGGGCGAGCACGACCGATGTCGCGGCGCTGGCGATGCCCGCCATGTTGTGATGCTCCGCCACCCAGATGCGGCGATAGCCCCATCTCTCGGCGTGGGCGGCGAGATCGCGGGCGTTGTAAAGCGCGGCGCGGGCGTCGGCGCCCTCAGTGACGCGGACAAGCTCGAGGATGGACAGTGGCGTCATGGATAAGGTGACATTTCGGGCATCCTTTAGCCGGGCCTTCGAGGCCTCGTCGCTCCCCGAGCCGCCGCGCGCCACAACGCGCGCCTCGACAACACAGGCCATGGGGGGCTAAGGCGACCGGCGCCGCGTAGCGTATTGCCCGGAGTCCACAACAATGGTCAACAGGATCGCCTCGATTGGCCTCGCCGTCGCGCTCGCGCTCGCGCCCTTGGGCGTCCTCGCCCAGACCGGCCAGCCGGCCGCTTCCGCCAGCGCGGCGTCGGCGATACCGAGAACCGGCGCCGGGGCAGGATCGAACGCGGCCCGGACGAGGCACAGGGGGACGCTGAACAGGCAACGGGCGCGGCAGACCGCCGAACATGCGCACAGGGTGCGCGCGACCCCCAATCGAAGCTGAGCGGCGAGGAACACGTGTCCGAACAAGGATTTGCGCCAAGACGCGAACAGGGAGCTTAGCGGCGGGAACAGGGGTATTTATTCGCGTTAACAGGGAGCTTTTTTCGCGCTAACAGGGGATTTTATAGCGTTACACGGAATGAGTTCGCCGGGGCGCCGCGGCTATCGTCGATTCAGCTCCGATGCAGAACGCTCACCGTCGGCCCGATGTAGAGATCCGCGCTGCCCTCCAGATTCTGCGAGCGCTTGTCGAGCTTGCAAGCGGGAGGCGACAGTCAGGCGTTCGCGAGGTCGGAAGGGGGGCCCGGGTCGACGCCGAGACAACCGCGGTTCGGTTCACCGCGCCATGAAGCCGATCGCGAAGGCGTTGGCGATGTCGATGAAAAAGGCCGAGACGAGCGGCAGGATGATGAAGGCCTGGGCGCAGGCGCCGTGCAGCTTGGTGACCGCGGTCATGTTGGCGATCGCGGTCGGGGTCGCGCCGAGGCTGATGCCGGTGAAGCCGGCCGAGATCACGGCGGCCTGATAATTTCCGCCCATCGCCGGGAAGACGGCGAAGACAATATAGGCGATCGCCGCGATCGTCTGGGCCGCCAGGACGACGACCAGCGCCGGCCCGAGCCCGCCAAGCGTCCACAGCTGCATGCTCATCAGCGACATCGCCAGGAAGATGTTGAGCGACAAATCCGAGATCAGCGCCAGGGCGCGCGACCGCGTCGGCCACTCGATCGCAGGAATGAGGCGCGGAACAATGTTGGTGACGACGATCGCGACCAGCAGGCAGACGACGAACAGCGGCAACTTGACGCCGGTCTCCGCCACCGTTTCCTCGAGCGCGTAGCCGATCAGGATCACCACGTTGAGCACGAGAAGCGTGCGCAGAAGCCCGATGTGGCTGATATCGTCGACTGGCTTGTCGTCCGGATCATCGGGCAAGCCGACAACCGGATCCGGCGCCGACGGTCCGCTCAGTTGGTGACGGGAGATGAGGAAGCCGGCGATCGGGCCGCCGACCAGGCTGGCGACCACGAGTCCAAGCGTCGCGACGGCGATGCCGACTTCGAGCGCGTTGGCGAGCTCGAAGCGCTGAGCGATGATCGGCGCCCAGGCGATCGTGGTGCCGTGCCCGCCGATGAGCGAGGCCGAGCCGAGAAAGGGCGTGATCCCTTTCGGCAGGCCGAGCGCCGCGACGCTGCCGGCGGCGATGAGGTTCTGGATGACGAGATAGGCGAGCGTCAGGCCGAGCAGCACGAGGAAAGGCCGGCCGCCAGAAATGAGGTCGTCGAGCTTGGCGTTGAGGCCGATGCCGGTGAAGAAATAGAGCAAGAGCAAGTCGCGCGCGTCGAGCGAGAAGCCGATCTCGATTCCGAGCCCGACATAGGCGATGAGCGTCAGCACGGCCGCGAGCAGGCCGCCGGTCACCGCCTCCGGAATGTTCCAGCGCCTGAGCGGCGGAATGATGCGATTGAGACCGGCGCCGGCGAAGAACACGACAATGGCGATCGTGAACGTCAGGAGCCCGGGCGCCTCGATCGCCGTCATCGTCTGGAGCCGTTTGCTGTGGCCGCGAGCGGCGCGGGACGCGGTTGGCTGATCCTCCCCCGCGAAGCGGGGGAGGGGGACCATGCGAAGCATGGTGGAGGGGGAGATGGAGTGCTTCGAGTCGAAGGCAATTCTCGTCAGTCCGATTCTGCTCGCCGCCCTGCAATGACGCCGGCCGATTTCATATTTCCGCCGTCGAGGCAAACAGGCTGAGGCCGAGGCAGTGCGAAAGATAACGGGCGGCAAGCTGCCCCTTGACGCTGTTGCCGGCGTCGTCGAGCCGCGGGGCAAAGGCGCCGAATCCGCCCTTGCCGGGGGAAACCGCGACGATGCCGCCGCCGATCCCGCTCTTGCCCGGCAGGCCGACGTCGCAAAGCCAGTCACCCGAGGTTTCGTAGAGGCCCGCCGTCGCCATCGCCGCCAGCGCGCATTTGCAGCTCTCGGCGCCGATCACGCGCGTTTTCGTTAGCGGATTGACGCCGCCGTCGGCGAGGGTCGCGCCCATGACGGCGAGGTCGCTTGCGGTCACGTTGAGCGAGCATTGCCGCGTATAGAGGTCGACCGCATCGGCGGGGTCGATCGCGACCTGCCCATAAGCGTGAAGCAATTGGCCGATCGCCTGGTTGCGCGGGTTGCCATTGATCGCGGAAGCGAACACGGCGTCGTTGATCTTGAGCGCGCGGCCGGCGAATCGCGACAGGCCGTCGAGGATGAACCGCCATTGTTCGTCGACCGTCGACCCCGGGGCGAGGCTGGTCGCAGCGATGGCGCCCGGATTGACCATCGGATTGGTCCGCCCATCGCCGCTGCGCTCGATCGCCGCGAGCGAGTTGAACGGCAGGCCGGTCGCGTTGACGCCGAGGCGCCGGCGCGCGGCCTCCGCGCCCAGAACCTCACAGACGAGGGCGAACACGAACGGCTTCGACACGCTCATGATCGAGAACGGATGATCGGAGTCCCCGCTCGCATAAGCCGCGCCATTGACGCCGACCACGCAGAGGCCGAAGAGATCGGGCGGCGCTTGCGCCAGGGCGGGGTAGACGTCGGAGTTCAAGCCGTCGCGGTTCGCCTTGAAGCGCTCATGCGCTTGGTCCACCAGAGTCCGCACGACGTCCGGCGATGGCAGGCGCCCGGTCGAGACATAGGCCGGATCGATGGACGCCTCGCTCGGCCGGTCGGAACTCAACCCCTCGCTCCCCAGTCCCGAGCCGCCCGGCGCGTCAGATCGGCACGGCGCGGACCGCGACATCCACGCTGAGCCCGATCGCATCATCGGGGCTGCCGATATATCCGCCCGCGACCGGCAGCGCCTGCGCGGCCGACCTGGCGACGCCGACGCGGACAAGGTTGGAGCCGGCGATGAGGCCGTTGGTCGGATCGTATTCGATCCATCCGGCCCCCGGCAAATAGGCGTTGCACCAGGCATGAGTCGCGCCGCCGCCCCGCGTCGTCCCCGACGTGTCGTCATAGAGGTATCCGGTGACGAAGCGGGCAGCGACGCCGACACTTCTGAGCGCCTCCATCATCAGGACGGCGAAATCGCGGCACGTGCCGGACCCGAGCGCGATCGTTTCCGCGGCGGTCTGCGTGCCTTCTTCGTGCCGGGCCTCATAGCGGAATTCGGCTTTTATGGCGTGCGTCATCGCCTCCATGACGGCGAGCGTCCGGGCCTTGCTTGCGCCGCCGACAATTCGGCGCGCCCATGCGTTCACCGATCCCTCCGGGTCCTGCGATTGCGGCTGGGCAAAAGCGGCGAGGTCGGGCGCTTCTTCCGGCGCGTAGGCGAACGGGAACGCCTCCGCGGCCGGATCGAGGCTATAGGTCGGCTTCGGCGGACCGTCGGGGTGGTGGGTCAGTTCGAGCGTCGACACGATACTGAGGCGATCTGTCCTCATGCTCGCCGGCCATTCGAGAAAGCAGATCGAATTGTCGAACGCGTCGTGCGCCCAATGAACCAGCGACGGCTTCGGATCGACATCGAGCGCGGCCTCGTGGAGCCTCAGATCGTGGCTGTCGTCCGGCCGCAACATCAGCCGGTGACGGGTGAGGCCGACCGGGTTGCGATAGGAATATTGCGTCGAATGGACGATGCTGATCCTGGCCATGCCGGGTTTTTAGGGCATGGCGCGTTCGGACGGAAATCCGGCATCTCGCGAACCTGCGGGATGTTGGCGTGGGACGGGACACCGTGCGCACGCTTGTCATGCCCGCGAACGCGGGCATCCATGCAAGGGCTCTGACGTGGCCCTGGATTCCCGCGTTCGCGGGAATGACAGGATTGTGAGCACCGATTCCATCGCAAAGCGTACGCTCGAGTA
>Ga0209139_10000393_pt1 | contig 14983 bp, 13 predicted proteins | sample BogFormECP14_OM3_FD_188246 | JGI IMG/M metagenome (GOLD analysis project Ga0209139, IMG submission 188246) | Bog forest soil microbial communities from Calvert Island, British Columbia, Canada - ECP14_OM3 (SPAdes) (version 2) | ecosystem: Environmental > Aquatic > Freshwater > Wetlands > Bog ...
GTAGCCGCGGAAGATCGAAGAGGTGCTGTGACATTCGGCGACCTTCCGCTTGCCGAAATCGATTTTTGTAAAGATGCCCAGGCTGCCGACGATCCGAGTGATCGGATCCCAGTTCATCTCTACTAACTTGCCTGGCTCGGTCGCGTCTTCTTTGCGTTCCACAGTAAGTGTGCCCATCGTGGTGCTCCTTTTTCTTGTGAGTTAGTAGGATCTCGGGTGGTAGCCGGTGGTCAACTCGGCACGCCGGTGCCGCCACCTCGGCTCTTTGTTTACCGTGGAATTTGTCATCGAGCGCAACGCACGGATGGTCTTGCCATAAACGCCTATCGCGGTGCTCGATAGCTTGGCTCCAGGCGGTTCGTCCATAAATGGCATGAACTTATCGGGAAAGCCGGGCATGGTGCAGCCGATGCAGATTCCGCCGACGTTGGGGCATCCGCCGATACCGGCCATCCATCCACGCTTGGGAACATTGCAGTTCACCACAGGTCCCCAGCAGCCGAGCTTCACGATGCACTTTGGCGAACCGTAGGAAGTGGCGAAGTCGCCCTCTTCGTAATATCCGGCGCGGTCGCAACCTTCGTGCACGGTTTTCCCGAAGAGCCACGTCGGCCGCAACTGGTCGTCAAGTGGAATCATCGGCGCCAATCCCGCAACTTGATAGAGCAGATAGAGAACCGTCTCCATAAAGTTGTCGGGCTGCACCGGGCAACCGGGAACATTCACAATAGGCAAGCCAGCTTTGGATTTCCAATCCCAACCAAGATAATCGGCCAGCCCCATGCAGCCTGTGGGATTGCCCTCCATTGCATGGATACCGCCATACGTCGCGCAGGTGCCGCACGCGATCACAGCGAGAGCCTTCGGCGTGAGACGGTCAATCCACTCGTTGGTCGTGATCGGCTGACCAGTATGGGGATTGGTCCCGAGCCCAGCCCAGTAGCCTTCTTTCTTGATCTTCTCGTTGGGGATGGAGCCCTCAACGACAAGCACAAACGGATCGAGTTTCCCTTGTTCTGCCAGGTACCAATACTTGAGAAAATCATCGCCATTTTCATATGCGAGGACAGGATTGTGCAGATGCACTTTTGGCAGGCCGGGAATCGCGCCCAGCAGAACATCTTCAATGCTGGGCTGCGTCGCCGCCGTTATGGATACGGAATCTCCGTCGCAACCCAGACCGGCTGTGATCCAGACAATGTGAACTTCCGCAACTGCAGGTTTTTTCTGTGTGACGCGGCCGTAAGGCGCTGCTTCCGCTGTCATAAGCTGGAATCTCCTCTCGAGAAATGTGACTCGTTTCATGAGGATGGCGGACCAATTCCCCGAGCACCGCCTTCATTGGCTAACAAGCCATAGGAACAGAGGCTCAATTCGACTCACAAGCAGGACACGCCCTATTTTTTGTTCATCCCAAATACTTGCAGCGGTATAAGGTTTTCCCTTATGGAGCGTGGCTGTACGTCATAAGGCGACGCATGACGAGTGCCAGGTTTATCGATCAGGTCGAGCGCTCAGGATGTCTTTTCGCCGATTTTCGTCTGAATGGCGTGCTGGACAAGTTCGCGCCCGCTGCGCAGGGAGAGTTTGTCCTTGATATGGGCCTGATAAGTTTCTACGGTCTTGATACTCAGGTGCAGCTTTTCTGCGATCTGCCGCGTGCTCCGGCCTTCCCCGATGAGACGGAATACTTCCAGCTCGCGGTCGGAAAGGACCGACAGCTGGGAGTTCAGGTTGACCGAAGTGCTGCTGGCGTTTTGACCGCTGACATATTGATGGAGCAGCTTGTTCGCCATGCGGTCGCTGAGATAGATGTCGCCGCCGAGAATCCGTCTTACCGCCACCAGAACTTTCTCGGTAGCCTCCTGCTTCATGATGTAACCATTCGCGCGGGCCCGCAGCGCGCGCTCCGCGTAAATCGACTCATCATGCATGGAGAGAATCAACACAGGAAGATCCGGATACAGTGTCCGGATACTCTTCAACAGATCCAGCCCATCCGGCCCATTGAGCGAGATGTCCGCAATCAAGATGTCAGGCGGCTTTGCGGCAATTGCTTTCATCGCGGCTTGCGCCTCTTCAGCCTCTCCGCAAACAGCAAGGTCTGGCTCACGGTTAATCATCAACGCAAGGCCTTGCCGCAGAAGAGGATGGTCATCCACTACAAAGACGGTTTTCTTCCGGAATTTTATGTCACCCTGCAAGTTATGAGTGGACGCCATTCGAGCGTTATGCATCATCCTTCACCGGAAAACTACAGATCACATCCGTTCCGCGACTCAAGCCTCGCCGAATCTCAAGAGCGCCGCCAATCATGCCCGCGCGATAGTTCATAATGTGCAGCCCCATGCCGTGAGTCGATGCGCGGTTCTCCATCATGCCCTTGCCGTTATCTTTAATGGTGAGACGGCCTCGTCCCTCTTCGGCAACCAATTCAATCAGAATTTCCTTCGCCTCTCCATGTTTGATCGCATTGTTCACCGCCTCCTGCGCGATGTGGTACAGATGCGTAGCCATGGTCACATCATGGATCAGAACTGGAGTTTCACATTCGAAACGGCATGATACTCCAAAGAGGTCCTCGACTTCTGCCGCCCACAACTGCAACGCCGACATGAGCCCCTGCGCATCGGAGAGAACAGGAAGCAATCCCCTTGCCAGTTCCCGGGTCTTGTGGATCGCTTCATTTACGAGCTTCACGATCTTGGCCGCGTCACTCGTCTCTGCCCTCTTCTGCTCAGCCAGCTTCGCTTCATGCACCTTCGCCATAAACGCGATGCCGGTCAGGTGCTGCCCGAGACCATCGTGCAGGTCCTGCCCGATGCGCCGCTGCTCCCGAGCGCTGATCTCGAGAATCGCTTTTTCCAGATGCTTTCGCTCGGTAATGTCGATCCCAGTAGCAATGATGTAGTTCGACGTGTCTCCGCTGCCCGGTAGCAGCGTGCTCGTCCACGCGATCAGCCGCTGGTCTCCGTGCCGCGTCATCCAACAACTCTGATAATCCTGAGGAAGAAGATCCGTACGCAGCATCTCAAAGATGGCCCGGAAGCGACTCGCTTCTTCGGGAAGAAGAAAAAGGTCCCATATACATTTGCCCCGCACTTCCTCCTTCGAATATCCAGTCGTAATCTCGCAGGCGGGGTTAAAGCGCAGGATGCGCCCCTCTTCGTCGAGAACCACGACCAGCGCTCCGACGGTATCCAAAATTGCCGAAACGAAGTTGCGCTCTTCCTGCAACTCCTCTTCAATCCGCTTCATGTCTGAGATATCGAACGCGACACCATGAATGAACCATGGATGGCCGTCTTCACGACGCATCATCCTGGCATCGCAATGAAACCAAATAACGCGGCCATCGCGCGCAATCACGCGATACGCAGATCGCAGCGGTTTGCCCGAAAGAAACATCTCGGCGGCTTCGAGACTCCAGCGCTGCTTGTCATCCGGATGAATGTGCTCATACCAGCGAACCGGATCCTCAAGCCATTCCTCACGTGAATAGCCAAGAACAGCCTCGATCTCCGGGCTCACATACGCTTCGCTGATGCCTCGGTCGAGGTAGGCCATAAAGACGACCGCCGGAATTTGCTCCAGCAGAGCGCGATACTTCGCTTCAAGATTCGGTGCATGGGTGTCGGCGGTTGGTTCTGCTTCAGCTTTGTTGAAGTAGTCCCTGCTATCGGCAATACCGGCTCCCGTGTCGGCGAAAACACTGGCGAGATCGAGAAGGACCGCTTCTGCTTCAGAAATATCCGGTAGTTCTTCGTCAGGATCGATGAATTTCTTTTTGCTGCTGATCCGTTTTTGGCCCGCTCTCACAAACGAAGACATTACTCACTCCACACGTGTGCTCAATCGTCTATCTCTAGTCATGGAGGAGTGGTCCGCGAATCATTCTGGTTGCCCGGTATGCGTCGCTTTTGCCGCCAGCTTGGCACTTTGTTCAGCGACGCCTGGGTGAATCGCCGCAACGCATGGATCGCCCGCCCATACGTCTGAACCGCCGCGGACGACAGCAGCGACCCCGGCGGCTGATTCATGAACGGCATGAACTTGTCAGGAAATCCCGGCATCGTGCACCCGATACAAATGCCGCCCACATTGGGGCAGCCGCCGATGCCCGCCATCCAGCCGCGCTTGCCCACATTGCACTGCACCACCGGCCCCCAGCAGCCCAGCTTCACGATGCACAACGGCGATCCATACTCTTCCGCGAACTGCGCCTGCTCATAGTAGCCGCCGCGATCACAACCCTCGTGCACCGTACTTCCAAACAACCATGTTGGGCGCAGCGCATCATCCAGCGGAATCATCGGCGCTCGCCCTGCCGCCATGGTGAGCAGGTATAACAGCGTTTCCATGAAGTTGTCGGGTTGGACGGGGCAGCCCGGCACGCACACGATCGGAATATCCGCCTTCGAGCGCCACTGCCAGCCGAGATAGTCAGGCAGGCCCATGCACCCGGTCGGATTGCCTTCCATCGCATGAATTCCGCCATAGGTCGCGCAGGTTCCTGCGGCAATGATCGCCCATGCTTTCGGAGCCAGCCGATCGATCCATGTACAAGTCGTAATGGGTTGGCCCGTCGCCTGGTCCGTGCCAAACGACGCCCAATAGCCATCCTTCTTATTGTTCTCGTCCGGAATCGAGCCCTCGATCACGAGAATGAAAGGATTCGATTTTCCCTCAGCCGCCAGGTGGAAGCGCCGCATGAAGTCATCTCCAACCTCATGCGCGAGAAAAGGATTATGGAAATGTACTTTGGGAATCCAGGGCAGGGCCCCGAGAACGATGTCCTCGATACTGGGCTGCGTTGCTGCAGTCATCGCAATCGTATCGCCATCGCACCCTAGTCCCGCCGTGATCCATAGAACGTCGATTTCGGCGATAGGTGTAGATTTGCGATCCGAGCGGCGAGCGGATGCCATGACGAAGATGACGCCCCTTTCCTTGCGGAACTTACGTCCGCAGAAAAAGTAACGCGTCCATCTTGTGCTTCCAGCATGATTTACGCAAGGCTAAGCTGACCGATGTCTTTGAAAGCTGGAGAAAATCACAAGTTCAGTTACATGCACCGCATTCTGATATAGCGGCGGATGTCTGGGGCCATCGAGATAAGCAACGTAACCATGCCCAACGAAGCCAGCGCCAGGATTGTTTTTCTCATTTGTTTTACCTCGTATCTGAATAAATTCTGTACCTGCACCGCAAGAATGAAGAGTAGGCACGGCAGTATTTGCGTTGTCGCGCTCGCACGAACCAGAGACAAACGTACCTTGCAAGGCGCACGATACCGACTCAGGAGCGATGAGCGTATGCAAATCTTACGCTTGTAGGATGCGACGCAAAACGACAAGATCGGGTCGATCCGCAGAATCTTTTCCTCGCGGATTGGTTTCGGGTGCCCTTACCAGGCGACCTTCTCCGGGAAGTACTCTGCGATCAGATCGTCGTAGTAGGGCTTCAGCTCATTGAAATTGGGCTTCTCCGCTCCTTTGGAGTAGAGGTCGTATGGATTGAACTTGCGTACCCAGTCGAACATCTCCTCGTCGTGCGCGGTCATCAGGTGCTTGTAGGCTCCGTGCTTGTGCGCGGGGTAAAAGGAGTGGTAGCGCAGCATGTAGAGCGCGGGCTCGGGCAGATAGGGCTTGGCGACGTTGTAGATGTACTCGTCATGCCCCCACGATAGATGCACATTGTCGAGGCCGCAGTGGGGCTCATAGATGCCATATTCGGTCTGGTATTCGGGAACTTTGCTGTCCGCATTGGCGGCGAAGTAATCATGGAAAACAATCTCGTCCGACCATGCGCAGCCTACCGGGAAAGTGTCGCCGACAACGGCCCACTGCGGCTCGCCGTAGAGGCAGAGAACTTTGCCAAGGTCATGAATCAGGCCGGTCAGCACCATCCAGCGCGGGTGGCCGTCTTTCCGGATGGCCTCGGATGTTTGCATCAGGTGCTCGATCTGTGTGAGGTCGGTATCGGGATCGCTGTCGTCGACGAGAGTGTTGAGATAGTCTGCCGCTTCCCAGATGCTCTTCTTGCTACGGTTGAGCGAGAGGAATTCCTTCTCTTTTTCGAGCACAAAGTCGAGCGTCTGGTTCGCGTGGTTGAGCCGGTAGAACTCAGCCACACCGGGGTTGGCCTCCGCGTCGTAAACGCGGAACTCTTCCTCTGACTTGCCCTCTTTGTAGCGGCTGGCGACGAAATCGTCCCAGTCTTCGAGATGTTCCATGGGCTTTTCGGGCGTGATGGTGTGCATAGGAAGAGTCCTCCGGTGACCCCAATAGTATAGGAGTTTGGAGGGATGATCGTCACCTGATTTCGCCAGATTTTTCGCGGCTGGTAGCGATTCCACCCGCTTTGAGAATTCTTTGTTTTGACAGTCCCGGAACGATACCTTTAGGTTTATCCAATGTTGAAAGCAATATTGACCGACGTGCAGTTCTGGATTCCTGTGGGTGTTCTGGCGGTGGGCGTCGTGTTGCTAGCGTGGCTGCACTGATGAACACTCGTGTGAGCACTTCTAAGACACAGGGGTCCATGCATGGGCTGGGAGTAGCCTGCGGCCTGGCTGCCGGAGTTTGGCTGGGCGGCGCTGAGGCCCCGACGAAACTGGTGAATGTGGGGATTTCCCCGTTTGCCGTCTCGCTGGCAATGGTGCTGGGCGTCTTCGTAGCGCGGTGGACGCTGCCAACTCTGCTGAAGGGGACCGACTATGTATTTAACGACCTCTTTGCTAAGCCGCATTTGATTGTCTGGGCAGTATTGGCCGGAGCGCTGTGGGCGGTCGCGAATACGCTGACCGTTTTTGCCATTCGCGATGTAGGGCTGGCGATTGCCTTTCCGTTGTGGAACGCGAACAGCCTGATCGGCATCTTCTGGGGCTGGCTACTCTTTCGGGAGATGCGCGGCGCAGGCTTCAGAATCGGAGGCAGAGTATTAGGCGGCGCGCTGGGGATTGTGGCCGGCGCGATCTTGCTGGCATTTGTAACTGTGCAGCATACAGATACGGCACACGCGCGCGCAGTGCATGGAATTCTGGCGGCGTTGGGCGCGAGCCTGCTGTGGGGAACAATGTATGTGCCCTACCGGAAGGCATATTTGAGCGGAATGAATCCATTGTCCTTCGTCACTGTATTCACCATCGGCGAATTGGGCACAATGGCGCTGCTCGCCGCCACGTTCGGCGGCGGCGTGGCGCGTCTGCACGCCGAACTCTATATGGCGCGGCATGTCGTGTTCTGGATCTTTCTCGGCGGATTCTGCTGGGTGATCGGCGATCTGTTTCAGCAGTATGCGACGAAGTACATCGGGATCGGACGTGGGATTCCGCTCTCGAACACGAACCAGCTTTGGGGACTGGCGTGGGGCGCGCTCGTCTTTGGCGAGCTGGCGCATGTAAGCCACGAGGGCCGCTTGCTGATCGTGGGAGGGTCGCTGCTGATGATTCTCGGCGCGGTCTTCATCAGCTCGGCCGCTGCTCCTGTGCGCGAACAGGCTTCCGGACGCGATGCGATTTCACGCGAGTGCGAGAAGTACGGCTTGCGCTTCGAAGATTGCGTAGCGGCGCAGCTTGGGGCCGCGCATGGAGAGCACGAAAAGGGAAGGCGTCCCTGGTGGGATATTTTAATTGTAGCTATTGCAGTTACGATTTTCCTCTGGCTTGGCTTGCAGGCGCAGGTGCCTCCGTTGGCGATGAATATCTTCTGGACGGTGGCGTTGTGCGTAGTGATGGTGTTTGCTGTGGTAGGTTGCGGGTGGCTGCTCTGGAAGCGCACCCGCTTCAGTTAGGTCGCCGGCCTTTCGCGAATAACGAAAGGTCGGGCTTATCGCTGCCGTACCGCTACCAGATGCGAACTCTGTCTGACGGGGCAAGGTAGAGCTTTTCCCCTGGTTTCACATCGAAGGCTGCATACCAGGCATCGATATTGCGCACAGTATCGGCGCGGTATTCGCCCGGTGCATGCTCATTGGTCAGCACCTGTTGGCGAAGAGCAGCCTCCCGTGTCTTTGATCCCCAGTTCTGGCCGAAGGCGATAAAGAATTGCTGGTCGCCGGAGAATCCGCTTTGCTCAGGTGCGGGTTTGCCGTTGAGCGACGCGCGGTAGCCGTCGTAGGCGGCCGCGATTCCAGCCACGTCAGCGATATTTTCCCCGAGCGTCTGCTTGCCGTTCACGTGCAGATCAGGAAACGGGAAATAGCTGTCGTATTGCGCAGCCAGCTTCGCGGTGGACGCATTGAAGTGGGCGAGATCCTCAGGTGTCCACCAGTTGCGCACGCGGCCCTTCGAGTCAAATGCGGCGCCTTCGGAGTCGAAAGTGTGGCTGATTTCATGGCCGATGACCGTGCCGATGGCTCCATAGTTTGCGGCGGCGGGAGCCTGCGGATTGAAGAACGGCGGCTGCAGGATGGCGGCAGGGAAGTTGAGTCCGTTATGCAGCGGCATGTTGACGGCGTTGACCGTTTGCGGAGTCATGCACCAGTCGTGGCGATCGACGGCGGTGCCGAGGCGCGCAATCTGGCGGTGGTAATAGGCAAGGCTGCCGCGCCAGACGTTTCCGAAAATATCGTCTGGCTTGACCTCATAGTTGGAGTAATCCTCCCACGTTTCGGGGTAGCCGATACCGACGTAAAGCGTATCGAGTTTGGCCTGGGCTTCGGCTTTGGTTGCGGGAGCCATCCACGTGAGGGCGTCGATGCGTTTATGGAAGGCCGCGATCAGATTGGCGACCATGACCTGTGCTTGTTGCTTAGCCTCCGGCGGGAAGTATCGCTGTGCGTAAAGCTTGCCCACTTCGTCGCCAAGGAGGCTGTTCACGACTGCGACGCCGCGCTGCCAGCGCGGGCGCTGTTGCGGTGTGCCACCGAGTGTCTTGCCGAAGAAGGCGAAGCGCTCGTCGGCCAGGGCCTTCGGCAGTACGCGCGCGTAGTCTTCAATGATGTGGTAGGCGAGCCAATCCTTCCAGGTGTCGAGCGAAACGGAAGCGATGAGCGAGGATTCGCCTGCGAAAGCTGTCGGTTGCCAAACGATGAAGCTGGACTGCTTATCGAGACCGGCGGCGCGGAAGAATTCGGTCCAGTCGAGGCCGGGAGCTTTCGTGGCGAAGTCAGAAGGCTGCCACGTGTTGTTCGCTTTATGGATGTCCTGATCTTCTTCAAGCGGGATGTGCTTTTCGGCGATAGAGTGTTCGAGCGCGACAACATTGGCGGAGCGGGTCTCGGCATTGTCGAATCCGGCGAGCTTGAACATGGCTGCGACGTGCGCCTGGTATTTCGTGCGCAGGTCGCTCATGCGCGGATTGTCGCTCAGGTAGTATTCGCGCTCGGGGAGTTCGAGGCCGCCCTGAAGCAGGTACGCAGTGTAGTGGTCGGAATCGTTGAAGCCGGGCGCCACCCACAAACCAAACAGGTTCGACGTGTGGAAGTTAGTGGCGTTGAGGGCATCCACATCAGCGCGCAGACTTTCGCCCAGGGCGCGGGCGAGATCGGTTTTGTTCTTGATTGCGGCGATGGCGTCGAGGTGCGGACGCAACGGAGCGAGACCCTTGGCTTCGATGCCGGCCTCGTCCATATAGGAGTTGTAGAGGTCGGCGATTTTGCGCTGCCCAGAGCCTGCGGCGGCACTCGATTTGGCTGACTCTTCGATAATGTCAGCCGTGCGCTTGTTGCTGAGGTCGGCGAGCGCGGAGAAGACGCCGATGCTGCCGCGGTCGGCCGGGATCTCGGTCCGCTTGATCCAGTTGCCGTTGGCGTAAAGATAGAAGTTATCGCCCGGCTTGACCGATGTGTCGATGTTGGCGACGGCGATGCCGTGGGTTTCCTGCGCATGGGCGGCGAAGGGCAGAAGAAAAAGGGCGCAGGCTACTAGTCTAAGAACGCGGTTCATTCAGGTGTGCTCCGTTGGTGCTGTTGACGCAAACATTGAGGGTAGCACGCTGATTATGTAGGTTGGCTAGAGTGTGACGAGAGGGATATTTAGCGGGGTGAGTTCCCTTGGCAATCCGGATCAGGCTCTTGGCTTCGCCGAGATGACAGCTTCGTGAACCGTTTATGATCGCAAAATGCCTGATGATCTTATTCTGACGCGACGTTCATTTCTGGGTGGGGCAGCAGCTTCAAGCGTTGTGGGGGCTGTGAGTGGGCCGCACGCTTTTGCCGCGCCGAAATCGCCGACCTATTTTGAATTATTTCGCCAGCCGGACAGCGTGACGGCGTACGCGGGGCTTGAGACTCGCATCGCGCTGGTGCGTTCTAGTGGCCGATGGCAGGCGAGCGGCGTAGAGATAGAGGTCGCACCTGAAACCGCGAAGGCGGCGATTCAGGTGTCAGCGCCGGGCGTCGCGCTTACTCACATACATGTGCGATGGAATCTGGCAGTGGATTCGGGGCTGCGTTTCCTCGGCGATGACTGGGAGCGGAGCTATGGTGATCTTGCATGGCGTACGATGACGCCCGAGCGGGTAATGCCCTGGTATTTCGCAGCGTACGACGGCTCGGCGCTCCATGGCTATGGCGTTGAAACCGGTGCCGCGGCGATGTGCTTCTGGCAAGTCGATCCCGAAGGCATATCGTTATGGCTCGATGTGTCGAATGGCGGCTCAGGCGTCGAGTTGGGGCAACGGCAGCTTCATGCCGCTACTGTCGTCACGCGCAGGGGTGAGCCTGGCGAAGATCCGCTGGTTGCGCTCAGGAAATTCTGCGAAGTGATGTGCGCGAAGCCTCGCCCGGTGCCGAACGTAATCTACGGCACGAATGACTGGTACTACGCATACGGAAACAGCAGCCGCGAGCAGATTCTCGAGGATGCTGAACTCGCAGCTACGCTCTGTCCAAGTGGAGGGCCGCGTCCGTATACGGTGATTGATGATGGATGGACTAACAAAGCGAAGTTTCCGGATATGCAGCGGCTTGCAGGAGAGATTCGCGAGCGAGGCGCACGGCCGGGCATCTGGATTCGTCCACTCATCGCGCCACAGGGAACAAATGCAGCTTTACTGATGCCTGATGCCCGTTTTGGCCGGCGTCAGGAACGCATGACAGAGCTGGCCTACGATCCCACGATTCCGGATGCGTTGGAAGCGGTGCGCATGAAGCTGCGCGAGTTGAAGAACTGGGGCTATGAGTTGGTGAAGCACGATTTTTCTACATATGACCTACTCGGTCAGTGGGGATTTGAGATGGATGCGCGGCCCACTTTGCCCGGATGGCGCTTCCACGATCGCAGCCGCACAAATGCCGAGATTATTTCGGATCTGTACAAAGAGATTCGAGCTGTGCTTGGCGATACGACCCAAATTCTTGGCTGCAACACGGTCGGTCATCTGGGCGCTGGCATTTTCGATCTCTCAAGAACGGGCGATGACACGAGCGGCAAGGTATGGGAACGCACGCGGCGCATGGGCGTCAACACAATCAGCTTCCGCCTGCCGCAACATCGCAGCTTTTTCGCCGTGGATGGCGATTGTGTTGCCGTGACGAAGGCGGTTGCGTGGCGCGAAACGGCGGAGTGGCTAAGCTTTGTGGCAGCGAGCGGTACGGCTCTGTTCGTGTCGGTGGAGAAGAGTGCGATGGGTGCGGAGCAGAAGCGCGCATTGACGGAAGCTTTTGCTCTGGTCGCTGCATCGCCATCGCTACGCACAGCTGCGGACTGGTTCGAGAGCACAACGCCGGAGCGGTGGGCTGAAAAGCGGTTCACATGGTGCGAGCCTGATGGCGCGTATCCCTTTTCGGTTTGATTGGCTTTGATTCGGAACGATAATGGCTTGCATGCCTTGAAACCAGGAGAAGACTCGTGAATCGTAGACGTTTTTTATCGCTGGCCAGTGCGGCCGGAGTTGCTTCGCTGTTTCCTTCTCCGGTCTTTGCGACGAAGGACGGCACAGGCAGTGACTTTACGTTTCTCTTTTTGACGGACACACATCTGCAACCGGAACTGAATGCTGCCGCCGGCTGTGACCAGTGCTTCAAAAAGGCGCGCACGATCAAGTGCGATTTTGCCATTCAAGGAGGCGACCATGTTTTCGATTCGCTGGCCGTGAGCCGCGCGCGGGCTACGAGTCTCTTTGATTTATATGCGAAGACGGAGCAGGACCTGGGAGTAAAGCTGTATCACACCATTGGGAACCATGATGTCTTTGGCGTGTATCCGGCGAGCGGTGTGAGTCCGGAGAGCGATCCGCTATACGGGAAGAAGATGTTCGAGGAGCGCTTCGGCAAGACGTACTACTCGTTCGATCACAAGGGCGTGCATTTTGTTGTTCTTGATTCGATTGGTATCACGGATGATCGCGCGTATGAGGGGCGCGTCGACGCTGCGCAACTCCAATGGCTCGCGAGCGATCTGAAGGCTTTGCCCGCAACGACTCCGGTGATTGTTTCCGTGCACATTCCCCTTGTGACCGCCTTCGACTCCTATATGCCGATGCCTGCGGCTCCGCCAAAGCATCAGGGCCTCAGGGTAGCCAACGCCAATGAGGTCATTGCTCTATTCGCCGGGCACAATGTGCTAGGCGTGCTGCAGGGACACACGCACATCAATGAAACCGTCGTGTGGAAGGGAGTGCCCTACATCACAAGCGGCGCCGTGTGCGGCAACTGGTGGCACGGCACGCGGCTGGGTACCCCTGAGGGCTTCACCGTCGTCGACATGAAGAATGGGAAGCTGTCGACGCGGTATGAGACGTACGGGTTCAAGAGCGTCGACCCGCAAAATACCTAGTCGCCGATCTGCATCAATATAGGCCGGGTGGGATAACCTAAACAAACTTCTCAGCGTCCCATCAGACTGTTGCTTTCGGCATCGTTCGTTGCTGCCTGCGGAGGCGTTCACTTTTGAAGCTGATTGTGTTGATGATTGAGGTGGAGCAGCCCGAAGGGCTTTCCGCGCGGAAGCTGGTGCTGGAGACAGCCAAGCATAATGTGATTACCACCTACAACGGCAAGTACGGTCTGGACATGCTGCGCCGCTTTCCCAACGTGGACCTTGTGGTAGTCCATCGCTATGTGGATGACATGCCCGCTCAAGAAGTCATTCAGCAGGTCAAGTCGATCTCCCCAAAGATGCCTGTGGTTCTGTTATCACCTCTGAATGACGAACCACCCGTTGGTGCCGACTATGTGATTCCCAGCCATGAGCCCCAGATGATCCTGACTCTGCTGGAAGAAGCTTTCGGCGCCTCGGGGACCAACTATTGAAATCGGCTCCGACTATTTGAGATTTGTGTTCAATAGATTGGCGAGGCGTGCGCCCGCCAATGCTACTTGTTGCTGAGCGATTGCGAGAGAGTTTGCTTGATACGTTGAATCAATCGTGTAGGGACCGAGCGCGGGGCCTATCGGGTCCACATACACGCTGGTTTCCGCAAGCTTGAGACCTTCCTGAACCCAGTCCGCTTCATCCGCGTTGCTCGCCGATGCGCCAGCGGCAGGGAGGAGCTTCGCAGCCGTTACCGCCTTCTGATAATCACTGGTGCTTCCATTACCCAGGAGATTGTCCCAGTAAGCGTGCAGTTCTCCTGCGCTGCCGCTGAGCTTGACGTCGTTGCCGCCGGCATCTCCATTCTGTTGACCGGGCAGAGATGTGACCCGCGTGGTGCAGTGGAGCGGCTGGTGAATGTCGCCGACGAGGTGCTCGATCCAGGAGAGGTCATAGGATTTGAGCGAGTCTTTGGCGTTCGAGGCCAGTGTCGTGCGGAAGACGCCAATCTGCGTCTCGACGTTCGGCGTTGGGATAGGGGGCAGTTTTGTTCCGTCGGTGCTGAAGGGCGTATCGATGAAGTGCCAGTACTTATGCATGAACTTGTCGCTGTAGCCGGTGTTCCTTGTGGCTTCGCTGGTCTGCGGCGGGGTGTTGCTGTCGTTCTTGTATCCGCTGTTGTTGGCCTTGATCTCGTCAGGCCAGGTTGCAGCCATCATAAAAATGTAGAGATTCTGATCGTCAGTGGATGTGCCCGCCGGAATGAGGCCCTTCCACACTTTTTTGTAATAGGGATTCTTCTTGAGCAGGGCAACGGCGCGTTTACGCGTGGCCGGAGTGAGCTGCTGCCATGCGGAATAAGCGACAGCCATGTGGCCGATGGCATTCCAGGCATTTGCAGGCGGAATGCTGATGAGCATGCAGATTGCCAGTACAGCCACTGAGCGAAGATTGATCTTCATGGAAAGCCCCCTCGTCAGGAGATGCCCTCACATTGCAAATTCAGGGGAGGGTATGGCGGGGCTTCTCTTGAGCAGTCATTCTCTCATTGAATGGTGATCCCGTTGTGACAGACGTATCTTATTGAGAATGATTTCGGCTTCGCGATAACATGGGCCGCGTATTCCGCCGAGCCATGAGAGAAGATGCCCGACTGATTCACGTTGCCACCAAAGGCAGACACGCCTGGTACCAGAACAAGTTCATGTGGCTGTTCATTTTTCTGTTTGGTGCCCTGGTCTACTATCCCTATTCGACTGGTAGCACATTTCGTTATTACGCATATCGCGCGCTGTTCTGCGTGGTGATTCTTTTTACGGTATACGCGCTCAGCCTGCGGCGCTCGCTGTTGGTGATTGCCCTGGTTCTGGCCGCTCCGTCCATCATCCAGCATACGGTCTACTTTGCAGAGAACAGAAGCCCGGGGTCCGTGGTGAACTCGTTTATTGCGCTGGCATTCGACATCTTTACGTTCTGCGACTCGACGGGCCGCGTGCAGACTTACTCCGTATCCGGAGTCGTTCGCGACAAGCATGGGCAGAATACCTTTCTTGAATTTAGTCCGCCGGCTGATGAGGTCCCGGGCCTTCGTCCAACGCGGATGAACTTGACCTGGGACGGAAGCTCCGTGCTTCGCGGTGGAGTGCCCGATCTTTTGTGCCGTTGGATGAGTTAGTGTAGCGCAGCTATTTCTGATTTCAAGTAGCCGCCGTCGGGGGTGTGGGGAAGTGGGAAGCGCGTAGCGGTTTCCACTTCTCCATGCCCCGTGTTGTTTGTCAGCCATGC
>Ga0209139_10000394_pt1 | contig 14963 bp, 7 predicted proteins | sample BogFormECP14_OM3_FD_188246 | JGI IMG/M metagenome (GOLD analysis project Ga0209139, IMG submission 188246) | Bog forest soil microbial communities from Calvert Island, British Columbia, Canada - ECP14_OM3 (SPAdes) (version 2) | ecosystem: Environmental > Aquatic > Freshwater > Wetlands > Bog ...
ATGCGTTCTCCAGAGATGCTGCTTTCTTACTTTACTCTCGCTTACCGCATTCTTAAAATCCAAGGTGCCGAATACGGAAGTTGTCGCTCGCCACACCTGAAGGTTTAAATGAGAACAACATCAGGCAATTCGGCGAGCGTGGTGATCTGCGCGTCGGGCGTGTCTGGAATGCGTTCAGGCGGCTGATTCGTGCGGTTGCACCACAGGACGTGGAAGCCGAAGGCTTTCGCGGAGTAGGCATCCCAGCCATTCGAAGAGAGGAAGCAAATGCGCTCGGCGGGCACGTCGAGGCGCTGGCAGGCTAAGGCGTACACCGACGGATGCGGTTTGTAGATTTGCACTTCTTCGACGGACAGGATGGCGTCGAACTGTTTAGCAATGCCGGCGTTGGCGGCTGCTGCGGCCAGCATGGCGGGCGTGCCGTTGGACAAAATGGCCAGCTTCATTCCGCCGGCTTTTAGACGCTGCAACGTGCCCGCAACTTCCGGGTAGGTGCTGAGTGAAAGATACAGATTCATCAGCCGTTCGCGCAGCGCCGAGTCCGCGATTTGAAAAGATGCCATGGCGAAATCCAGCGCGTCTCCTGTTACTTGCCAAAAATCGGAATGGCGTGTGCCGAGACCACGCAGCCAGGTGTATTGCAATTGTTTCGCGCGCCACAGTTCGGCCAGCGGCTGCCAGCGTTCGCCGAGCGCATCCTCCGCCTCTCGCGCAGCGCTGTTCACATCGAACAGCGTGCCGTAGGCGTCGAAAACGCACGCGGCAATGTTGGGAAGCCTCATCGGCATTGGTTGATGGCTCTGGATTATTGTAAACGGTTGAGCCGTGATCGAGAAAAGCGCCCGCCTCAGAAGGCGGCCGCTACAAAAAACGCGTTCCATCATGGATCGAAAAAAGCTCGTACGTCGATCCTTGCCAAAAAAAAGGGCCGAGCGAAAGCTCGGCCCCTCGCGTGAATCGTGGTTCACCAGGTCATGCGCAGCGCAAACTGGAATTGCCGGGCGTCGTACGCCGCGGTGGGTTGACCCGCGGTGCACGTTGACCCCGCCGAGGGATCGCAAAGCTGGTTCACCGCGGCAATGTTGGTGTGATTGAACAGGTTGAACGCGTCGGCGATCAGGTCCAGCTTAAGGTGCTCGCCGACCGGAATGCGTTTAGAAACGCGCATATCCCATTGAAAGAAACCCGGCGTGGTAAAAGCGTTGCGGCCAAGGTTGCCGACGCACCCAGAGCCGACATCCGTGAAACCGGGAACGGTGAACGGTGCGCCGGTTGCCGTCAGGCAAACATTGGCTTGCACGAAGCTGACGCCCTTGATGTACGGAGAAGTCGTGCCCGCAGAACCACTGATCACCGACGGGCGCGCCTCTGATGAGCCCAAGTCCAGCCGCGTATCCTCACCGGTAATGACGTTGTATGGCCGACCGGAGGACACCTCCACAATAGGCGCTAGCGTAAAGTCGCCAAGAAATCGGCGAACAAATCCGTCGCCCGATCTGCCCGCAGGACTCTGGAACACCGCGCTGGTGACCCAGCGGTGACGCTGATCGTTGTCGGAGTTCGATTTTTCGAGTTGCGGGAAGCGGCTATCCTGCGGCTCAAGGGTGGATTGCAAATCCGTCGAATCATCAATCGAGTGCGACCACGTGTAGCTGGAGAGCAGCTCGAAGGTTCTGGTAAAGCGCTTCGTCAGATTTACGGTGAGTGCGTCGTACCACGAATTTCCGCTGGACTCCTGCGTGTCCACGCTGTTGAACGGCACCGGCACGCCGTCGCCGGTGGGAAATCCCGCCAGCGCCGCGAGCGCCACTTGCTCTTGGTACCCGGCCTGTAGATTGCCGGGCACCAGGCTTTGCGCAAACGAAGGGTTCGGTCCCGAGGGTCGGAAGAAATTAAAGAACGCCGGTGTGCCAATGAAGCCCACGCTCGGCGTCGAGCAATTCGCGGAGCCCGGGAAACCTTTGGCTAGCGCGCCCGGAGCTATCAAGAAAACGCTGGCCGGCGCTCCCGCCGTTCCCGTGCTGACGCAAGTGTTGGGTATTCCCGAAGGCACAACAACGGTGACGGGGTTGCTGACCGCCAACCCGGATTCCGCGGCATTCAAAGCGTTCTGATCGAGCAATTGCGGATCCGTTGAGTTGATGTCCACCGGCCGATTCAGATGTACTCCGCGCGTGTATTGATAACCCACGCTGACTTTCCACGAGCCGGCGATTTCCCGCTCAATGGTCAGGTTGGCCTGATCGGCATAGGCATACTTGAAATTGCTGGCTACGGGCAGGGTGAACGGCAGAATCGGCAGCGGGAATCCTGCGGTCAAGTAGTTCTGGTTCGCAAAAAGAGAACCTGGCAGGAATGGATTAAAGCGTTGCTGATTGGGCTCATACCCCAGGCTGGGCAGAGCATTCAGCACGCCCTGGAAAATCGAGGAACCGTTCAGATTGGCCGGCGTATCCAGACCGCTGCCGCAGGCCGCGGTAACCAAACCGCATGCCGACGGCGTACCGCCAGACGAAAGCAGTTGCACGGAGCGGCCGCCGTCGGCGGTGACGGCATCGAAAGCCACGGCCAGCAACGGATGGTCGTAGAAAATTCCGTAACCCGCGCGAATCACGGTTTTGCCATCGCCTTTGGGATCCCAAGCCAGGCCGATGCGCGGGCCCACATCTTTGTTACTGCGCGGGATGCCTTCCGTTACCCCGAGGGCTTGCTCCGCAGCGGCGTTAATGGCGGTGGCGGGCGCGAAGAGCGGCGAAATCTCGATGTCGTAGCGGAGACCGTAGTTAAGGGTCAGCTTGCGACTCACGCGCCAGCTGTCTTGCGCGAAAAATCCGTATGGCAAATTGTCGAAGGGCGCATTGGATTGCCCGATGCCCTGAATGTAAGACGTGGGAATGCCCAAGCCGTAGGCTTGCAGCGCGGTGGCGCCAGGCAACGAGGAAGGGAAGCCAAAAGTGGAAGCGGAAAGTCCCCCGAAGTTGACGTCGCCGCCAAAATCGAGCTGGAAAATCTGCGGCTTAGACGAGCGCAATTGCAATATGTTGATGTCGGCGCCGATCTTGAAGGTGTGGCGGCCGCGCACCAGGCTTAGGTTGTCCGTGAATTCGAAGCGCCGCTCGATACGGTCCACGGGCGAATACGGCTCCCGCCCGAAATATCCGTATCCCGGTATATTCACGCCAATGTCGCTCCCGCCCGGTGCATCGGAAAAGCCAAAGTGCAAACCGCGGCGCGCCACCTGCAAGCGGAATTCGTTGAACGCGGTGGGGCTGACGATGGTGTCATGTTGAAACGTGAAGTTGAGATCGCGGTATTGGCTCACTCCGGCACGCGAGGCGGAGTTCTGCCCCGCCACCTGGTTTTGTGAGGTCGATTCGATGCCCGTGACCAGGGATGGCGACACTCCGACGCGCAGAAACGAAGAGTTGCGATCGCTCCAACGTTGGTCGAGGCGCCCGGACCAAAGGCTGGTTTTTTCGCCAATTGGAAAATTGCCGCGAAGCGAGTTCAAGCCCACGTACGACGTGGGCAGCGTCGCCACTCCAAAGGAATAGCCGGCGCCGGGGGCAGCCGGGATGGCCGAACAGGTGACGGTGCCGACGGTTTGTCCAACGGGGCAGGTTACCGGCAGCGGAAATTGCGCCCCTGGCCCGGGATTGACCAAACCGCCGGTTTGGCCCGCAGCGACCGCGCCGTAATCGAGTTTGTTCAATGCCACGCTTGAGGCCGATCCCAGCAGTACCGCGTAGTTTGCCGCCGCGCTGACTTGTCCTTCACCGAGGAGCGTATTAACCGCGGCGTCTTGCGCTGGAGTCAAGAACAGCGGAGCGGGGAAAAATGGGAACGTGTAGGGTTGCACGCCAAAGCCGTCTTGGCCGATGCTGGAAAAGCCCGTCTCTTCGCGTTGCGTGTATTCGTACGAAAAGAAATAGAAGGTTTTGTCTTTTTTCAGTGCGCCGCCCAGCGTCGCTCCGGTTTGCACTCGCGTATAGGCCTGCTTGACGGGCTCCAAATCGCCGGTGGTCGGATCCACTTCCCCGGAAAATGCGTTACGGGACTGAAACGCCTTATTGCGCAGATAGCCGAAAACGTCGCCGTGAAAATCGTTGCCCCCGCTCTTTGTCACGATGTTGATTACGCCTCCGGAGGCCTGCCCGTACTCCGCATTGTAATTGCTCAAAATCAGTTGAAATTCCTGCACTGCTTCCTGCGAAACCGTGGAGCGAATACCGTTTACGGAGTTATCGACGGCGTTGGCGCCATCCACGCTCACGGTGGTGCCACGGGCCCGCGCGCCGCTGACGTTCAGCCCGCTATTCGGCGCCGGTCCGATGGTTGGTGAAACGTCGCGCGTGGTCTGGGAATTGGTCAGCGTGAAGTTAATGTAATTGCGCCCGTTAATCGGCAAATTATCAATGCGCCGCTGCTCGATGGTTTGCGAGACTTCCGTCTTGCTGGTCTCTACGTTGGTGGCTTCACTGGAAACAGTCACCGTCTGCTGCACTCCGGTGAGCGAGAGGTGGGGATCATACGTCGCGTTGGCGCCCACCGTAAGGATCAGGGCAGCATCCTCATAGGCCGCAAAATTCGCGCCGCTTTCCACCTTCAAAACGTACTTGCCGGGTGGCAACCCCACGAGATTGTAGCGCCCGCTCTCGTCCGTGATGGCCTCGCGCACCGCATCGGTCACTGGATTGGTCACCGTGACCTTTGCCCCGTGCACCGCCAGGCCCTGCGGGTCCACCACCGTGCCGGACACCGTTGCCGTGTTCACCTGCGCCCGCAAAGCCGACGCGCAGAGAAATAGCAAAATCACGCATGCCGCCGCCCACACACCACGATTGCGTATCCCCTGCATCGAAGCCCCCCTGTTTTTTTTCGGACTCACCGCACCCCGCGGCGATAGGATTACAACCCAGACGGATGAATCGGATACTTGGCTTTTACTGCAATCACCAACACAATTCAACTCTAATCTAGCTGTTTCTTGGATACGGGTGCGCAAGGTCACACGCAGAAGGGCCGTTGCAAAGCGGGAATTGCGATAAATCGGGCGACCTTCAGCCGTGAACATCAACTGAGAATTTTAGGTTTTTGCGGATCGTTGAAGAGCGGTTGAAGAGCGATCTTACGACTTCGTGGTTCCCGGCAGGTGCCGTTGCACCAGCTTGAAAAGCTTATCGCGGTCTTCGTCTTTCATGTGCACGAATTCCACGCCGCCGCCGTCCGGACCAACGTTGCGCACCACAGCCGTGAAGTTGATCTTGCGCAGGCCGGAGCGCACTTCGAGGCGAATCGAATCGCCGATGCTGAGCTTCTTGGGAGAAGAAAGATAAGCGCCGCCGAGGCTGATGGTCTTGACGCGCGCCAAGCCAGCCTGACCGCCGTCAATGTGCGCGCGCAGTGGCGATTCCAGCGGAATGCGCACGTAGCGCCGCGGTATCACGTAGCTGGCGCTGGCTTGCGCCGCAGCTTCAAAGGCCGCACGCGTGCGATTCGACGAGGGGCGACTCTCCAGCAACGAGAGTGCTTGCTCCGCTGCCGAACGCAGTCCGGATGGTTCGGCATACGCCAACCCTTCGCGGCCTTCCGCAAGCTGCCGCAGCAACTCCGTGGCTTCCGAGGCGTGCATGCGCCCCAGGGCTTCGATGGCTTTGATACGCACGAACTGATCGCGCAGGATATCGTGTTCGCCGGCGGCGATTTCCATCAGTTGCGGAATCGCGGTCGTCTCCTGCGTCAAGCCGATGTGATCGATCATCATCGGCACCACCATCGGGTGCGCGTCGGCAAGAATCGCGCAAAAGACGAATGCCGCGCTTTGCGCGCAACCGGCATTGGAAGGCCGCGAAAGTTCGCTGATCGCCAGATCCTGCAAATTCCATTCCCAACTGGAAAGACCGCGTGCCAAGCCGCGCAGCAGGCGCTCCGGATCGGCGGCAGAAAGCAGCCGGACCGCGGCGCTCACACGTTGCCGGCGCGCTTCGTACAATCGCGTTTCGAGCAGGCTCAACACCGGTACGCCGATGGTGCGCAGCAAACGCGCCATCGCGGGAATCATCTCTGAACCGCGCGGCTCGGTAAGCAACAGCGTCAGGCGGTCCAGTAATCTCTCCGGATCTCGTTGCAAGAGCCGTGGAAGAACGGGATCGAGCGCGCGGTTGGCCAGCGCCGCATCCACGAGCAACAGCCAGCGATCCTGTGCCACCAGCCGTTGCGAAAGCGCCGCCATCAGGTGGTCGTGCTCGTTGCCTTGCGGTGGACGCTCGAGGCCGATGAGGATGGTTTCAAATCCTGCGTAATCCCCGCGATTCACCGCGATGCGCGCTAAGGTTTCCACGAACGCGGCAAGCAGCGCACCGGTTTCCGGAATTGTTTCCGCGTCCAGCGCTTTCATCGCACCCAGGCTCAAATCGTCCGGTAGTTGATTGGGCCACAGCGATTCAACTATGGCGCTGAGTTCGTTAAGCCCCGCCGCCACCGTGCGACGTGCGGCAGCGTCCGAATGCGCCAACCGCCGAGCGTAATTCAAGATGACGCTGCGCGCTTCGCGGCGCTGCGCGTCCGCGCCGGTTTGCGCGAGATGGCCGAGCGTCTGGCGCAGCGCCACCACCGGCACGCACCAAACATCCTCACCGCGTAACACGGCTGATTTCTCGCGCGGCGGTAGTTCCAGCCAGAACTTTTCAATGAGCTGTTGGCGGTGCAGTTCCTGCGACCACGTCGTCGCAAACGCCGATAAATGCTGCGAAGCGTGCGGACCGGCGTATCGCCCCGAGTCCACGATGGCTTCCGCCAGGCGGTGGAAAGTCGGGGTCACCACCACTGGGGTAAGTGTTCCATTCGAGAATTCCGCGGTTAGAAATTCAAAGATCAGGCTTTCGGACAAGCGCAGCAAATAGGGCTGTGGGCGCTCTCCGCCGAGCGGCCCATATTGGGACACCGACGTCAGCAACATGCGAACCGTATCCCGGCTGGCATTTTCCATTGCCCCGTGAATCGCGCGTGCCGCCTCTTCCGGCGAAAGGCCTCGCGCGCTCTCGAGCGGCGGCGTCAAGCGCGCCAGCAGCTTCAGCGCGGCAGCCAAGTCGTCAAAATCCGGCGCCTGGATGGGCGTCTCGCTGCTTTCGCGCGGCGAACTCCCCCCATAGGCCACCAGAGCCGCAATCAGGCTCGCCAGCACGGTATCGACGCGGCGATCCGTTTGCGTATTTACCGAAATGCCTTCCACATGATTCTCCACGAGTTTGGCTGGCCACGAATTTAGCTTGCCGCCACGCGTCGGCTGATTCGATTTTAGCAACGATGCCTTCATTAAGCGTGACAGCGTGTCCAGTTCGCCTACATGGAATTTTCGTGAAAATACCAGCGTGCGAATTCCCGCGCGTTGCAGGTCCAAAGCCAGCGCGTTCATTTCGCCGCGCAAATCCGGCAATTGCGTGTCACCAAGTTTCGGCGCAATGATTCCGCCGCGGTCCACGCGCAACTCCAAGCCGTTCAGCTGAGCTGCGGCCTGGCGCAGCGCTTCGTACGCGGTGTCTAGACTGTCGAGGCGTTGTGGATGATTTTGTTCGTAGAGCCGTTCAGAACGGAACAGGAGCTGCAAACAGCGCAGCGCTTGTGGAACGTCTTGTTGCAGCGCTGTTTCGCTGCGGTCCGGCGCACCGCTCAACGGCCGAGGCGAAACCCGCAGCTCGGGGCCGGGTACGCCGACGCCTTCCGTCGGGTACTTCTCTTGATCTATCGCCCGATCCACCGGAATTGTAGCTCTTAGAACCAAGTCCAATCTCCGCGCACCCTGTCTGCCTGCGTCTCACAAGGGGTGCCCGCATTGTCTCGAACGGTTCCGAGAGGAGGGCGGGGAATCCCTGACAAGGAAGCATGCACGGTGCTAACCCCGCGAATCGGGGGATAAGCCGTTTATTTTGAATAGCGAGTAGCCGTGGTCCCAGGACCACAAAGCGCGCGATGGTTCAAATTGTTACCAATCAGGGAAGCACCCAGCATCGATCTGAGGTCATTTAGGCGCAAGCGTCTTTAGCGTCTCGTTCAGGCTTACGGTGCCTCCCTCACTCACCTGTACAGTTCGCCGCACTGGCTGGAAGCCCTTCATTTTCAATGTGATAATGTGCAATCCGGTGGGTAGTTGCACCCGCGAAGGCGCAAATTGCGACGTGGTCGTACCATCCACCACGATCTCCGCGCCTGGGGGCGTCGTTGCTATGTCCGCCCAGGCAACTTTGGCGGCATCTTTGGCGCGCAATTGCACGCTGAATTGGGTCTGTATATTGTCCTTCACCTGCACATTGTCGGCGTAGGCTGTGTACCCTGGCAATCGCAGGACAAGATTGTATGGCCCGGCCGCCAGCGGCAGCGCCACAGGCGTCTGCCCTGGTTGCTTCGCGCCGTTGATGAAAACATCCGCGCCCGGAGGATCGCTCACCACCATCAGCCCAATCGCGATGGACTCCAGCCTCACCTTCTGGTCTACCACTTCTCCAATCTTCACTTGCAGCGCCGTTTGCACCGTCCGGTACCCGTCTTTTTTCACTTCCAGGCTGTAACCATTGGCCTGTAACCCGTTAAAGCTGCAAGGTGTTTGGCACTGTCGCAATTGCCGCCCGGCTGGACCATACAACGTAGCCGTAGCTCCAATCACATCCGTAACCACATGAATCGCGCCGCGGTCCGGTGTCGGCACCGGATGCGATCCTTCATCCGCTCCGGCAGTCGTCGCCACCGGAGTGTCGTCGTATTCAATATGGTCAATCACCCTCAACTCGGCGGGCGCATCGCGCAAGAACTTCAGCAACGCACCATGTTCGGCTGGTCGCAGCTTCCCGGATATGGTCAGCGTGTTGCCAACCCCCTGCACCTTAGCTCGCCCCGTGAGCCCTCGTTCGGCAATTGCCGCGTCAATACGCGACTTGTACTCGCTGGCCTTGGCGCTGAGGCTCGGCCCTGGTTTCACCGCCTCGGCCGCGGACGCAATCGCCACTGGCTTTGGCGTAGGTACTCCTGCCGGTTTGGCAGCGGGCATCTCCGTCGTCTTTGGAGTTTCCGCAGGCACGTCAGTAGCGCCAGCGGGAGTACCCGTCACTCCGTTTGCTGTTGAAGTAGCGCCTGTGACCGCTGTCGGCGAACCTGCCGCGACGTCTGCCGTTGCCTGCGGTTTGGCAACGGCGCTAGCGGTGGTGGCTGCCGCTAATTTCGGAGTGCTATGTGCCTGCTCCGCCTCATGAAATTCCTTCGCTGCCAGAAATACCGGTTGCAGCTTATACGCTCCCCAGGCAATGACTCCCGCTAACAGCAACGTGATCAGCGCCGTTGTGAATATGCTGGTACGTTTCTCGGGTTCCGGCGCGGGTGGAATACTGCCCGTCCGCCGAATCTTAGGCGTTTGCCCGGGATTGCCCGCGCGCGAAGCTAGCGAGTCTGCCGCTCTCGCCGCATGACCCGCCACGTAACTTTCGTTAAGCGAGTTCGCCCCTCGGCTGTCGCTGGCTCCCATCGCCAAAGTAGCGGCTGGCGAGGATCCGCTAAGCGCCATCGTCGATTGCGGACTGCCCGCCAGCCCGGCATTCGTGCGGTAATTGCGCAAATCCTCGAGCAGTTCGCGGCAAGTCTGATAGCGCTCGTCCGGCTCCTTGTAAAGCGCTTTCATGATCACCGCGCTGATGCCGGCGTGAATCGAAGGGTCTAACTGCCGCGGCGGAACGGGATCTTCATTCACAATTTTGTAAATCACCGTCGTGATGTTCTGCCCGGGGAAAGGCTTCTCTCCGGTCACCATCTCGTACAGCATCACGCCCAGCGAGAAAATATCGCTGCGCCCATCCACGGCGCGCCCTTTCACTTGCTCAGGCGACATGTAGCTCGGCGTGCCCATCACGTGCGTGGTCTGCTGCACTGTGCCAAACTGCAAAATTTTCGCCGTGCCAAAGTCCGTCACCTTGACGGTGTCATCCGCGGTCAGCATCAAGTTGGCCGGCTTGATGTCGCGGTGCACCACGTGTCGTTCGTGCGCAAAATCCAGTGCGCTGCACGTCTGCTCCATGATGCGCAACACGCGCGGCAGCGAAAATCGCTGGCCTTCGTCCAGCAGCGCCTGAACGCTCTTGCCTTCCACCAGCTCCATGGTGATGTAATAGAGGCCGTTTTCTTCGCCCGCGTCGTAAACCACCACGATGTTGGGATGGGTCAGTAGCCCGGCGGCGCGCGCTTCCGTTTGAAAACGAGTCAGCAACTCCGGCCGTGAAAGGCCCGTGCCCGCTTCGCTCAAACGAATGGTCTTAACGGCTACGGTTCGGCCAATAACCGGATCCATGGCCTTGTAAACGATGCCCATAGCTCCGCGGCCCACTTCACCGACAATTTCATATCGCCCGGCTTTTGCGACCGTCGTCATTACGCTATATAGGTTGCAGCCTTTGGGGTTGCTAAATGGGACGCCGGTAGACACCCGGACCCCCACTTTGCACAGTACCCAGCAAATTTTCACGAGGTCAACGCTACGGGAGTACTAGTGTTGCGCACTGGATACGACTGGAGTGGATACCGTCAATTGACGCCGAATCGCCTTGCCGCAGGAGCATTCTGAGCTGACGCTAGGGGCTGCCATTTCTACCGGCCCCACCTCCGCTCGCCCTGCATCCAACGGTCACGACCGCTTAGGTGCCTTGCGCTTCCGACGCTCTTGAAAGGGAGATTTTCATGAAATTTGACGCGATCATCATCGGCTCCGGCCAGGCGGGCAATCCACTGGCGCACAATCTTGCCGACCATGGCTGGACCGTCGCCATGATTGAAGAAAGATACCTCGGGGGCACCTGCATCAACACCGGATGTACCCCCACCAAAACGATGGTGCACCGCGCGCAAGTGGCGCATTACGCCCGCAATGCCGCCCGCTGGGGCGTCAACGCTTCCAATGTCTCTGTTGATTTGCCGAAAATCGTGGCGCAGAAGGACAAGGTCGTCCTAGGCATGCGCGAAGGCCAGGAAAAGCAAAAAGCCAAGCGCCCGAACATTACGCTCTATCGCGGACATGCGCAGTTCGCGGCGGCACATCAGCTCGCCGTTGGCGAACAACTCCTCGAGAGCGAAAAAATCTTCATCAACACCGGCGGACGCCCGCAAATCCCGGAAATTCCCGGCCTCGCCACCGTCCCCTATCTCACCAACGAAACCGCCATGCAATTGCGCGCCGTCCCAGAACATCTGCTGATCCTCGGCGGCGGTTACATCGGCCTCGAATTCGGCCAGATGTTCCGCCGATTTGGCAGCGCGGTGACCATCATTCACTCCGGCGCGCAGCTCGTGCAGCAGGAAGATCCGGAAATCATCGCGGAGTTGCAAAAAGCTCTCGAAGCGGAGGGCATCGCGTTTCTGCTCAATGCCCGCACTACCCAAGCTAAGACGGATGGCGCCGGTGTGACGCTCAGCTTGGACGGCGGGGATGGGTCTCACGGAGTCAAAGAAGTGCGCGGCTCGCACCTGTTGCTGGCGACCGGACGCGTTCCCAATACTGGTAAGTTAAACCTCGAAAAAGCTGGGGTGCGCTGTGATCGGCGCGGATACGTCGAGGTAAACGGCAGACTTGAAACCAGCGTCCCGGGCATCTGGGCGCTTGGCGATGTAAAGGGCGGCCCGGCCTTCACGCACCTTTCTTACAACGATTTTCAAATCGTCTACGGTAATTTGATCGAAGGCAAGAATCTGTCGACCGACGGTCGCCTCGTCCCGTACTGCGTTTTCACCGACCCGCAACTGGGCGGTGTTGGGATGGCAGAGAAAGAAGCCCGCGAAAGAGGTTTCAAACTAAAAATCGGTAAATACCCGATGACCTACGTCGCGCGCGCCATCGAACGCGACGAAACCGCGGGCCTAATGAAACTGGTAGTGGATGCCTCGAACGACCAGATCCTGGGCGCCTCCATCCTGGCTCCCGAAGGCGGCGAAATAGTTCAAATTCTCAGCACCCTCATGCTAGCCAAGCAGCCGTATACGTTGCTCAAAGGCGCCATCTACATCCACCCCACGCTCGCGGAAGGTTTCTTCGGCTTAATGGAAAGCGTCAAACCCGTCGACTGAATAAGGGTTTTGCAGAGCAGTTTTGTAGGTGCCGAACTTTAGTAGCGGCCTGCCGCCCATCATCACGCGCTCTCCGAAGGCGCCGAGGTCGACGGCGAAAGCGGCGCACCCGTCTTGGTCCCGACCCCGCGCCATTTTGCGAATCCCTCTTTCACCAATTTAGCAATCACCCGCCGGTTCTGCGCCACCACCCGCAGCCACGCGAACTTCCCCATGGACGGAAAATAAATCCCGCGGAAACATAGCCGCGCAATCAGAATATTAATGCGATACGCCAACGGCTTGTACTCCAGCGACGTCACCGCATCATAAATCGCCTGCGGACTGTATGACCGAGACCACCCGTCCTTGACCTCCGCGTGCGCTTCCGCGATGCTCATCTTTAGCGGCGTATGCGCCATCTCAAACGGAATGAATTCCCGCCAGTGTTCCGGGCGCGTCAATCGTCCCGCTGCGGCCAGCCGCTTGTACAAAGGCGTCGCCGGCAGCGGCGTCAGCAACCCAAAAATCGGCAGTCCTGGCGGCCAGGTGCGAATTTCTTTCAGCGTGCGTTCCGCTACGCCCACCGTGTCGTTATCCATCCCGAAAATAAACGACGTAATTGCGAACACGTTGCGGTCCGCCAGGCGTTGCAACACCGCGGCATATTCCCCTGGTTTATTGAAGCCTTTATTCACATCCTTCAAGTTCAGCGGATCGATCGACTCCATGCCGATAAACACCCACTGCCCGCCCGCCGCCGCAATCAAATCCACCAGCTCTTCATCGCGCAGCAAGTTCGCGCTGATCTGCGCCACCCAATACACCTGCGCATTGGCCGCAATAATGTCCCGCAACAGGGATTTCGTGCGCTTGATATTGATGGCGAAATTATCGTCGATAAAAAATACCGCGATCTGCCCGCCCTCGGCCTTCGCCCGCGCCTTCAGCATCAGCAACTCATCAACCACACTTTTATTGGTACGGAAGCGAATCGAATCCCCAAAGAATCCCGTCACGGTACAAAATTCGCAGCCGTACGGGCAGCCCCGCCCGGATTCCACCGGGATAATCCGAAACGTCCCCCAGCCGCCCGCCAGCTTGCTCAACATCGCCGCCATCATCTTTGGCACCAGGTTAAATTGTTTCAAATCGATCTTGTCCCACGGAATCAGCGGATATTGCTGCAAGCTCGGTTTGCGCTCCTGCCCAAAATCATCCACCGGCGTGTAAATATCCTTCAGCCTTCCCGCCGCCGCATCCGCCACAATCCTGGGCCATGTCTCATCCGCTTCTCCCAGCGCCACCGCGTCCGCATGCCGCGGCCCTCCGCTCCGCCCCAGCGCTTCATCCGCCATTTCCGTCACGTGTGGCCCGCCCATTACCACCGGCACACCCACCGCGCGCACCGCGTCGGCCATGCGATAGGCCTTCGCAATCATTCGCGTCATCGCCCCGATGCCCACCAGCCCAACGCCGTTGGCGCGTACAAAATTCGCCAGCCCCGCCTCGTCCATGGGCTGCGCGTTCCCATCGATGAGCACCACCTCATGCCCCGGCGGCGTCAGCGCCTGCAGCAAAAACATCCATAGGTGCGGCATGAAGTTTCGCGTTACACCATTGTCCGGATTGTAGAGCAGGATTTTCATGGATAGTTTCTCTTTCTCGGCGCGTTGCGCAGAAGCGACTCGTTCCCAGGTCATGCGGTCCGCCCACGCCTACACCCGGAGGGTGTTTGAACGCACGGCGTAACCGCGCGCGTTCGTGTACACGTACATGTACGCGTACGTGCGCAAACTCGCGGCCTTTCGCGCCGCCAGGGCCATGCCCCGCGGCACCTCGGTTGGCAGTCACGCGCCGAATCTAGCTTGTGGTTCTTTGCACGCCGTCCCGGCGAGGACTGCAGGCACTGCTGGGTCAGGACGACGAACAACTCGTGCTCAGGAAAGAGATCTGGTTAACCCCGTCGCAACTCCACGAGGCCTTCCAGTGAGTACAGGACCCTTGGCATGATACGTGACAACCGGGTTTTCGCCTATCAATCTCGTGGCGCATCCGATAGCCGCGAAAAATGCCCCCAGCTTTTGCGGGTTGGTGCACTATTGCAAATTACGATGGCCACTGAGCGTACATGAAAACCGAACAGAACATCGTCATTTGTTTTCTCATGCCGCGACCATGAGTGCCGCGCCCCCAGGCATTTCGCGGCAGCAACGCAGTCGTTCGGCGCTCGACGCTGCGCCCGGACGAAACGTCCGCGTCATCTCCTGGTGTTTGGTGGCCGCCGTGGGGCTCCTGCAAGTTTGCGCGCGCCGCAATGCGATGGCGCCCGACGGAATCTCCTACATCGAACTTGCCAGCGCATCCCTCGTGCAAGGCCTGCACGCACTGACCAACGCCTATTGGAGCCCGCTGTATCCATTTCTGATTCGCGTCGTCTTCGCTTTATTCCATCCCTCGATGATGTGGCAATTCACACTCGTCCACGGATTGAATTTCCTGATTTTTTTGATGAGTTACGCGAGCTTCAACGTATTCCTCGGCGAATTGGTGGCCGTCCACGGCGCCGCGCCAGCCGAGGGATATGGCTACTCGGCAATGTCGCCGCGTTTGTTAGCGATCTTTAGCGCCCTATTTTTCCTATGGGCCGCGCAATTCTGGCTCAGCCCGAGCTTCGTGAATCCTGACATGTGCGTCGCGGTTCTCGTCTATTTGGCCACCGCCTTACTGTTGCGCATGCTGCGCAATAGCGCCGCGTGGCGAACCTGGATTTTCTTCGGAATTATTCTTGGCTTGGCGTACTTGGCCAAAGCCGCCATGTTTCCGCTGGCATTTGTTTTCCTGATATGCGCATTCATTCTCGCGTGGCGCAAAGAAGCTGCCATGCGCGC
>Ga0209139_10000396_pt1 | contig 14905 bp, 11 predicted proteins | sample BogFormECP14_OM3_FD_188246 | JGI IMG/M metagenome (GOLD analysis project Ga0209139, IMG submission 188246) | Bog forest soil microbial communities from Calvert Island, British Columbia, Canada - ECP14_OM3 (SPAdes) (version 2) | ecosystem: Environmental > Aquatic > Freshwater > Wetlands > Bog ...
TCGAAGCCGAACCGCTCGATGCGCTGCTGCTCAAAAATGATTTTGCACCGTTCGCGTTTGAAGGCTTTGAAGCCGCACTGGGTGTCCACAAAAGGCAACCGCAAACAAAGGCGCACCACGGTGTTGAACACGATGCCGGCAAATTCGCGAAACGGCGATTGATGCGCGCTGATCAGGCTGCGGTCCATGGCGCGGGAACCGATGGCCACGTCGTAATCGCCATCGACGGCACAGAGGAGTTTGTCAGCCTCTTCGATGGGAGCGGAGAGATCGGCGTCCGTAAAAAGGGCGAGGCGCCCCTGCGCTTGCAGCATGCCGTGACGCACACTAAAACCTTTGCCGCGATTGACGCCGTTCGAGATGACGCGCATGGCGGAGAATTTATCGCGCATGCCCTCCGCGGCGGCAACGGTGGCGTCCGTGGAGCCATCATCGACCACCAGCACCTCGGTGTTGCGCTGCGAAGCGCAGATATAAGCGGCAATCTTCGCCAGAGTTTCGGGCAACCGCGACTCTTCGTTGTAGGCGGGGATGATAATGGAGAGATCGGGGGCAGTCGAGGTCATGCCTGCGGGCACTCCCAGCGAATGACGTGAGTGAACAACATAGTAGCTGGGCCAAGGCGAATAGCCATCACATTTATCAATTCTTTTGGCCGGCGTGGGCGGGCGCTTCGGCGGGCGCAGGTTCAGATTCGCTCGCGTGTTTGCGCCATGCTTCGGATTCGAGAATATCCGCGATCTGCGCGAGGGCAAAATCGCACTCTGCTTCCGTATTGTAGAAATGCGGTGAAATGCGCACCCCTGCTTTGGGGCGATAGTCGATGAGGATTTCGCGCGCCAGCAGCTCGCGCGAGACCGCGGCGGCGTGCGGGCAATCGATGGAGATGGTGCCAGCGCGTTCGGCGGGATCTTCCGGAGTGTTCACGCGCCAGCCGCGCGACGTCGCGCCATCGTACAAGCGCCTGGTCATGCGCATGGATTTTTCACGGATGGCATGAATGCCTACCTGATTCAGAATTTCGAGGCCGGGCCGGCAAGCGTAGAGCGCGGGAATGTGCGGTGTGCCATTTAGAAAACCGAAGGAATCTTCGCGGCGGTCTACCGGACCAATTGCAAAAGAGAAGGGGCGCTGGTGCGCGATCCATCCGGTTAACGCTGGACGCAAGGTGGCGCGCAAGTCTTCGCGTACGTACAAATAAGCCACGCCCGGGCCGCCGCAGAGCCATTTCAAAACGCCTCCGACCGCGAAGTCGACGCCCAGCGCGCGAACGTCGATGGGAATGGTGCCAGTGCCCTGAAAAACATCGAGAATGACGCGGGCGCCAACCTGGTGGGCGCGTTCGATGATAGCCCGCGCGTTGACAATGTACGAACTGCGAAAGAGCACCAGCGAAATTGGGACGAGCAGCGTGGTTTCGTCGATGGCGGCTAAAAATTTATCCAGATCGATGCGTACGTCGCCGGTGGATGGAACGATTTCGATACGGGCGCCGTTGCGCGCTTGCTCATGGTAGAAATACTGAATCGACGGAAACTCGAGATCCGCCATCACCACTTTGTTGCGCGGCCCGCGGAAATCAAAACAGGAAGAGATGACCGCCTGCGTTAGGGTGACGTTCTGATGCAGCGAAAGCTCGCCGGAGCGCGCGCCGATGAGCGGGGCGATCAGGTCGCCAACACCCACCGCCATCTCCCACCATCCTTCTTCCCACGCGCGCACACCGCGTTGCGCCCAGGAATCGGCATAGCCGTGCATGGCGTCGTAGACGGATTTGGGCATGGCGCCCAGCGAATTGCTGATCAGATAGGTGGAGCGCTGGAGAATCGGAAACTCGTCGCGCCATTTGAGAAGCTCGTCCATGAACGTGCGCTCGCAATCGCAGAAACGTGAGATGAAAGCTGATACAACCAAAATAGCACAGCGTGACGAGCGCGGGCCAACGAAGCGGAGCGCATGCAGCGCTTCGCTGCGAAGGCTGCCGGCGACGCACGGGTACGACGCGTGAGTACGTTGGTACTGTTCGGAATGATGCCGACGGACTATCGACGCACGCGCATGCCAGGCGCAGGATAGGAAATGTAATCGGGAGTTTGGTTCCCGCTGGTGGAGGTGAACATGGTGATTACTTGTTTGCTCCTGTGCGTCGGACTGCTGCTTGCGAGCGCAGCGGTTCGGTCGGATCAGCTGGACTGAGCTTCTGGTTGCGACCCTCCAATCCCCCACGCCCGAGCGGCCGGAACCCCCACCGGCCGCTCATTTTTTTTTGTGCCGCGAAAAACCCTGCAAAAATCGGGTGGGGATCCTAGCGAGATGAAGCATCGAACGGGTGGTTGACGCTGTCGCTGGCGCAGGTCGCGACTGAAGCCGGACCCTACAACAACAGCCCACAGCAATAAAAAAGGGCGGTTCGAGGCCGCCCCTTGAAAACCACTTCCCAGACTTCGCAAAACCACTTCGGCGACACACTTTAAAGGCCACCGACTTACTTTGAAAGGGGGCTGGTGCAAAGCCCCCATTCACAATTGACGCCCCAAAGCCATGAATCGGGTCGAGGACCGATTCCGGCCACCCCGGGAAGCCAATCTTGTACTTCGTTGACCGTGACGAGTGCAAGCCGTGTGCCAGTGTGGTGTTAGGGGTGAAAGATTCGAGAGACAGTTGAAATCAGGATAGTTAGCAATCGAAGGAAGCGCTGATTACGGTTGAAGAGGGCAGAAAATCTACAAATTCTCACATAGAGGGCAGGGGAACCCTACAGTCTTTGGGAGAACCACAAGAAACGCCTGGGCTGGCGGCCAGCCTTCGGAATAACGATATTGGTAGCAACGAGATAGGGACTTTCGAGAGCTTGGCAGCGTGCGCGAAAGCGAGAGATGTGCGGGCTAAATCGATTAAGCCCCGATGGCCGATTTCAGCGCCGCGGCGATGGACCGGCTAAACCGCTGCACGTCCGAATCGTGTTCCGCTTCGACCATGACCCGTGCCAGGGGCTCGGTGCCGGAATAACGCAAAACGATGCGGCCATTCTCACCGAGTGTGGATTCCGCCTCGCTGAGGGCTTGTGCGACCTCCGGCAGAGAGTCCAGCGGCGGCTTGGTGCGGACCTGCACATTGACGATGGTTTGAGGGTAGTCCTTGAAGCCGACGAGCAGGTGCTCGAGCCGGCCGCAGAACGACACGAGCGAGGCGACTTTGACGGCGGTGAGCAGGCCATCGCCCGCCGGGCTGTCACCCAGGAAAATGATGTGCCCGGACTGTTCGCCACCCAGGGCGCTGCCAGATTGCAGCATCTCTTCGAGAACGTAGCGGTCGCCGACATTGGTGCGGGCGAGCGTAATGCCTTCGCGAGAAAGAATGCGCTCGAGGCCAAGGTTGGACATGGAAGTAGCCACAACGCGGTTGCCGGGAAGCTGATTGAACATTTTCAGATAACGCGCGACGGCGAGCAGGATGCCGTCGCCATTGACGATGCGGCCGGTGTCTGCGACGAACAGGGCGCGATCGGCGTCGCCATCAAAAGCCACGCCCAATTGAGCTTTTTCCGCGATTACGCGCTGCTGCAGTCCGTCCAGATACAGCGAACCGCAATTGGCATTGATGTTGCGGCCATCGGGCGCGTCGCCAATAGAGATAACTTTGGCGCCGAGGGAGCGGAAAAGTTCCGGACCAAGTTTGTACGCGGCGCCGTTGGCGCAGTCCAGCACGATGCGAAAACCGGTAAGACTCGCGCCCTGAATCACGCGGGCGCGCAGAAAAGCGAGATATTCGGCGTCAAGAGATTCGTCCGGCGTAAGAGCGACGGCGGAGGCTTCGGCGGAGATTTGCTCGTTGGACAATTCGTTGGCCGCCAGGTACCGAGTTATGCCGGCTTCGATCGTTTCTTCGACGGCGTCTGGAAATTTCATGCCGGCGTGAGAGAAGAGTTTTACGCCATTGTCGTGGTACGGGTTGTGTGAGGCGGAGATGACCACACCCGCCTGAAAATCGTTTTGCCGCACAAGACAAGCCACGCCGGGGGTGGTGATGACGCCAGCGAACGCTACAGTAGCGCCACTCTTGGCCAGACCCGCGGCGAGAATTGCCGCGATGTGCATGCCAGATTCGCGCGTATCCATGCCGATGAGTACGTTGGCCGCCCGGTCCGCATCGTGCAAGTAGTCACCGAGGGCTCGGCCGGTGGCGAAAAGTGTGCGGTCGTCCAAAGGCGAAGTGCCGGGGATGCCACGGATGCCGTCAGTGCCAAAAAATTGTTTAGGCATGGAGAGAGGACCGGATCCATTTTCGAAATTGGGCGAGCGCCCGGGCCAAAAAAAGTGTAGCACAGGGAGCGGGGCGGCCAAGACGGCGGCGGATAGCGGGCATCGAAACCAGCAAGAGTTGCGGCGCGGGCGGGCTGGCGCGATGTGTTACCTTGGAGCGCAAGAAACGATTGGCGTCCGGCCGCGCTTTCGCACGGGTCCGGGCGGCAATCGAACTCGTGGAGCGACCGTGGAAAGTCTGGAAGAACACGCGGTAAAAATCCGGCCGAGCGCGGGTACGACCAGCGTACGCATATTGGCGGTCGGCGCGATCATGCTTTTTTTGTACTACGCGGCGGGCGTGGTGATCACGCTGCTGCTTTCGATCCTGCTGGCCTATTTTCTGGACCCCGCGGTGGAGCTGATGGAACGTACCGGAGTGGCGCGCACTATCGGCGCGATGGTCATGGTGCTGATCCTGATTGTGGCGCTTGCGGCGGTAGGTTACGGCATGTGGTCGCGCACCGCGGATTTCGCGGATAACTGGCCGAAGTACAGCGCGGTGCTGCGCCAGGCGACCACCAGCGTAGAAGGAAAACTGAATGGGTTTGAAGGACAGCTGACGCCGCAGGAACAAGGTGCGAAAGCCACTCCCGAACCACGCTCGGAGCCGGGAGTGATCCACGGATTTCTTTTGCGCGTGGTCGGATCATTGTATGAGTTGGTGCTGGAAGTGACTTTCGTTCCTTTTCTGGTGTTTTTTATGCTGGCCGGGAAACGTGACGTGTGGCACACCACGTTGCGTCTATTTCCCGCGTCGCGCCGAACGCAGGTAAAAGAAACGCTGGACGATTTGCGCGTGGTCTTGCGGGATTACCTGGCGGGCATGTGTATTTTAACGTTGATCGTGATTGCCGCGAGCAGCCTGTTTTTTTGGGCCATCGGGCTGGAGTACCCGATCCTGCTGGGCATCGTTTCCGGTTTGCTGAATATGGTGCCGTATATCGGCGTAGTGCTTTCCTGGCTGCCGGCGTTTTTGCTGGCGCTGACGAAATTCACGACGTTTGGATGGTTTTTGTTGATCGCCGGCGCGTTGCTGGGCATTCATATTCTGGCGCTCAATCTGATTGCGCCGCATATCGTCGGGAAACGCGTGCAGTTGAACGCTGTGGCCATCACCATCGCGTTGCTGTTCTGGGGCTGGCTGTGGGGCGGCATGGGCCTGCTGCTGGCGATACCCCTGACGGCGGTTTTACGCGTGGTGTGCGACCACACAGAATCGCTGAAGCCTTTTGGCAGATGGCTGAGCGCCTAGCAGGCTACGGAAAAAAGAGCAAAAGCAATTCCTCAGGCGCTAAAGCGCATTGGTAGCCAAGCACTTAATGTCGGAGCTAAAGCTGCGACCCCTGAAGACCAGAGTTTTTCCGCAACCTGCTCGGATGATGGGCCTGAGCTTTGGGTACGTGTAGCCTCGGGCGATGCACCAAGGCAGGCCTGTCACAAAATGTGGCACCACTTCTGATGGGTACGAACTTGGATTCTTCTCCACGCCAAACCCTGTACCTCCGAACGGTGACTGCTTGCCTACAATCTGGCGTCGCGCGGCTTGCTCACCTGCGTCGCGATGCTAGACTGCGTGGCAGGTAAGCTGCGAATTTTCGCTGGCTACCTTTTCATCCGCCGGCTCCCTCCTCTCGGCCGCGGTAACCAAGCACCACAGCTGCGAACGCCCTCTCCGTTCAGCAATATCTCAGGATCTGATGCCCAACCCACTGCGCTCCGAGCAGTTGCTGGCTGCCATTCTGGAATTGAACGAGCACGCGGTCTTAGCCATGGGTCTCGATGGAACCATCGAGAGCTGGAGCCAAGGCGCCGAGATACTTTACGGCTACAGCGCGGCGGAGATGGTGGGCGAGCCGTTGCGGCGGCTGGTACCCCTTTACGAGACGCCCGGGCTCGAAGCGCTGCTCAACAAAACGCGACAAGGCGAACTCATGCCTTGGGACAGCACCGAGCGGCTCACCAAAAACGGAATGCGCGTACGCGTGATGGCGAAACGCACGGCAATACGGGATGAAGAAGGAAAAATGATCGGAGTTCTCGAAAAAGCCGAGGCGCTCGAGTGGGCGGGAAGCGACGTGCCCGCGGATGCGCAATTGCGGCTGGTGGCGGAGCAGATGCCGGCGCTGCTGTGGACCACGGACCGCGAGTTGCGCATCACCTCAAATTGGGGTGCCGGGCAGCCGTGGTCTCGAGTTCGGCCCGGGGCGCTGACCGGACACAGCATTTACGAATTTCTGGGGTGCGCGGATCGCCACGCACCGCCGGTCACGCAACATTACGAGGCGCTGCAGGGAGCGCCATCGCTCTTTGAGTACGTGCAAAAGGATCGCTCGTATGAAGTACGCATCTCGCCGTTGCGTTCGCCGGAAGGTGAAATCATTGGCTGCATAGGTCTGCGCCTGGACATCACGGATCGCAAGAAGAACGAGGAGGAACTACGCTACCAGGCCACGCACGATGCGCTGACCGGTTTGGCGAACTACCGGGAATTTATGGACGGCCTGGACCAGGAAGTGCGGCGTACCGAGCGAAATTTGCGCCAGTTCACGGTGCTGCTCCTGGACGTGAACGACCTGAAGACCATCAACGACCGTTATGGGCACCTGGCGGGAAATCGAGCGTTGAAGCGTCTGGCGGCGGTGTTAAAAGAGCAGTCTCGTGGGACGGACCTTGCGGCACGCTACGGCGGCGATGAGTTCGGCGTGGTGTTGATTGACTCGGATCTGGGAATGGCCCAGCAGGTGGTCCGGCGCATCGAAGCACGCCTGCAAGACGATGCCGAGGAGCCGAAAATCAGCGTGAGTATCGGCATCGGACTGTTTCCGGAAGACGGGCGGAATGCGAAGGAGTTGCTCTCCGTGGCGGACCGGCAGTTGTATCAGAAAAAGCGTGAACACAAAGCGGGTGCGAGGTCTGAGGTCGCCGCGGTGAGAACACAGCAAGGTTAAGGGTTTTCAACCGCGACTGAGCGAACGCAGCAGTTCAGCGACGCTCGGCGCTTCTTGAGGCTGCTGGAACAGGCGAATGGCGGCGACGCCGGCAGCGCCCGCGGCCACGCAGGCTGCGGCATTCTGGGCGTTGATCCCACCAATGGCGAGAACTGGAATGCGCACGGCGCGGCAGATTTCCGCCAGTAGCCGCAGTCCTTGCGCCGGACCGTACACGCGCTTCAATGGTGTTGGGAAAACTGGGCCAAAGAAAATATAGTCTGCGCCTGCGTCCGCCGCAGCCTGCGCGGAGCGGAGAGAATGGCAAGATGCACCGGTGAGGAAATCCGCGGGGCGATTTTCGTCCGGGAGGCTTTGCAACAGCCGCTGTGCTTCGGCCACAGGCAAGGCATGTTCTCCCAAGTGGACCCCGCCGGCACGTTCGGCGATGGCCACGTCGAGGCGGTCGTTCACAAAAATGCGTGGCTGAGAGGGCGCTGAATTTGCGGCTTCGGATTTTGCGAGACGGCGACCGGAGAGCGCGGCGCGCGTGAGGCGTGCTATTTCGTTCGCGGGAAGATCTTTTTCGCGAAGTTGAATCCAGTGCACACCCGCGGCGGCAGCCGCCGCGATGGATGCCTGAAGTGGCGCCAGGGGATCATCCGGCGAGACGATTTCGCGTAACTCTGGAGGAATTTCGCGCGAACCGCACGCGCCGAGACTGGCGCGATCCGTGACGTAACAGAAAATCGGCGGCCCTGCGCTATGAAGTGGCACTGGGCAACGGCCTGCGGTCGGTGATGAGATTGAAGGCCAAAAGAACATCCAAAACTCCCAGACCGCTCACCGCTCCACGGAAGGAAGGATGCAGCAGCACGGGAATCAGCGAGGGGAAATGACTGAGGAAATAGTTCTGGTCCCAATATACGGACCATGGGAGATAGAGCAGCAGCGCGCCCATCTCAAAACAAAGCACCACCAGCAATGCGCGAAGAACACGATTCATAGACAAGTGGAACCTGCCCGATCGGGCCGACGGACGGATAAAATCGCCTGAGCCGAAGAGCAACTTAGAGATAACGGAGGCGGGATTCAGCGGCTGGGTTTCTGCAGAGCAGCGATGCGTTCAGCCACGTCGCGATAATCGATATTCATCGCATACACGTGGGTGAAACTCTTAAGTGCGGCTTCGTGATTACCAGCTGATTCCTGCGCCAGACCTAAATCATACCGCAAGGCCAGGTCGTTGTCTGGTCCGAGGCCGGGAGTCTGCAACGCGCGTTCATACCAGATGGCGGCCATTCCCGGCTGGCCCTTTTCGATGAATGCCAGGCCGAGCAACGTGCAGCACTGCATAGAGTAACGGAACGGGCGGCCGCGCTCGCAGGCTTGCGCAACTTTCTGAAATTCGCTGATGGCTTCTTCGAGCAAGCCCATTTCGCGGAAAGCGACTCCGAGATTGTAGTGCGTCTCGAGATCTTCGTCGTCCGAACCCATTTCGCCGAGTTCCGCGCGGAAGTCGTCGAACACTTCCTTGAGCGGCGACTTGTGGCCGTCGGCCGATGTGCCTTCGGAGCGGGAGGTCTCCGCGGAGTTCGACGTACTCTCGACCGCGTGGGAAGACTCGGGACCGAATGCGCCAATACCGAGCTCGCCCATTTCCGACGCCAGGTCCGCAAGGAATTGGTCGGCGGTGAAATTGTTGGCCGCAGCGGGAACAGGCTCGGGATGCGCCGATTCTTGATGTGCTTCTCGATGCGGTTCTGGCGGCGCGACGGCAAGCGGAACATCCGGAGGCTTCTGATCGTAGGCCGGGACGAGTTGCTCGTGATCGAGAACGAGTTCGTAGTCCTGATCGAGTTCGAGCTCGAGAGGCTGATCCGCAAGCTCCTCGGCTTTAGCGTGCGCGGACGTATCTCTCAGCACGTCATGCGGCAGATGCAATTCCGCCAAATGATCTTCCAGCGAATCGGCGTCTGCTTGGGCGGCATGCTCCGACACCGGGAGATCCAGAGCGATTTCTTCGATTGCCGGGGATTCCATCGCCGCAGAAATTCCCCGCGGTATTTCGGGTTCGGGTGCCGACGGAATTTCCGCAAAATGCTCGGTAGCACGCTCGGGTTCAGCAGCAGACGAATCGGAGACCGCGAATTCGGGCTCTTTCGGAATATCCAGCGGCAGTCCGGAGTGGGGTGTTTCCACCGCTTTCACGGGTTCGGCAGCAAAGTGCTGCTCTGACTCCTCACCGATGGAAAACTCCTCTACCTCTGGCGCGGAGGACTCTGCAGCAATGCTGAATTCCGCGTGGGATTCCGCTTCGGCGGCGGGTGCGTTTTCTGGTATTTCGAGAATTTCTTCTTCCGCGCCAGCGTGGTGAGCAGGAGCATCGGGAGTCGCCGCGGCAGTTGCATCCGCGGACTCATCGAGAAGCGACGCCCACTCGTCGGACAAATCAACTTCGTGCAGTTCCTGGCCTGCCGCAGGTTGCGAGGCGCTGATCTCTTCGGCACGCTCGGGCGCGGCGGGAGCCTGGGGCGGAACTTCCAGTTCTTCAGACGGTTCTTGCGCGTCCGCTGGGACTTCGGAGGTTAGATCAACTTCCGGCAACGGCAATTCCTGCGCGGGTTCGGCGACGTCCGCAGAGGCTTCGGGGACGGCGGGCTGCGCTGATGGCGCGGGAGTCAATTCTGCATCCGTGAGACCCGCAGCGCGCTGGAAACGGCGGCGCAATTCGCCAAAGCGCTCGGCGCTGCGCGTGTCGCCGCGCTCTTGATGAATTTGCTCGAGGTGCGAGGCCAGCTCCGCGGTGCGGCGATCGTCGCCTGCCCCGAGAACGAAATCCAATAATTTCTCGAGCGTGGGCGTATGGCGCGGGGCGCGGCGCAAAATCGCTTCGAGCAAGCCGATGGCTTTTTGCGTGAGGCCGTAGCTGGCGAATAGATCAACGTCGGTGAGAGATTGGGCGATGAATTTCTGTGTGTCTTCGTCAAGCGGCGGCTCGTTGTAGGTCTTGGCCGCGGCCGTCTCGGCGGCCTTCGCGGCCGGAAGATCCGGGCGAACCTTGGGCGCCGGCGCTTTGGGAAGCTCGAGTTCGTGAACTTCTGGGGGAGCTGGAGCGGGCTCTTCGCCGGCCAGCAAACCCATCTTGCGCAGCACGTCGTTGAGCTTGCGCTTGGCAGAATCGCTCTCTGGCTCGCGATCGACGAGCTGCTCGAAGACTTGCTTGGCGCGATCGTATTGTTTCGCGGCAACCAACGCGTCGCCAAGCTGCGCCAGGGCGTCCGGAAGGCGGAACGAATCGCTGGTGCGGCCGTAAGATTCGACCAGCCACTCGAGCGGCTCCAGGCGGCCGGGAAGGCGCGCGGCCAGTTCATTGAGCAGGCGGCTGACGACTTCGTGCTCGCCCGCGTCAATCATCGGGATACGGCTTTTATCCAGGATGGCCATGGCTCTTTCGCCTTGGCCGGATTCGAGCAGCGCTTCAATTAATTTCTGCGTGGGGCCGAAATTCTTTTCGTCGGCTTGAAAGACGCGCATCGCAAGCGCCGTGGCCGGTTCCCACTTGGCGTTTTTGAGGTACAGATCGAGAAGCAACTCGGTCTGTTCGCCGCCCTTTTCGAGGTCGGGTACTTGTTCGAGCAACGCGGCGGCAGCCATCGTATTGCCCTGCGCGGAAGCGGAGCGGGCTTTGACGATGAGAGCGGCCAAGTTGTGCGGTTCAAGCTTGATAGCTTTATCGGCGAGCTTTTCGCATTCGGCGTGGTCGCCGCGGGCGATGGCGCGCTGCGCGGCGGAGACGTAGGCGTCGATGGCCTCGCGGGTTTGCCCCATGGCCTGATAAAGATCGGCCAGGCGAATCTGAATGCGCAGATTGTCCGGCTCGGCGAGCAGCAACTTTTTGAGCAGGCCGACGGCTTCCGGCTGGCGATTATTTTTAAGATGAATTTCCGCGAGCTGCAGGAACAGCGGGCGGGCCTCGCTCATTACGCCTTGCTGGACGTAGAGGTCGGCAAGTTTTTCGAGCGGGCGAATTTCTTCGGGGGCCAGCTTGGCGATGCGTTTGTAGACCGCGATGGCCTTGGTGAGGAAGCCGTCGCCGACGAAGATCTGCGCCAGGCGCTCGAAATAGTCGATGGCCTGAAACGTTTCGCCTTGGCGGATATATAGCTCGCCAACGGTCATGAGCGTGACCTGGTCGCGCGGCTCGAATTTCAGGATCTGCTGATATTCGCTGATCGCCTGGGGAACTTTGCCCTGGTTCAGGAGCTTTTGCGCGGATTCAACGAATTTGCTTTTGTTATAGGCCATGCGAAAACCGGGACGTGGATCGCTGCGACCGCACTGCGGCCGGGCGCTCCGTGATGCAACGTCCGAGACGTTCTCCTGAGCATCGCTGCGGAAGTTGGAGGCGCCGCAACGCCATGCTCGTACGCTAGCAGGCGGGAAAAAGGCAAGTCAACGAACGTGGGGAAGTGTGTGAGCAGGCAGTTATCCCCGTGCGGAGGAGGAAACTTGGCGGCGAAGACGAGGCGAAGCGACTAAGAAAAGATTTTCCGTCGAAATTTGGGCGGACGGGCGGTTTGAGGCGCCGTGGGCTGCTAGGAAACCCAAGCGAGAGCGCAACGCAGGCGCTCAGAGCGGGAGCGGGGATTGCTGCGCGTTGGCGGCCCAGCAGCGGGATTCGCGAACCGGGGCGAAAGAGTTGCGATGCAGCGGGCTGGGGCCATGCTGGCGGAGGGCGGCGAGATGCTCAGCGGTGGCGTAGCCCTTGTGTTGCGCCAGGCCGTATTGCGGATAGACGGCGTGCCATTCTTCCATGCGAGCGTCGCGATGGGTCTTGGCGAGGATGGAGGCGGCGGCGATGGAAACGCTGCGAGCGTCGCCATGAATGAGAGATTTTTGCTCGATGAGGACGTCGAGTTGCATGGCGTCAAGAAGCAGATAGTCGGGTACGACGGAAAGTTGGCGCAGCGCGGCCGTCATGGCTTGGCGGCTGGCTTGGTAGATGTTCCAGGCGTCGATGCGCTGGGCGTCGATTTCGGCGACGGCCCAGGCGATGGCGTGTTCGCGAATGCGCGGGGCGAGTTCAGCGCGGCGATCGGGCGTGAGCTTCTTGGAGTCGTCGAGGCCGACGATGCGGCGCTTGGGATTTAGGATTACGGCGGCGGCGACTACGGGACCGAAGAGCGCTCCGCGGCCGGCTTCGTCAAGGCCGGCGATGCGCATCCAGCCTTGCTGGCGGGCGGCGCGTTCAAAACGTGAGCAGCACTGGCGAGCCATCGAGGTGATAGTAGCACGGCGATGGCAAGCGAGAAGTTGGGCGGGGATGTTTTCCGGCGCAAAAAGAGACGGGCGATTGGCCCGTCTTTATCTTGCCTTGCGAATTGTCGGCGATAGATGCGTGCGACGTTGCCCGTCTGGCTGGCGAGAAATTTGCGGAGGCCGCGGAGTGGCTTAATGGGGTCTCCGGGCTTACCGGGCGAAAGCGGCGTCAAGCCGCCGCACTCCAAAATGCGCTGGCGGCCTGGGTAGAATTAGGCTTTGGCTGCGGCGGGCGCGGCGTCGGCTGCGACGGCTATTACGCGGTCGGCGCGCTTGATGCGGGCGGCTTTGCCTTTGAGATCGCGGAGGTAGTAGAGGCGGGCGCGACGGACTTTGCCCTTGCCTACGATTTCCACCGAGCTGATCGAGGGCGAGTGCAGCGGGAAGATGCGCTCGATGCCGACGCTGAAGCTTACGCGACGAACCGTGAACGTAGCTCCGGACGCGCGGCCCTTTTTGGAGATGACCACGCCTTCAAAGGCCTGGATGCGTTCTTTTTCCTTTTCGCCTTCGCCTTCCTTAAGGCGGACATTCACGCGGATGGTGTCGCCAACGCGAAAGTCAGGAAGATCGGTGCGCAGTTGCGCGTCGTGCAGTTTCTGAATTACCGGGTTCATGTGCTTGATTCCTTGCAGACCCACTCAGGCGGGGCATGCGCTCTATGGACAATCATTGATTATAGGGGAATTGGCAAGATTTTCCTAGCGGATTAACTAGTTCCCAGGGCAGCGTCATCCTCGGGCGGTAGAAGCGGGTCGGCTTTCGCCGGGTCGAAACCGTCTTCCCTCACGTCGAGAATGAGCGCGTACGAGCTGCCGGCAGCGAACTCATCTTCGATGCGAAGTACAGAACCAGGATGGGCATCCAATAGTTTTACTTCAACCAGATTCGCAAGACGCGCTAAATCGATAACTGATCCGTGGATCGATTGATCGTCAAAACCCGCATTAAGAGAAGTCTGAATTACCAGGTGCATATAGGGCCCGTAATGCTGATGCTCGGGCACTACTGCGTTCCTCGGATCGGCCGCATACAAATGGAGGACGTCTCGAAAACGGCGCAACCCGTCCCGAGAACCCGTCAGCCTCCAAACTTTGGAGTTCTCGTCGCAATCGTAGAAAAAGCCCAATTCGCGCCACTCTCGCCTTGTTACTCGATTTGTGGTGTCGCTCTGCATGGCTATGTCACGCGGGCGAGATTGGGCTTTGATTTAATTACCGAGGCGGCGAAGCGCTCCATTTCTTCGAGTTGCGGGCTGAATTGCAGGAGGACGAGGTCGATGCCGGCGGCTTCGAAGGCGGCCAGGCGCTCGGAGACTTGTTCGGGGGTGCCGACCAGGCCGCTGCGGAGCCCGCGATTGCTTACCGAATAATCCTCGAGGGAAACCTTTTGTTCGAGTTGGGTGCCGGCCAGCCACTGTTGATAGTTGGCGTAGCCCGCTGCGGATTGATGTACGTCAGTGATGCGGCGGACTTCGTCTTGGGCTTCGCGTTCCGTTTCGCGGACGATGGTGTAGCCGGCTACACCGAATTTCATCGGTGGAAGATTGTGTTTGGCGCGGCGGGATTTCAGGTCCGCGATTTTCTCCGCGACGCGTTCCGGCGGATCGCCGTGCATCAGGTAGGCGTCACATTTTTCGGCGATTAATTCTTTGGCGGCGGTGGATTCGCCTCCGGCGTAGAGCGTGGGACGCGGCTTGGAGAGCGGTTTGGGCGCGAGAATGTTGTCGTCCACGCGGTAATACTTTCCGGTGAAGGAAAAATTATTTTGTTTCCAGACGCCGTCGAGCACATCCAGCCATTCGCTGGTGCGGGCGTAGCGGTCATCGTGCTGCTCAAAATGCACGCCGTATTTGCGCGCTTCGTCGGCCCACCAGGAAGAAACCACGTTCAGCGTAAGACGTCCGTTGCTGATGTGATCGATGTTGGAGGCTTGCTTCGCCAGCAAGGCTGGGAGATGAAATGTGGGGCGCACAGCGACCATGAGTTCGATGCGTTCGGTGACGGCGGCGAGGGCTGCGGCCGTGGAGAATGCGTCGAGCGATGGCGCCAGCGGGCCTTTGATGTCGTTGAGATTCAATTCGGCAACGAGAGTGCAATCGAAGCCGAGCTGCTCGCTGCGCTGGGCCACGCGTTTTACGTAGGGCCAGGTGGTTGGCATATTTTCATCGACCACGTTGCGCAGCCAGCCGCCAAAGACGGGGAGCCAGTAGCCGTATCTCATGCGGATACCTTTGCGTTGACGAGCGGCGCAGCTGGCGCTGCGGATGAAGCCGATTTTTCGCGAGATTGCGATTCGTGTTTGATGGCTTCAGCGATCAGAAAATCGGCCAGGCGCGAATATGGATTAAAT
>Ga0209139_10000397_pt1 | contig 14889 bp, 10 predicted proteins | sample BogFormECP14_OM3_FD_188246 | JGI IMG/M metagenome (GOLD analysis project Ga0209139, IMG submission 188246) | Bog forest soil microbial communities from Calvert Island, British Columbia, Canada - ECP14_OM3 (SPAdes) (version 2) | ecosystem: Environmental > Aquatic > Freshwater > Wetlands > Bog ...
GCGCAGCGTATTGGCCGAGTAAGCGCCCTGCGCCATCGCCTGCCATTCGAGCAAGTCCGCCAACGGACCGTGAAGCACCGGTTGCGGGGCGATCGGCATGGGCCTGAATTCAGAGCGCCACTGTCAGATCCCGCAGACGTTGTCCGGTAAATTAACGGCCATAACCAATTGTTTATTCTATCTAATTTTTCGATTGACATGACGTCAGGTGTCCCACCGAGACCCTACTATCAATTCAAAATCGTGAATTGGACATGAACTCTGATCCCGTGCGGGATTTGGACCTCATCCCTGAGACGGCCGAACCTGCATCGCATCTCGCTTGTCCCAACCGATGGGCACAGCCGCATGAGAATCCAGGTGAACCAAGAACCGCTAGGGTCGGTAAGTACGCCGAGGATCCTGCCAAGGCAGGCGGCTCAAGTGCTTCACTTTGGCGCCGGAAGTCTGTGGCAGTTCGGTGTCGCCACCGTCGCGGTCATCAAGCCTGTCGCCGTCGATAAGCTCCTCGTCCGGTATCTGAAAGACGCGCGTACGGAGATCGTGAACGTAGGCGTTTTGAGACCGATTCCAAGCCCCACCGATTCTGCGGCTCGACATGTCCCCATCGATCAGCATTCGCCGAAGGTCTGGGCACGTGCCCGCGAGGAGGAGCGACTCCTCGCTCCCCTCCTGGAGCATTCCACACAACAGGATCGCGCTCGGGCGGCAAAGGCGCTCGCCCTGAGTGACCGGCAGGTTCGTCGCAAGCTGCGGCGCTACGAGGCCTCTCGTTCCGTCGAGGCCTTCCTCCCCTTCCGCCGCGGACCACTGCGGGGGTCGACTCAGGTAGATCCCGAAATCGAACGGCTCATGGACGAGCAGATCCGAACAGCATTCAAGTTAAGCCCTGACATTGGGGTCGATGACCTGCTTCCCATCATCGCCGCGGCGGCGGCGGCCTTGGAGCTGCCCGCGCCAGGCCGAAGCACCGTGAGCCGGCGACTGCGCGTAGCGCGCCGTAATATTTCACTATTCCCCTTATCTTTGCGCCGCGAACTCTTGAATCAACGCCGGCCGGTGCGCTCACGCATCGAGACCGGCGCCCCTTTAAGCGCAGTCGAGATCGACCACACGATTGCCGATGTCCATTTGATTGAGCCCCAAACGGGGGCGACGATAGGGCGTCCCGTTCTGACGATGGCAATCGACCGGGCGACGCGAGTGATCTTGGGGCTACTCTTGAGCCTCGAGGCCCCGAGTCAATTGAGCATTGGCCTGTGCCTGCATCACGGAACTTTTCCGAAAGATGCGTGGCTCAAACGGCTGGGTCTGTCCGAGGCATGCTGGCCGGGCTTTGGCCTACCGACAACGATAATCTCTGATAATGGCCGGGAATTTCATGGAAGAGCCTTCCGTCGGGCCGCGCAAGTCTATGGCATTGAGGTTCAATACCGGCCGTTAGGATATCCCGCCGCTGGAGGGATCATCGAGCGCGCGATCGGCACGTTCATGACTAAAGTGCGACTGCTGCCGGGCGCGAGCTATTCGAAGCTTTTGGGCAAAAAGCCGAGGCAAGCACTACGCGGCGCACGCATGACGTTGAAAGAGCTTGAACTCTATCTCGCGAGGCAAGTCAGCGCCTATCACAAGTCACGGCACGGCACGCTCGAGGTGGCACCGGTGCTCGCCTGGGAGGGCGCCTGGCAAACCGAAGACACCGTTTTGACACCGAGTCTTCCTTCCGACAGCGAGCACTTCCTGATTACGTTTCTGCCTGGCGAGTGGCGCACCGTCTCTCGAGAGGGCATCGCACTTTACAGCCTTCGCTACCGTTCACCCGACCTTTTTCCTCATATCTTCGGGGGCCGCAAACAGATGGTCCGCTTTGACCCGCGCGATATGTCGAGGGTCTTTCTGGAAACGCGGACCGAATACATCGTGGCAGAGCTCGCGGATGGACCCGCGATACCCTTCTCCTTGTGGGAATGGCGAGAAATCCGCGACAAGGCGGTGGCAGGGCACCGAGTTCGCCATCCGGAGCGCCTTGCCGAGGAATTGATTGCGAACCGCGCCATGATTCAGGAGCTCGCCGATCGCCACGCGCCGGGTGCGGCACGACGAGTGGTCCGTCAAAGCCAATGGTTTCCTGAGCAGTTACCGCGTGCAAAACACGCCCACATCCTGAAGGCCCGCGCTTCCCGAAAGTCTCTTGCCTGCCGAGTCGACGGAGAGGAACAATGGTAGCCCGACTCTACGAGCACCTAGACGAGGATGCGTATGAACTCCTCGATGCCGATGTGGCCACTCGCGTGAGCTACATCCAGCGCGATCGTTTTATCCCTTACCATCCCGTTGAAACGGTTTTGAACCTTCTCGAGGGCTTCGTCCGGCGACCCGCGAGCATCCGCCCACCGTGTTTGGCGCTGGTGGGAGATGCCGGATCTGGGAAATCAACGCTGGTACGCGAGTTTGAGCGCCGTTTACGGGAGCCAAAAGATCCTAGCACTCAGGTGGCCGTTTATTTTGTAGCCGACGCGCATCCCGATATTCCAATCCTACAGCGCGCACTCATGTTGGCCCTCGATATACCCGCCCCGCTCTCAGCCCATCGGCAGCGATGGGTAGCGGATGATCTCATTCAGCGCGCGTTGGTCGAACGTGCAACGCGACTTGTGATCATCGATGAAGTTCAGCACGTGTCGAATCTCAGAGCCCGCGAGCGCGCCCGAACGTGGGACTGGGTCAAATGGATCTCGACCGCGAACCGGGTCAGCATCGTGTGCACCGGTATTTCAGGTTTCGAATCGATGATCCGTGAAGAAGGTCAGCTTGAAACCCGCTTCACGATCGCCCACCTACCCCGCTGGACGCAAGGCGTGATGTTTGGACAATTCCTGACAGCATTCGAACGATCTTTGCCGCTTAAATTTCCTTCGGGACTCGCGCATCCGGACATGCAGGAGGCCTTGCTTCGGGAGTCCGCCTTGAAGCAGCGAATACCCGGCATCACTCACGGGATCAAGCAGGTGATCGAGCATGCAGCCATCGAGGCGATCGAGTCAGGTGTCGAGCGCATCACCATGCCGCTCCTCTGGGCCTGGCGGAGTATGTTTGAGCCACTGGCATCCACTAAAAGGCGTGTCGCTAACACAATGCCTCGACCGAATTAAATGCTTCGACTACCACTGCTACCGCCTCCATACCTGGATGAGGCGTTTGGCTCGTGGTTCGCGCGTTCAGCGGACAGCTACCATATGGAAGTTCGCGACCTAGCGAGCGCGATCCTCCGCCTGGATGGGCACAAACTCCCGCGGCGCTTTGACCTTGACAGCGACCCGCCCGAGGAACTCCTCGCAGCGTTGGCGAAATATTCCAGCCTCAGACGTTCGGAACTTGAGCGTCTAATCGTAAGGCCGACGCCGGCCATTCTACCAGTCATGTACCGCGATGCTTACTGCCCGCGATGTTTCGACGAAGACCGCCAACAGGATATCTACTATCGACGCAGAGCCTGGCTTGACGCCTGGACGCTCGTCTGTGAACGCCACGGTTGCGCGTTGGGTCGCTTCGAGCCAGTGGAGTCCCGCACCGTTGAGATCTGCGGCGTCCGAAGCATGTTCCCGGGGCCGCGTGAGCCCGCGCGGCGCAAGCCGGCCCTCATCCAGGCGCCGCTCCCTCGCCTCCTCTACGATGATGGCAGTCATGCTGGTCGGTTTATTAACCTATTGCTCGCTATGCTCAAGAGCACTTCTGGCCGGGATCTGTTACTGCATATCGGGTCGGCCAGCGCCGACGTTCTGTACTACGAGCTGACCGGTATTGCACGTCTCTGGAATAGGGTCTGGCACGATGTTGAGCGGGCGCCCCTATGGCCGCCCGCGATCGAGCACCCGTTGGGTTCAATTGAAACGCGCATCAACGCGGCCTATGTTGCCACCTACGTATGGGATCATCTTTATCGCGGAATCGACAATAGCCACGACAGAGTGGTGGAGCTGTTGTCCGACGAATGCCGCAGATCGGAGCATGTCTTCTCGAGCCTTCAGGCAAGATGGTCGCGCGCGGACCGCGATCAATTCAACATGCTAGCAGGCTAATCTGCTTCCAGCGCCAGGGTAGGCTATGAAGAATCTTCCCGTTTATGACGGCGAAGTTTCAGCAGTTAATGTCCCCGCCGAAATTCTCGAGTGCCGCATCGATCGATCTCATGTTCGTCGCGGCCAGGTCTTTGAACTCGAGGCATTGAACCGCGTATTTTGACGGCGCGGTAATCTTTTCCCATGGGACCTTAGCCGCATACTTCTTGGGGCGGACGCGCTGCAGTCTCAGAACATGTGGCCACAATACGCGCGATTAAGGGTTGCATGGCCACTGACAGGTCTCTGCAGCGCATTACTTTTTGCGACGGCCGTACAGGCTGACGGCCAGCCTACGGCTGAGCAAATCAATGAGGCAAACAGTCCATTAACGCCGAAAATCACGGTCGATTTTCAGGACCAGTGGGCACCGACGCTTTACGACACCAATGCAAATACAAATGCCTTTCTGCTTCGGGGCGTCATGCCGCATAAGCTCTTTGACGAGCCGCAGATATTGCGCGCAACCTTGCCCGTGGTGACCTCCCCTGAGGTCACCGGTAACAACGTAACGGGACTAGGCGATCTCAATCTATTCGACCTGGTTCTCGAAAAAGCAGGTCCGGTCGCGATCGGATTCGGCCCTCAGTTGACGATACCGACCGCTTCCAATGATGCATTAGGCACCGGTAAGTGGCAGGCCGGCCTCGCTGGTGTAGTTATCGCACCGCATCAGTGGGGGTTGATTGGCGGCCTTGTGACATGGCAACACTCATTCGCGGGCGAGAGCGATCGCGCGACCCAAAACAACCTCGCGGTGCAGCCCTTTGGCCTCTACAACCTTCCCGGTGGCCTGTATCTACGCTCAACCGCTACCTGGAACTTCGATTTGGCGCACAGTCACTATTCCATCCCGCTGGGCGCCGGCATTGGCAAGGTGTGGCTCTTATCGAGCGGCACGACCGTCAACCTGTTTGCCGAGCCCCAATTCACGCTGGCCCATAACGGTCCCGGCCAACCGCAATTCCAAGTGTTTGCGGGGTTAAATCTTCAATTTCCAATCGGGAAACACTAGCGCTTTATCAAGCCATTTGCCTCGTTCGATTCGCTTCTATGTATCGCGGAGTAAATCATGTCCCAGCTAGCCAGCATTGCCAAGGACGCATACACCTACGCGTTTTCGATGATCGAAAACTACAACACGATGTATAAGCAACTCGCCGATCCTAAAGGCAGCGAATACGTCGGAGGCTTCGGACAATATCGACACTATTCAACCGTCTATACGCCGGAGAATCACGATGTCGTCACCCCCAATAATGACACGCCGTACTCATGGGCGTGGCTCGATCTGCGCGCGGAGGCCTGGGTGACGACTGTTCCGGCGGTGGCCGATCAGCGTTATTACGTTCAGCAATGGGTGGATTTGTACACGTACAACTTTGCATATGTGGGATCTCGAGCAACAGGTAACGAAGCGGCAAGTTATTTGATTGCGGGTCCAAGCTGGAAAGGTCCGACGCCGCCCGGCATTAAAAAGGTATTCCATGCCGAGACTGACATCGTCATGACACTGACTCGTACCGCGCTCGACGGTCCAGCCGATGTCGCCAATGTGAAGGTCGTACAAGCGGGTATGTCGCTGCAGCCGCTCAGCGGTTTCCTCAAAACGAGCCGCCCCGCTGAGGCGCCGAACATTTCTTTCCCGCCCTACGACCCTGCGAAAGCGCGCTCGCATGATTTCATTCAGTACTTGAATTTCCTCCTGCAATTCGCGCAGCCTCCACATGCCAGTGAGGTTGAGCTGATGAAGCGATTCGCATTGATCGGAGTCGCACCGGGCGCGTCGTTTGATGCGGCGAACGTGCCGCCGGCGACGCTGGAGGCTATTGACGAGGGTGTCAAGCAGGCTCAAGCGGCGCTCAGCGAGAAATCGAAAACCACACTCTCCTCCAATGGGCTCTTCGGGACCCGCGAGGATTTGAAGAATGACTACATGACCCGGGCCATCGCGGCCGAGAAAGGGTTATATGGCAATTCGCTGATCGAGGCCTGGTATGGTGGGTATATCGGTGATGGCGTAAAGTTGTCCCGCATTCACTTCGCCGCTGGGAAGTTACCACCCGCCAAGTTCTTCTGGTCAATGACCCTCTACACATTGCCGGATCGCTTCCTGTATGCAAATGCCCTGAAACGTTATTCGATCGGCGATCGCACACAAGGGTTAAGGAAGGATGCTGACGGTAGCTTGACGCTCTACGTCGGACACACATCGCCCGGTCCAGCATTGGAATCGAATTGGCTGCCGGCACCGGAGGGCAAGTACAGTGTGGTGGGTCGAATCTACGGACCGAGTCGGGCCGCCATGGATGGCACGTGGAAGCTGCCGCCTCTGTTGCCCGTCACGAATGCGCCTTAACTTGAGCGGCAACCCACAGATGAACTTGCCGGGTATTCCTATTCAGTCCGCAACGCCCTTATCAGAGCTTTTATGAGCACACAGAATTCGCCGTCGGCGACGCAAACCCAGTCGATTGCCGAGGAGGCCTACATCTACGGCTTTCCGCTGGTCGCCGAATACGTCACCATTTTCGCATTCTCGGTCGACGAGAAAAATCCACAATACAAAGGGCCCTTTAACGCGGTCCTGAACGTCGCGCGGGTTTTTACACCCGAGGACACGGCATTCGTCACGCCGAATTCGGACACGCCTTACACGTTTGTCAGTTTGGATTTGCGCGCAGAGCCGATGGTGATGACGATCCCGCCGATCGATAAGAAGCGGTATTTCGTCTTTCAAATGCTGGATCTCTATACATTCAACTTCGACTACATTGGTACTCGGGCCACGGGCAACGGCGGTGGAAATTTCCTGATAGTCGGGCCCGGTTGGAAGGGCGAGATCCCGAAGGGCATCACCAAAGTCCTACAGGCAGAAACTCAGATGGTGAACGCCATTGGCCGCACACAGCTCTTCAATCTCGCTGATTTAGATAACGTCAAAGCCGTTCAGGCGCAGTACAGAGTACAGCAGCTCTCGGAATTTATCGGCAAGCCGGCACCGCCTGCTGTGCCGGCGCCTAAATGGGTTAAGCCGGTGTTGCCGGCCGCCATGAAAACCTCCCTCGAATTCTTCAACGTACTCAACTTCGTGCTTCAGTTCTGTCCTGCACCGCCCAGTGAGGCAGCGCTGCGCTCGAAGTTCGCTCAAATCGGTATTGTCCCTAAGAAAGTGTTTGACGCGGATGCACTGTCGCCCGAAGCCAAAACTGCATTCCAGGCGGGAATGGCATCGGGACAGAAGCGGATCGATGCGCGTCGCGCGGCAACGCATGGAAAGATGGACGACCTATTCGGCTCGCGGGCGTTTCTTAAAGATGATTGGGTTGCACGGGCCACGGGCACTCAAATGGGGATCGGTGCCAATTCTCGGGAAGAAGCGCTGTATCCGATTTATGAGAAGGATTCGAGCGGCCAACTACTCGATGGTTCTAAAGCTCACTACAGCTTACGCTTTGCAAAAGGCGAATTCCCTCCGGTTGACGCCTTCTGGTCGTTGACGATGTATAGCGTGCCGCAGCAGTTGCTGGTGAGGAATGCAATCAACCGCTATCTCATCAACTCGCCCATGCTTCCTGACCTGACACTCGATCCGGCCGGAGGCTTGACCATATATATCCAGACTGAAGCACCTGGCGGCGACAAGCACGCCAATTGGCTTCCCGCGCCTGACGGACCATTCATGCTGGCGATGCGCTATTACCTGCCGAAACCGGCACTTCTAAGAGGCGAGTGGAAAACACCTGCAGTGGAGCGAGTGAAGTAGCTCTACTGGCTTGAAGAACCGTCGTGTAACGAGCAGCGTGCGCGCTGGCCATCAGTTAGAGACCTCGACGGAACCGAATCTCAATCAACTTTCCCAAGAAAGTTAACGGAGTGGGAAATGACCGTGAAGCAACAAAAGCCAATAAAGGCAATCCAGGGCGAGCTAAAGCTGCCGATCGAGCCGAGCCCTTTTGTGGGGAAAATCGGACTCACGACCAAGGATTCTGACAAACCCCAATTTGCAGTTTCCCCAACTCCACCCAAAGGAGCACCCAATGTTCTGATCGTGCTGCTTGATGACGTCGGATTCGGCGCTTCCAATGTTTTTGGCGGGCCGATCAACACGCCGACGCTCGACGCCCTCGCTAGACACGGAGTGAGATACACGCAATTTCACACCACCGCCATGTGCTCACCCACCCGCGCAGCGATGTTATCGGGCCGCAATCACCATTCCGTACACACCGGCCAGATTATGGAGATGGCCACCGGGTATCCCGGGTATGACTCGATGGTGGGTAAAGACACAACGGGCATTGGCACGATACTTCGCGACAACGGATGGAACACCGCATGGTTCGGCAAGGATCACAATGTGCCGGATTGGGAAACCAGCCAGGCGGGTCCTTTTGATCGCTGGCCGACCGGATTGGGATTTGAGAAGTTCTATGGCTTTATTGGCGGCGACATGAATCAATGGCGCGCGCTGGTGTTCGACGGGACGCAGCCGATCGAGCCCTACCTGACTGATCCAAACTATAACCTCGATTACGATCTGGCTGATCAGGCCATCAAGTACATTCATATGCAGCATTCGGTCGCACCCGAAAAGCCCTTTTTCGTCTATTACGCCCCGGGCGCAACTCACGCGCCCCACCACCCGCGCAAAGAGTGGGCAGACAAATACAAGGGCAAGTTCGATATGGGTTGGGATGCGCTACGCGCGCAGACGCTGGGCCGACAAAAAGAGTTGGGCATCGTTCCAAAAGACACGGATCTCACCGTGCGCCCGGACAGCATCCCCGCATGGGATAGCTTAAGCGCGGACCAGAAGAGGCTGTATTGCCGGATGATGGAGATTTACGCCGGCTATTTAGAGCAAACCGATTACAACGTCGGCCGCGTCGAGAAAGCTATAGATGACATGGGGCTGAAAAATCAAACCCTCGTCATCTACATAGTCGGGGATAACGGCGCGAGTGCCGAGGCCGGCCTTGCGGGGGCCATCAATCTGGAGGGCGCGATGAACGGGGTGGTGCCTACCGTTGAGCAAATGCTGCCTCACATCGATGACCTGGGGACGTGGAAGACCTACAACCACTATCCGGTAGGCTGGGCTCACGCCATGGATACACCCTTCCAATGGACCAAGCAGATCGCTTCGCACTTCGGTGGCACCCGCAATGGGATGGTCATTTCCTGGCCCGGACATATTGAAGAGGAAGGCGGCATTCGCACGCAATGGCATCATGTCATTGATATTCTGCCGACGGTGCTCGAGGCCGTTAAAGTGTCCGCCCCTGCCGTGGTAGAAGGGATTCAGCAGCGTCCCATCGAGGGGGTAAGCATGTGCTACACCTTCAACCAGCCCGAGGCGCCGTCGACGCGTCGCACTCAGTACTTCGAGTTATTCGGTAACCGCGCCATCTACGACGATGGCTGGATCGCGGCGACAACGCCGGTCGCGGCTCCCTGGTCGACCAGCGTGCCGAATGTGGATGTAATCGAGGGTTACGCCTGGGAGCTCTATCACGTGGACGAGGATTTCAGCGAAGCGAAGAACCTCGCCACAAGCATGCCGGACAAACTCAAAGAGATGCAAAAGCTGTTCTATAAAGAAGCCGCATCGAGACACGTGCTCCCGCTCGACAACGATCGCGTGATGCGTCTCAACCCAGCGAATCGTCCCAGTCTTGCCCCGGGACGCAATTCGTTTACCTACTACGCAGGCAGCAAGCGCATCCCGGAAGGCGTCGCTCCGGACATGAAGAATAAGTCTTGGAGCATTACGGCAAAGGTGGATGTTCCGAAGGACGGAGCTGAAGGGATGATCGTCACGCTGGGCGGTCTCTTTGACGGGTGGGCGCTCTTTCTAGACAAGGGGAAACCTGCGTTTCATTACAACTTCGCGAACATCGGTCACTACTCGATCGAAGCGGGGCAGCCGCTAACACCGGGTCCCCACACGGTGTATTTCGATTTCAAATACGACGGCGGCGGTATTGGCAAAGGCGGCCTGGGCACGATTTCCGTCGATGGCGCGGAAGTGGCGAGTGGAAGAATCGAGCACACAGTCGCCGTGCGCTTCACCATGAGCGTGGAGACTTTCGATATCGGGGAGGACACTGGAACTCCCGTCTGTCTGAAATACGAGGTGCCTTTTAAGTTCACCGGACGGATTGATAGCGTCACTATCGACTTGAAGCCTCAGGAGCCGGCTGTGGCCGCAGAGCAGCACCAAGCCGAAATCAAGGGTGCACGAATTGCATTAGACCGCGAGTAGGACGTGCCGCGACTTGCCAAAAGAGCTGCCGATCATGGGCACTTTCGCCGGCGCCATACAGGCCGGTTCGACATCGGACCAAAGTCTAATGTCGGAGGTCGCCGGTTGGGTCGATTCTGCCTAGGTCCGACGAGAATCCCAACCGTTCTGTGGTGATATCACAGGAGCGCGGTAAGTCATGGGAGTGCCAGCCTGTTCTTCGTTTGGGCTGCGAGCGCGCGTCAGATCGTCAATAAGACTTGTTTCCACGGCCGCTCGGGCGATGTCCTTACAGCGAGGCCGCGGCGATTGATTTCGTTACAACGTCTGGATTGGAGTGAGCGCAATGTACCCCAAGGTAAAAAATCTACCTCTCCCAGAACCGAAATTCAGCGGGAAGATTACAGAGAACTATAAGCAATCGAAGGACGATTTCCCGCAGCCCATCGCGCCTCCTAAAGGCGCACCCAATGTACTCGTCATTCTCATAGATGACTTAGGGTACGCCGGGACGTCAATGTTCGGCGGTCTGATCCCCACCCCCAATATCGATAAAGTGGCGCACAACGGACTGCGCTACACCCACTTTCACAATTGCGCACTGTGTTCGCCGACACGAGCTGCGCTACTGTCCGGTCGTAATCATCATCGGACTGGCAACGGGTCGATCACCGAAGCGTCGACCGGATTTCCTGGCTATAACAGCATGTGGTGCGATGACAATGCATCGATTGCCGAGGTGCTGACTTACAACGGTTACAGCACGGCGGCCTTTGGCAAGTGGCACAACACGCCCGATTGGGAGACAAGTCCGATCGGTCCTTTCGATCGGTGGCCCACCGGCAAAGGATTTCAAACCTTCTACGGTTTCATGGGAGGCGAGACGAACCAGTTCACGCCGCAACTATTTCGCAACACAACCCCAGTCGAACCGGAGAAGCGGCCCGAGGAGGGCTATCACCTGACGCCTGATTTGACCGACAAGGCCATCGAGTGGCTGCATACGCGGCAATCAATTGCCCCCGATCGGCCTTGGTTCATGTATTGGGCACCGGGCGCGATGCATGCGCCGCACCAAGTCCCTCAAGAATACATCGAGCGGTTCCGCGGAAAGTTCGACAAAGGGTGGGACGAGTATCGCGCCCGGTTGTTTGAGAACCAGAAAAAGGTGGGCTCGGTTCCGGCGTCGGCAAAGCTCACCCCGCGACCCGCGGAATTGCCGGCGTGGGGGACACTTACATCCGATCAAAAGCGCCTCTATGCCAGACAGATGGAGTGTTTTGCTGGGTTTCTTTCACACCTCGATGAACATCTCGGTCGGCTGCTCGATGCCGTAAGTGCGTTGGCCGGCGCCGAGAACACGTTGACTGTCGCCGTGCTGGGCGATAACGGATGCAGTCCCGAAGGCGGCCTAACCGGGACACTCAATAACATGGCCACGCAAAACGGGTTTCCCGACGATGTCGCCACGATGCTCAAGTCAATTGACGAGATCGGGATGGGCAAGCACGAGAACCACTTCTCGGTGGGCTGGGCCTGGGCTGTGGATGCGCCGTTTCAATGGACCAAGCAGGTGGCGAGCCACTTTGGCGGCAGCCGCACGGGAGTATCCGTGGCCTGGCCCGCGAAAATCTCGGCAAAAGGTGAGATACGCGAGCAATTTCATCACGTCGTCGATATTGCGCCCACCATCTACGAGGCGGCCGGTATCTCCTTCCCGGCTGCCGTGAACGGCGTTACTCAGCAACCGCTCAATGGTACGAGCTTCATTTACACTTTTACGAAACCCAAAGCAAAATCCCGCCACCTCACCCAATATTTTGAAAATGCAGGCAATCGGGCGATTTATCACGATGGCTGGATCGCGTCGGCGCGTCATGGCATTCCCTGGATTCTATTAGGCCGCAAGGGTGACTTCGAAAACGATGTGTGGGAGTTGTACGATCTGCGCAAGGATTACAGTCAAGCCATCGATCTGGCGCAGAAGCACCCTGCCAGGCTCAAAGAACTGCAGGCGCTTTTTCGAAAAGAAGCCAAGGCCAATTTTGTATTCCCGCTCGATGACCGATTTTCCGAGAGAGCCCATATCCCCGACCGTCCGAGCGTTGTGCGGGGTCGCACTCAATTCAAATATTACGGCGGCACGACCCGAATTAGCGAGGGCACGGCACCGGACTTAAAGTCCCGCAGTTATTCCATTACCGCGAACCTTGTCGTGCCGGCGAGTGGGGTTGAAGGTGTAATCGTGGCGGCTGGCGGCAGCGCAGGATATTCGTTTTTTGTGAAAGACAGCGAACTCATGTATGAGAACAACTTCTTTGGCAAGGAGCGCGATCTACTCAAGGCGGGTAAGAAATTACCCCCGGGAGAAGTGACGGTCGCCTTTGATTACACGCAGGAGAGCAAGGAATATGGGGGCGGAGGTACCGGTCGCCTGCTAATCAATGGCGCGAAGGTGGCCGAAGCAAAGTTCGCGCACGTGGTGCCGGGTCGTTACAGCGCGACCGAGTCGATGGACATTGGTCGTGATCTGGGCGAAGCGGTCTCAACGCAATACGAGGCGCCTTTCGCGTTCACGGGAACGCTGCGGGAAGTAGTTTTCGCGCTGAGCTAGCGGCGCAATTGATACCCGGCCGATGGAGTACGCGGGATAATCGATGCAATCAGCAATAATAATCGGTCGCCGGAAAGCAGACACTCGCGATGTGCCGGTTAAGGGGCTCTCGCTCGAAGTAGTTAGCGCTCTGCATCCTCAGTCGGTTGATCGCTTCGTGCATCACGCCCTGCGGCCGCTGCTGCCCTGGCCATACCGGACCTTGCTGCGTTGATTTTCTCTGCATATTGCAGCGGCATCCGAGTCGATTTCCACCCACCGGCCTGCGTAATGGCAGCGAGATCGATATCGAGCGCAGCCAAATCTTGGGTCGCGCCAACGCGCGTCGAATGCCCGCTCACTCGGTTCACCGCTCGCGCCGGCATGCCAATCCACTGCGCCACGCGCTTAAAAATCGGCGCGATGCTTCCTGGGTTTAGGGGCCCGCCCAGCTGGGCTTGACCGATCAAGCGCCGAAAAATCGGGCCCTGGTCAATTGCGGCATGCTCCAGCCAAACCTTCAGCCATCGCACTGTCTCGCGCGAAAGGTACGCCATCCTTCCCTCCCCTTCGGCATCCGTCTTCCCGCGCCGAATCAACGCCTGGCCGGTGCCGTCCGGATGCAGATCCAAGTCTCGGACTTCGAGCGTTACCAGTTCGCTGCGCCGTGCGAGGGTTTCATAGGCCATGCAGAGAAGAGCCCGTTCCCGATCGGCTCGGAGTCCTTCGCCGGCGCTCCCGATAAACTCTTTGATGTCCTTCCAGCCGAGCGGATGCGCCTGATCCTGTCGCGCTGACGTTTCCCGGCCCATCTTTTTTAGGCCTAATCGCACCGCCTCACTCGAGCACGGATTGAGTAAACCAGCGGCCGTGTGCGCTCTCGCGATCGTGGCGACATACCGTTTGATGGTGGCCGGTTTCTTGCCCGCCTGCAGGCGATCTTCAATGAATGCCCGAATAGTCATGGGATCCGCCGGCAGATATGCCACTCCATGACTCTCGCAATAGGTCTGGAAAATCGCGCCGTCCGCCTTTTGAGCCCGAAGGGTATTGGGCGAGTACGCGCCCTCCGCCATCGCCTGCCATTCGAGCAACGCCGCGAGTGGCCCCTGAACGATTTGTCGCGGCGCAGCCGGACCCTTATCTAACTCAGTGAGGTTATTTGCAGTCATTCTGGGAACATTACGACGCGTCCGGTGAGGCCGCCACGCGGCTCTTGGGTCGAACCTCTAATTCCCATGGGACAGAAACCTTGATCCGCGGACATCTACTGTGGTTCCCGACAGCCACTGGGTCATTTTCACCTTATACACCGATTTTCAAAGGAAATAAAAAACCGGTTAGTCATGATAACTGTAATTATCAACGATAGATAGAAACTATCGAAATGATTGAAGTAATCGAGAATTGTGTATGCCGGCAAGCCATGCTCAGCGCTGGATCGTCAGTACCTGCGCGACCTGTTCGATGTCATGCTGCTTCAGCAAGCAGCAGGTACAGAGCGAGTGCTCGTTGACGTTTTCCTTGGGGTACCTGCTGAGCGGCCCCCGGCAATCGCGCCTAGGTCAGTGCGTGTAAGGTCAACTGAAATTATCAGTTATTGAAATAATGTCAGCGACTGGAGCATTGCATCGCTGATGCTTGAGTCAACGATGCGTGCCCTGAAAGTCTTATGGATTTTTGGCGACGACTTTGCCCTTTTCCCAAACGTAAATCGGCGTGCCGTACATTCGCGCGGTTTTCTGCGCGTCCTTTGCTGCACGGCGTAAAGCACGGCCCACCCCCGCGGCAAAGGATTCAGGTCGGGTAGCCTTCGGTCGTTTCTTGGACTTCACTGAAGTTTCTTCTCCAGCGGTCGTGGAACTGTCGCGGGTGCTTCAGGGTGAGCGCGTGACACAAAAAAGCCATCGGATATTCCACAGTGGCGATTA
>Ga0209139_10000398_pt1 | contig 14867 bp, 14 predicted proteins | sample BogFormECP14_OM3_FD_188246 | JGI IMG/M metagenome (GOLD analysis project Ga0209139, IMG submission 188246) | Bog forest soil microbial communities from Calvert Island, British Columbia, Canada - ECP14_OM3 (SPAdes) (version 2) | ecosystem: Environmental > Aquatic > Freshwater > Wetlands > Bog ...
GTACATCCGGCGCGCGCCGGCCAACGTCGCGGGATCGGTCGCGTGATTCCACCGCTCCTCGATGAGCTCATCGGTCACCGTCGCCGGGTCGTAGACCATCGAATGCAGCCACCGGACCAACCCCTCGCGCGTCGGATCGTCGGTGAACTCTTGCAGAAGCCGGATGCCTTCCGCGGGACCAGGAGTCAAGATGTTGCGGCCGATACCGCCGATCGTCACCAGCCGGCGCACCCGTTCCGGGTGTGCGATCGCGTAGTTGATCCCAACGCCGCCGCCCATCGAATTACCCAAAATGTCAACGGTCTCCAAGCCAAGCGCATCGACGAACCGAACCACCGCATCCAACGCGGTGATCATCGGGTGGCCGCCGAAATCATCACTGACACCGAATCCGGGAAACTCCAGAACCAGACAGCGGAAGAACTCGGCGAACGTGCCCAGCACACCGCGGAAGTTTCGCCAGCCCGTCACACCCGGGCCGGATCCGTGTAGCAGCAGCAACGCTGGGCCGTCGGCCGGGCCGGCTTCGTGATAGCGCAGAACTTTTGCGTCGGTGGTTATTTCACGAAGTGTGCTCTCGTAGGTGAAATCCGTTGTCACTGGCGCCGCTCCTCCTCATCGCTACGCTCTGCATCGTCGCCGCCGCGCGTCACGCGTGCGTTCCGCCGTCGATACGGATCTCAGTGCCAGTGATAAATGCGCCATCCTCGGACACCAGCATCGCGATGACACCAGCGACCGCCGACGGGGCAGCCATGCCCGCACCGCTGGATTCCTCCGTGGTCGGCATGATCGGCATCAGCCTGGTGAACAGGCCCCAGTCAGCGTCTTTCGGAATGTATCCACCTGTGGCATCGGTGAGTCCAGACTTGATGCTCCCGGGTGCCACAGAGACCGCGCGGAGTCCCTTGCTGGCATACTCCAGCGCCAGCGCATGGGTGAAGGACTGCACACCGCCTTTGCTCGCTGCGTACGCCGCCATGTAGGGGTGCGCGAATGACGCCGAGGTCGAACTGAAGTTGACGATCGCACTGCGCGGGTTCTGCAGCAGGCTCGCAAGCGCCTCACGGACCACCAGAAACGTCCCGGTCAGGTTGACCCCGATGATCTGGTTCCACTGGTCCAGGGCCATCTGCTCGGTGTGCGCGGCGCGCAGAATTCCGGCGGCGTTCACCACCGAATCCAGACCGCCCAGAGTATCGACCGCCGAGCGCACCCCATCGACCACCGAACGCTCGTCGGCGATGTTCATCTCCAACGTGGTCAGACGCTCACCGACGCCGGCCTCTGCGGCCTTGGCGCGGGTCTTGTCCAGTCCGTCAGCGGCGACGTCGGCCGCGACGACGGTGGCGCCTTCGTCCAGCAGTCGCAGCGCGGTCGCCTGCCCGATGCCCGATGCCGCACCGGTCACCAAGATCCGATTGCCTGCTAGTCGCTTCATCTGTGCTCCTGTCTGGTGTTACTGGCCCATAACGTATTTCAGAGTCGGCCCCGCGGTCCACCCACCGTCGACGGCGATCTCCGCGCCGTTCACGTAGGCGGCGTCGTCCGACAGCAGATACCCGACCGCGCCGGCGATCTCCTCGGGCACCGCGATACGCCCCATCGGGAGGTTGGGGTAGTTGCCCTCGCCTACCTGGACGCCGATATTGGCGGTCATCGGGGTGGCGGCCATGCCCGGGTGCACCGAGTTGACCCGGATTCGTTCGGGCCCGAGCTCGACGGCGGCGATCTTCGACAGTCCGCGCACTCCCCACTTCGAAGCCCCGTAGCCCGCGGTGAACGCCAAACCGAACAGACCCGCAGCGGACGAGATGTTGACGATCGACCCGCCTCCTACCGAGCGCATCGGCTTGATCACCGCCTGCAGACCGTTGAACACCCCGACCAGGTTGATTTCCACGACCATCCGAAAGTGCGCGAGGGGTTCGTGTTCGAGGAACTGCCCGGTCGATACGCCGGCGTTGTTGACCAGACCGTTGAGCGAGCCGAACTCGTCGAGGGTGAACCGCACTGCCGCCGACCACTGTTCCGGATCGGTGACGTCGAGATGGGTGTAGCGCGCCTGCGGCCCGAGTTCCCCGACTAGTTGCCCGCCCGTGTCGTCGAGCAGGTCGGCGAGTACAACACTGCCGCCGCGGGCGAGGATGTGCCGCGCGAACGCCGCGCCCAGCCCGCCGGCGCCACCGCTGATCAGCACGACTTTTCCGGCCAACTGACCTGAATTATTCTGCATCGCAATCGCTTTCTGCCGCGTGTCGGGCACCGTGGCGTTCGATCAGGTTGAATCCTTTGTATCCGGCGCTGGCGACCTCGGCGCAGATGTCGTTGTAGGCCGCGAACCCGCCGATGAATAGCATGAAAACCCGTGGCTTACCAGGGATATTCGCGCCCAGGTACCACGAGTTGGCCTTGGTGAACAGCGACTCGTCGGCCCTCCGGGCCAGTTCGGTGCCCCAGCCGTCCACGGCGTCCCGAGTCGGTTCCATTGCTGCATAGCCGTGTTCGTCGAGATAGGCGATGGCGTCCGCGATCCAGTTCACGTGCGCCTCTGCGTGCAGCACCATGTTCGCCAGCACCGCCGGCGCTCCGGGGCCCGAGATCAAGAACAGGTTGGGGAACCGGTCGACGCCCAGCCCGAGGTAGGTGCGTGGGCCGTGCGCCCAGTCGTCGCGCAGCCTCGCGGCGTCACGGCCGACGATGTCGATCTGGGCTAACGCCCCAGTCATCGCATCGAAACCCGTTGCGAACACGATCATATCGAGGTCACGGTGGGTCTCGGTGGTGTTGATACCTGCGGCGTCGACGGATTCGATCGGGGTGGCGCGCACGCTGACCAGGGTCACGTTGGGTTTGTTGAAGGCCTGAAAGTAGTTGCTGTCCGTGCAGATCCGCTTGGTTCCGATCGGATGGTCGTTGGGAATCAGCAGGTCAGCGACGGCCGAATCATCGATGACCGCGCGAACCTTCTCCTCATAGAACTTCCGGGCTTCTTCGTTGGCCGCCATGTCGGTCAGCTGGTCCGGGAAGGTCTTGGAGTACAGAACACCACCTAGCTGCCAACGCTTTTCGTACGCCGCGCGACGCTCGTCCGGAGTGAACTCCAGCGTCGGCCCGGGCGCGGTGATGTGCGGCGACCCGCCGCCGCTGCGCCAGGACACCCGGCGCCGCTCTGGGTAGGTTGCCTTGATCTCGTCGAGATCCTTCACGGAGAGTGGCCTGTTGCCGGCCGGGACGCTGTAATTGGGGGTGCGCTGGAAGACGTACAGGTGCGCCGCCTGCTCGGCGATGATCGGAATCGTTTGGATACCAGAGGATCCGGTGCCAATGACCGCCACCCGCTTGCCGGTGAAGTCGACGGGATCATGGGGCCAGTTCGCGGTGTGGTAAATCTCGCCCGCGAAGGTCTTTAGGCCGGGGAAGTTCGGGGTCATTGCGGCCGACAACGGTCCGGTCGCCATCAGGCAGAAGCGGGCCTTCAGCACCTCACCGCTTTCGGTGCTGACGGTCCAACACAGCGCCGACTCGTCGAGCACCGCCGAGACCGCCCGGGCATTGAACGTGATATCGCGACGAAGGTCGAGTTTGTCGGCGACCCAGTTCAGGTAGCTGAGAATTTCGGCCTGGGTGGCGTATTTTTCCGTCCAGTTCCACTCTTGCTGCAGTTCGTCGGAGAACGAGTAGGAATAGTCGACACTCTCGACATCGCAGCGCGCGCCCGGATACCGGTTGTAGTACCAGGTGCCGCCCAGCTCGGACGCGGCCTCGAGCACCCGGACCGAGAGCCCTTGCGCGCGCAGTTTGTGCAGGGCATACAGACCGGCGAACCCGGCGCCCACCACCAGTGCGTCCAGGGGTTCATCTTGCTTCACAAGGGTTCACTGTAGGTACGGCCGACTTGCCGCCATCGCGCTTTCCCGTTCATTGGACGCTGCAATTGTTTCTTGAAGTATTTCCGTCCGCTCACCGGGATCGGCAGCGGGTCGGCCATGGACTGCGGTAGACCATGAATAAGCCCAAATACTTGAGGACGACAACATGAGCGAACGCGTACTTGACCGAGTGATGGATCTGGCCGACCAGTTGCGTGACCAGGCCGCAGAAGCAGAGAAAATCGGCCGGCTCACCGACGACACCGTCAAGGGCATGAAGGCGGCCGGGTTGATCCGGCTGTTGCAGCCGAAGGGTTACCAGGGGTTCGAGGTCCACCCGCGCGAGTTCGCCGAGACGGTAATGGCGACGGCGGCGCTCGATCCGGCGGCCGGCTGGATCGTCGGTGTGGTGGGCGTGCACCCCTATCAGCTGGCCTATGCCGATCCAAAGGTGGCCGCCGAGGTATGGGGCGATGACGTCGACACCTGGATGGCCTCCCCATATGCGCCACAGGGAGTGGCCAAGCCGGTCGACGGCGGCTACATCTTCAATGGGCGCTGGCAGTTCAGCTCGGGCACCGACCATTGCGACTGGATCATCCTGGGGGCGATGCTCGGCGATGACAAGGGCATACCGTTGATGCCGCCGCAGATGTTGCACATGATCCTGCCACGCAAGGACTACGAGATCGTCGAGGACTCGTGGAATGTTGTGGGGCTACGGGGAACTGGCTCCAAGGACGTCATCGTGAAGGACGCGTTCGTTCCGACCTATCGGACCATGGACGCGACGAAGGTGATGGACGGCACCGCCCAGCGTGAGGCGGGCATGACCGAGCCGTTGTACCTGATGCCGTGGTCAACGATGTTCCCGCTCGGGATCTCGGCGGCGACCATCGGCATCGCGGAAGGTGCGCTCGCAGCACACCTCGATTACCAGCGGGCACGCGTCGGCGCCACCGGAACCGCGATCAAAGACGACCCATACGTGATGTACGCCGTCGGCGAGGCGGCAGCCGACATCAACGCTGCCCGCCAGGAATTGTTGTCCAATGCCGACCGCATCTACGACATGGTGGCCGCCGGCAAAGAGGTGTCCTTCGCTGACCGGGCTGCGGGGCGGCGAACTCAAGTTCGCGCCGTCTGGCGTGCGGTGTCGGCGGTCGACGACATCTTCGCCCGATCAGGCGGTAACGCGGCGCGGATGGACAAGCCGCTCCAGCGGTATTGGCGTGACGTGCACGTCGGCCAAATGCACGCCATCCATGTCCCCGGCACTACATACCACGCGGCAGCGCTGAGTTCACTGGGTGTCGATCCACCCGACGGTCCGCTGCGAGGACTGATCTAGGAGGCAGGCGTGAGTGACCTGAAAAGCCTTGGCTACATCACAATTTCGACCAATGATGTTGACCGCTGGCGGCAATTCGCGTTCGGCGTCCTGGGATTCGCCGAAGGCAAGGGACCTGACCTGTCGGCGCTGTATCTTCGGACGGATGAGCGGGCGGCCCGGCTCATCGTGGTACCCGGTGAGACCGATCGAGTGCTCGCCGTGGGCTGGGAAGTGCGCGACCACCCGGCGCTGCAGCGCGTCAAAGCAGCCCTCGACGCTGCAGAAGTGCCATTCAAGCAGCTGTCCGTCGACGAGGCCGAGACGCGGCGGGTGGAAGAGGTGATCACCTTCGAAGACCCGGCTGGCACCGCAGTCGAGGTGTTCCACAGTGCGGTGCTCGACCACAGCCCGGTGATCACCCCTTTCGGCGCGAGATTCGTCACCGGCGATCAGGGCATGGGCCATGTCGTCGTGCCGGCCACCGATCCCGACGGGCTCTTCGACTTTTACACCGACGTACTGGGTTTCCGTTCCCGCGGTGCGTTTCGGGTGCCATTGCCCAAAGAGTTCGGCCCGGTGCGGGTTCGCTTCCTCGGCATCAACGAACGACATCACAGCCTGGCGATCGTCCCCGCCGCGCACCAACGCGATCCACGGCTGGTCCACATCATGGTCGAGGTCGACACCCTGGACGCCGTGGGTCAGGCACTGGACCGCGTGAACGCAGGGGGTTTCCAGTTGTCGTCCACCCTGGGGCGCCATACCAATGACAAGATGGTGTCGTTCTATGTCCGCGCGCCCGGGGATTGGGACATCGAATTCGGCACCGATGGCATGCGGGTCGACGAAACCTATTACACCGCAGAGGAAATCACGGCAGACAGCTACTGGGGCCATCAGTGGGTCGGTGAGATGCCCGCGGCGATGCAGCCGTGAACGCCGAATTTGACGTCATGCCGGTCCCGGCCTCCTCGGTGAGCTCGTGGGACGACGAGGCCGACGTCGTCATCGCCGGGTACGGAATCGCCGGTGCCGCCGCGGCGGTCGAAGCGGCCCGCACCGGCGTCGATGTCCTGGTCGTCGAACGCACTGGGTCCTGGGGTGGGGCGGCCGCGATGGCCGGTGGGTTCATCTATCTCGGTGGCGGCACCGCACTGCAAAAGGCCTGCGGTTTCACCGATTCCATGGACAACATGGCGGCCTTCCTCAACGTTGCGATGGGGCCGGGCGCCGACGAGAAGCGGATCGCCGACTATTGCGCAGGCAGCGTTGCCCACTTCGACTGGCTCGTCGACTGCAGGGTGCCGTTCAAAGCGGAGTTCTTCTCCGAGCCCGGCTGGGAACCGATGGGCGACCAAGGACTGATGTACAGCGGCGGGGAAAACTCATACCCCTTCAATACGATCGCCACCCCCGCTCCGCGCGGGCATGTCCCGCAGATGTCCAACAAGAAGCAGGGCGAAGCCAGCGCCGGCTACATGCTGATGAAGCCACTCGTCGAGACGGCGACGGAGGCCGGCGTGCGGGCGCTCTACGACGTGCGGGTCGGAAGCCTGATCGTCGAGTCCGACGGCAGGGTGGTCGGTATCCGCGCCCGCCGCTACGGCAGCGACCTGACGATCCGGGCGCGCAAAGGGGTGATGCTGGCCATGGGCAGCTTCGCCTACAACGAGGCTATGGTGGCGCAGTACGCGCCGCGAATCGCCGGACGCCCGGCCGCCTCCATCGAGCAGCATGACGGCCGAGGGATCCAGATCGCGCAGGCGCTGGGTGCAGATCTGGCCCACATGGACGCCACCGAAGTCGCGATCTTCATCGACCCCCAGCAACTGGTACGCGGCATCCTGGTCAACGCGCGCGGTCAACGCTACGTCGCCGAAGACACCTACCCGGGCCGGATCGGGCAGCTCACGCTGTACCACCAAGACAACACCGCCTACCTGATCATCGACGGCGATGCCCAGGACGAGGCGATGGCCTCGTTGTCACCGCAACTCATGCTGCGCCCGCCGACATGGGTGGCCGACAGCGTTGCCGACCTGGAGCGAGACATCGGCCTGGCGCCCGGCTCACTGCAAGCGACGGTGGCCGCCTACAACGACGGCGCGGCGCGCGGCGAAGATCCTCTGCTGCACAAGAAGCCCGAGTGGTGCAGGCCGATCGGCACGCCGGTCGGCGCAATCGATCTGCGGGAAAGCACCGGCGGCTTCACCTTGGGCGGGCTGTGTACCACCTTGGATGGCGAGGTGCTGCACGTCAACGGAGAGCCGATCCCGGGGCTGTTCGCCGCGGGCCGTTCCACCGCCGGACTGGCCGCCTGGGGCTACGCCAGCGGCATCTCGCTCGGCGACGGCAGCTTCTACGGGCGCCGCGCCGGCCGATCCGTAAGCAGGGGCTGAACTGCGTTGATCCGTCTCCGCGTTCGGAACGGCCAACTTCGTCTCACTGCGATTTCGCGCGTGCCTAGTGACAGCGGTCACAACATTGTGCTAAAACTTCACTATGACTAATAGTCATATGCCACTCAGATATATCAGGGTTGGAGAACCGATGTCACAGATCGCGGACGCCGTTGAGACCGTTGAACCAGCCACCCCCAGCGCCGTTATCGACAGGATCTCACTGGTCCTCGACGCCTTCGACGGCCCCGGACGCCTCACCTTGGCCCAACTTGTCCGCCGCACCGGGCTACCGCGGTCGTCGGCGCATCGGATGCTCGAGCGCCTGGTCCAGCTGCGCTGGTTGCGTCGCAGTGGACGGGACTATGAACTCGGGATGCGGTTGGTGGAGTTGGGCTCGCTCGCTGTGCACCAGGATCGCCTGGTGCGAGCGGCCCGGCCGCTGCTAGGTGAATTACACCGCGCCACTGGGCTTGTCGTGCATCTTGCAGTTTTAGATAGGCCTGACGTGGTGTACCTCGACAAGGTCGGCGATCGTTTGGCGTCCGCGATCCCTACCCGGGTAGGCGGTCGTCAGCCGGCGCACTGCACCGCCGTCGGCAAGGCAATGCTGGCTTTCTGCGACGACGATTCCGGGGTGGACCTACAAGCCCGCAAGACGAGGTATTCGATTTCCGGCAGTTCCCAACTGGCCACCGAGCTGGCCAAGGTGCGAGCGCACGGGGTCGCATTCGAACGCGAAGAGTCGCAACTCGGATTCGGTTGCGTTGCAGCGCCTATCGGCAGCCCTGGCGAGGCAGTCGCGGCGGTGTCGGTCTGCGGCCCGATGAACCGCATGATGTTCGATCAACGGCTGACCGCGCCCGTGCGGATGACTGCGATGGGCATTTGGCGCAATGTCGAGGACGGCCCACAGCGGGTTGCGCCGACCTTGCAACCGCTGCGTCCGTTGCTGCCGCGGCGTCCCTCTCCCGCATCACGACCGGCACTGCAATACGCGTGAGCCTCGACCCTCAGATTGCCCCATTGCTCAAGGCGTTGAACCGTGGCTTCCCGCCGGTCCACACCATGACAGGTGCACAAGCACGGGCGACCATCCGCTCGCGATTCGTGCCACCGCGCGAACCCGAGCCGGTGGCCGAGATCCACGACACGACCGTCCCAGGACCTGCCGGCGGTATCCCGGTACGGATCTACCGGCCCGCACACGACGGCCGCCTGCCGATGCTGGTGTACGCGCACGGCGGCGGCTTCGTGTTCTGCGACCTGGACAGCCACGACGCGTTATGCCGGGATATCGCCAATCGCATTCCGGCCGTTGTTGTTTCGGTGGCCTACCGTCTGGCTCCAGAGCACCAGTGGCCCGCGGCGGCCGAGGACGTCTACGCCGTGACCCAGTGGGCAGCGGATAGTGCGGAGGACCTCGGGGGTGACGCGCGGCGCGTCGTGGTGGGTGGCGACAGCGCGGGAGGGAATCTGGCCGCCGTCACCGCGTTGATGGCGCGCGACCGCGCCAGTCGCCCGCTCGCGGCTCAGGTGCTGATTTATCCGGTGATCGCTGCCGATTTCGACACCGAGTCTTATCGGTTGTTCGGCACGGGCTTCTACAACCCCAAGACGGCGATGCAGTGGTATTGGGACCAGTACGTGCCGGGCCCCGACGATCGGGAACATCCGTACGCTTCGCCGCTGCGGGCGAACCTGGAGGGACTGCCGCCCGCGGTGGTCGTAGTCGCCGGTCACGATCCACTTCGTGACGAGGGCATCGCGTACGCCGACGCGCTCGAAGCGGCGGGCGTGGGCACGGCGCGATGCCTTTTCGAGGGGGGCATACACGGATTCATGACGATGCCGATGCTCGACATCGCACACGAGGCCCGGCAGCAGGCGTGCCTGGAGCTGGCTCAATTGCTCTGCGAAGAGACGGGTTGACCGCGGGCCGCAACACCGCGGTGGTCGACCAATAGCGGGTCGAATGTGGCGATCTTCGGCTAGTTGATCGGCAGCGATGCAACTGGAGTCGCCGCGATGTCTTCTGCCTTCGCAGGCGCCGACCCGTAGCGTTGTTCGGGATCGAGCACGCAGTGCGTGCGTCCGAAAACGGTGACCATGCACTTGTTGTTGTGGGTGCACCGGCTGCGAGTAGCGGGATCAGCCGTCATCTTATTCACCAGATCGGGCTCGCGCAGCAACGCTCGGCCCATCGCCATGAAGTCGAATCCCTCGCGCATCCCAGTCTCGAGATGGTCGCGGTTAGTGATGCCGCCCAGCAGAATCAGCTTGGTGTTGCGCACAACCGGCACGAATTGCCGCGCGGCCTCGAGCATGTAGAGGTCGGTATACGGGTAGTTGCCCATGACCCGCTTGCCGGCGAGCCTGATGCCGGGCCGCAAGGCGGCCGGGACGACGCGGGCGAACTCCCTCACCGGGACGTCCCCTCGGAACAAGTACATCGGCTTGTAGACCGAGGAGCCCTGGGTCAGCTCGATCGCGTCGAGCGTGCCGTCGGCGTCGAGCAGCTGCGCGGTGCGCAGGGCCTCGTCGATCCAGATGCTGCCCGGCAGCCCGTCGTCCATATCCAGCTTGGCGATGACGGCGACCTGGCCGCCCGCGACATCGCGGACACGTTCGACGATCTCACGCGCGAAGCGGGATCGGTTGTCGATGGACCCGCCGTACTCGTCCTTACGGCGGTTCATCAGCGGGCTCATGAAAGAGCTCGGCAGGTACAGGTGCCCGAGATGCAATTCGACTGCGTCGAATCCGGCATCGATCGCCACCTGCGCCGCAGCGCTGAACTGATCGATGACCATCCTGATCTCGTCACGTGTGATGGCGCGGCAGTACGCGAACGACGTCGGGTTAACGAACCAGCTCGGCGCGACCGCCGTAACTCCGGTCAGCGACTTCGGGGCCACTACCCCGGCGTGGCCGAGCTGGGCGGAGATCGCGGCGCCGGCCCCGTGGACTGTATCGGTGAGCCTGCGCAACCCTGGCAGGGCTTGTGGGCTCATCACGATCTGGCCGGGTGCACTGGCACCCTCGGGCGACACACAGCAGTAGGCGACCGTCGTCATGCCGACCCCACCGTCTGCGAAGGACCGATGAAACGCGATCAGATCGTCGGTGACCAGCCCCTCAGGCGATCGCCCTTCGGATGTGGCGGCCTTGATGATCCTGTTTCGCAGGGTGACGGGGCCGAGTTGAACGGGGCTGAACGGATCGCTCATCTGACCACCGTCGTCCGCACGCAGGTCGGGGTCAACGAGTTCTCCCGATGGCCGGGAGTGCACCCGCCTGAGGTCTCGCCGGATATCTAGGGTCGGGCCATGGCTGACGGTCGGGTATTCGTCATCGACAGGGTGCTGACCCGGCCCGGATGCACCAGGAAGTTCGTCGGCGCCTACCTTGCCGAGTACGCGCCCGGTGCCGTCTCTCGCGGCATGACGTTGTGCGACGTCCTCGTCAGTCCCCCGATCTGGTACGAGGATCAATCCAATATCGTCACCATCACCTGGACGCTGCCCAGCGCCCAGGCATGGTGGGAGATGACGTGGAAGGGCCGGCCGGACCCGGCACTGGGCGAATGGTGGTCCGAGATAAGCGAACTGGTCGCGGAGCGGTCCCGGTCGGTCGCCGCGGCCGCAGACGACGTCGACGCGCTCTGCGATGTATAGCGTCACCCGACTCCTCGACGTCGCCGACGAACATCGGGACCGCGTGCTGGCTTCTGTGCGTTCGGGGGCGGAAGCGACCCACTCACACCACCAACTCGTTGAGCCGACGTTGCCCGGGTCGCGCAACGGCGGCGACGTCCTGGTCCATCTAAGGTTCAATTCCAAGAATGAATGGTTCTCGGCTGCAACAGATTTCGCTACCGTCCTACGGGACCCCGCGATCACGCGAATCAACGGAGCCGCCTACCCGGGCAACCCCACGCCCAGCGGCGCGGGCACGGGCACCGTCTACCGCACTCTGTTGTTGCGAGTGCTGCCCGAGACGGATGCCCACACCGTCGCACGCTTCGAAGACGAGTTGTCCTCGATGCCGCGCTACGTACGGGCCATCAAGGCATGGCAGCTCAGTCGCGTCGACGACGCGATCGGGACGTCACCGTGGACGCATGTTTTCGAGCAGGAATTCGGTGACGTGGATGGACTGATGGGTCCCTACCTCATGCACCCGATCCATTGGGCGGTGGTGGACCGCTGGTTCGATCCGGAATGCCCCGATGTCATCATCCGGGATCGGGTGTGCCACAGCTTCTGTCAAACCGCCGAATCGGTGCTGAGGTGACCGCAGGGCCGCGGGGAAGTGATCGCACCAAGCGCCGGTAGCCGTCAGGTCGTGGCTTGCAGGGGCGGCAGTGCCCGGACGACCATCTGAATGCCGGCACGTAGTGCTGATCGCAGGCTGTCGAAGTCGCCTTGCTCTACCCAGTGAACGTAGGCCTGGCGGCAGATCTGGATGACCAGCTGGGCTGGCAGCGTGCGGATGAACGGGTCGGTACCGAGTTCGAAGCGAGAGGCGAGGAAGTCGGAGATGGGGTCTGCCAGGTCCTGCCCCCAGTCCAACCATCGGAGCCGGTATTGAGGATCGGTAATCACGAGCGCCATGAACTTCCGGTCGATCTCGAGCTCGCCGCGCTTGGCAACCTCGGTGGTGAAAGCCTGGACCAAGGTCTCAACGGTGTCACTCGCCCGCGGGGCGTGTTGGAGGACTTCGACACTCAGACCACCGAACTGACGGAACAGTGGCATCACGACGTCTTCCTTGACCGGGAAATGGCGGTGGAATGTGCGCGGCGCGATGCCTACGGCCTCGCAGATCCGGTCGACGGTCGCCGAAGTCGATCCATCCGCCAGGAAGATGTCGCGGGCAGTCAGTGCGATGGTCATCCGGAGCTCTTCGGCACGCCGCTCGGTCAAAGTCGGCCTGCTCGGCGTACTCACGTGAGACTCCTTCATTTGCCCATGTGGGCCTGGTGATCGTAGATGGCGCCGGTCGCCCGGACGCGCAGGCGCAGTAGACCAATGAATCAACCTGAAGTGTGCTTTCCCTTGCCTTTAAGCCCGTAATGTAGTTAAACTTGCACCTGTCAGATTCTGCCACTCATGCAGATTCTGCCACCCTACTATGACGTGGGAATTCCGCGTTCGTCACCGGTCGACTCTAGCGAGGCCGCCGGTGGCCACGCCAGAAGCGGTGCCGCGCCATAGCAGGGAACTTCACCCCATAGCTGCTCGAAGGCGGAGGACCCAAGTGGTAAGCGAACTGAACTACGACGACTACACCCACGACTTCATGGGGAAGGTGGGCAACATCGAAGACTTCTCGCGGGACTTCCTACTGGGTTTGGCCCGCGTGTTCGAGGACACGTTGAACTTCGTGCCCCATGCCCACGTCAAGATCTATTCGGAGAAGGTCGGCATCAACGCCGCAATGGACGTTGCTGCCGAGGTGTCACGAGCCGTTATGCGCCAGGTGATGCCAATGGGGCGCTACATCGCCCCTCCAGGGTGGGACTGGAAGAACGCCCAGTACCAGGCCATCCCGTTCGACGTCCAGACCGGGGATCTGACGAAAGAAGCCCTGATCCGGCTGGTCAAGACCTACTGGGATCAATATCTGAAGGGCCACAACTACTTCATCGACCAATGGACGAAGATCATCCCGGAAGAAGAAGTCTGGCTGGGCCTCCCGGACATGTACGAGCTCATCATCGACTACGAATACCCGAAGCTCGCCAAGGTGTTCAAGATCGAGCCCGTGCACGTCGTAGATTTCCTGAAACTGGCATGTTTGAGCATCGACGGCACCCTCGGCTACGGCGGCGAGTACATCGTGTACAACCCGGATCACGTGGTACTCAACATGCGCCGCTGCGAGGTGTTGCAGAAGTACACCGACGAAGGCCTGTATCCGCCGGCGCGCGCCTGGATGAACTGCACGTTCGAGCAACGGATCTCGGCGCCGTTCTTCCCCGGCTGCAAGCTCGACATCAACCTGCCGCCCAAGGACTTCAAATTTGCGCAGGGCGAGCCCTTCTGCGTCTGGACCTACACCCGCGGCGAACAGAACCACTCCGCTGCCGCCGCAGCACCCGACCCCCGAGCGAGTGCAATGAAGAAGATTCCCATCATGCCCGTGTCATCGGGTGCCAAAGCTTCGACCACGGCGTAGCTGCGAGACGAATGGGACGGGTGTTTGGGGCGTCAACACCCGGCAGGCAGGATGTTCGGGTTGGCAGACACGGGGGGCGGAAGCGGCGGCAGCTCCGACATGCCGTCCAGGCTGTGCACCGACAGCTGCTGCGACCACGGGTAGTGCAGGCTGAACGCCACCAGGCCGGTGCGTTCGGCGGCCGGCAGGTGGGACATCGCGAGGACGGTCTCGGCCAGGTACTCGACCGGCTCGGTCGGGAAGGTGTCCGGAATCAGTTGAGCTGCACCGGGAGTGCGGATCGCCGTCGACGGGCCCACACAGTTGACCGCGATGTTGTCGTCGAGCAGTTCGGCAGCCAGCCCCTGAGTGAAGCGATGCAGGGCGGCCTTGCATGACGCGTAGATGACGTCGCCGGAGGTCTTGTTGTACTCCCGATAGGGCCGCACCGGGGCCACACCGGTGACCGAGCCGATATTGACGATCCAGCCGCCGCCCTGTTTCCGCATATGCGGGACCGCAGCTTTGGTAAGGACGAACGGTGTCCGCAGATAGTGCTCGACGGTCCGATCGAAGGTTTCCAGCGACATGTCCTCGACCAACGCGTAGTCAGCGAAACCGGCATTGTTGACCAGGATGTCGATGCGGCCCGCACGGTCCAGCACCGCGTCCACCAAACCGCAGCGCGCCCCGGCGTCCTCGAGGTCGGCGGTGAGTCCAAACGCCGATCCGCCGGCCTCCTCGATCAGCGCGATGGTCTCGTCGATGGTGCCGGGCAGCGCCACGGCACTCCCGCCCCGGGTTGATCGTGACGCTGTGTGGGCACGCGCAGTCACCGCGACGGTCGCGCCTTCGGCGGCCAGCCGCTGAGCGATCGCACGTCCGATCCCCCGACTGCTGCCGGTAACCAAAGCTGTTTTCCCGGTGAGCTTTCGCTTCATCGCAGCGTGAACTCCTCTTCAATCGGCGCCCGGTGCTGCTGCCAAACGTCGACCAGCCGAAACGGTGTGGCCACCACCACCCGGCCCGAACCCGACCGGTAATAGGTGTGCGCATTCGGCGTGTGGCACCACACCGTACGGCTCATCGCCTCGTCGATCG
>Ga0209139_10000399_pt1 | contig 14839 bp, 13 predicted proteins | sample BogFormECP14_OM3_FD_188246 | JGI IMG/M metagenome (GOLD analysis project Ga0209139, IMG submission 188246) | Bog forest soil microbial communities from Calvert Island, British Columbia, Canada - ECP14_OM3 (SPAdes) (version 2) | ecosystem: Environmental > Aquatic > Freshwater > Wetlands > Bog ...
GCAGGTACTCGGCTATCAAGCCACCAACGGCGTCGTGAATGCCGCTGCCACGCTCAGCCCTCTCTCCATCACCATTGGCCAGAGCAATGCGCCGGTACCCACCGCCAATGTCGACCTCGCGCTCAATCTCAATTCCAACACCGCCGTTGGCGGCACCTTCAGCACCTCCGTGGCGGTTTACGATTCACTCGGCAACTCCCACGTGCTCACCTACACCTTCACCAACACCGCGCCCAACGACTGGAACTACGCCATCACCATTCCTGCCGCGGACACCACCGGCGGCGTCACGGCCGTGGCCAATGGCGCCCTCACTTTTAACGGCGCAGGACAACTTTTGACTCCCGCTGCCGACGTTACCGGCATCGCCTTGCCCGCGCTCGCCGATAACGCCAATGCGCAAACCTTCAATTGGAATCTCTTTAGTTCGCCGGGTGTTCCGAACGTCACGCAAGTCGCCGCCCCCTCTGCCACCTCCTCCACCACCCAGGACGGCTTCGCCAGCGGCACCCTTTCGAGCTATCTCATCAACTCCGACGGAACCATTCAGGGCACCTTCAGCAACGGCCAGACCTCCACCATTGGCCAGATCGCGCTCGCTTCCTTTCAAAACGATCAAGGCCTGGTGCGCAATGGCGCCAACAATTTTGCTTCCAGCATCTCTTCCGGCGAACCCAGTTTGGGCGCGCCGGGAACCGGCGGCCGCGGCTCGCTCAGCGGCGGCTCGCTCGAAGAATCCAACGTGGACCTGGCCACCCAGTTTGCCAACCTGATCATCGAAGAACGCAGCTACCAGGCCAACGCCAAAGCCGTAACCACCTTCGATGAAGTCACGCAAGCGGCCATCCAATTGATTCCGTAAACTGCAAACCACTCGGTTCCACCACACGTTCTAACATCAACCGGCTGCCGCAAAAAAAAATGCGGCAGCCGCGGCTTTCTTAACAATTTTTAATGAGTTTCCTCCGACGTTGTACCCGAAGTTGCTTCGCTCCTCTGCATCTCGCCTGCTCCTTTGTTTCATCCCCGTTCCGTCGCCAGCTAACCTTCTCTGTTCAATGAACTTGCAGCTTCTCCCATTTTCGCCGGGGCTTTCCTCTCGCACGCCATTCGGCGCTCGAATTGCATCCTCTTCGCTTGAGCAGCAGCGAGGAGCGCAACCGTGACGGATGAAACTCGTGGTGCGGCAGCCCCAGCAAAATCTTCGGCGGCCGGCATGTTCTTCATCGTCCTGCTGGCGCTTGCGGCCGGCGGTGGCGCCGCTTGGTTTTTCATGCAGCGCGGGCACGACGCCGAGGCCGTCCACGCCTCGGACTCTGCGGCGCCTCGTTACATCGTCCATCTCGAAGGCTTCACGGTAAATCTCGCGGACACCGAAGAGACTCATTTCCTCCGCGTCACCATGGATCTAGGAATCGATCGTTTGCCCGAGGGCGCGGACAAGAGCAAGCCAGCCGCCGGCATGCCCGTCGCTCGCATTCGCGACGCCGTGCTTTCGGTTTTGACCGTTTGTAAAGCCGATCCGCTTCTTACTCCCGAAGGCAAAGCCCAGCTCAAGAAAAATATTCTGGACGCTTTGCAGCACAACGTTCCGGAGCTCGACGTTCGCGACGTGTACTTCACCGAATTTCTGGTTCAGCGCTGAGCCATGTCCGCCATCGTTCCAGCCATGAAGGAGGCCATACCCGGAATTTCCGAAGAACTTTGGTCTGAAGCCGGCTGGCTCCCGTGTTTGCTCAGCATCGACCTGAAGCTCGGACGTTTCACCGTGAAAGATCTGTTGCGCCTCGAGCCCGGAGCCATTCTCGAGACCAAACATGTCAACGGCGCCGACGTCCCAGTAACTGTAAACACGCAATTGATCGGCTGGGCCGAATTCGAAGTCGTAGCGCAACGCATCGCCGTACGCATCACCGAACTGGCCTGACTCTGGGCCGCCTTTGGTCCCGGCGTTGGGTCTGTCTTCGGGTCCGGCTTCGTAGCGGCCGCCAGGCAAGAGTGCCTGTGCTGCTAAAGAAAATTTTGGAGTGCGGCGGCTTGACGCCGCTTTTACGGTGCCGCCACCGTCGCAGAAATTTCTGAGGTGGCCGCCTTTTGCAAGCATCCAGGCTCGCGTCAGCCGTCGCAGCCGAGCCGTTGCAGCGATGCACGAATTTAGGTGCCAGCTATTTGGCAAGGCGTCGGGAAGCACTTGCAGCACTCGCGCAGAAAGCAGAAAGGTCTCGCAGCATGGCCAGCCTCTCCACAAACTCTCTGCTGCAAAGAACCCCCGCTCTCCTCGCCCGCCTCCGCGCCCTCTGGAGCCACGTAACCATCCGCCGCCGCGACCGTTCCTTACGCATCGCCGAAACCGTCTCCCTGGGCGACAAACGTTTCGTAGCAATCCTCGAATTCGAGCGCCAACGCTTCCTGATCGGCATCACCAGCCAGTCGGTGTCGTTGCTGCAAGCTTTGGAATCTTCGCAATTGCCGCCAAAAGTTCCGGCAACGTCCACCAATCGGAACGAAAATGCTCGCGAAAATAACGGGGAACCATCTTGACGCCCACGATGGCTCTATTCGCCGCCGCTCAAGGTCCGATCCTCCAGCTTCCCGGCCTTAGCATGCGTGGCGATTCCACCTCCGTCACCATCATCCTTCTCCTCACCCTCCTAACTCTGATCCCCGCAATCCTCCTCACCATGACCCCGTTCGTCCGCATCCTGATTATTTTTCACTTTTTGCGCCAGGCCCTCGGCACGCAAACCGCGCCCAGCAACCAAACCCTGATCGGTCTGGCCCTCTTCCTCACCTATTTCATCATGCAGCCCGTCGGCATCGCGGTTCACACGCAAGCCATCATCCCGTTCGAACACGGCAAGATCAACACTCTCGAAGCCCTCGATCTCGCTTCCGGACCCGTGCGCACCTTCATGCTCAGTTACGCGCGCGAAAAAGATCTCGCGCTCTTCGTTGAAATGAGCCGCTCCCCGCGCCCGCAAAACGCGGACGAAATTCCCATGCGCGTGGTGATCCCCGCGTACATCCTTTCCGAGCTAAAAACCGGCTTCCAAATCGGCGCCGTGCTCTTTCTTCCGTTTCTCGTCATCGATCTGGTCACCGCTTCCGTCACCACCTCCATCGGCATGTTGCAGTTGCCGCCCGTGGTGATTTCCACGCCGCTGAAGATTTTGCTTTTTGTTGTCGTTGACGGTTGGAACTTAGTCGTTGGATCAATGTTGCGCAGCTTTCACTACTGACCTTTCGGGAGGGCACGGCTTCAGCCGTGCCGAAGAAGCTCAGAAAGACTCAGGGGTTTTAACCCCTGAGGGCATAAGCAGCACAGGGAGGACAAATGAGATCGCTGCTACTGATTCGCCAGGGAGTTTATTCATGAACGCCGCCCAAGTCGTCGAACTATCCCGCCGCACCATCGAAGCCGCCTTCTGGGTCGCTTCGCCCATCCTGCTCGCCGCCATGATCGTCGGACTGATCATCAACATCGGCCAGGTGATGACCTCCGTGCAGGACGTGACCGTTTCTACCGTGCCGCGCCTCGCCGCGGTCGGCGCCATCGTCTTTTTTCTAACGCCCTGGATGCTCCATCACCTGGTCACCTTCACGCAGTCGCTCTTTTCCGATTTTCGCGTGTACACCCACTAAAGGATCCGCGTGCCCATCGACCTACAACAAATCCTGACGCACGCGCTAACCATCGGACTGCGCGTGGGCGGCCTCATGTCTTTCGCGCCATTTCTCGGCAGCGTCTCCATTCCCGTGCGCGTTCGTGCCGCATTCACTCTTGTCCTTACCGCGCTCCTCTATCCCGTCGTTCAAATCCCGCATCTCGCGCTCACTCCCGTAGCTTGGACCAGGCTGGTGCTCAGCGAAGCCATCCTCGGTCTCGCCCTCGGCTTAACCATCGAGTTCGTCTTCGAGGGCGCGCAAATGGCTGGACAAGTCGGTGGCTTCCAATTCGCTTTCTCTCTCGTCAACGTCATCGACCCGCAAAGCGAAGTGGAAACCCCGGTCCTCTCCGTCTTCCACCAACTCGTCGTTCTGCTCCTCTTCCTGCAACTCAACGTGCATCACTGGATTCTGCGCGGCCTGGTCAAAAGTTTCGAATTCGTTCCGCCCGGCAGCGTCCTCATCACCGAGCTCTCCATGAAAGAGCTCTTTCACAATGCCGGTTCCATGTGGGTCACCGGCGTGCAACTCGCCACCCCCATCCTGCTCGCTACCATGCTTATCGACGTAACCGTAGGTTTCTTGAGCAAAGCCTCGCCGCAAATGTCCGCCATCTTTCTCAGCATCCCGTTGAAAAGCCTGGTCGGCTACGCCGTCCTCGCCATCGCCCTCGGCATGTGGCCCGGTTTTTTCGAAAACGAATTCGCCCTCGCGATTGGCTGGAGCGACCGCCTGCTCCGCCTTTCGCACTAAGGATCACCAGACCACGTGGCCGACAATCGCACAGAGCGGGCATCACCCAAGCGGCGCCTCAAAGCCCGCGAAGAAGGCCAAGTCCTGCGCAGCCGTGACCTCGTCTCCGCCGTCACGCTGCTCTCCGCCATCTTCGTCCTCGCCTACCATCCGCAAATGTGGATTGGCCGCTGGCAAACCTATTTCGCCCGCGCTCTCGAATCCAGCATCCACGGCGAGTGGACCGAGCAATCCCAGGTCTTCGGCTGGACCATGCTCGCCATCGCGCAATGGCTCGCCCCACTCTTCGGAGTCGCCTTCGTCATGGCCGTCAGCAGCACGCTCGCACAGGGCGGCCTGAATATTTCCGCCAAAGCTCTGGCTCCCAATTGGAACCGCCTCAATCCCGTTAGCAATATCAAGCACTTGTTCACTCTGGCCGTCCTCAGCCGCGTGCTGCGCTCGCTTCTGCCCTCCAGCGTCATCCTCTACCTCGCAGTGCGCATCATGCTCCAGCAAGCTCCCATGGTCTTGCACGCCGCGCGCATGCCCGTGCGCAGTTCGCTCGCCCTGATGGGCGGCATCTGCTACTCCCTCGCCTGGCAATCCGGCCTCGTGCTTCTCGCCTGGTCCGGCATCGACTACGCCCTGCAGCGCCAAACCTTCGAAAAATCCCTGCGCATGACCAAACAGGAAGTGCGCCAGGAAAACAAAGACAACGAAGGCCACCCGCAAGTTAAAAACCGCATCCGCCGTCTTCGCCGCGAATCCATGCGCCGCTCGCTGCAAAAAAATATGCAGCGCGCCACCGCCGTCGTCACCAACCCCACGCACTACGCCGTAGCCCTCGAATATCGCCCCGCCACCATGGCCGCCCCCGTCGTCGTCGCCAAGGGCCGCAACCTCATCGCGCAAAAAATCAAGGAACTCGCCCGCTGGAACGAAGTCCCCATCGTCGAAAATCCCCCGCTAGCCCAAGCCCTCTACAAAGCCGCCGAAGTCGACCAAATGATCCCGGCAAATCTTTACGCCGCCGTCGCCGAAATTCTCGCCTTCCTCTATCGCACGCAAATGCGCATGAACGCCGCCCGCCGCACTCCGGCCGCCGCAGGAGCCCGCTAAAAAATGCCCGTCACCTCCACCGTCACGAAGCGCAACACCTCGCTCGAGTGGCTCGTCCCCGTTGCCACCGTCGCCACCGTCTTCATGATGCTCGTCCCCGTCCCCGCCATCGTTCTGGACATCTTCCTCGCCCTCAGCATCACCCTCGGCGTTGTCGTACTCCTCTCCGCGCTCTACATCCTCCGCCCCGTGCAATTTTCCGTTTTCCCAACGCTCCTTCTTTTCCTCACCCTCTTCCGCATCTCCATCAACATCGCTAGCAGCCGCCGCATCCTCCTCCACGGCACGGAAGGCGCGCACGCCGCCGGCAGCGTCATCCAGGCCTTCGGACAATTCGTCGTCGGCGGCAACTACGTTGTCGGCTTCGTGATTTTTCTCGCGCTCATCGCCATTCAATATCTCGTCATCAACCACGGCGCCGTCCGCACCGCCGAAGTCGCCGCCCGTTTCACTCTAGACGCTCTCCCCGGCAAACAACTGGCCGTCGACGCCGAAATGAACGCCGGCATGATCGACGAAGCCCAAGCCCGCGCCCGTCGCGAAATGATCGCCAAGGAAGCCGAATTTTATGGCGCCATGGACGGCGCCGCGCGCTTCAGCCAGCGTGACGCTCTCGCCACCATCCTCATCACCGCCATCAACATCATTGCCGGCTTCCTCATCGGCGTCTTCCAACTCAACATCCCGCTCGCCGAAGCCGCCAAAACCTACACCATCCTCACCGTGGGCGACGGCCTCGTCACCCTCATCCCTTCGCTCCTCGTCTCCGTCGCCGGCGGCATCGTCGTCACCCGTACCTCCAGCGGCGAAACCGTGGGCACCGATTTCGCGCGCCAACTCCTCGGCCGCCGCATGCCGTTGCAAATTGCCGCCGGCGTCATGTTCCTGCTCGGCCTGATCCCCGGCCTGCCAAAATTTTCTTTCTTCCTCCTCGCTGCCATCGCCGCATATCTAGCTTCCGTAGCTCCGCAGGTCGGCTCCGAAGAACCAAAACCCGCCGAAATCGTCAGCGGAAAAAAGAAGCCAGACACCCAGCAGCAAATCGAAGCGCTCCTCAAGCTCGACGAAATCAGCCTCGAAGTCGGCTATGGCCTCGTCCCGCTCGTCGACCAAGCCCAGGGCGGCCAGCTGCTCCAGCGCATTCGCGCCCTGCGCCGCCATCTCGCTCTCCAACTCGGCTTCCTCGTCCCCAGCGTGCACATCACCGACAATCTCAAACTCAAGCCTCGCGAATACGTTGTCCTTCTCCGCGGCGTGCAGGTCGCCAAATGGGAAATGCAACAGGAGCGCCTACTCGCCATCAGCTCCGAGCCCACCGCGCAACCCATCGATGGCATCGCCACCAACGAACCCGCCTTCGGCGCCTCCGCTCTCTGGATCGTTCCGGGCCTCCAGGAACAAGCCCTCGCCACCGGCTACGCCGTCGTGGACCAAACCTCCGTTCTTGCCACGCACCTGGCGGAAATCATCCGCCAGTACGCGCACGAACTTCTCACGCGTCAGGAAACCAAGCGCCTCCTCGACGCTCTCGCCGAAACGCAACCCAAGCTCGTCGAAGAACTCGTCCCGCGCCTCCTCACCCTCGGCGAAGTCCAGCGCGTCCTCCAGCAACTCCTCCGCGAACAAGTCTCCATCCGCGATCTCACCGCCATCCTCGAAGCCCTGCTCGAAACCGCCCCCGTCAACAAGAGCCCCGTCGCCCTGGTCGAAGCCTGCCGCCAGGCCATGAGCCGCTCGCTGGTCGCCCCGCTCCTCGGCGAAGACCGAAAACTCAAAGTTCTAACCCTCGATCCCGCCATCGAAATGGAACTTCAGCGTCAGATCGATCCCATGTCCGGTGGCAGCGACCGCGCCCCCCGCCCTGGCGACCGCGGCGATGGTGGCGCCACCGTCCCACTCCGTGCCGTCCTTGAAAGCCTTCAGCAACTCGTCGGCGACCGCGTAGCCCTAAGCTCCACCGTCCTGGTCTGCAACAGCCCCGTCCGTTTTCACCTCCGCCGCCTTCTCGAACCCTTCATCCCCCGCATCATCGTCCTCTCCCCAGCCGAAATCCCCCCCAACGTCTCGGTCCAGTCCCTAGGAGTAGTCCGATGAACCCCCTTTTGGAGTGCGGCGGCTTGACGCCGCTTTTTCAGCCAACCCCACGCCCAGGAATCAACCCAAGCTCACCAATCCCAAGACCACCGATCCTCCGCCCACCGATCCCAAGCGCACACATCCCCCGAACACCGGTCCCCAGCCCACCGATCCCCAGCTCACCCATCCTTTGTAGGGGCGCAGCATGCTGCGCCCCAGCTTGCCCAGGCGTACGAATCAACCCCCATCCGTTTCTGTCGCCCCTTTCCCAACACTCGCTTACCGCCCCACAAACCAACACCCAACCCAAAACTGGATCCATCCCATGCTGACCGAAAACCGCACCACCACCACCACCACCACCGCCGTCGCAACCCTAGACCCCGAAGAGCGCCAACGCCTCCTCCTCGAAAATCTCCCCGAAGTCCGTTACATCGCCCGCCGCATCCACGATCGCCTCCCCTCCCACGTCCCCTTCGACGATCTCGTCCACGCTGGCATCCTCGGCCTCATCGATGCCGTCGACAAATTCGATCCCGGCAAAAATGTCTTACTAAAATCCTACGCCCGCTTCCGCATTCGCGGCGCCATCCTCGATAGCCTCCGCCAAATGGACTGGAGCCCCCGCAACCTTCGCCGCCAGGCTCGCCGCATCGAAGAAGCTCGCCGCGATCTCGCCGCGCAACTCGGTCGCGGACCCTCCGAGCCCGAACTCGCCACCCATCTCGGCCTCCCGCTCGTCGAAATGCAGCACCTTCTCGGCGAACTTCGCGGCCTCGATCTCGGCAGCCTGCAAGGCACTTCCGAAGACGGCAACGCCGAAGATACCTCCGTCGCCTTGGCCACCCGTCCCGAAGACGATCCTTTTCAGCAAACCTTCCGCGCTGAAGTGCGCACCATGCTCGCCCAGGCTATCGACGAACTCGGCGAGAAAGAACGCCAGGTCCTGGCCCTCTACTACCTCGAGGAACTCACCATGAAAGAGGTTGGCGCCATCCTGCACGTTGGCGAATCCCGCGTCTCGCAGATTCATACCGCCGCGCTCATTGCCCTGCGTTCTCGTTTGCATGTGAGTCTTGGCGCGCCGTCATCGCCCAAGGAAAAAGTAAAAGAGAAAACCGCCACGCTCGGAGAGGAAAATTGATGCGCAAAATTCTGAATCAGGAAGAAATCGACGCGTTATTTAGTGCTGCGCAAACCGGAGGCAAGCCTCGCGACGCCGCCACGAAAAGAGTCGAGCCTTGCGACCTGCGGCGCTCCAGCACCCTCACTGCCGACCAGGTGCGCGTCGTCACTTCGCTCCATGAGTCGCTCGCTCGCCGTCTCGGCAACTCCCTCGGCGTCTATCTCCGCGTGGCCTTTGAAATGAATCTCGTTTCCGCCGAACAGCTTACCTTCCAGGAATTTGTCCATCGCGTTCCAGAGCTCACCTATCTCGCCGCGCTCCACGTCATGCCCATCGACGCTCGTGCCGCGCTGCAAGCCGATCTCTCGCTGGTATTTCCCATCGTCGATCTGGTCCTCGGAGGTTCCGGCGCGGACTCCATCGAACTGCGCGAAATCACCGAGATCGAAGAACAAATCTTCGAGACCGTGATCGGCCTCATCGCGCGCGACCTGCAAAGCACCTGGGCCGCCGTCATCGAACTGGACATCCGCTTCGATCAGCGCCAGCAATTTACGCAAATGCAAAACCTCATGCTGCCGCACGAAAAAATTCTCTCCCTCAGCTTTGAAATCCGCCTCCTCGAGGCCCGCGGCACCCTCAACATGGCCTTTCCCGCCGTCGTCGCTAACGCGCTCCTCCGCAAGCTTTCCGTGCGTTGGTCCATCTTCGAACGCGTGGCCTCCGCCGAAACCCGCCGCCAGCTCCAGCAGCGCCTCATGGACAGCCGCTTTGTCGCTCAGCTTTGTCTGCCTCCGCGCCCTCTCACCGTGCGCGAACTGCTGGCCATCGAGCCCGGCCGCGTGCTTAGCCTCCCGTTAAATTCCGGCGAACCCATCGCCCTCAATATCGCCGGCGAACCCATGTTCCGCGCCTATCCCGTTCGCCACGGAACCAAAAAAGGTGCGCGCGTCGATCAGCGCGTCTCCATCGCCTCAGCCCTCACCCAGGAGCGTAAATAATGGAACCCGCCGCCAGAATCGCCGTTCAGAAATTCTGTGATGTTTGGAAAGATGCCTTCGTCAGCGTCGTCGAATCCCTCGGCGCCGCTTCGCTCGCCGCCGAGTGGACCGTGCCCCTCGCCGACGCCCTCGATCCCGCCGTCAAAGATCCCGCCGTCGTCGATAGCTGGTTCGTCGCCAAAGGCGCCCTGCAAGGCATTGTTGGCTGGCGTTGCGAAAAATCCGTCGCCGTGCAATTCGCCCAGCTCCTGCAATCTGAGGCCGCCAATCCCGCCGCCGAATTCGACGATCTACAGCGCGACGCCTTCGCCGAATTCATTCGGCAGATTGCTGGCCAGGTCACCACCGATTGGAAAGCGGACACCGGCAATGCTATCGAACTCATCTACGATTCCACCGTACTTCCTCAGCTTTCCACCGCCCAAACCGCCTCGCTCCAAATCAAGTCCGATAAATTTGCCGAGCTCACCCTGCAAGTCTTCGTCGACTCCGCCCTCTGCGCCGCGCTCAACACCGCTCCCGCGGAAGAGCCCGCCGCGAAGTCCGCCGCCGCTGGCCCCGCCTCTGCCGACCCGCTGGTCTCCCAGCTTTCCGATGGCCCCATCCCCAACCTCGCCTTGCTCCTCGACGTCGAACTGGAAGCCACCATCCGCTTCGGGCAGCGGGACATGCTCCTCCGCGAGGTCTTCGGCTTGATGCCCGGCGCCGTCATCGAACTCAATCAACTCGTCAACGAACCCGCCGAGCTTCTCGTCGCCGGACGCCTCATCGCCCGCGGCGAAGTCGTCGTCGTCGACGGCAATTTCGGTCTTCGCGTCACCGAAGTCGCCGCCGCCGGCCAGCGCGCCGCGCTGCTCGAACTCTAGGGGCCAGAACTCTAAGGAGTGTCACGCTTATGGGCTCCAACCGTTTTTCTCTGCACGTTGAAACACGCAGCGATTACCCGCCTCGCGAGTCGCACGCCGCCGCCTGGCTCCGTCGCCTGCGCCTCCGCTGCGCCGCTTCCGATTGCGCTCACCGCGCCCGCTTGTGGCCCACCTTTTCATTGCAGATCCGAGGTGTGGACCTCGATGGCCGCTGGTTCTGCACCACCGACTGCCTGCAATCCCATTTGCTGACCCAGATCCGCAGCCTCCTCGCCGGCTCCGTGCGTGATCGTCCGCGCCGTCATCGTCTTCCGCTGGGCCTGCTGCTCGTCAACCAGGGCGCCATCTCGCAGCAGCAACTTCGCGAAGCGCTCCACTCGCAAACGCTCTCGCAACGAGAAAAACTCGGCCGCGTCTTGTGCCAAATGGGTGCCGTCGCGCCCGGGGAACTCACCGCCGCCCTCGCCCACCAATGGGGCTGCCCCGTCTATCCCCTCGATCCGCAGTCTCCCGTCTTGGGCTGCCAGGATCTCTTGCCGCTCACCTTGCTCGAGTCCGCACGCGCCGTTCCCGTATACCTCTCCGCAGAAGGCCGCACCCTGCACCTGGCTTTCGCCGAGCGCCTCGACCACACCACCCTATACGCCGTCGAGCAGATGCTCGGTTGCCGCGCCATCGCTTGCGTCGCCGAAGAAGCCGCCGTCTCCAAAGTCCTCGAAGAGCTTCGCCGCGGCCCGGCCCTCACCGAAACCTCTTTTGACACCATGCGCGACCCCCGCGAAATCGCCCGCACCATTCGCAATTACGCCGGCGAGTACCACGCTTCCCGCATCACCATCGCCCGCGCCAGCGCCTACCTCTGGGCCCGCTTCCGCTCTGGCGCACACTTCAGCAGAGACCTGCTCTTCCGCATCCGCCCGGAGCCCGACTCCCACCTGTAGCGCCCGCCTTCTGAGGCGCGCGCCTTGACTCTGTAGCGGCGGGTCTTCAGACCCGTGCATTTGGTTTGGCTTATTGTATTTCTGTACGCGCGGCTCTTCAGATTCGCGGCTTTACGTCGTCGCTCGCAACACGCGAATCGAAAAAGTCGCCACTAAAAAGTCGCCACTACAACTTCGCCACTCACAACTTCCCATACTCCGCTTTCGCCGCCACCATCACCGGAATCCCCGCATCCGCATCCTTCCACATCGCAAAAAAATCCTGATACGCCGTCCGCGCCTTCCCCGTATCCCCCAGTAACACATACGCCCGCGCCAACCCCAACTGCGATAAAGGAATTTCCACTCCGGGCGAATACAGCACTCGGTGATCCAACAGCTTTTGAAATTCCGCCGCGGCATTCTTCCCATCGTGGGCCAGCAGATAGACTTGGCCCCGCGTAAAAAGGGTCTTGTATATTGCAGACGCAGACGCGAACGCCAGATCGAACTTCCGCGAGGGCTCCAGCACGGCGATGGCCTCGGCAAATTTCTTCTGGTGCGCCAGCAGCATGGCCTGCGCGCTGGGCACATAGGCATACTTCACTGGCGTATCCGAGGGAAATTCGCGCGTCAATTCCTCGATCAATTTCTGCGCCTGCGGCCCGTCTCCAATCATCGCGAACAGTAGCGCAGCGCTGCCTTTAGTGTCGCGTTCATTAGGCAGACGCAGCGCCTCGGCGGCCTTCTGCCGCGCACCACTTTCGGGATAGCCGAACTCGACATCGCGCAACGCTTCGCCAACGAAGCGATTGGCCGGCATCTCGCTTAACCCTTCGCGTTTTGCCGCCGAGAGTTCTCGTTGCGCAAGCTCCTGCGCACGCTTCAAGTGGCCCTGGCTGGACTGATAGTCTGCGGCGAGGTCCAGCATCGAGGGTTCACTGTCCTTGCCGGCGGCCCAGGCGTTTTCTTTCTCTATGCCCGCGTCGTCATGCTGCAGCGCCGCCAATTGGAACAGCAGGTAATGAATAGGGTGTGAGTCGCGCTGCTTGGCAATCGAGTTCTGCGCCACCGTGCGCGCTTCGTCCAAACGATTTAAAAACAGATACGCGAACGCTTCATTCTTGTACGCGAAGGCGTCATTGGGATCGAGCTGCATGTTCTCCGCGCTCAGTTCCAGCGATTTTTGATATTCGCCGACAACCCGTTCGTATAACGCCAGATTGGTCAGCGGGCGATCGTCGCGCGGGTACGTACGATGCCACTGGTCGTACAGCACCACCGCTTTTTCCATATCTCCCGTGACCGTATCGTAATAATGCCCCTCGATATAAAGCTTTTCCCGCTCGCTGGCGCGCTCGCGCAATTCGTAGGCTTTCTTCAGGTAGTCGTTCGCCAGGGTCTCGTTGCCCAGGTTCAAGTTGGAGATGCCCAGAACCGCATAGCCCATGGCAAAGTTTGGGTCCAACTCCACAGCCCGCTTCAAATGTGGAATCGCCTCTCCATCCTGCAGACGATTATGCAGCGCCACCCCGGAGCTATACTCTTTAAGTGCGTCTAGCGAAGATGTCGTCGCTTGCGGGAGAGGCGTGTCGAACTTCTTAACAGTTCTGAGCGATTCACCTAGTTTTCTTCGAATTTCAAGAGCCGCCTTCCCTAGGGCATCAAGGACACCATTCTTATCGCTCGTCAGAGCTTCGGTGCTTGCCATCGATTCTCCGCTCGAACAGTTGACCACCTTCAAGATCAAACTGTACTGCGTACCAACCTGCGCAATCGAGCCGTCGAGGAGGGCGGCGCTCCCTGTTCTCTGGCAAAGTTCCCGCCCAATCTCCGGCGTAAGTTTCGCATCCGGCTTGTGGCCCATCATCTGTAGGGTTTGATGGCTCTGCTGGTCAGAGATAATGCTCAGGAAGGGCGATTGCTCAAGCTGCACCGACAAGCCCTGGCGGAGCGTGCCATCGAAGACCGCGTCGCCTGTCGTGTTTGTGAAATCAGTAAGGACGATGGTGTCCTTGTCTGTCAGCGCGTGTGCCTTCGCAGCGAAGAACAGCCGGCTGCTTAGAAGAAGTCCGATGACCAATAATGCTGTTGCGCCAGTGACGATCCACATTCGAGTGGATCTCCTGGCAGGGCTTGATGCGATCTGTCCGGTAGCGGCGGTTGTGCGAATCGAATCGGAGTCGCGCTTCAGGCGCTGCAGATCCGTTTGAATGTCGGCAGCGTTCTGATACCGCAGCTTTCGGTCTTTCTCCAGCGCCTTGTTGATGGTCTCTTCGAGCTTAGGGGGAAGGTCGGGATTCAGGCGCACTGGCGCAACCGGCGCCCGATTTAAAATCGCTTCTGTGACAACACCAAGGGTTTCACCACGGAACGGCTGTATCCCTGTCACCATCTCGTAGAGCACCACTCCAAAGGAAAACAAGTCCGTTCGTGCGTCCAATTCCTTGGCTCGGACTTGTTCTGGCGACATGTAAGCGACCGTGCCCAGCGTGGAACCGGGACTGGTCAGATGCGCTTCGAAAGTTTCGGTTCGCCCGGCGTCATTCTGACTACTGACAGGCGACGTCCCGACCTTGGCGAGACCGAAGTCGAGAATTTTCGCGTGACCCCGCTTGGTGATGAAGATGTTGGCGGGTTTGATGTCGCGGTGGACGATTCCTTCCGCATGGGCTGCATCGAGTGCGTCCGCAACCTCGATGGCCAGCGACAGAATCAACTCGGTTTCCAGCGGACGCCCGGCGATCCGGTGTGTCAACGTCATGCCATCCAAAAACTCCATGGCGATGAAGTGTTGACCCTCTCGCTCGTCAATCTCGAAGACCATGCAGATGTTGGGATGATTCAGGGCAGAAGCGGCCTTAGCTTCACGCTCGAAGCGGTTCAGTGCCTGCGGGTCTTTGGCCACGTCGTCGGGGAGGAACTTGAGAGCCACAAAGCGGCCGAGCTTTAGGTCCTCGGCTTTGTACACCACGCCCATTCCACCGCCGCCCAGCTTCTCAACAATGCGGTAGTGCGAGATGGTTTTGCCGATCATGCGTGGGCGCGCGACTCAGGCTGCAATATTAGGGATGCGACGAGGCAGAGTCAACGGGGACACCGATTGAAGCAGAAAGGCCCGAACGTGAATGTCGCCCCTTACGCGCGGTTGCCCTCATGATGCCCTTGAGTCGAAGGGTTCTTGGTGTGACGGCTTGTTGTGTTTGTTTTTGATCCCGTTCTCCGTTACTTAGAGGCTTTCTGCGCCATCATGGCTTTTTCAGCCTCTTCGATTGTGGTTCCGATTCCATAGCTGAAACTGCTTCTCACGATTTGGAATCGGAACCACAA
>Ga0209139_10000400_pt1 | contig 14837 bp, 16 predicted proteins | sample BogFormECP14_OM3_FD_188246 | JGI IMG/M metagenome (GOLD analysis project Ga0209139, IMG submission 188246) | Bog forest soil microbial communities from Calvert Island, British Columbia, Canada - ECP14_OM3 (SPAdes) (version 2) | ecosystem: Environmental > Aquatic > Freshwater > Wetlands > Bog ...
TAATAGTTAAAGTGGTTCAAATTCTCCATCTAGGGTATTTTATTCCTTTTATTACTTATTCCTTTTATTACTTATTCCTTTTATTACTTATTCCTTTTATTACTTATTCCTTTTAATTCCTAAATGAGTTATTTTTTCATTAACAGGGAAATGTCTTAATTTTAGACTATTAGGAATTACGGGGCTTTAAAAGCAACTTTTACTTGCAAAGTAAATGTTTTTTTTTGGACTAACTGTAATTTTCAAGGGTATTTTTAATAATGAAAGCATTATGTTTTAGGGGTATAAACTATTGAAAATTTAAGATAAATAAGTTTTCTTATTTTATTAAGTTAGCGGCTTAATTTATTGTTATCTTATTTGGTTCAGTTTAGTATACCGTTCTTTCATTCATAAATCAAACCTAGGATTAAAAGGAGGATAAATATTATAAATATTATTATTTTATAGATCAACATTTGGGTGTTTATAGTTAGTGGTGCTGGAATAATTAAGGCAATTTCGACATCAAAGATTAAGAATAAGACGGCTAGTATAAAAAATTTTAAAGAGAATCCTTTACGTGCAGTTTTAGCTGGCTCAAATCCACATTCAAATGGGGAATTTTTTTCTTTGTCATTTATGTTTTTAAAGTAAATAAGATAGGAGACTATAGGGAGGATTATTGTTATAATTAGTACGATTACAAAATAGATTATTATTATTATTTTCTTTTTACTATTTAATTGGAAATTAAATGTACTATTTATACTAAGAAAATATGAGGCTCATCAGTAGATTATTGAGTACAAGAAAAGTCATACGACATCTACAAAGTGTCAGTATCATGCTGATGCTTCGAATCCGAAGTGATGTTTAGCTGATATTTTAAGGGCTCAGATTCGTAGAGTAGAAACAATTAGGAATGTAGTTCCAATAATTACATGAAGACCGTGGAATCCTGTAGCTACAAAGAAGGTTGTTCCGTAAACTGAGTCTGAGATTGTAAATGGGGCTTCTACATATTCTATAGCTTGTAAGGCTGTAAAGTAAATTCCTAAAATAATAGTTATAATTATAGCTGATTTTGTTTGGGTCAGGTTATTTTCCAGGATGCTGTGATGAGCTCATGTAACAGTGATTCCTGACGTTAACAGGACCGTTGTGTTTAGTAATGGGATTATTATAGGGTTAAAGGCAATGATTCCTGTGGGAGGTCATTTAGTTCCGATTTCGGGTGTTGGGGATAGTCTTGAATGGAAGAATGCTCAGAAAAATGATAAGAAAAATATTACTTCTGATAAAATAAATAGGATTATTCCTCATCGTATTCTTATTATTACATTAATAGTATGGTGGCCTTGTTGGGCTCTTTCTCGTGAGACATCTCGTCATCATTGGAAGGTGATTAATATTATAGTAAAGATTCCTAGAATTATTAAATTAATTCTTGAAGCATGAAATCATTTTGTTATTCCTGAAGTGATAAATAGGGCTGCTAGGGCTCCGGTGATTGGTCAGGGGCTATTATTAACTATATGGAAGGGGTGCTTAAAATTTGACATAGTTTACTTCTCTTGCGTATATTTTTACTAGTATAGAGAATACAACGGGCTGGATAAGGGCTACTATGCATTCTAGGAGGATTAGAAATTGGTATAGAAGGATAAAAGCAGGAAGTATTAGTAGGTTAATTCTTATTCCAGCTGTCCCTACAAGGGACATTAATATGTGTCCAGCCATGAGGTTAGCGGCTAGTCGTAAAGAAAGTGTTAGTGGTCGTACAATATTACTTAGGGTTTCAATTAGTACTATAAATATGGTGAGGGCTATTGGGGTTCCGTTAGGTACTATATGAGCAAATATTAAAAGTGGTGAGTTTACTCATCCGTAGATTATGAATGATACTCAAAAGGGAAGGCCTAGAGATAGGGTAACAGCTAGATGGCTTGTTAGGGTAAAAATATGAGGGCATATTCCTCAAAGATTTATTATTAAGATTATATAGAGTAAGGAAAATATTATTATTGTTGATCCTGGGGTGTAGGATCGTATCAAATCTGTTTTTGTTGATTGATGATTTTCTTGGATTATTTTAGAAAATATAGATGAATATTGGTTAATTCATCATTTGTTTTTTGGAGCAATGATAAGAAGTCTAAATATAATTATTCAGTTTGGGAGTATTGAAATAGAGGATGCTGGGTCGAAGGTTGAGAATAATGAGGTTATTATCATGATCAATTTATTTTTTTAGTATGGTGATTAATTTTTGTTGTTTGTGTAATTTTATTAATTTTTGAGAAGTAAGTTTTAGCTATAATGATTAATAGGACGAAGTTGGTGAGTAAATATATTTGTATTCAGGCAATTGGTATTATTTGAGGTATAATAAATCATTTGAGGTAATTTTATCATGACAAGATAATGTTATTGTTTAACTAGATTTATTTCTTTAGGGGTAATATTTTACCATTAACTGGTTTAAGAGACCATTACTTATATTTCAGTCACCTATAGATACAGTTTTTATTCAGTTAATAAAATTTTTAGTAGAAGTTATTTCTAAGGCGATAGGTATAAATCTATGATTAGATCCACAGATTTCTGAACATTGACCGAAAAATAGTCCTGGAGTTTTCGAGATTATTCTTATTTGATTAATTCGGCCTGGTATAGCATCTATTTTTACGCCTATGGCTGGGATAGTTCATGCGTGAATTACATCTGCTGCTGTTACTAGAATTCGTACTATGGTTTTTATTGGTAAGGTGGTTCGATTATCTACATCTAGAAGTCGGAAATTATTACTATTTTCCCATTGGGTTATATATGCATCAAATTCTTTATTGTTAAAGTCGGGGTATTCGTAGGATCAGTACCATTGGTGACCAATTGCTTTTAGGGTGATGGATGGCTTGTTAGTTTCATCAGTCATGTATAAGATTTTTAATGATGGTAGAGCAATAAAGATTAAGATAATGGCTGGGATGATTGTTCATATTGTTTCTAGTGTTTGATTTTCTATGGTTATTTTATCTGTTTGGTTAGTAACTATTAAGGAGTATATTAAGTAACCTACTATAGTTAAAATTATGATTAAAATTATTATTGTATGGTCATGGAAAAAATTTATTTGTTCTATTACTGGGGAGCTTCTATCTAATAATCTGATCTTTGTTAAAGTTGACATAGGTTTTGAAAGTGATATTTAATTGGTTGTAAGTATGGTCTGCTGGGGGCATATTATTTTGTCATTCTAAAGATGTAGATGTTGATATAATATAGATTGATTTTCGTTGGGATGAGAAGGATTCTCATAAAATATATAGAAATATGATTACTGCGAAAATTGAAATTATTGATCCTGCTGAAGAAATGATGTTTCATGTTAAGTATGCATCTGGGTAATCTGAATAACGTCGTGGTATTCCTCTAAGGCCTAAAAAATGTTGAGGAAAAAATGTTAAGTTTACACCTAGAAATATTATTACAAACTGAGCTTTAGCTATTCTTTTATTTATAGTTAATCCTGTTAGTCTTGGGAATCAGTGGTTAATTCCTGCTATGATTGCAAACACTGCTCCTATAGATAAAACGTAGTGAAAGTGTGCTACTACATAGTAGGTGTCATGTAAAACAATATCTAGGGATGAATTTGATAAAACAATTCCTGTTAGACCTCCTATAGTGAATAGAAAAAGGAACCCTATAGTTCATAATATAGGGGGGTTAAATTGAGACTTAGAGCCGTGGATTGTAGCTAGTCATCTGAAAATTTTAATTCCTGTTGGGATAGCAATTACTATAGTGGCTGAGGTAAAATAAGCACGGGTGTCTACATCTATTCCTACTGTGAATATATGATGAGCTCATACAATAAATCCTAAAATTCCAATACCTGATATAGCATAGATTATCCCTAAGTTTCCAAATGTTTCTCTTTTTCCTGTGTGATGTCTGATAATGTGAGAAATTATGCCGAATCCTGGTAGGATAAGGATATAAACTTCTGGGTGGCCAAAGAATCAGAATAGATGTTGATAGAGGATTGGGTCTCCTCCTCCTGACGGGTCAAAGAATGAGGTATTAAAATTTCGATCTGTTAATAGTATTGTAATGGCTCCTGCTAGGACTGGGAGGGATAGTAGAAGAAGGATAGCTGTTAGTAGAACTGATCATACAAATAGAGGTGTTTTGTCTATAGTTATATTTTTTGATCGTATGTTTATAATAGTTGTAATAAAATTAGCTGAACCTATAATTGATGAAGCTCCAGCTAGATGAAGAGAGAAGATTGCAAAATCTACTGAGGATCCAGCATGGGCAATGTTTGAGGCAAGGGGAGGGTATACAGTTCATCCTGTACCTGCTCCAGATTCAACTGCGGCGGAGGTTGTCAATATTATTAAGGATGGAGGGAGTAACCAGAATCTTATATTGTTTATTCGTGGAAATGCTATATCTGGGGCTCCAATTATTATTGGTACTAGGAAGTTGCCGAATCCTCCTATTATTACAGGTATTACTATGAAAAAAATTATTACAAATGCGTGAGCTGTTACTATGACATTGTAAATTTGGTCATCTCCAATTAAGTTAGAAGTAGTACTAAGTTCTGTTCGGATAATTATACTTATGGCTGTTCCTACTATTGCAGATCATGCTCCTAAAATAAAATATATGGTTCCAATATCTTTATGATTTGTTGAGAATATTCACTTCATAAAAATCTACTACTATATTTTAATCTTTGAAGGATTATAGTTTTTTTAACTTAAGATTTTAACCAATATTTATCTTAAATTTCGAAAATTTAAAGTTTTTTTGACCTGATAGGTTAAACCATTATTATGGTGAAGGTTATTATTATTGATAAGGATATTAGAGATTGATTTTTAGATATTTTGTGCAATGTTAGATTATTAGTTCAAGAGTTTATTAGAGATGATTTTATTATAATAGATATATAGTATGACAAGTTGATTAATGCTCCTGTAATTAATAATGGTAAGACTAGTATATTATTTTTTATAATGTGGTTGATGGCTAATAGTTTGGGGATAAATCCTAGAAAAGGAGGTATTCCTCCTAGGGATAATAGGCTTATTGTGAATATTTTTCTTGAATTTTTTTTGTAAGAAGATATAATATTAAATATTATGATTTCTTTTAGATTTATTGTGATTGATAAAACAATGATTGAGTAGATTAATAGGTAGATTAGTAGTAGATTTCTTTTGTTAATAATTATTAATATCCATCCTATATGAGTAATGGAAGAATACGCCATTAATTTTCGTAATATTATTTGGTTGTATCCTCCAGCAGATCCTACTAGAGCGGAAAGGGTGGCAGATATTAAGATTATTGTTATATTGTTAAAAATAGTTAGTAAAATTATAGGTATAATTTTTTGTGTAGTTAATAGTATAGTTAATGTTATTCATGAGACTCCTTCTGAGACTGAAGGTAGCCATTGGAAGACTGGGAAGCATCCTATTTTTGTCAATATAGCTATAGTGGTGATTATGTTGGATCTTTTTTCTTCTATGAGTGTTTTGTTTATAATTATTGAGAAAATTAGTATAATAGACCCTATGGCTTGGATTATAAAGTATTTTAACATACTTTCGGCTGTTGAGTTATTGTTTTTATTTATTATGATTGGGATAAATGAAATTATATTTAGTTCAAAGGATATTCATATAGTTATTCATGAAGATGATGTTAATAAAATTATAATACTTAGAATATTTATTAATAATGATAATATGATTGTTGGGTTAATTATAAAAAAGATGTACTCTATCGACTGGGTATGAACCAATTAGCTTTGATAGCTTATTTTTATTTTGTTATAATAATAGCTTTTTGGCATTATTTGTTATATCATAACAATCCTTTTTCAGGCATATTATTATGTTTTTCGTAGGGGGGTTTTGTTTTTGTTAGTAACTTTAATAATTAAGATCATGGCTATTAGGAGGTAAGAGGCTATTAGGGGGATTAAAATGGAATTAGATGAGAAAAACATGGTTTTTATAGATAAAACATTTATGGTTGTTTGATTATTTTTATATGGGGTTACGAAAATTAATGAAAGGGTAATTGTGGCTAGTAATGGAAAAATAATTGATGTTCTTTTTAGGCTATTAGGGGAGATTGAGGCTATATATAAAAATAAGATTAGTACTCCTCCTACTATGATAATAAAAAAGATGAATGGGTATCAAGGTGAGTTTATAATAGAAATAGAGAAGATTGAGGTAAGTATCGCGGTGAGGATGAGAGTTAGTCCTATAGATAATGGGTGTTTTATTATAATGATCATAGCGGATAATAAAATGATTATCGAATTTATAATTTAGGTTAATTTATATTAAAATTTATATTTTCAAGATACAACACTGAGTCAGTTTCCTAAATTATCTTAGATTTTTATCTCATAGAAAATGACATAAAGGGTTTAGTGCAAAAAATATGAAGTATAGAGTTCTTGTGATTTGTGTTGTTAGTACTATTGGTTGTTCTACTAATTGAGCTCCTCCTCATGTTAACAAGATAAATGTTATGATAAAAAATCAAAACAAAATTTTATTTAATGGGTAATATTTGTTGGCTCCTAATTTAGGTTTGTATGAAAATGGTAAGTAAAATAGAACTAGAATGGAGGCGAATAATGCGATTACTCCTCCTAATTTATTAGGGATTGAGCGTAGAATTGCGTAGGCGAATAAGAAATATCACTCTGGTAAAATGTGGGCAGGGGTGGATATGGGGTTGGCTTCACTAAAATTGTCTGGGTCTATAAATAGGAAGGGGTTAAAGGATGTTACCATTATTAGTGTGTATATTAATAATAGAACAGGGGGGATGTCTTTAAATGTAAAAAATGGGTGGAATGTTACTTTAGACAGGGGGTGTGTTGTTAGGCCCATGGAATTATTAGCTCCTTTTTCGTGGATAAATACGATATGTAGGATAGTTATGAAGGTTAGTAGAAGAGGTAGTAAGAAATGAAGTCCGAAGAATCGTGATAATGTGGGAGAGTCTACTGAGTAACCTCCTCATAATCATTTTACTGCTGTTTCTCCAATGTAAGGGATTGCTGAAAGTAAGTTTGTGATTACTGAGGCTCCTCAGAATGATATTTGTCCCCAAGGTAAAACGTAGCCTAAAAATGCGGCAGCTATTGTGATTAGGTATATAGCTACTCCGATATTTCATGCGTGTATATTTAAGTATGATTTGTAATAAATTCCTCGACCGATGTGTGTGTACATGCAAAAAAATATTAAAGAAGCTCCATTAGCATGGATTGTTCGTATATAAAATCCTCAGATTGATTCTGTGGTAATATTAATAATAGATTCAAATGCTATTTCTGGTCTTGAATTGTAATTTATAGCTAAAAATAACCCTGAGGCAATTTGTACTATTAGGCATGCTCCTAGTAAGGATCCGAAGTTTCATATATAACTAATGGATTGGGGAATGTCAGTGTATGGGAGAGCTTTTTTTAGAGTGTTTTTTATTAAAAATGAAATATAACTTTGATTTACAAAATCAATATTATGGGTTTAACTACATTTTTAGTAAGAGTTGTGTAAAAATACTAGTTTATTCTTTTTCATCTAAATAGCTTAATACAAAGCTCTTTATTTACATTAAAGTGATACTAAAAATGGTTTTTTTTAAAAATTTTAACAATTGTTATTATATTTATAGAAATTTTAGGTGTTATTTTAGGTGTGTTGATTAGAGTTGCTTTTTTTACATTGTTTGAGCGTAAAGTTTTAGGTTATGTACAGCTACGAAAAGGACCTAATAAGGTTGGGGTTATAGGGGTTTTGCAGCCTTTTAGTGATGCTATTAAATTATTTACTAGGGAAAGAATAATGATTTTTACTTTTGACTTTTTTTTGTATTATTTTTGTCCTATATTTAGATTAGGAATTATGCTTATGGGGTTTGTGTTAGTGAGATGGGATGGTTCTTTTTTTGATTTCTATTATGGTATTTTGTTTTTTTTTATATTATTAGGGCTAGGTGTTTATTCAGTTTTTGGGGCAGGTTGGGCTTCTAATTCAAAATATGCGCTATTGGGAGGGATACGTTCGATTGCTCAGACTATTTCTTATGAGGTTGTTTTTTCTCTTGTTTTATTAGTTTATTTATTTTTTTTGGGGTCTTATGACTTCAGGGAATTTAATTATTATAATTTTATGTATATTTTATACACTCCTGTTTTCTTTTGTTGGTTGATTTGTCTTTTGGCTGAACTTAACCGTACCCCTTTTGATTTTGCGGAAGGGGAAAGAGAGCTTGTTTCTGGGTTTAATGTAGAGTATAGTGGGTTTGGTTTTGCTTTTATTTTTATGGCTGAGTATGGGTTTATTATTTTTTTGAGAATGATTAGTGGTGTTATTTTTATAAATACTTATATAATAGCTGCAAGATTTATTGTAATATTTTTTATTTTACTAGTTCGTGGGAGATACCCACGTTATCGTTATGATAAGTTGATATATTTGGCTTGGAAAGGTATACTACCTGTGATTTTAAATTATTTTTTCTTTGTAGTGGGGGTGGTTAGTTTATTTATTTATTGTTTATAATTTAGTGGTGTAATGAGCATTTTAGGTTTTGATCTTAAGGGTTTTTCTAAATTTTCGGTACTAGTTTATTAGAATGTTAAATTGCAAATTTAGGGGATTGTTACTGATTGGATTTTTAATCTTATTATAAAGTATAATTTCTTTTTGGGTTACCTTAGCATGGTTTTTTAGTTTAATGGGTATAAACAATGTTATTGTTACATGTAAAAATAGAATCTCTGAGTTTAAGTATTGTGCCAGCATACGCGGTTATACAATTTTTCGGGGTTTATTTTTTTTTCAATGATGATTTATAAATGTAAAGATGAAATTATAGTGAAATTTTTTTATTTATTTTTAATTAGTTTATTATTAATCTTTTATACCAATAGGATTAGATACCCTAGTAGTAATGGTTTTTGCTAGGTAGTAATGGGGGTACCTAAAACCTAAAAGTATTTGGCGGTAATTTAATCTATTCAGAGGAGATTATTCTATAATTGAGGCTGCTCAGTAATTAACTTAGGTTAAGTTTGTATATTACTGTTTTAAATAAATTATTATTTTTGTTTAGTTTCGTTTGTTAATTATTATAGCAAGTCTAGGTGCAGCTTTCCTAAGTTTGTGATGATCTACAATAATTAGATTTATGGTAATTATTATTGAAAAATTGATGAATAATGGATCTGAAAGTAATTTTTTGATTATAAAGATTTTTTTGGATAAGATTTTAATTATGCACATATTGCCCGTCACTCTTTACTATTATTAAAGATAAGTCGTAACAAAGTAGAAGTATTGGAAAATGTTTCTGGTTAGATAATTTTAAATGTTTTAGTAGTAAAAAAAATTTATTTTTTTGGTTTGTTTAACTGTAAAGGTGGGGATAAATTTATGTATTAAGGTTTACCTTTTGTATAAGGGTTTTATGATTTATGAAATAATATTATTTGTTCTCGATGGTCTTGGAGATATTTACATTATTTAGTATTATTACACAAATACTTTTTAAATGAAAATAGGGGTGAAAAGTTATTCGGCAAGACGGGTCTCTAGTTTATTCATAATTTATTTAATATACAGGGTTAAATTAAAAATATTTTTAACAGGTAAGTTGTTATTTATTTTTTAATTTTAGGTTATTTTTATTAATTGTTATATTTATAGTATATTTCTTTATTATTGTTTTATAACTGAGTAAGAAAATATTTAATAATTAGTTTATTGTGGGTATTTTAATTAATGGTCTTTTGGTATAAAAATTAGTAATTTATTATTTTTGATAAAAATTTTATAGTATAGGTTAACTTAATTTTAAGATTTTATAATTCGGCAATTTAGGGGTTGTTTGTTTATCAAAAACTTACCTACTTGTTTTATTAAGTAGTAAGCCCTGCCCTATGATTTTTAATGGCCGCGTTTGTGCTAAGGTAGCGTAGTAATTTGGCTATTGATTGTAGTCTTGGATGATTGGGTTGACGGCCTTTTTCTTTTAAAGTCTTATTTTGGTGAATTTTTTATCTAGGTGAAAAAACTTAGGTTTATTGAAAGACGAGAAGACCCTATGAAGTTTTATTTTTAATAAGATTGTATAAATATATTATTTGTAATTTTATGAAAAAATTTGGTTGGGGTAGCTATTATAAATTATTTATTTTTAGAAGATCCAGTAATTACTGATAAAAAGATTAAATTACTCTAGGGATAACAGGATAATTTGTGTTAAAGATGATATTTATACATGAGATTATTACCTCGATGTTGAATTAAATTATATAACAGAGGCAGCTTTTTGGGATATTAGGTTTGTTCAACCTTTAAAATTTTACTTGATTTGAGTTCAGATCGGCGTGAGCCAGATCGGTTTCTATCTTTTTATTGTGGTTGAAGTAGTACGAAAGGACCTTTTAATCTTTTTTCAGATTAGCATAATTTGTATTGTAATGAATTTAAGATTCATTGGTATTATTTGGGTAGAATAGTCTAAGTAAGGATAATAGATTGTAAATTTATTGGTTGATAGTATTTCTTTTCAGAAAATAGTTTAGTTAAGAATATGGGTTTTGGAGGCTTGAGGTTATTTTTCTGAGGCGCTCTTACTGGGTATATATATATATATATATACGTATAGATATATTTTTTATGTACTTATATAAATATATAAAAATTATAAAATATATACATACATATTCGTTTCAATTATCATATTAATATATATATATATATATATATATAAATATATATTTATAATTATTAATATATCTGTTTAATGTAAATCATAAAAACGTTATTTAAAGATGTATAAATTAAAAAATATATTCCATGAACATTTTGAAATAAGGTTATCTTTAAATCAAAAATATATACTAACATTCTACCCATTATTTATATGTATTTATATACCATGGAACCCTATTTGTTCTGCATAGGAATATTATTAATATGAATCTAAATTTTAACATAATCGACCGACCAGGCACTTATCATTGAAAATTAATAATTCAATAAGATTAGTAAAGTTTGATATAGGAGGTAATAATTCCACTAGTAACTAAAAGTTAAAAAAGAAATGGGAAATAAAGATATGGCAATTAAATGATGTTGTCTCGTTTCACGAGAATTTGTATGAATTATGCTTTAGATAATTTTAAATATATGATATAAAAGTATATATACATATAGTTATATATAGATGGCATACTAAAATTAATTGAAATAGCATAAGGATTATTGTAAAAATTTTAGAAATTTTAGGTTCATAAGATTTTAATAATTTCTGTAGTAAATTTTGGTATTTTGAGAGGTTTTTATAGATTTGTAAGAAATCGACGCCATGTATTGATGTCTTTAATAAGACTTGAATTTATTAGAATAATAATCTTTTTTATGCTAATTAACTTGTATGTTTTTGATTTAATGGATTCTTACCTAACTATATTTTATTTAGTTTTTAGAGCTTGTGAAGGAGCTTTTGGTTTAGGAGTTATTGTATTTGTTGTTCGGGGGTTTGGGAATGATATATTTAATTCTATTAGAATAGTTCAATGTTAAGAGTAATAATAATAGTGTTAGGGTTGATTGTAATAGCTATTACAGGGGTTAGAGTTTTTTGGGGTGTGTTGGTTTTATCTTTAATTTTTATCATCATGTTAGGTGTTATAGGAGATTTATCAGGTTATTTAGGGATATACACTATGGGGTTTGGGATAGACGGTTTAAGATGATTTTTAATGGTCTTGAGAATTTGAGTTAGTATTTTGATGATTCTTGCAAGAATTACATATTTTAAAGGGGTAAATGGGGGGGTCTACTTTGTTATAATTTTAGCTTTATTGTTAATTTTAATGGTAGCATTTTCTTTTTCTAATTTTTTGTACTTTTACTTTTTTTTGAAGCTTCTCTTGTTCCTATTTTATTAATGGTAATTGGGTGAGGGTATCAACCTGAGCGGGTAAAAGCTGGGTTGTATATACTGTTTTATACTTTAACTGCGTCTATGCCTTTGTTAGTTATTTTGTTGTATTTGAATTATTGTAGAGGGGGTTTATTTATATGGCTGAAGTTGGGTATAACTTTGAATTTTTTAATATTTGTTTGTTTAATTTTAGCGTTTATGTTGAAGTTACCTGTATTTATGACACATCTTTGGTTACCTAAGGCTCATGTAGAGGCTCCTGTAGCTGGTTCTATGATTTTAGCTGGGGTTTTATTGAAATTGGGGGGGTATGGATTTTTACGAGTTTTAGGGTTATTTTTGTATTTAAAGACAAGAGTTTATTTGGTCTCTTTGGGGTTAATTGGTGGACTTTTTACCGGGTTAATTTGTTTAAGACAGTTTGATATAAAATCCTTAGTTGCTTATTCTTCTGTTGGGCATATGGGGATTGTGTTATCTGGGATTTTTAGATATAGAGTTTTTGGGGTTGGTGGGGCTTTTATTATGTTACTGGGGCATGGAGTATGTTCCTCTGGAATATTTTGTTTAGTAAATATATTTTATGAGCGTTTTTCTAGTCGTAGAATGATAATAATTAAAGGCTTATTAAATTTTTTTCCTTCATTGGTTCTTTTTTGATTTATACTATGTGTGGTGAATATATCATGTCCGCCTACTGTCAATCTTTTAAGAGAAATTATAGTTTTTTGTGGGCTATTAAATTGGTCTTTTTATAGAATGATTGGGTTATCTTTTTTGTCTTTTATTTGTGCTGCTTATAGATTATATTTGTTTTCTTTTACCAGTCATGGGGAGGGGGTTGAAAAGCATGTGAATTGGTTGGTGAGATCTCGGGAGTATGTTTTAGGGGTTTTCCATGTTGTTCCTTTATTTGTATTAATTATAAAGAGAGACTTATTTATGGTTTAGACAAATTAGTTTAATTAGAACAGAAGGTTGTGGATCTTTAGGTTAATTTGTTAAATGGTTATTTTTGGTTATATATGATTTTTAAATTTTATGTTGATAGGGGTAGTTTTGGTTATTAGAGGTTTTTTTTACTATTATTTAATGAGGGCTCTTATTTTAAAATATAGAATTGTGGTAGGGGGAGGACTTTTTTTTGAAGGTTATATTCTTATTGATTGATTAGCTTTATTTTTTTTTGGGGTTGTGATGATAATTTCTGGTTCTATTTTTTGCTATGGGATAGGTTATATAGATGGGGATAAGTTTATTTTGCGGTTTAATTATGTTTTACTTTTTTTTGTTATTTCTATAGGGTTATTGATTTTTATGCCTAATGCTATTAGAATATTATTAGGATGGGATGGTTTAGGGTTGGTTTCTTATTGTTTAGTAATTTATTATCAAAATTATAAATCTTACGGAGCCGGTATAATTACTGTTTTAATAAATCGGGTTGGGGATGTGGGCTTGCTTCTTGCTATTGGGCTAATAATTGAATTAGGAGGTTGAAGAATTTTTGATTATTTTTCTTATCTTGGCTTAGGTCCGTTAATTTTATTTTTTTTGTTTATTGCTGCTATTACTAAAAGAGCACAAATGCCTTTTTCTGCTTGGTTACCAGCAGCTATGGCAGCTCCTACTCCTGTTTCAGCTTTAGTACATTCTTCTACTTTAGTGACTGCTGGAGTTTATTTACTTATTCGGGTGAGTCCTTTATTAGGGGAGACTATAAATTATTTAATTTTTGTTCTTTCATTAATAACAATGTTTATGGCTGGGGTGGGGGCTATTTTTGAGAATGATGTAAAGAAAATTATTGCTTTGTCAACATTGAGTCAATTGGGGTTAATGATAAGAATTATTGGTCTTGGGGGGTATGTTTTGGCTTTTTATCATTTAGTAATTCATGCTATTTTTAAATCTTTAATGTTTTTATGTGCGGGGTTTTTGATTCATCAGATTTCTGGTTTTCAGGACATACGAATATTGGGAGGTATTAGTATATATTGTCCTATGGTCTGTTTTTGTTTAAATGTGTCTAATTTTTCTCTTTGCGGGTTGCCTTTTATGTCAGGTTTTTATTCAAAGGATTTAATTATTGATAACATAACCTTTCTAGGGGGGGGTTTTGGGGGTTATTTTATTTTTATAATATCTTGTGGGTTGACTGTGGCTTACTCATTTAAAATGTTTAGGATGCTTTGTATAGAGATGGTTGGGTATAAGTCTTGTGAAAATTTAGGGGATTTGGGAAATAATATATTAGTTCCTATAATATTTCTTGGTACTTTTGGTATTTTGGGGGGGTCTTTAACTTTTTGAGCTATTTTTGGTAATGAAGTTTACGTTTTGTTTTTTTGAGAAAAAATAGTTATTTTATTTATGATTGGTGGGGGTGTACTGGCGGGTTTGTTATTTAAAAATTTTTTTAAAATTGGGGTAGGTTTAACTTTTTTTTTTAGAACTATGTGGTTTTTGAGATTGATGAGAACTCGAGTTGTTTATTACCCTTATTTATATTCTAGTAAGATTATTTTAAGCAATGAGTTTGGTTGGGATGAAATTGTTGGGGGTTACGGAACTAGTAAATTGGCTGGGTATAGAGGAGGGAAGGTTAGACTTTACCAGAATGTTAATGTAAAGGTTTATTTAGGTGGAATTTTTATTTGGTTGTTATTTCTTTTGATTATTGTTTAGTCTTTTTAGCTTATATGAGAGTGTGATATTGAAAATATTAAGGATAATTTAGGCATTAATAGTTAAAGTGGTTCAAATTCTCCATCTAGGGTATTTTATTCCTTTTATTACTTATTCCTTTTATTACTTATTCCTTTTATTACTTATTCCTTTTA
>Ga0209139_10000402_pt1 | contig 14769 bp, 13 predicted proteins | sample BogFormECP14_OM3_FD_188246 | JGI IMG/M metagenome (GOLD analysis project Ga0209139, IMG submission 188246) | Bog forest soil microbial communities from Calvert Island, British Columbia, Canada - ECP14_OM3 (SPAdes) (version 2) | ecosystem: Environmental > Aquatic > Freshwater > Wetlands > Bog ...
TAGTTATCCGCATCCATGCGTATACTCATCGTCTTCGTCATCTGCTTGTCTCCAACTTCGCTCTTACATCTTCGATAATGGAATTTTTGTAGCGACCGTAACTCGTCAAAAGCGCTAACTTTAGAAGGGAGTCGCTGAGGGTGATGAGGTCTTTCTGGCGGCATCTGACCAAAATGCCCGCTGCAGTCGAAAACGGAATGCCAAGAAGTTTGCAGGCGTTGATGCCGTTCTTGTCATCGATCCCCACTAGTTGCGCTTTCTCGGCAAGGGCAAGCGAGATGGCTTCCGCTTCGCCGTTTCCCAAGCTGAAGTCGGATCGTATTTTATCGACGCCCTTTTTGTTCTTCACCACGACTGAACTAATCTTCGATTCCTCGATCGTTTTTCGGATCATCAGAGCCTCCGGCGATCTCTTGCCGTCACAACACTCCTTTTCCACTTCCTGCGGAATCACGACGTCCATCGAGACGCTGGCTAGAAACGTCTCCATAAGCTCAATCCTTGCAAGCAGAATCAGGGTAGACGCGTCAAAAATGAGCACATGACAAAATATTACACGCGTAGTGTATCGCAGTCCAGATGGGTCCGGCCACTGCTTGCCGGATGAGGCGATCTTTAGGAGGGTTTGCGGAGGCGGTCGAGGAGCAGGAAGAGGAAGACGGCGACGAAGGCGTTGACCAGCGCGGCGATGAGGAGATGCATGGTGAACCAGGGCTCGGGCTGCGAAAGGAGCAGGCGGCGCGTTAGGGCGATGAGGCCTTGGTGAACGCCGAAAAAGAGGATCGTCAGGGAGAAGCGGGCGGCAGGGTGTTCGGTGTCGAGGCGGGCGCCGATGGAGGACGCGAGGTAACCGATCACGGTCTTCGCGATGCCGTAGAGACCGAGGGGAACCGTCGGGCCGCTCAGGCTGTCTTGCAAAATGCCGATGACCATGCCCAGCAGCAATCCTGTGGACGGATTGCGGCGGCTGAGACCGAAATAAATGGTGATGAGAAGCGGAAGATCGAGAATCGCGGCTTGTGGGATGTAGATGGGCAGAAACGCCTGAAGGACGAGCGCGAACGCCATCGTCAAAATGATGGCGCCAGCGCGGAACTTGTGCACCTCGATGTGCAATTCGCTGCTGCGAATGTCGAAAGTGTCGTTCATGGTTTCTCGGGCGAAGCGGGATTGGTTACCGCGGCGGAAGGCGCGGCTGCGGGCGTGGTTGCGGGACCAGACGGCGCGGCGGGCTCTCGTTTCAACTCGAGCGGCTTCATGGTAAGGAGGACAAAGACCTCTTCGAGGCGTTCCATGCTCGCGGCAGGTTTTACGCGAAGTTGCTTGAACGGAATGCCTGGCTTGATTTCGGTAATCGTGCCGACTGGCAGGTCGCGCGGAAAGATGCGGTCCATGCCGCTAGTGACCACGCGCTCTCCAGAATTTACATCGTCATCGTTGGGGATGTACTTCATGACCATGAGCGGCTCGCCGGTGCCGCCAACCGGCCCCTGGAGGCGCGAATCCACGAGCATCGCGCCGACGCCGCTTTTTTCATCGGTGAGCAGCAAAACTTGCGAAGTGTCTTTATACGATTCGATGATTTTGCCGACGACGCCGTCGGGCGTGATGACGCCCATGTCGCGACGGATGCCGTCGCGCTCGCCGCGATCGAGATAAATGGTCTGGCTGGCGTCCGGACTGCCACCGATCACACGCGCGCTGACCATGGGCACGTCAATGTTCGTCTGACGAAACTTTAAGAGCGCGGCGAGGCGATCGGCTTCACCCGCTTTGCTTTCGAGTTGCGTGATTTGCAGTTTCAGAGCGCCGTTTTCGCGCTTCAACGCTTCGTTTTCGCGAGCCGTGTTTTGCAGCGCGAAATAGTGGTTCCAGGTGTCGCGGATGTGGCCGATGCCGTGAGCGCCGGCGCGTTCGAACGGCGAGACCGCGCCGACCGTCCAAACGCGGATCAGCCGTCCCTGCGAGTCTTGCTTGATCTGCACGGCAAGCAGCAGAATCTGCAGAAGCACGACTCCGCCGAGCAGAAAAAGTGATCTATGGCGAGAAGGGATGCCGACCATGGAGTCCAGTAGCACAGAACCGGGCCTGTGCGGTTAGCACAGAACTTGACCTGCGCGATTCAAGATTTCAACAACTGCTTCCATTCCAGAAAATTCGTTAATCGATGCAAACCTGGCGCAGCAACTTGAAATCGCTCAGCATTTTGCCGGTGCCGAGCACCACGGACGCCAGAGGATCGTCGGCGATGGAAACCGGAAGACCGGTTTCTTCGCGGATGCGCTTGTCGAGATTCTTCAAGAGTGCGCCGCCGCCTGTGAGAACGATACCGCGGTCGCTGATGTCGGCGGAGAGTTCAGGCGGTGTGCGTTCGAGAGCCACGCGCACGGCGTTCAGAATGGTTGCGACGCATTCACTCAATGCCTCGCGAATTTCGCTGTCGTCGATGGTGACGGTGCGCGGCACGCCTTCGATGAGGTTGCGGCCTTTCACTTCCATGGTGAGCGGCTTTTCCAGCGGATAGGCTGAGCCGATCTCCATCTTGATTTGTTCGGCGGTGCGTTCGCCGACCAGCAAGTTGTACTTGCGCTTCAGGTACTGCATCACCGCTTCGTCCATCTCATTTCCGGCGACGCGCACGGAACGTGAGTAAACGATGCCGCTCATGGAGATGACGGCGATGTCGGTGGTGCCGCCACCGATGTCCACGACCATGTTTCCGGAAGGTTCTTCAATGGGCAAGCCCGCGCCAATCGCCGCGGCCATGGCTTGTTCAACGAGATAAACTTCGCTGGCACGCGCGCGATACGCGGAGTCCTGCACGGCGCGCTTTTCCACCGGCGTAATTTCGCTGGGCACGCCGATGACGATGCGCGGATGCACCAGCACGCGGCGGTTGTGCGCCTTCTGAATAAAATACGTCAGCATCTTTTCAGTGACTTTGAAGTCGGCGATAACGCCGTCCTTCATGGGCTTGATGGCGACAACGTTGCCCGGCGTACGGCCGAGCATTTCTTTTGCTTCGCGGCCGACGGCCACGACTTCGCCGGTGGACTTATTGATCGCCACGATCGAGGGCTCATTGACGACGATGCCCTTGCCGGCCGAGAACACCAGTGTGTTCGCGGTCCCCAGATCGATAGCGAGGTCGGAAGAAAACAAACTAAACACCGACCTCAGGTTGTAACCGTTCTTATTCATTCCCCCCGCCCCCCGCGGAGAAGTCTTCTCCGCCGTCCAGCCGACAACGAGCTGTGCATTTTCCTCAGCGGCCGATTCGCTCCGCCGAGCAGCCAGCTACCATTGTCTCTGGACTTGGCGACCAGCGCAAAGTCGCGCCCTCGTCCTTTTCTACCGTGACCGAAAAACGATCATCGTCGGAAACTTTTATTTCGGCACAACGATTGGCACCTTCGCTTGGGCTGTGCCGCCGCGGCGATTCTCTCCAACAATGACGATGGTGTGCTGGCCCGGTTCCAGTGGCTCTGTAAAGTGTCGGAACGTGCCGTCTGCCGCGATAATGGGGACCGGCTGGCCATTGATGATGAGCGCCGCGCCTGGTTCGGTCCGACCTATAATCTCCACTACCCGGCCATGAATTTGCGTACCGGTAACTTCCAGAAGCATCTCCTGCGTCTTACCCTGCGCCACGAGAGTAAACCGGAAGTTTTCGCTCACTTCGCTGTTTTCTTTCTTGGCGTTCGTCGCGGACACATTCCAGAAGTAGTCGCCCGAGTCAAGACCGGAGACATCTACCGAGGTTCCCGAGCTTTTCGCTTCCTTCACCGTTCTCGTAAACATGGCCGTGGTGCTGATTCGCAGTGAGTAGGAAACCGCTTCGGGCACGGGCTTCCATTCAAAATGGATCGAAGCGGCTTTTGGATTTTCGACAATGAGGGGCTCGAAGTTACGCGGCGAGCTCAAGTCCGGCGGCGCGAGCACATCCGATTTCGTAATCGGTCCACCTGTGGCGTAAGTTGCTTTTTGATACGCGCCGATCTCCACCTTTTCCTGGCCACGCTGCACTTCCGCGCTGCCACTGGAGACCACGATCTCGCTTTCCTTGTTCGCCGAGTCAGCTTTCACAGCCGCGCTACTGTTGGAATGCAGATACGCCTTGGAATCCTCCATGCTGACCGCAGCCGTGGAATCCGGCGAGGAATAATTTGGCGTCTTGAGGTCCACCTGTCCACTGGTAATGTGGACTGCCGAGCTGGAAGGCTGTTCGCGCCCCATGGTATTTTCTTCGACGGTGATGAACGTTCCCGACTTCACGGTGTAGGTCGTGCCGTCAGCAAAGGTAATACGCGCGGCGCCGTCGGCGGAAGTCTGGATCTGATCGCCCTTGTCGAGCGAAGTGTGAAAATCAGCGTCGACCCACTGCACCGAGTTGACTTTTTTCACCTGGACTTTTCCATCGAGGTTGACGAATTTCGCTTGCGTCTGGGTGATCGGCCCGGCATCGCCTTCGCCGTTTCCAATCGATTTGTTGAATTTCTCATAGGCCTGGAGGTATAGATTCGGGTCAATGAGATAAACGGCGGCAAAAACGATGGCTGCCAGCAGCACGACGTAGACGGCCACGGTCTTGTACGTCACCGTATGCCAATACACCTCCACCCGCTTGATCTTCGGGTTGTTCGGGTCGTGTGGTATCTGTGTGCTCACGGTATTTCGGCCGAGAACGCCGCCAATCTTGCAATCTAGCACAGCAAATTCCGCATGGGCGGGCGTCGCGGCTCCACGTAGTCAAACAGCAAATAGCGCTTGCGACTACTCGTCGTTGGGACAGGCGGTTTGCCCAAGAGTACAGTGGGGTCGTTTTCTGATTGTCTTTAGGGCTTTTCGCGGTTTCTGAGGGATTCTCACGATGATTTGGAGCGAAGGAAGGCCATCGTCAACGGCCACGCCAGGAGCGCGGCGGCCGGGCTATAACTCGCCCGCGCGTCGCAGAAGAATCCGTGGTCGGCGTTCGAAACTTCGACATTCACAAAATTCTTTCCCGCCGCTCGCAACGCGTCCGTGATCGCGCGCACTTGCTCCGGCGGAATATGCTTGTCGCGCCCGCCCCAGAAAAACAGTAAAGGCGATTGGATGCCGCTAGCCCTGCCGAGCAATCCGGGATTCGACGCGTTGGGAGCAATCCCGCCGCCATAATAAGAAACCGCTCCTGCCAGCGGCAGCGTAAGCGACGCGAGAAACGATGCGCGCCCACCCATGCAGTAACCAATCGCGAAAATGGGCAAATCCGCGCCAATGCTCGCGCGGAGCCAGTCAAAGGCCGCCCGATGGTCAGCAGCCATCGAAGTGTCGTTCAGTGCTTTCATGTGCGGCACCGTACTGGGAAAATCGTCGTAGCGGAATTCCAGTCCCGCGCCGGTGCGATGAAAAAGTTCCGGCGCGACCGCGACAAAGCCTTCGCGCGCGAATCGACCGGCGACGTCGCGAATGTGCGCGTTCACGCCAAACGCTTCCTGGAAAACCAGCAAGCCTGGGTAGGCGCCTTCTTCTTTTGGCCGCGCGACCCACGCGCGCATGGTGGTGCCGTCATTCACGCTCAATTGCACATAGGCGCCGCTGATTTCCATGTTCGCTCCGTTGGTGCAGAATGTTTGCCTAGCACGGTTCCTGAAAGTTGGGCTTGGCCGCTAGGCTTGCCTTAGTGCCGGATAAAGTACGCGCGTTTATCGAAATTGGCGGCGACCGCCACGTCGAAAAAGCCAACCATCATCTCATCGTAAGTCTGCTCGCCCCAGCGCACGGCCGCCTCCGGATCCGGGTTGTGCGGATTATCGCGCGAATTATCGTACCAGGCGACGGCTTGCAGCTCCGTTCCGGCTTTCAGAAAGCGCGGTTCGGCGAGCCGGTAACTCATCTGCCAGTGAAAATGATAGTTGACGCGCAGCAACGGTTCCAAGTCCTGATCCGGCCTGCCGCTCGCATTTTCGTTTCTGTGAACAATGTTGTACTCGAATCGCTTTCCGCGCAGGTGCATGTGCGGAAAGAAACTGAGCAGCGTCGCGTCATTGGGTAAAGTGCCGCGCACTTCCACGCGAAAGTCCGGCGCACCCGACGGAATCACAAAGTGATCGTTCGTCAGTTGAAGTGTAAGAACGCGCTTGGCGGGAGCGTGCTTCGCAAAAATCAGGCCCACACTGGTTTGATCGTTTGCCGCGTGGCCATTGGTGGTGTAGTGCATCTGAAAAACGAGATCGGACCCCGCAGGAACAAACTTTGCCAAGCCGTCGGGCCAGTTGTCGGGCGAACTCCCCGGCGCGTAAACAAGCAGAACGTCACTGTCCGTCCAGTGCGCGCCGTGACGGTCGTCCGGGTCTGTCAGCGTGGACGCGGTGAAGGGTACCCCCACCGGTGCGTGCTTCATCCATTGAGAGTCCGGCGGCCGCACGTACACCACAGCGTGATGCACGTTGGCGCGAAGCGAAGGCAAAACCTCCACGGCCTGCACCCAGCGATCCTCCTTGAATCCTGTTGGCACAATTTCATAAGTGTACTCAACGTCGCCCGTCGCGGCGAGGGGCACGGGCTTCGGCATTTTCAAAATCAATTCGGGCTGCGGGATGCTCCAACTTTCCGCCCAGCGAACCCGCGGCGGAGTGTCGTGCGGGTCGCCAGCCGGGGCTCCCGCATCTTCCCAGGCTGCTAACTTCGAAATTTGTTCTGCCGAAAGCGACGGATCATTCGAGAAGTGCCCAACGCTCGGATCGGCAAACCACGGTGGCATGGATCTGCTCCGCGCCGCTACGGCGATGGCACCGGCGTAGGGACGTGTCTGCTCATACGTTTCGAATCGCATCGGCGCGATACCCTCAGCACGATGGCAAATCTGGCAACGCTCCTGAAGAATCGGCAGCACGTCCCGATAAAATGTTGCCGCGTTCGGAGCCGAAGGTTGTCGCGCCGCGGTATGGGCCGATCCCGAGGGCGCCAAGTGATAGGAAGCGGCAAGCGAAACGAAGATAAGCGCCGGAAGAAGCAGGGCGGTCCGCTTTCGAGTGTCCTTGCCGTCGCTCATCGATAAGGTTCGATGATACTCGCGTTTCCGCGGTTTCCTGGATTGCGACTCGGCCCGGGACTGCCCGCCCACGATTCTATTTGAGACGCATGGCTACAATCTCCTATAATGGAGCGTTTGCTTAGGACTTGGGGGATTCAGCGGATGGCTGGCAGCTCAGATAACACGCAAAAACTCTTTTCCCGGATTTTTCTCGGGGTGATCGTGCTGGTCCTGTCGGGCGGCATGCTCCTGTACCTTGTTCCGACGGGTCCGGGATCCACGCAACTCGCGACCGATGTGGTCGCCAAAGTTGGCGATGAGACCGTCACCGTCGCCGAGATTCGCCAGCAGCTCAACCAAATCAAGCAGAACACGCAAGTTCCGCCCATGCTGGAACCTTATTATGCGCAGCGCATTCTCCAACAGCTTCTGATCGAGAGGGAAATGGAGTACGAGGCCGGCCAACTCGGCATCCGTGTGTCCAATGACGAGATCGCCGACCGTATCAAGCTCATCCTGCCTCAGGCTTTCAACAATGGCGCTCCCATCGCCCCTGATCAGTACGCGGCCCTGGTGCAGCAACGCACGCAGATGAGCGTTTCGCAGTTTGAAGACACTGTTCGGAAAGGCATGCTGCAGGAAAAGTTTCAGAAGCTGGTGACTGACGGAATCAGCGCAGGCCCGGTCGAATTGCAGGAAGAATTCAAGTACCGCAATGAAAAGGTGAAGCTGGATTACGTCTACATCAAGCCGGAAGACCTACTGGCCAAGGTCACCGTATCCGACGCGGAAGTCAACGCCGCCTACGAGAAGAACAAAGCGAAATACCAGGTCCCGGAAAAGCGCGTCGTCCGCTACGCTATCGTGGACGTCAACCAGATTCGCCAAAGCACGCAAATCACGGATGATCAGCTGAAGGCGCAATACCAGAAGAACATTCAGGACTATCAGGTGCCGAACCGTGTGCACGTCGAGCACATCCTGTTGATGACCGTGAACAAGCCGGACGCTGAGGTCGAGGAGATCAAAAAGAAGGCTGAGGACATTCTGGCTCAGGCCAAAAAGGGCTCGAATTTCGAAGATCTTGCCAAGAAGTACTCCGAAGACCCCGGTACCAAGGACAAGGGCGGAGACCTTGGCTGGATCATTCAGGGTCAGACCGTTCCAGAGTTCGAGAAAGCGGCGTTTTCGCTCCCCAAGGGGAGCATTTCCGATCCGGTCAAGACGCAATACGGCTTCCACATTCTCAAAATCATCGACAAGGAGTCGGCTCACACCAAGCCTTTCGACGAAGTGAAGGACACCATCCGCACCCCGTTGCTCCTTTCGGAGGCCGACAAAAAGGCTGCCGATATCGCCGACAAGCTTTCCCAAGCTATTCGCCAGTCCAACAAAGTCTCGCTCGACGATCTTGCCCAGCAGTATCATCTCACGGTCGGCGAGACGCGTCCGGTCGCTGCCACCGATCCGCTGCTCGAATTGGGTAATTCGCAGGAAGTCAAGGTGAGCGATTCGATCTTCCGGCTGCGCCAGGGCGACCTGAGCCTGCCGATCCACACCGATCGCGGTTACCTGGTCCTGTCCATCAAGCAAGTTCTCCCTGCGCATCAGGGCACTCTCGACGAGGTTCGCGACAGAGTCGTTGCCGAGCTGAAGCAGCAAAAAGCCTCGGAGGAAGCCCGCACGAAGGCCGATCAGCTGGTTGTCAAGGTCAAGTCCGGCGAAAAGTTCGGCGCGGCCGCCAAATCGCTGGGCTTAGAACCGAAAGTCAGCGACGACTTCGCCCGAGCCGGCTCCATCTCCAATGTTGCCAGCGGCAAACAGCTCGCAGCCGCCTTCAAGCTGATGCCCGGCGACGTCGGCCCGCCGCTGAACCTCGGCGCGAACTGGGTTGTCTACACCCTGGTCGGCAAAGAAGAGCCCAAGCCTGAGGATTTTGAGAAACAAAAGAAAGAAATCACGGACGCGGTGCTGCAAAATAAGCGGTCGCTCGCCTTCGAAGCCTTCCGAACGGCGCTTGAAGCGCGCCTGAAAAAAGACGGAAAGCTCCAAACGATGCCCGAAAAGCTCAGGGGCTTCGGCGACATTGGCTAGTCTAATGTATTGATAACAAAACGCTTACATATTTCTTGCGGTGTGCTTGTCTTTCCCTTCGCACCCCGGTAGCCTATGGTGTCTCCCAGATAGCTGGTTCCGCCTAGGGATACGCCCGGTCGGTCCGCCGGACGGCTCAGGCGAAGGCCGGAAACAGCTAAAACCGGAAAAATTGGAATGGCTCCCCAGGCCCAGCCAGGATCTCAGGAATTTATGAATACGAAGAAGGCTCCAGCTCGAACGCCGACGGTCCGCAACGACTACCGCTGCAGCATGGAACGCAATCAGTCCGGCAAGTATTGCGTGCGCATTCAGGTTTTCTATCCCCGCCATGCGTGGAACCTGGGGGTTTTCTTCCTCGCTTCGTCGTTTGACCGCGCCATGAAGAAGCTTGAGGAGTCTCTGGACTTCCTGCAGCGTCACGAGGAGAAGCTCTGGTTCTGGGGTGTAGACCGCGCCGAGGATATGGGTTTCTCCGCCGAGTTCCTCCGCGAGGCCGGCCTAAAGCTCGATCATCGCCTCGAGTTTCCACGCCGCGCCACCAGCCTTTCGCTGGCTCCCGAACGCGAAGTACCGGCCTTCGTCCTCGGTCCCGTCCGCCGCGGCTTGGCCGAATCCGTCGAGATGACTCGCGGGGCCGACGCCGCAGACTGACTCTGCCACCTCTTTCCCGCAACATCCTGACCGCGCCCCTGTTCGCCTGAGAATCAGCTCCGCAACAAACACAGTTTAGACGCACCGTTCAGTGCCCGTTCGGTCAGCGAAGCTGCACCTCTTCCATATTGACTTAGACCTCGTTCTTCGCCATCATGCCGCCATTCGAGCGAGCCCGCGCCCAGCGGATACCTTTCCGTGAGAAGCCAAACGATGAAGCGCAACATAAAGAAGTTGCCTCTCGCTCTGCTCCCGATGCTGACCCTCGTCGTGGCTCTGCTCGCTTTCAGTAGCCCGGCACTGCGAGCCCAATCTCAGCAGCCAACCTCTGACAAGCCACCCGCAGCGGCAATACCCTCAGCTCCCACCCCGAACACCGCGGGAGCCGTGTGGGTCAACACAGATACCGGCGTTTATCACAAGCAGGGAAGCCGCTGGTACGGAAAGACGAAGCACGGCAAATATATGCTGGAGGCCGACGCTGTCAAGGCTGGCTACAAGCCCGCCAAGTAGGTATACGGACCGCTTTCTGATGCGGTCCATCCTTGGTTTTTTGGTAAGTTTTTCGACGCTCGATTTTGTTCAAAAAAGGAGACACCGAGAATGAAGAAACAAACGATCAAGATGGTTCTGGCAGCCCTAATCCTGATTTTGAGCGTAACCGCAGCCTATTCCCACGCCCCGGCGGCAACCGCTCAGCCTACTGCCGCCACAGCACAGGCCGCGCCCAAAGCTGGCGACCTGGTGGATATCAACAGCGCCACAAAAGACCAGTTGAAAGCCCTCCCCGGTATCGGCGACGCCTATTCACAGAAAATCATCGCCGGCCGCCCCTACCGTGTGAAGACCGACCTGCTGAACAAAAAGATCGTCCCAGAGGCGACCTACGCAAAGATCAAGGACCTGATCATCGCTAAACAACCAAAATCATAGTTTTTACGGTTGGAGGGTGCCCGGCGCGAGGGCTTGGAATCCGGGCACCGATCGCCGATACAGGCGGCAGCTTCGATCGAAGCCCGGCAACGGAAGCTGCCGGGCTCTTTAATTTAGCTGGCTATTTCTCGCGGAGAATCACTTCGCCTTGGCCGACGAGCTGATCGTTGAGCCACAGCCGATACTTATAGGTAGCGGCCTTCAACCCTGGTCGCGGCGGCCCGCTCAAAAGCCGCATCCCGGTCGGCGCCTGAAAAATATTCGATGAAAACGGGCAGCGGTTCACATCAAACTCCACGCGCAGATTCCCCGCATCCGAAATCCACGAAACCTGGTCCCCAGGGTCCAGGACGACCGCCTGCGGTACAAGTCCAACAAGTACGGGACGCTCTGCCATTGTTCCTTCGCTCCTGACTTTCTCTCACAAACACCAATTCTAACCGCTCGACGACTCGCGCAAACTCTCTTGCTGAATGGCGGAGGGTTTCGACCTGACGCCAGCGTAAGCATTCTAGCCGATTCGAACGATGGAAAGCTTAAACTTGACGAAGACGCGCCACTTGCATAGATTGGCGGCCACTCGAATGTAACAAATGTTGCAGAAGACCGGTTCGTGGACAGCCGCCTGTAAATATGAAGGGCGAATCGGCACCGGTGGGAGGCCTCTTTTGAAATTCGCAAAGCGCGTGTTGGCGTTTCTCGTGCTTCTTGCTTTCGGCTGGGCAAGTCCCGCAATCGCGCAGCAGCCGCGACTGACGACTGAAGACTACGCTCGCGCCGAGGGCATGCTCCCGTGGAACGCCGTGAAACTGACGTTTCACCTGGACGTAGAGCCCAACTGGGTCGATGGAACCAGCCGCTTTTGGTATCGCAGCGAAGACGCAGCCGGGAAAAAGTTTGTGCTCGTCGACGCAGCGTCGAATGCTTCGGCGCCCGCTTTCGATCACGAAAAGCTCGCCAAAGCCCTCGGCGAAGCCGCCGGAAGATCGTACGAAGCCAGCAAGCTGCCGTTCGACTCCTTCACATTCACACGAGGCGGGAAGGCCATCGACTTCGCCGTAGACGAAGCAGGGTGGACCTGCGACCTCGATGCCTACCGCTGTGCCCGTTCCACGAAAACCAAGCCAAGCCCGGCGGAAGTCCCATCCCCCGACGAAAAGTGGGTCGCATTCGTAAAAAATCACGACCTCTACGTCAGGTTCGTCGCCAGCAAAAGTGAAACGCGCCTTACCACGGACGGCGCGGAGTACAACGACTACGGCGCTACGCCCGAATCCAACACCAGCGCGATCAGCGACCGCATTCTCCTGAAGGGCGCGCGCCGCATCAATATCTTGTGGTCGCCGGATTCGCGAAAGATCCTCACCTACAAACTGGATCAGCGCAAAGTACGTCAGGCGTATCTCGTGCAATCGGTGGCCCCGGGAGCGGTGGGAACGCCGAGGCCGGTCATGTACTCGTACCGCTACCCGTTCCCCGGTGATAAAGACGTGGCAATGGCGAAGCTGGTGGCGTTCGACGTCGCCAAAAAAACGCGCCTCCCGCTCGAGCTCCCAGCCGTAACGGTAACCTTCATGACGCCGCTCGACTTCAAGTGGGTGTGGTGGAACAAAGACGGCACCGAGATTTACCTCATCCAGAAAGACCGCTGGTGGAAAACGCTGGTTTTCAGCGTCACGGATGCGAGCACAGGGCATTCGAGAAATATTTTGGACGAGCATGGCGCCACGCAGATCGAACCCGCGCCTGGCTTCGGCGCCCCTCCGCTCGTTAGAGTCCTGGGAGACGGCGCCGAAGTCGTTTGGTTTTCAGAACGGGACGGCTGGGGACATCTGTACCTCTACGACGGAAAGACCGGCAAAGTGAAAAATCAGATCACCATCGGTCAGTGGCTCGTTCGCGAAATTCTTCACGTCGATGAAAAGGATCGCTGGATTTATTTCGCCGCCGGCGGACGCGAAGAAGGCCGCGACCCCTATTTGCGCCATCTTTATCGAGTCAAACTGGATGGCTCCGATCTTCAACTGCTGACTCCCGAGGACGCGGATCACAATGTCACGTTTTCGCCTTCCGGCTCGTATTTCGTGGACACTTTTTCGCGCGTCGATCTCGCGCCAGCGACGGTTCTGCGTTCCGCCGATGGAAAAATGGTTCGCGAGCTCGAACACGCGGACCTGACACAGTTAATGGCGCGCGGATGGAGATTTCCGGAGCCGTTCCGCGCGAAAGCTGCCGACGGCGTCACGGATGTGTACGGGGCGATCTTTCGCCCATCGAATTTCGATCCCGCGAAAAAATATCCGATTCTCGATAGCATCTACCCCGGCCCGCAGCATGGTCGCGTGCCAAAAACCATCTCCGAACCGCTCGGCAAAATTCCCGATAGCTGCTTCGATGTGAACGGCACCGCTCAGGCGATGGCGGAATTGGGATTCATCGTCGTTACCGTCGATGGGCGCGGCACGCCCAATCGCTCCAAAGCCTTTCATGACTTTTCTTATGGAAAGCTCGGCGATGCCGGGGGGCTCGAAGACCACGTCGCGGTCATTAAGGAACTGGCGGCGCGTTATACCTATATGGATGCCGCGCGTGTCGGGATTTACGGCCATTCGGGGGGCGGATTCGCTTCCGTGCGCGCGATGCTCACCTATCCAGACTTTTACACAGTCGCCGTGGCTTCCGCGGGCGAACACGATATGCGCGGTTACATCGCCGAGTGGGGCGAAAAATACCAGGGCCCGCTCGAAAGCAGTGACTACGACGAAGCGTCGAATCCTACCCTGGCCCTGAAGGCCGAACTCAAAGGCAAACTGCTCCTTGCCTGGGGCGACATGGACGACAACGTTCCGCCCGCGCTCGAATTGCAACTGATCAGCTCGCTGATCAAGAAGAACGAAGACTTCGACGTTCTCGTGCTGCCCAATCAGAATCATATTTCTTCGTTCCTCGATCCGTATTTCCTGCGCCGTCGCTGGGATTATCTGGTGCGAAATTTGTTAGGCGCTGAGCCGCCCAAGGGCTACGAAATAAAAACCACTTCGCCGCTCTATCGGCCCCTGGATGCGGTCACGAAATAGCGCCTCGCTCATTCGAGCTGCTGACTGGCCGATAGGGTTTGTACGGTTAGATTTTCCAAAGGATGATCGAGGAGAAATGTATGCCGAGAACTCCAGCAGCGAAAATTGTTATCGTGCTCGTCGCGCTTTCGGGCCTGCCCATGCGAGCCGCCGCGCAAGAGGAACCGGTCAGCAGGCAGGAACGCTGGCGGTTCTATTCTCCGTCAACGCAGCTTTCCAACGATCCGCGCCGAGTTCCGGTGCCTCCGGTTCCGCAAGGCCCGGACGGGACTCTCGTGCTGAAAGGCGGAAGGATTTTCGACGGCACCGGTGCGCCTGCTCGCGAAGGCACCCTCGTCATCGAGCGAAACAAAATTGTAAAAGTTCTTCCGCCCGGCGCAACCGGCTGGCCGGCGGACGCGCATGTGATTGATGTTGGCGGCAAAACGGTGATGCCCGGACTCATCGACCTTCACACCCACATCACCTACGCCGAGCCGAAGGACACCGACGCGCTCGCAAAAAGCATGTCTGACGCAACGCTGCGCGGCGTCGAACACCTCCGCTATTACATCGAAAGCGGAATCACCAGCATTCGAGACGTAGCGTCGGCGGGCGAAGTTCCTTTCCGGCTGAAAGATTGGGTGAGCGCCAATCGCGTCGCGGGACCTCGCGTATTCGCCGCCGGCCAGCTGATCACGGCGACCGACGGGCACGGAGACGAAGGCGGCCTAGATGACGACCCGATTCACGGCGCAATTCGCACGGCCCTCGGCCCCGATGGATGGCGCGAAGCCGTCCGCGTTCAGTTTCAGCGTGGCGCCGACGTGATCAAAATCGCCAGCCATTTCACCCGCGCCGAAGTTTCCGCTGCCGTCAGCGAAGCGCACGCCCTCGGACTCAAAGTCACTTGCGATTGCGAAACGTTTTACATTCGCTGGGCAGTAGAAGCCGGCGTCGACATGATCGAGCATCCCCTGCCGCGCACGGACGAAACGATCCAGTTGATGGCGAAGA
>Ga0209139_10000405_pt1 | contig 14727 bp, 13 predicted proteins | sample BogFormECP14_OM3_FD_188246 | JGI IMG/M metagenome (GOLD analysis project Ga0209139, IMG submission 188246) | Bog forest soil microbial communities from Calvert Island, British Columbia, Canada - ECP14_OM3 (SPAdes) (version 2) | ecosystem: Environmental > Aquatic > Freshwater > Wetlands > Bog ...
GATGCGGACCTGTCACTCATGGAAGCAGCGCATATCAACCTTGTACGCATAGGCGAATTTGCCTGGAGCGCCATGGAGCCGTCAGAAGGTAAGTACGACTTTGTGTGGATGGACCATGCGATCGAACTCGCTGAAAAACATCACATCTGCGTCGTACTCGGCACTCCGACAGCTGCGCCTCCGGCATGGCTGACGACGAAATACCCGGACACGCTGCGCGTTGATGAGAATGGCGTGCGCGACGAACATGGCAATCGCCAGCAATTCTCCTTCGTGAGCATCCGCTATCGCAAGTTCGCGCATGAAATCGCTGAAAAAATGGCCGAGCGCTACGGCCACAACTCGAATGTCGTGGGCTGGCAACTGGACAACGAATATGCGGCACCATCTTTCGATCCGGAAGCGAAGACGCAGTTCCACGCATGGCTCAAAGCCAAATACGGGAAAATCGAAACCCTGAACGACCGCTGGACGACGGCATACTGGAGCCAGACGTACGATAACTTCGATGAGATTCCCGTTCGTCAGGACCATGAGAATCCTGCGCTGCTGCTCGACTGGAAGCACTTTGTCAGCGACACGTGGAAGAGCTACTCGGAGAACCAGATCAGCGCCATCCGGCCGCATGCCGACAAGCGGCAATTCATTACGACGAACACGATGGGGTGGTTCGATGGTTTTGATGCGTACATCGTCCACTCGAATCTGGATATTGCCGCATGGGATGACTACATCGGCAATGAGCACTACGACTACTTCGACAATGGCGCTCGCCATGATCTCACCCGTGGCTTCAAGAACAAGAATTTCTGGGTAATGGAAACACAGCCTGCTTTTGTGAACTGGCACCGCATCAATTCAACGCTGGCGCGTGGCCAGGTGCGCGACATGGCATGGCAGGCGATCGGCCATGGCGCGGATGCAGTGGAGTACTGGCAATGGCGCAGCGCATTGAACGGGCAGGAGCAGTATCACGGAGTACTCATTGGCGCGGATGGAACGCCTGTTCCCGTCTACGATGAAATCAAACAAGTCGGGGATGAATTCGAAAAAGCCGGCAAAGCACTTGCCGGAACGACTCCGCAATCCTCTGTCGCCCTCATCAACGACTTCGACAGCCGCTGGGCCATCAACTTCCAGCGCCATAATTACAGCTTCGATCCCGTCGCGGAGATGGTCGCGTTCTACAAACCGCTGCGCAATCAAGCGCAGGGGGTCGACGTCATCTCAGCACATGCTCCCCTCGGCAAGTACAAACTGGTCGTTGCCCCCGGCCTGAATGTGCTGTCCAAAGAGACCGCTGACCACCTGCTCGACTACGTAAAACAGGGTGGCAATCTCGTGCTCGGTCCGCGGTCTGGAATGAAAGACGAGTACAACGCGCTCAACGTAGAACGCCAGCCAGGTCCACTCGTCGATGCGCTCGGTGGCCGCGTTGACCAATTCTATGCTCTTGAGGACAAGGTTCCTGTGAGCGGCGATCTCGGCTCCGGCACGGCTTCGCTGTGGGCAGAACAGCTAAGCACAAAATCACCGGACACACAGGTGCTGCTGCGTTACGGCGCAAGCAACGGATGGCTAGACAATCAACCTGCTGCGATCACGCGCAAGGTTGGCAAAGGCAGTATCACCTATATCGGCGCATGGCTGGACGATGACCTTTTGGCAAAGGTCACGGCATCGCTCCTGCAGCAAAGCGGAGTGCAACCTGTAGTTCCGAACACGCCTGACGGAGTAGAAGTCTGTCTCCGTACGGGCCCGAATAAGTCGGCGCTCATCCTCATCAACCACAACACGACCGACGCACACATTGACCTTCCGCACGCGATGAACGATGTGCTCGACAGAACATCGCGCACATCCGTAGACCTCCCTGGATACGGCGTAGCGGTACTTGAAGGTAAATAAACGATGAGCGGAAATGTCCGGAATAGAGTGCTGCGCTTCTTTCCAAGATCGAGATCGCTTTGTTAGCCTTTGTCTTCGGCTTTTTTCCTGGAGGCAATACGTTGCGCAACAAGGCGGTTTCGTTTGCAATACCATGGTTCTTGGTTTATCTTTCGTCGCGATCGCATCACATGCTCAGGCCCCGGTTCCGGACAGTCCTGCCATTGAGCAGCGCGTGGATGCAATGCTCAAAAAGCTCACGCTGGAGCAGAAGCTGGAACTCATCTGTCTACGTCGGCGACTCCTCCGCTGACACACCGCTCACCACCAACTTCACCGTCTCTCAATAAGAATAGAAACCCGGGTGGTCCTATCCTTTCGTACAATCCGCCTGCTAAATAAAAGGGAAAACCGGTGACGAAAATTGTCTCCGGAACTATCGATCTTCTTCGAACAATCGTTACAAAGAATAAAATGAGGACCAGTGGGAAAGATTCAGCAATTTTGCTGTTTATTTGTCCTGCTGATTTCGCAAAAGTTGCTCAGCGGCCTGCAGATCTTCTTCTGTATCTACGCCGATGGTGTCGAAAGGAGTTGACGTCACATAGACATCGATACCGTTCTCCAGAAAGCGTAATTGCTCCAGACGCTCGATCGCTTCAAGCCTGCTGGGCGGTAGGTTGGGCAAACGATCCAGTGCAGATTTGCGATAGGCATAGATCCCAAGATGCTTCTGATACGGGATGTCTCCTACACCATCCCGATCAAAAGGAATCGTCGCACGAGAAAAGTACAAAGCCCGCCCGTCTGAGGCAGTCACTACCTTTACCGCATTCGGATTATGAATAAGTTCAGGAGTGCATGGAGTCGAAAGCGTAGCCACTTCAACTTCAGGTCTAGCCATCGGTTCGAGCAACGCATCCAAGTGCTCCGGCCGAAGCATCGGTTCGTCGCCCTGAATGTTCACATACACGTCTGCCGCAATGGACTGCGCGACGGCGTAAACACGATCCGACCCGCTGGCACAGTCTTCAGGAGTAAAGACCGCGGGGAAATTACGCGAGTGCGCAAAGTCCATAATCTCTTCCGAATCGGTGGCAATCAGGACCTGATCCAGCTGTGCGCACGCGCGCGCCGCGCGATAGACCCAGGCCAGCATCGGCTCGCCGGCAACTTCGCGAAGAACTTTGCGTGGCAGGCGAGTCGATGCAAGCCGCGCAGGAATCACACCCAAAATGCGCACTGAATGCTCCTGATAACACTCAAGGCTATCAGGATTTAGTCGATCAATCGCGAGCGATCAGGGGCATTCCCAGCAGAATGGTGAGGAGCGCCAGATTCAGCCATGCGAACCAATCGCCAAAACGTGAATAGATTGTCACGTCATGGTGGACAGGAACTGTAGCCACTACAGTTGCAAATGGAGCGAAGGCGGTATCGCGTTCGGCAATTATGCGGCCACGGTCATCCGTTGCATACAAGATGCTCTTCTTCGCAGATCGTGCAATGCTGAAGCCTCCTTCAACTCCGCGCATAATGCCCATGCGGCCATGCAGCCATCCGTCGATTGAAAAATCCCATGCCGGAACGACCATCAACGCAACACCGTCTCGAGCGTACTGACGACTCAGTAGCGGAAAATCCATGTCCTTGCAAATCTCAAGCCCCCACTTGCCGGAAGCGGCAGACACAGCGGTACGCTGGGAAGACTGTCCAGCATCCGGCCCAGCGCACATCGCGCCATATGGGACAGAAAGCGTAGTGCGGTCGACGGCGGGCGTGAACCGATCTTCCCAGTGCGGCAACAAATGGTGCTTGTCGTATGTTGCCAGCAGCGTCCCGTTCGGCGCATAGAGCCGTTCCTGATTCCACGCGACCTTCGACATGATGCGGTCCACTCCCACCGCAATGAAAGCATGCGTTTGCTGTGCGAGTTGTTCAAACTTGCCGTCTGTTGCCGGCTCTGATGCATCAGTAATCGGGCCGCTATGTTCCGGCAATACAAACAGCTGTATGCCCTGTGATGACATCGACTGTATTTGCTTCCCGAATCGATCGAAGGCAGAGGCCGCGTCTTCGGTTGTCGGAACGACAAGATTCATTGAGTCGTCTGACGCGATAAGGCCGACCTTAATGGTGGGTGAATCCTTCGGCGTCGATGCAAGGCGCCAATAGCCATATCCCAAGACACAGACAAGGACAGCCGCCGTCGCAATAGCCAGGATGCTTTTTTGTTTAGCAGCACCTGAACTGATGAGCGCGGCCACTGTGGCCGCAAACAGAAATATGGAAAAGCTGATGCCCCAGATACCCGTCACTGCTGCAATCTGAAGAATATGCAGGAAACTCATCTGCGAATAGCTGAGATTGCCAATCGTGCCATGAACCGATATCGCGGCGTTGATGTATTCGTAGGCCACCCACAAGGCAGGCACAATCAGCGCCGCCTGCACTACATGCCCTTTTAACATCCGATTGCGAAACAGCAAAACCGCGATACCAAAGATGCAAGCAGGCCCGACAGAATTGAGAATCGAGACCCACAGCGGAACCACAAGGGCGAGATAGGCCCACTCATTCAAACTGCCAAGTGCAAATGCGGCACCTGCAACCAGAAACGCCGAAGATGCGGACGCGCGCGGCGCAAGCCAAAGTACAGGAATGGGGGCCAGCCAGAGCAAGGGCCAGATAGGCGCGAGGCCGGTTCCGAAGAAGAACAGCGCCGCTGAACAAGCGAGGCAAAGAGCGACAATCGTGCTGCTATTGAGCTTTGAGTCCATGGATCATTCTCCTGAGGGAGCGACGTACGAGAGAGCGGAAATCCGCTTCCGATAGATGAAAGCGGCCTCCGCGGTAAAGCGCGACGTAACCGTGAGCGTGTGCCCATAATTCGAGGGCGATTTCCCATACATCATCGCGTTTCAAATAACCCGACTCCATGGCCTGCGCCACGAGATCGGCAATCGGATTGAGAGTGGGCGAACGCCGCGCGCGGAAGTCACCCGGATAACGGCGCGCGTTCGGACGCGGCTGCGAAAAGACGTAATCGAAGATGCGGGGGCGGTCGAAGGCGTAACTAATATACGAGTCCATGCTGCCCAGCAATCGCGATTCCACCGAGCCGCGCAGAGGACGCGCCTGCATATAACCCAGGAATTTGTCGAACTCACGATCGACAATAAAATTGAGCAGCGCTTCCCTGTTCGGAAAATGATGGTAAATGGCCATCGGCGTAATTCCGACAGCCTGAGCGACGCGCCTCATGCTCACAGCGTCCTCGCCCTCGCGCTCCAGAATTTTGAGCGCCTCTTCCGCAATGCGGTCCGAGGTCGTTGCCGTCTTCATGGGTATACACTGTATAGCAACTAACTATACGATGTATACCTTAAAAGAGTTCTGGGAGAAAAACCACTCAAGGGCGATACAGCGGCTGATTGACCAGCCGCTGCATCGCCCGTATCATGGAAAGAGTTACTTTTTCAGTGTTTTCCACCTGAAACCGGCGGCGTAGCTCAGATGGTTAGAGCGTGGGATTCATAACCCCAAGGTCGGTGGTTCGATCCCACCCGCCGCCACCAGAGAACCGCGACAGCAAAATCCTCCCTAACTGGAGTATCATTTCTCTAACAGCTCCCGGCTGCCTGAGTGGTTCTATGTCTAAGGGTTTCAAGCGCGCGATTCTTGCAATTTCTGTACTTTTGGTCATTGTTGTCTTCCTCGGCGGATTCGGCCTGAGCGGGGTGCGCGCTGGAACGCAGAGCGACGGCGCCTATCGTCAGGTTGGCGTCTATGAAGAAGTCCTGCACAAGATTCAAAGTGACTATGTTGTTGAGCCAAGCATCGCGAACGTAACCAATGGAGCGCTGCACGGCCTCTTGGAATCGCTCGATTCTGACTCCAGCTACCTGACCCCAGCAGAATATACGGCCTACAAAGCCCATACGAATGAAGGCACAGCACAGATTGGGCTGAATGTCTCGAAGCGCTTCGGATATGCGACGGTCGTATCTGTCATGCCGGGCAGCCCCGCCGAACGCGAACAGATTCAGGATGGGGACATTATTGAATCCATTGGTGGACAGTCCACGCGAGAAATGTCGCTTGCAATGATCCGGTTACTCCTTGAAGGCAAGCAGGGAACGGATGTCACGTTTTCGTTGGTTCGTCCCAACCGTGGCAAGTCGGAGCCCGATAAGCTCACCCTTACGCGCGCAGCGGCCGTCACGCCATCCATGGGCCAGCAGGAATATGAAAACTCAAGCATTCTTTATCTGAAGCCAATTATTTTGAGCAAAGAGCGCGTGAACGATATTGAAGAGCGTCTTCGCGCAATGCAGAAGGACGGCAATAAGAAGGTATTGCTCGACCTTCGTGACGTAGCCCAAGGGGATGAGGCACAAGCGGTACGACTGGCGAATGCTTTCCTGCAGACCGGGACTATTGCTTCACTCGAAGGCCAGAAAGTTCCGAAGCAGACCTTCACCGCAGAACCGAGTAAGTTCATCACATCCGCTCCGCTTGCTGTGCTTGTCAACCACGGAACGTCGGGCCCCGGGGAATTGGTCGCCGCTGCGATTCTGGACAACAAGCGCGGCGATGTCGTCGGCGACCGCACCTTTGGCGAAGGCACAGTGCAGAAGACGATTGAGATGCCCGACGGTTCCGCATTGATTCTCTCCGTAGCAAAATACGAATCGCCTTCCGGCAAGAAGATTCAGGACGAAGCTGTGACGCCCAACGTGGTGGTGGCTTCCAACTTCGATCAATACGTGGCAGATGACGACGACCAGCCAGCGCCAAATACACAAAAGCCAGAATCGCACGCAGATGATCAACTCAATAAAGCGCTGGACCTGCTGAAACAAAAGGCCGCCTGATTTAATCTTTAGCCGCAGCGGTTCTTGGTAACTGGACACCTCGTTGAATGAACGCGCTCAAGTAACCATCGGCGGTTTTCGCCCCGGCGCGGGACGACGCAAGATCGCAGGCGGCGTCGCGTTGACAGTACTGCTTCTTCTTGCCGCCACCGTTGGTTCATTATTCGGGCTCATGCTCGTCTACTCTGTCAATCTTCCCCAGGTTGATGACCTCACCCGATATCGTCCGAATACGACAACGGAACTCTACGATACGCATGGACGCATCTTCGGATCGTTTGCCCTTGAGCGTCGCGTCCTTGTCAATTATGGCGATCTCTCACCGCTCCTGCGTGAAGCGGTGATCTCCATTGAAGACAAGAACTTCGAGAGTCATTGGGGAGTGAACTTCTTCCGCGTGATCGGTGCGGCCTATCACGACCTCACGTCCAAGAACCGCGCACAGGGTGCTTCGACTCTCACCATGCAGCTGGCGCGAAACCTGTTTCTTTCGAGTGAACGGACTTTTGGGCGGAAGCTGCAGGAAGTCCTGCTCTCGATTCAGATCGAACACACATTCACCAAGCAGCAGATTTTTACGTTGTATGCGAACCAGATTTACCTGGGGCATGGGGTGTATGGGTTTGAGGCTGGTTCGGAGTATTACTTCAGCAAGCATGCCAGGGATCTGACCCTGCCTGAGGCGGCGCTTCTGGCGGGGCTTCCCAAGGGACCTTCAGAGTATTCGCCGGTGCTCAATCCGGACAAGGCGTTCCGCCGCCGCAACATGGTGATCAACTCCATGCTTGAGGATGGCGTCATCACTGCAGCCCAGGCGAACGTGGCTCGCTCGGCTCCGCTGGGGCTGCATATTCAGCCTCCTCCGAACAGTGTGGCGCCGTGGTTTGTCGAAGAAGTCCGGCGCGAACTGGAGCGGAAGCTTGGTTCCGATCAGGTACATGAAGCGGGGTTGAAGGTTTATACGACGCTCGATCTCGATCTGCAGCAGACTGCGAATCGCGTGGTGCTGGATGGGCTGGCCGGTTACGAGCGGCGGCATGGGTGGCGTGGGCATCTGCTCAACGTCATCGCGGGTGGCGTTGGCATGGAGGGATTCAAGCATCCGGACTGGGTGATTCCGTCTCAGCCTGGGATGTACATTCATGCGCTCGTTACGGGTGTGCTTCCTTACCAGGTAACAGCGCACATTGGCGACGATCAGCTGGTCATGACTCCGGACGACTGGCTTTGGACCGGCTTCAGGACTGCCGACGGCTTCCTGAAGCCAGGCGATATTATTTACATCCACCTGCGTGAGCAGGATGGCAATCTGCTGCGCGGGACGCTGGAGGAAGACTCCGGCGCGCAGGGCTCGCTGATGGCGATGGACAATGCCACCGGGGACGTCCTGGCCATGGTCGGGGGTCGCGACTTCAACATGTCGCAGTTCAACCGTGCGACGCAGGCTGAGCGGCAAACCGGGTCGTCGTTCAAGCCGTACGTCTACACGGCTGCGATTGAATCTGGTGCGACTCCCGAGGATAAGATCCTCGATGCTCCGGTCTCTTTCGCTGGCTATACTCCTCACAATTACGAAGGCAATTATCTGGGCAATATTACGCTGCTTAAGGCCTTTGCCGATTCGCGCAACATTCCGGCGCTCAAGCTAGCCGAGCACGTCGGCATGCGCAAGGTGATCGATGTAGCGCACCAATTCGGTATCACGGCGAACATTCCGGCTTTCCTTCCGGTTGCGATTGGGTCGGTCGAGGTGACGCTGGAGCAGCAGATGGCAGCTTACGCTGCCTTTCCCAATGACGGCATTCGCATTGCGCCGCGGCTTATCAGGCGGGTGACGAGCGCCGACGGCGCTCCGCTGATGGAAGATATGCCAGAGGTGACGGAGGCCACCAACGCCAGGACTGCGCGCACCATGATGGTTCTGCTGCGAGAAGTGACGCGCAGCGGCACGGCCAAGGATGCTGTCGTGCTGAACCATCCAATCGGCGGTAAAACCGGAACGACCAGCGACTTTACCGATGCGTGGTTTGTCGGCTTCTCGCCCTCGACGACCTGCGGCGTCTGGATCGGCTACGACAACCGCGAGTCGCTCGGAGACAAGGAAACCGGAGCGAAGGCCGCTTTACCGCTCTGGATCGACTTCATGCGGGCGGCGATTGCGGGCAAGGATGACGAGGCGTTTCCGGGCGATTTGAAGCCGAATCCGCTGCGGCTGGCACAGGCTTCAACGCCTAAAATTCACTGAAACTTGCACTTAAGTTGCAGCATCTATTATGTATGTCGCAGAAACGTGTCATTCTCTACAGCCAGCCCGGATGCCCTCCCTGCTTTGCTGCCAAACATTTCTTCAACTCGCGCGAGATCCCCTTTGAATACAAGGACGTGACCGCCGACCCGAAGGCTCTGCAAGAGCTGATGGACCTGAACAGCCAGTCGACCCCGACGATTGTCGTGGATAACGAAGTGATGATCGGCTTCGACATGAACCGGCTGGAGCATCTGTTCGGCTGAGGGCCCTCCCCCCTCCCCCATTTTCCGCTAAATTCCTCAAAATACAGGCGGTTAGGCTGATTTCAGGGCGTTGGCAAGGCTAAATTCATCTTTTCATTCGACTTACGTCGATGGGGGCTCACGCCCTTCACGTCTCTTCGTGTCGGTACTATGCCCCTCCCCCCCGTCATTTTCTGCTAAATTATTCATTCTGCAGGTGCTTAGTCGCTTTTGATGACGGTTTTTCGCCTAAATTCGTCTCTTTACACGGGTTAGGGGCTTCAGGAACACCGCTGAGCTTCCCCTCCAAATAAAAAGAGGCATGGGTTTGTCCCGTGCCTCTCCTTTTCTTATTTTAACAAATCAGAGCATAATTCCCTGCACTTTGCCGGGCTTCGTAAGTTATTGTGATTGAGTCGGTTGCCGGATTTGACCGGCAAGTGGGGGCTTGACAAGCTGTGCGCGTGCTTCTGGAACGGACGGTGGTGGTAGTACTGGCAGTTCTGGTCGCGCTCTATGCCGGAGACTGGCTCATCTACAGATATCGCGCCGCCCATGGGACTGCCTTCGATTCGGTCGAGGTGAAACAGTTTCTCGCTGTTCCGCTGAAGAATGGGAAAGATGAGCTCGACTATACCGGCTCAGCGCAGGTGCCATGTGTACGGGCCATCTTTCCATGGGCAGGAGACGATCCTTGCTGGTGGGTTCGGCGACACGCTGATAACTGGGTGAAGGTTTAGGTTTCGTCCTATCTGTCGAGACACACTGTAAAGTATGTCTCGGGACTTTACAAAGCGACACATGGGGCACCCAAACCCAGGGGTTTCCCAAAAAAACGAGCCCGGCCCCCGTGGACTCGATTGTGTATAAGTACTCATGAATTAGGTCGAGCATCGTCGTGTCTCCTCCTGAATTGCCGAATCTCCCTGAAGTATCGAATACGATAGAAAAGGGATCGCAGCCTGCTTTTCTTTGGAGCGGGACGGTTCGCCATTCTTATAATCCGTTCCCTCAATAGCTTGAACTTCTTAGCGAATCGGACCGAGTCCGTGTTCCGCTCAAGGCTCACGATCGCTTCAGTCCACACATCCAGCACATCGGTCTCAGCCAACTCTTCTGCAATTGCAATCCGATCTTGTAAAACTTTAAAGGATTCGAGCTTTGCATCCGTAATTTGGCGCTGAAGCTGCTCGTCGATGACTGGGATTGGGGGATCATATGGGGAGACGATCCGCATATAGCACTGCGTCAGTGTACTTACCAACTCACGGTATTCCTGCCGCCTTTCCTCGCGTCGCGCCTTACTCTCTTGGGATATTTTGGTGAGCCAGAACGTGAGGAGACTTACTGCTGCACCTATTCCCGCAACTAGAAGCGCAATCTCTTCCTTATCCACTTCCGCTCCTGCCGAACTCCCACGGAATTTGTACGATTAAAGGGGACAGGTTCTCATTTTGATCGAAGACGGTCAAGAGTGGTTCGGTTACGGCTTCATGACTGATCATTCCGATCTGAGCGAAGTTGAACGTCAGTTTATGGACAACATTCAATACCTTTAGTACTACTGCCGCAATATTGGCTTTGAAAAAAAAGGGATGACACTAGCAAAAAAGATTTCAGCATTGTTCGACCGCTTGCCATCCGATTGCGAGGGTTCCATCACGGATCACCGCGAAGGCATGATCCGTGAAGTGGTGGGCTTTAGGAACAGGACAGTGCATGGTAATTATGACTTGTCCCGTCCAACTGCTGAACGCTTACTTGCTCTTTCAATCAAGCTAGCCGCGTTGTTGTCGCTCAACGATATGCTTGACGATAGCGGGCCAGATGCCGCGTTGCAAATGTCGAAAAAGTGGAGCCCTTATTTGCTCAAAATGTTGGCGCTCTCAGATCGGTCGAATTCCGTCGGGTTGCCATGACGCATCCGGGCCCGTGTTGCGAAGCTGAAAGCCGGTTCGACTGGGAGACTCTAAAGACTGAACGGGATGCGCACCTTCCTTAAGCGAAGAGATTAGACGACCGAGTATGTCGACGGGTCTTGCACCGTCAAGAAACAACTAGGGTCATACAAAGAAGTTTTGTGCGCGCTTTGCGCGGACTGATTAGACCCACCCTATCTCCTCGAACGACACGAGGAGATAGGATGGGGCACCCTGCAACCCCTGCGTCTGAGGCATGGGCTTCTGTTAGAGCTACTCTTAAGGATGAATTGTGTGCCGCCGTAAGGGTTGATGTAGTTGAGGCTCTCGGTCAACTCCCGCTCCATGGTGGCACCCGCACACGGCCGGAGTCTAATAGTTAGAAGGGTGTCTCATGATCAAATACCTGATTGCGGTAATGGCTTGCGCTATGTTTGGAACTGGCGCTTTGCCTACGCCTGATTCGTCTTCTCCTGCATCCGCGCTTGCGCAGCCTTACGAGCACTTTGGCTTTGATGTGCTGCGGGAATTGCATTCGCAGCGGCCTGTCGGCAATGTTTTCATTTCGCCCACCAGCATCGCCGTTGCGCTGGCTATGACTTCGAATGGCGCCAATGGAACGACGCGCGATGCAATCCTGAAAACGCTGCACTCCGATGGGCAATCCATCGAAACATTCAATGCGGCCAATCGCGCGCTGGCGGAGCAGATCGCCAACGCGAAGTCGGTTCAGCTCTCGATGGCGAATGCGCTGTGGCTGCAGGAGGAGCTTCCGGTAAACGCGTCGTTTGTGCAGACGCTCGAGAGTGCTTACGGAGCGCAAGCGGAAAATCTGAACTTTAGAAGCCCTGCGGCGGCGCAGACGATCAATGGCTGGGTGGCGAAACACACGAATGACCGCATCGAGAAGATTGTCGATCAGGTCGATCCCTCGACGGTCGCGGTGCTTACGAACGCCATCGCGTTCAAGGGCAAGTGGAGCCTGCCCTTCGATCCGAAGGCGACGCAGCCGCACGCCTTCAAGGCGGGAAACGGCACACCCCGCACGGTGCCGATGATGAAGCACTCCGCCGAGTACGGGTACGCCAGCGCGAATGGGCTGGAAGCGATTCGTCTGCCCTACGCTGACGGCACGTTTGCGATGTATGTCGTGCTGCCGCTGGATGCCGCCGGGATGCAGTCGTTTCTTGAGAAGCTGACCCCGGATGGATTTGGCGCGCTGCTCTCGTCGCTGCACACGCAAAAAGGGACCATTGAGCTGCCGCGCTTCACCATCAAGTACGACACAACGCTGAATACGGCTCTGACGAAGCTGGGCATGAGCATTGCGTTTGGCGACGGCGCGGATTTTGGCGGCATCAGCAATGCGCCGCGTCGTTTTCAGATCAGCGAAGTGCGCCACGCTTCATTTCTGAGTGTGGACGAAGAAGGGACCGAGGCCGCTGCTGCGACGAGCGTCGGCATCCGCGCGACTGCAATCAGAATCGAGCCGCCGCCATTCCACATGATTGTCGATCATCCGTTCTTCGTGGCGATTCGCGACGAACGGAACGGCCAGCTTTTGTTTGCCGGCGTGATCGGTGAGCCTGCGAGCTAGTTGCATAGGTGACTGCTGGTGCTATTCTCGCTGTGACCTAGATCCCTGAAGCACATTCCCTCAATTCCGATTGCACGGGAGAACCATGCCACGTCTCGCACTGAAAGCTCAGATCTGCTTGCTTATTCTTTCGCTCGTTGTGCCTCCGGTGAAGGCCGAGGAGCGTTCCTATGGACGCTCGATGGTCGTGACTCCTTACGGCATTGTGGCCACCAGCTATGTTCAGGCTTCGCAGGCTGGGGCGAGAATCCTCGAGCAGGGTGGCTCGGCGATTGATGCCGGTATTGCAGCCAACGCGGTCCTGGGCGTTGCCGAGCCGATGATGAACGGCATCGGCGGCGATCTCTTCGCGATTTACTGGGAAGCGAAGGCGGGGAAGCTCTACGGGTTGAATGCGAGCGGATGGGCGCCGAAAGCGCTTACGATCGAGCATCTGCGCGCCAAGGGCGTTACCGAGATGCCGCAGGTGGGGATCGATTCCGTCACCGTTCCGGGCGCGGTGGATGGGTGGACGAAGCTGCATGAGCGGTTTGGCAAGCTTCCCTGGGCTACCCTCTTCGAGCCTGCGATTTTCTACGCGCGGCAGGGTTACGCGATGCCGGAAGTGCTGCATACCTACTGGGAGGAGGCTGTCCCTAAGCTCATGACCGACCCCGAGAGCCGTCGCGTCTATCTGCCGAACGACAAGGCTCCCGCAATTGGCCAGGTCTTTCGCAATCCCGACCTGGCCGAGACACTTACGCTGATTGCGAAACAGGGCGAATCGGCTTTCTATAAAGGAGCCGTTGCGCAGCAGATTCTGAAGACCTCGGCCAGCCATGGCGGCACGATGAGCGCGGAAGACCTTGGCGAATTTTCCGCCGAGTGGGTTGAGCCCATTTCCACGACCTATCGCGACTGGAAGGTTTACGAACTGCCTCCCAACGGGGACGGAATCGCTGCGCTTGAAATGCTGAACATCATGGAGCAGTCGCAGCCATCGCCTGCCGGACCACTGAGCACGGCTGAATTGCACACGCGTATCGAAGCGATGAAGCTCGCTTATGCCGACGTGAGGGCCTACGATGGCGATCCGAAATTCAGCACCATCCCAGTCCATGAGCTGCTGTCGAAAGATTTTGCGGCGAAGCGCGCCCGGCTGATCGATCCCGGCAAGGCGAATTGCACGGTTGCTCCGGGCGCGCTCTCGGGCAGCGATACGACTTATCTCTCGGTCGTTGATCGCGAGGGCAATATTCTTTCGCTGATTCAGAGCAACTATTCGGCCTTTGGCTCCGCGGTCACGGTGCAGGGTGGGGGCTTTATCCTGCAGAATCGCGGCGGCCTGTTTTCGCTGGATGCAAAATCGCCGAATGCTCTTACGGGACGGAAGCGTCCCTTTCACACCATCATCCCAGGCTTTATGGAGCGAGGTACGCAGCATATCGGCTTTGGGATCATGGGCGGAATGAACCAGCCTCTGGCGCATGCGCAGTTTGTTTCGAATGTGGTGGACTACCACATGAACATTCAGGCCGCGATGGAGGAAGCCCGTTTCACGGTGAGCAGCCAACTCGGCTGCAATATTTTGATCGAGTCACGCGTACCACCGGAGACGCTGCAGCAGCTGACAGCGATGGGGCATGTGCTCAACGTGCGCAAGCAGTATTCGACGACGATGGGACGCGGCCAGGCGGTGCTTCACGACAGCGCGACCGGGATCAACTATGGCGCCTCTGAGCCGCGTGCAGATGGCTCCGCCGAGCCTGAGTTTCCGGCAGGGGCGAAGCAGCCCTAGCGTTGATGCAAGCTTGCTGACTGTCCGACAGACGCCGCAGTGACCGCTCGCGATTTTAGAAAGATACGCAAAAAATCCTGCACCTGTGCTGAACAGAGTCCGCTCAAACTAGGTTTGCGCGGTGGAATGCTCCGCCTCCGCCGCATGTTTCTGCAGATGAGGCTTTCGCGGCAGGTGGAA